>Ga0182736_1001351_pt1 | contig 24735 bp, 17 predicted proteins | sample eDN5th30CKraftBY_FD_128882 | JGI IMG/M metagenome (GOLD analysis project Ga0182736, IMG submission 128882) | Enriched backyard soil microbial communities from Emeryville, California, USA - eDNA 5th pass 30_C Kraft BY (version 2) (version 2) | ecosystem: Environmental > Terrestrial > Soil >...
CGGAGAAGGCTGCGGCGGAGAAGGCTGCGGCGGAGAAGGCTGCGGCGGAGAAGGCTGCGGCGGAGAAGGCTGCGGCGGAGAAGGCTGCCGCGGAGGCCGAGTCGCCGACGGTCAGGATCGCCGCGGTGGCCGGTGCGGCGATGTCCTCGGAATCCAGCGTGTTCACCGTCGTCGAGTCCCCGACGGTCCGGATACCCGCGGTCGCGGGGCTGTCACGGAAGGCCGGGTCGGGCCCGGCGTCGGTGGTCCCACTCGCGGTCTCCACGGCCGGCTCGGACGCGCACGCCGACTCGCCGACCGTCCGCATCGCGGCGGTGCGGGGTGCGGGCCCGAGCGCCGACGAGCGCACGCGACCGGGCGGGGAACCCGACCACGCGCCCGGCCCGTCCGGTCCGCCGCACGGCGGGCCGCCGTCCCCGACGAAGGGCGACGCCACCACCGGCGTGACCGCGGCCAAGGGTCGGTCCGCGCCCAAGAGCGGGCCCGCGGCCACGACGCGGACCGGGACCGACCAGGCGGACACCGCCGCGTCGGCGACCGCCGAGCCGGCCGGTGCCGAGCCCGCGAGCGACCCGCCCAAGACGACCCGGCGCGGCACCCGGACCAAGCGGAGCACGACGTCGACGACGGGCACGTCCGCGAAGAAGGACGGCACGACCCGCGCCCGCGCGGGGCGGGCGGGTCGCCGGGCGGCACGCAAGGACGCCGCCGCCGAGACCACCGCGAACGCGGCGACGGCCGAGGCGCAGGAGTCCGCGGCGGCCGAGGAGAAGGCCCCGGCGAAGCCGGCCGCCCGCCCCCGGGCCCGCAAGCGGAGCACATCGACACGTACGGCCGCCCCGGACGGGGCTGCCGATTCCGAACCGTTCGTCCCGGTCGTGGCATCCACACCGGCCGATCACCGGGGGTAGGCATGAACGTGACCCTGTTCGGGCTGGGCTACGTCGGATCGGTGACGGCGACGTGCCTGGCCGACCGCGGGCACCGGGTCGTCGGCGTCGACACCGACGCCGGCAAGGTCGCCACCGTCAACGGGGGCAGGCCCACCGTCATCGAACCCGGTCTCGACGAGATCGCCGCGCGGGTCGTCGCCGAGGGCGCGCTGCGTGCCTCGGTCTCCGCGGCGGACGGCATGCAGGACAGCGACCTGTCACTGGTGTGCGTCGGCACGCCGTCGGCGCAGGGCGGCAGTACCGACCTGACCTACGTCCGGCGCGTCGTCGCCCAGATCGGTGCCGCGCTGGCGGAGACCTCGCGCCCGCACACCGTCGTCATCCGGTCGACGGTGCCTCCCGGCACCGTCGACGACGTCGTCGTCCCGTTGCTGGAGGCCACGTCGGGCCGGCGGGTGGGCGCGGACCTGCACGTCGCCATGTGCCCGGAGTTCCTGCGCGAGGGCTCCAGCGTCGAGGACTTCTTCGAGCCGCCGTTCCTGGTCATCGGTGGCTCCCCGGTCGCGGCCGCGGCCGTCCGCGAGCTGTTCGCGTTCCTGACCTGCTCGGTTCACGTCGTGCAGACGCGGGCGGCGGAGAGCGTCAAGTACGCCTCGAACGCCTTCCACGCGCTCAAGGTCGCGTTCACCAACGAGGTCGCCCGGCTCTACCGGACCCTCGACGTCGACGCCCGCGACGTCATGAAGGTGTTCGTCGAGGACCGCCAGCTCAACATCTCGCCCGCCTACCTGCGCCCCGGGTTCGCGTTCGGCGGGTCCTGCCTGCCCAAGGACGTCCGCTCGCTGCTGCACCTCGGCCGGGTCAACGACGTCGACCTGCCCGTGCTCGCCGGCGCGCTGGCGTCGAACGAGATCCTCGTCCGTGACGTCGCCGATCGCGTCCTGCAGGAGATCGACGCCCGCGGCGGCGACAACCGCCGGGTGACGCTCGTCGGGCTGGCGTTCAAGCACGCGACCGACGACCTGCGCGAGAGCCCGAACGTCGCGCTGGCGGAGATCCTGATCGGCAAGGGCGTCGACGTGCAGATCTACGACCCGATCATCAGCATGTCGCAGCTGTCGGGCGCGAACCTGCGCTACGTCCGGTCGAAGCTGCCGCACCTGCAGAAGGTGCTGCACGACGACGCGGCGTCGGCGCTCGCGGGCTCGCTCGTGGCGGTGGTGTCATCGGCGGCGCCGCGGGTGGTCGACGCGATCGTGGCCGCCGACCCGGCGGTCGTGATCGACCTCAACGGCAGGCTCGCGGCGCTCGAGGTGCTGCCCGGATACCAGGGTGTGGGCTGGTGAGGTTCCGTCGACGAGTGCCCGGCCGGCATGTCTGCATCGTGGTGCAGAACCTGCCGGTGCCGTTCGACCGCCGCGTGTGGCTCGAGTGCAGGGCGCTCGTGGCCGCGGGCTACGAGGTCTCGGTCGTCTGCCCGAAGGGGCCGGGCGATCCGTCCTACCAGGAGCTCGAGGGCGTCCACATCTTCAAGTACCGGGCGTTCCCGCCGATCACCCGGCAGGTCATGTTCCTGGCCGAGTACGCGTACTCCATCGTCGCGACGCTGCTCGGGCTCGCGAAGGCGTGGCGGCGCAACCGATTCACGGTCGTGCAGGTCTGCAACCCGCCGGACGTGCTGTGGACCGCGGTGCTGCCCTTCACGCTGCTGTTCGGCGTCCGGATGGTGTTCGACCAGCACGACCTGTGCCCGGAGCTGTACGAGTCGAGGTTCGAGTCGGCCGGGTCGCTGCCCTACAAGGCGCTCGTGCTGGCCGAGCGGGCGACGTACGCGCTGTCGTCCCACGTCATCTCGACGAACGAGTCCTACCGGGCCGTCGCGATGAGGCGCGGCCGCAAGAAGCCCTCGGACGTGACCGTGGTGCGCACCGGCCCGGACCCGGAGAAGATGCGCCGCCGGGAGCCGGACGCGTCGCTGCGCCGCGGGCACCGGCACCTGCTCGTCTACATCGGGGTGATGGGCCCGCAGGACGGCGTCGACCTCGCGATCCGGGCCATGGAGCACATCGTCCACACGCGGGGGCGCACCGACGTCGCGCTCACGCTCATCGGTGACGGCGACGCCGCCCCGGCGCTGCGCGCCCTGACCACCGAACTGCGCCTCGACGACCACGTCGTCTTCACCGGCCGCGCGCCCGACGACGTCGTCAAGGGGCTGATGTCGACCGCGGACATCGGCCTCTCGCCGGACCCGAAGAACGCGCTGAACGACGTCTCCACGATGAACAAGACGATGGAGTACATGGCCTTCGAGCTGCCGGTCGTCGCGTTCGACCTGGTGGAGACGAAGGTGTCGGCCGCCGACGCCGCGGTGTACGCGACGCCCAACGACGTCGCGGAGTACGGGGACGCGGTGCTCGCGCTCCTCGACGACGAGGTCACCCGCAAGCACATGGGCGAGGTCGGCAGGCGCCGGGTCGAGGACGTGCTGGCCTGGCGCCACCAGATCCCGCCCTACGTCGGCGTCTACGACCGGCTCATCGGATCCTGAGGAAGAGAGACCGACGATGTGCGGTGTCGCGGGGACGTACCTGATTCCCGACGGTGACCGGCTCACCGACCTGATGACCGACGCGGTCGCCCACCGCGGACCCGACGCCGCCGGCCGCTGGTCGCACCGCGTCGGCGCGGGCACCGTCGAGCTGGGCCACCGCCGGCTCTCGATCGTCGACCTGTCCCCGACCGGTGCCCAGCCGATGGCGGCCGACGGCCTCGTGCTCACCTACAACGGCGAGCTCTACAACGCGGCCGAGCTGCGCGCCGAGCTGGAGGCCGCGGGGGTGCGCTTCCGCGGCACGTCGGACACCGAGGTGCTGCTGCAGGCGTGGCGACGCTGGGGTACCGACTGTCTGCCGCGCCTGCGGGGGATGTTCGCGTTCGGGGTGTTCGACACGGCGACGGGCGAGCTGTTCCTGGCCCGCGACCAGCTGGGCATCAAGCCGCTGTTCGTCGTCCGTCGCGGGGGCGGGCTCGCGTTCGCCTCCGAGCTGAAGGCGCTCGCCGACGCGTTCGGCGGGGATCTGCACGTCGACGAGACGGCGCTGGTCGCGTCGCTGCTCTACTACTGGGTCCCCGACAGCCGCTGTGCCTACAAGGAGGCGGAGAAGCTGCCGCCCGGCAGCTGGCTGCGGATCCGTCCCGACGGGGACGTCGCGCGCGGCACGTACTGGTCGCTGCGCGAGGTCGCCGAGCGGGCGGCGCACGAGCCGGCCCCGACCGCCGCGGAGCTGCACGAGATCGTCGCCGACTCCACGCGGCGGCACCTGATCGCGGACGTGCCGGTCGCGACGTTCCTGTCCGGTGGCCTGGACTCCAGCTACCTGACCGCGCTCGCCGCGCGCGAGCGCCCGGGGATCTCGGCCTACACGATCGGCTTCCGCGCCGAGGACGCGAAGTTCGAGGCGATGCCCGACGACCTGCGCTACGCCCGCCAGGTCGCGCAGCGGTACGGCGTGCGGCTCCACGAGATCGAGATCGCCCCCGACGTCCTCGAGATGCTGCCGATGATCACGCGGGCCCTCGACGAGCCCATCGGGGACCCGGCCGCGATCAACACCTATCTGATCTGCTCGGCCGCCCGCGAGGCCGGGGTCAAGGTCATGGTCTCCGGCATGGGGGCCGACGAGCTGTTCGCCGGCTACCGCAAGCACCTCGCGAACCGGCTGGCGGTGCGCTACCAGCGGGTGCCGCGGGCCGTCCGCCGCCCGGTGCACGCCGCGGTCGACCGGCTGCCCGTCGCGAGCGCGACGCGCGGGTACCGGTCCGTCCGGTTCGCGAAGCGCTTCCTGTCGTTCGCCGAGCTGGGGGAGGAGGCCGCCTTCCGGCGCAGTTACACCATGTACGACCGTGGCGAGCTGCTCGACCTCGTCAGCCCGGATCTCGCCGGTGCCGTCGACGACGTGCTCACCGAGCACGCCGACGTCTACACCGACAACGAGCTGACCGACCACGTGAACCGGATGTGCCTGGCCGACGCCCGGCTGTTCCTGCCGGGGCTCAACCTGGGCTACACCGACCGGTCCAGCATGGCGGCCTCGACGGAGGTGCGCGTCCCGTTCGTCGACGTGGACGTCGTGACGGCAGCCTTCCGGGCGCGCGGCGTCCAGAAGATCGTCGGGCGGTCGGGCAAGACGGTACTCAAGCAGGCCGCCACGTCGATCCTGCCCGCCGAGATCGTGCACCGGCCGAAGGGCCTGTTCAGCGCGCCGTTGCGGGCGTGGATGAGCCGCGACCTGGCACCGCTCGTCCGGGAGGTCGTCGAGGACGGCGTCCTCGTCCGCTCCGGCTTCCTGCGCCGCGACGCCGCGGCCCGGCTGGTCGCCGAGGACGCCGCCGGCCGCGAGGACCGGTCCAAGCACCTCTGGCACATCGTGACGTTGGAGTACTGGTACCGGAACGCGACGTCGGCGGGCGCCGGCGACCTCCGGACCGCCGTGAGCGGGGGAGCCCGATGAAGCAGGTCGTGCAGAACTACAAGAGCGGCGAGCTGGCACTGCTCGACGTTCCCGAGCCGATGTGCAAGCCGGGCGGTGTCCTGGTGCGCACGCTGTACTCGCTCATCTCCACCGGGACGGAGATGATGAAGGTCGGCGAGGCGAGCATGTCGCTGATCGGGAAGGCCAAGGCGCGACCCGACCAGGTCGCCAAGGTCGTGCAGAGCGTCTCGACGCAGGGCCTGGCGGCCACCTACCGCAAGGTGGCGGGCAAGCTCGACTCCTGGACCCCGCTGGGCTACTCGACCTGCGGCGTCGTCGAGGAGGTCGGCGAGGGGGTCCGCGACGTGAAGGTCGGCGACCTCGTCGCCTGTGCCGGCAACGAGCACGCGCTGCACGCCGAGCTGAACTGGGTGCCGGTCAACCTCTACAGCCCGCTGCCCGCGGGGCTGGACGCGAGCCACGCCGCCTTCGGCACCGTCGGCGCGATCGCCATGCAGGGCGTCCGGCGCGGCGAGCCGCAGCTCGGAGACGTCGCGCTCGTCGTCGGCCTCGGCCTGATCGGCCAGCTCGTCGTCCAGCTGCTCGTCGCAGCCGGCGTGACGGTACTGGGCGTGGACCCCGACCCGTCGCGCTGCGCGTTGGCGGAGAAGCTCGGCGCGTCCGTGTGCAGTGCGCCGTCGTCGGGCGTGGTCGACGCGGCCGTCGCCGACATCACGGGTGGCCATGGTGTCGACCAGGTCTACCTGGCCGCCGGCGGCAGCAGCAACGAGCCCGTCGAGCTGGCCGCGAGGCTCAGCCGCGACCGCGGCACGGTCGTCGACATCGGCAAGACCCGCCTCGACCTGCCGTGGAACGCCTACTACGAGAAGGAGCTCGACGTCCGGTTCTCACGGTCGTACGGGCCCGGCCGCTACGACCCGTCCTACGAGCTGGAGGGTCGCGACTACCCGATCGGCTACGTGCGCTGGACCGAGCGCCGCAACCTCGAGTGCTTCCTCGACCTCGCCGCCCGCGGCCGGGTCGACGTCGAGCCGCTGGTCTCGCACGTGGCGGACTTCGACGACGCCGTCGAGACCTACCGCGGCCTGGAGTCCGGTGACCTCAAGGCCGTCGCGGTGCTGTTCCGCTACCCGCAGCGCCCCGACGGCGCGCCCGCCCCGGTCGCCGCGGTCGCCCCGGCGACGACCCGCCCCGTGACGCCCCTCTCGCAGCAGCGCCGCCCGGCGATCCCGCTGGGCCGGCCGCTGCGGATCGGGTTCGTCGGTGCCGGCAACTACGCGACATCGATGCTGCTGCCGCACCTCGCGGAGCGCCCCGACGCCGAGCTCGCCAGGGTCGTCACGACCTCGGCGCTGTCGGCGGCGAACGCCCGCCGCAAGTTCGGCTTCGCCGAGAGCTCGACCGACCTCGGCGACGTGCTCGACGACCCGTCGATCGACGCGGTGTTCGTCGTGACGCGGCACAGCTCGCACGCGGCGCTGACCCGCCGCGCCCTGCTCGCGGGCAAGGCGGTGTTCGTCGAGAAGCCGCTCGCGCTCGACGAGGCCGGGCTGCGCTCGGTGCTCGACGCGGTGGCGGAGTCGGGCAACGACCGGCTGCAGGTCGGCTTCAACCGCCGCTTCGCCCCGCTGCTGGTGGAGTCGTCGCGGCGGTTGGGCCGCCGGGTCGGCCCGGCGACCGTCCGCTACCTGGTCAACGCGGGCCGTCTCGACGCGCAGAGCTGGTACCTGCGCAGCGCCACCGAGGGCTCCCGCTTCGCGGGCGAGGGCGGCCACTTCATCGACACCGTCAGCTGGCTGCTCGGCGCCGATCCGGTCTCGGTGTACGCCGCGGCCACGCCGAGCCAGGAGGACCTGCACGCCGTCCTCACCTACCCGGACGGATCGACCGCGGTGATCACCTACGCGACGTCGGGCGCCGCGCGGTTCCCCAAGGAGACGATCGAGGTGCTGGCCGACGGCTCGGTGCTGCGGTTCGACGACTTCGCCCGCGCCGGCGTGCACGGTCCCCGCAGGTGGACGTCGTCGCGGATCCCACACGGGCGCGACAAGGGCCAGGCCGCGCAGGTCGCGGCGTTCGTCGCCGCCGCCCGCACCGGCGGGCCGTTCCCGACGTCGGTGGCATCGCTGGCCGCGACGACCCGCGCGACGCTCGCCGTCGACGCGAGCCTCGCGAGCGGTGCCACCGTGCGGCTCGACGCCGCGGTGGGTGCGCCGTCGTGACGGGTCCGGGCTGGTACCTGCGGCGGCTCTCGCGGATGGGGCCCGCGGAGATCGCGGGCCGAGCGGTCACGGCCGTCCGCAGCCGGCGGTTCCGCACGTCGTTCCCGGTGCCGGCCCCCCTCACGACACGGGCCGTGCCCGCGCCGCTGCCCCCGGGCACGTTCGACGGGCTGCCCCCCGACGTCGTCGCGGCACTCCTCGGGACGGCCGGCGAGCTGATGGCCGGCCGGGCCGAGTACTTCGGCGTCGTCCGCGACGACATGGAGCTGCCGGACTGGACCTTCGACCCGAAGACGGGACGCCGGGCCCCGGCCGACGCCTACGCGTTCGACGTCCCCTACCGCGACGAGGACGCCGTCGGCGACATCAAGCAGATCTGGGAGCCGTCGCGCCACCAGCACCTGACGGTCCTCGCCGCGGCCTATGCCGTCACCGGCGACGACCGCTACGCCCACCGCGTCGCCGACCACCTCAAGTCGTGGTGGGCGGCGAACCCGCCGCTGCGCGGGCCGCACTGGCTCGGCGGCATCGAGCTGGGCATCCGGCTGCTGAGCTGGGTGTGGGTGCGCCGGCTGCTCGCGGGCTGGGACGGCGCCGCGGCGCTGTTCGAGCAGAACCCGGTGGCCGTCGAGCAGGTCGGCGCGCACCAGCGCTGGCTCACCGCGTTCCCCAGCCGCGGCTCGTCGGCCAACAACCACGTCATCGCCGAGCTCGCCGGTCAGGTCGCGGCGTCGGCGGCGTTCCCGTGGTTCGCCGAGTCCCGCGGCTGGGGCGCCGACGCGATGCGCGCGCTGGACCACCACCTGACCGCCAACACCTTCGGCTCCGGGCTCAACCGCGAGCTCGCGAGCGAGTACCACGGCCTGGTGCTGGAGCTGGGGCTCGCGGCCGCCGTCGAGGCCGACGCCGCGGGCGCCGACGTACCGCCGGCGGTGTGGGAGACGTTGCGCCGCATGACCGACGCACTCGCCGCGATCGTCGACACCCGGCTGCGCCCGCCGCGGCAGGGCGACGCCGACGACGGGCACGGCCTGGTCCTCGACGGGACCGCGGTGGACCGCTGGGGCTCGCTGCTCGCGACCGGCGCCGCCCTGTTCGGCGCCTGCGACTGGTGGCCCGCCGCGGGCGGGACCGACGTCCGCACCGCCGCGCTGGCCGCGCTCGCGCGACCGGTCGTCGTGTCGGGGACGCGGCCGTGGTCGCGACCTGTCCAGCTCGCCGACGCGGGCATGACGGTGCTGCGCGCGGCGTCGCCGGGCGGCGAGGTGTGGGTGCGCTGCGACGCGGGCCCGCACGGCTTCCTCGCGATCGCCGCGCACGCCCACGCCGACGCGCTGTCGGTCGAGGTCCGCCACGACGGCGTCGACGTCCTCGCCGATCCCGGGACCTACTGCTACCACGGCGAACCGGCCTGGCGGCGCTACTTCCGCTCGACGGCCGGGCACAACACCCTGGAGTTGCACGGCCGCGACCAGTCGCGGTCGGGCGGCCCCTTCCTCTGGGTCCGGCACGCCCGCAGCCGCCTCGTCGAGCTGGACACACCGGTGGGCGGGACGGCCCGGTGGGTCGGCGAGCACGACGGGTACCGCGACCGTGCGGGCAACGGGGTCCATCGCCGCACCGTGGAGCTCGGCGCCGACGGCGCGCTGCGCATCGTCGACGAGGTGACCGGACCCGCCGCGGACTGCCGCCTGGCGTTCCACCTCGGGCCGCAGATCGACGTCGACCTGGTGGGCGACGTGGCGATGCTGTCGTGGCCCGCGGGCGGCGCGACCCGGCACGGTCGCCTCGACCTGCCCGGGTCGCTCACGTGGACCCGCCACCGCGGCGAGACCGCACCGCCCGCCGGCTGGTACTCGGAGGGGTTCGGACGCAAGCAGCCGTCCGTCACGCTGATCGGCTCCGGCCGCTGTGGTGGCGCCGCGGGGCCGCTGCGGACGACGCTGGTCGTCGACACGACGAGCTCGACCGGGAGTGGTCCTGGATGACCCGCACCGCGCGCCGCCACCGGTTGGCGCTCCTGCTGTGCCTGCTGGCGGTCGTCGCGGGCTGCACGTCGACGCCGTCCCCCGGTGGGTCCGGAGGTCCGCCCGCGACCGGTGGGGGCGCGAGCGCCCCGGCCGGGCTGCCGGCCGGCCCACCCGCCGCGGTGTGCGACAACACCGAGCCGGGCCCGGCGACGGCACCGCCGGGCGCCGTCGTGGTCGACCCGGCCGTCCCGGGCGATCTCGTCGCCAAGACCGACGCCAGTCCGCCCGGCACGACGTTCTGGCTGGGCCCGGGCGTGCACACGTTGGGCACCCACCAGTTCGACCAGGTCTCGCCGAAGGACGGTGACGTGTACACCGGGGCGCCGGGGGCGATCGTCGACGGCAAGGGCGTCAACTACTACGCCTTCGCCAAGACGGCGAAGAACGTCACCATCAGCCACCTGACCGTGCGTGGCTTCACCCCGCCGCAGGACCAGGGCGTGGTCAACCACGACTCCGGCAACGGCTGGACGATCGTCGCCAACACGATCGAGGACAACGGCGGCGCCGGACTCATGGCAGGCGCGCACCAGCAGGTCCGGGGCAACTGCCTGCGCAACAACGGCCAATACGGCCTCAACGCCTACCAGCCCGGCAACGGCATCACCGGTCTCGTCGTCGAGGGCAACGAGATCGTCGGCAACAACACCGGGGACTGGGAGACGAAGGTCCCCGGCTGCGGGTGCAGCGGCGGCATGAAGTTCTGGTCGGTCGACGGCGCCGACGTCCGCGGCAACTGGATCCACGCAAACCACGGACCCGGCATCTGGGCCGACACCAACGACAACGACTTCCTCATCGAGGGCAACCTCATCGAGAACAACGACGCCGAGGCCGTCTTCTACGAGACCAGCTACAACCTCGTGATGCGCGACAACCTGGTGCGCGGCAACGCCATGGTCGCGGGCAAGGCGAAGGCGGCGCAGCAGGACGCGTTCCCGGTCGGGGCCGTGTACCTCAGCGAGTCCGGTGGCGAGCCGCGCATCAAGGCGCGCACCGCCGAGATCGACATCTCCGGCAACCGCTTCGAGAACAACTGGGGTGGGATCGTCGCGTGGGAGAACGCGGACCGCTTCTGCAACAGTCCGGCCAACACCTCGACGGGCGTCTGCACGCTGCTGGTGCCCGACGTCGCGACGTGCGTGCAGCCGGGCATCGCGACCCCGCCGCTCTACGACGACTGTCGCTGGAAGACCCAGAACGTCGACGTCCACGACAACACGTTCGTCGCCGACCCGGCCGTGGTCGGCTGCGACCCCCGCTACGCGTCCCGCAGCGCGGTCCTGTCGAACTACGGCACGTACCCCGACTGGTCGCCCTACCACGGCGAGGTCATCCAGAAGGCGATCAGCACCGCCCAGCACAACACCTGGGCCAACAACACCTACCAGGGCAACTGGTCGTTCGTCTTCGGCGCCGTCGAGGTCGCGGTGAGCGCGGCCGACTGGCAGAACACCCAGAAGCAGGACGTGGGCAGCACGTTCACCGCGGACGACGCGGCGAGGTGCTGAGATGACGACGGTCGACCCCGCCGCGAGGCGCCCCACACCGGCGACGGCCCCCCGCCGCCCGTTCCCGGTGCCGCCCGCCGAGCCGCCGGTGCCGCGGCTCGTCGCCGTCGTGTGGACGCTGATGGTGGTCAACACCCTGGGCTTCACCACGGTCGCCCAGATCATCCCGTTCCCGCGGCAGGTCGGCCAGGTCGTCACGATGGGCGCCCTGGTCGCCGCGCTCGGCCTCGCCCTGCTGCTCAACCCGCGGATCCGGATCCGGCCGACCGCCTACCTGCTGTTCCTGACGCTCATCCTCGTCCTGAGCATCGTGTCGAGCCTGCGGCTGGAGTCGGGCTACGGCGCCCTGTTCCGGTGCTTCCGGCTCACCCTGTTCGTGACCACGCTGTGGCTGCTGACGCCGTGGTGGCGCGGTGACCTGAGGTTCGTCGGGTACCACCTGCGGGCGCTCGTCGTCGTGCTCGGGTCGGTCCTCCTCGGGTTGCTGATCTCGCCCGGTTCGGCGTTCTCCGGTCCCGACGGTCGCCTCGTCGGGGCGATCTGGCCCATCCCGGCGCCCCAGGTCGGCATGTACTGCGCGATCACCATCGGCCTGTGCGTGCTGCTGTGGATCGGAAAGGTCCTGCCCGGCCGGACGGCGGCCGTCGTGGCCGTGCCCGCTCTCGCGCTGCTGCTGCTCAGCCACACCCGGACGTCGCTGCTCGGGCTCGTGGTGGGACTCGCGGTCGCCGGTCTGAGCGTCGCCACCACCAGCAGACGGGCCAGACGGGCGTTCGCGGGCGGGATCGCGGTGGCGGGGGGCGCCGCGCTGCTGTTCAGCGGCGTGATCATCACGTGGCTGGCCCGCGGGCAGGACGCCGACCAGCTCGCCAGCCTCACGGGCCGGGCCAACGTCTGGGACCAGCTGCTCGCCCGGCCCCGCACCCTCGACGAGCTGCTCATCGGCGTCGGGCTCACGGACAAGTCGTACGGCGGCCTGCCGATCGACAACGCGTGGCTCGCGGTGTTCAACGAGGAGGGCTGGATCGGCATCGTCCTGGTCGTCGCGATGCTGCTGACGCTGCTGGGCGTCGCGGTCCTGCGCCCGCCGTCGATCGGCCGGACCTGCGCGATCTTCATCGTCGTGTACGGGATCACCGCCTCCTACACCGAGGTCGGTCTCGGCGACGCGTCGCCGTACCTGCTCAACATGGCGGTGGCCGCCTCGCTGCTCGTGCACCGCCGCAACACCTCGCCGGAGCAGCCGGTGGCGGGAACCGGATGAGCGCCGCGTCCGCGCGCCACGTCATGGTGGTGCACAACTGGTACCGCTCCGAGCAGCCCAGCGGCGAGGACCGCGTCGTCACCCAGGAGGTGGCGATGCTGCGCGGGGCCGGGCACCGCGTCTCGATGTTCGAGCGGCGCAGCGATGACATCGCGTCGATGTCCTTGCGGGACAAGGTGTCCGTCCCGCTGCGCGTGCCGTGGAACCGGCTGGTCCGCACCGAGCTCGAACGGCGGCTGCGTGCCGAGCGGCCCGACGTCGTGCACGTGCACAGCACGTTCCCGCTGCTGAGCCCGTCGGTCGTGGACGCCTGCCGGGCCACCGCGACCCCGGTCGTGGCGACGCTGCACAACTACCAGCTCGTCTGTCCGGTCGGCAGCCTCTACCGCGACGGCGCCACGTGCACCGACTGCGCGCGTGGGCTTCCCGTGCCGGCGGTGCGCCACGGCTGCTACCGCGGCTCGCGGGTGCTCAGCGTGCCCGTGGCGCTGGGGACGGCGGTCAACCGCCGTCGGTGGCTCGAGGGTGTCGACCGCTTCTTCTGCATCTCCGCCGCCCAACGCGCGACGCTGACGGAACTGGGCGTCCCCGGCGACCGGCTGTCGGTGAAGTACAACTTCGTCGACGACCCGGAGGCGGTCCGGGCGGGACCGGGCGAGCACGTCCTGTTCGTCGGCAGGCTCACCGCGGAGAAGGGCGTCGGCACGCTCATGGCCGCCTGGGACCGCGTCCCGGCCGCGGTCCGGGCGCGGCTGCCGCTCGTCGTCGTCGGTTCCGGCCCGATGCAGGACGACGTCGGGCGCTGGGCGGCCGGCCGGTCCGACGTCCGCGTCCTCGGCCTGCAGCCTCCGCAGCGGTGCGCCGAGCTGACCGCGCAGGCCGCCACCGTCCTCGCGCCCTCGGTGTGGCAGGAGGCGTTCGGCCTGGTCGTCGTGGAGGCGATGGCTGCAGGTGTCCCGCCCGTGGCGTCGGCGACGGGGGCGCTCCCCGAGCTCGTCGACGACGGTCGCACCGGGCTGCTGCACCGTCCGGACGACGCCGCGGACCTCGCCGCGCGGATCGTGGAGGTGCTCGATCCGGCCCGCAACGCCGCGATGGGGGTCGCCGCCCGCGAGCGCTACGACCGCGACTTCTCGCCCGCCGCCGGCCTGGCCGGGCTGCTCGCCGGGTACGACGCCGCGATCGCGCACCGCGGCGCCGGCGTGGCGCTGCCCGCGGAGCGCCTCGCACGGTGAGGACGCTCGCCGGCCCGCGCGCGAGCGGTCAGCCGGCCGTCGGCCGCGCGCGACGGGCCGTCTCGAGCGCGTCGGCGCCGTCGAGCCGGCGGACCGCCCTCGCCGGCACACCGGCGACGAGCGTGTCGGGCGCGACGTCGTCGACGACGACGGCACCCGCGGCGACCACGGCCCCCGGGCCGACCGTGACGCCGGGCAGGACGGTGGCGTTCGCGCCGATCCACGCGCCTCGCCCCACGGTGACCGGCCGGGCGGTGACGGCTCCGGCCCGGTGGGAGGTCGGGCCGACTGCGTGGGTGGAGGTGACGACGGTGACGCCGTGGCCGATCGTGACACCGTCGCCGAGCGTGACGGTGCCCTCGAGATCGAAGTAGCAGCGACGGTTGACGAAACAGTTCTCGCCCACCCTCAGGTTCGCGGCGCGGCTGAAGTACGTGCCGCCGTGGAAGCTGCTCGACCGGGGCAGGCGGGCCCCGCCGGCCCGCAGCAGCGCCGACCGCAACCGCCGCCCGACGACGTCGTCGCCGAGCAGGTCCGAAGCGGAGTTGAGCAGGTGCGTGGCGGCACGGGCGAACGTCGAGCGGACGCGGGGCCGAGGGATCACGAGGGGGCCTCGCGGCCGGCCCGCCCGGCCGCCGCGTCGATCAGCATCCGGGACATGTCGGTGAGCTCGGCCTCCGCGCGCCGCCGGCAGTGCTGCGCCGCCGCCGCGATCACCCGCGCGGCGGCCGCGCGGTCGGCGTCGAGCTCGTCGAACCGGGCGCAGAGTGTGTCCAGGTCCGTCGACTCGAGCGCGAGCGCGAACCGGCCCTGGCCGAACTCCTCCATCAGCACGGCGTTCTTGGGCGCGTAGCCGAGCGAGACCGTCGGCCGGCCGGCCATCAGTGCCGCGACGACGTTGTGGTAGCGCGTCGCGACCACGATCTCGACCTCGGCCATGGCGTTCATCAGCCCGTCGAGGTCGTCGGTCGCGACGAGCGCGACGCGGCCGACCTCGACGTCCGGCCGGGCGCTGCGGACCTCGCGGATCACGGTGTCGGCGACCGGCGTGTCGACGCCGTCACCGACGAACAGGCGGACGGTGCGGCCGGCGTCGACGAGCCGGAGCACGAACGCGGACGTCATCGCGAGGTAGGCCGCGTGGATCGCCGGCTCCCGCCTGCGGTCGGCGGCACCGTTGCGGCCGTGGTAGTCCATCACGCCGACCCCGACGGCACCCGGTACGACGGGGCCGGCCGGCGTCGGGGCCGGCATCGCGAAGACCAGGTCGCAGTAGACGTCGTCGCGCGAGGTGTCGACGCCCATGTCGCGCATGGCGGAACGGGACAGCTCGTCGCGGTACGAGCGGTAGGCCGCGGCCCGCGCGGACCAGACCAGCACGCGGCGCAGCGGACGCTCGTCGACGACCTGGGCGCCGACCCCGACGAGGCCGACGGGGGTGCCGACGACCCGCGCGAGGACGCACAGCGTCAGCAGCGCGAGCGGGAACTGCCAGGCCCAGATCGGGAGGCTCGCCTCCAGCACCCCCATCCCGGGGACGACGACGACGTCGAGCCCCACGAGCCAGACCAGCGTGGCGACCCCGTCGGCGAGCTTGCCGCCGAGCCGCACCAGCGCACCCAGCGGGCCGTGTGGCTTGCGGCGCAATGTGTCGACGACGTGCAACGGCGTGGTCGCAACGCCGTACCGGGCAGCGACCTCCTCGTGTCCGGTCGTCATGATCCGGATCTCGGCCCCGGGGTACGCGGCTCGCAGGTGGGCCAGCACCGTGGCCAGCGAGGCGTCGTTGCCGAGGTTGCCCGACCCCAGCAGGCCGAACAGCCCGATGCGCGGGACCCGGTCGCGGCGGCTCCGGGCCGGGCGCAGGGCCCAGGAGGTCATGCCGTCCTCCACGCCCGTCCTGCGACGATCTCGTCGAGGTCGATCGAGGGCGGCGACCCCGCGTCGAGCCGGGGCCGGTCCTCGATCCGTTCCGTCGACCCCCCGCTGACGATCCGGCTGCCGAGCCACCGGGACAGGTGGGCGTAGCACGCGCGGCGCTCCGCCGACGACAGCGGGGCGCGCTGGATGGCGGACACGAAGCCCCACACGTACTCGCCGAGCAGCCGGACCGTCGGGTTGCGGAGCCGGTCGGCGCGGCGCGGGTCCATGTTCGCGGCACGGGCCCGCTTGGTCGGACGCGCCCGTTCGGCGCGGCCGGGATGATCGCGGCGGAAGAACAGGATCTCCGGTACCTGCAGGAACCTGCCCAGCAGCGCGAGCTCGGCGATGATCGTCCGGTCGCTGTGGTGGTAGCTGCCGTTGAGCGGGGTCCGCCGCAGGTCGTCGGTCCGCATCACCGCGTAGAAGTCGTCGCCGCCCACGGTGAACAAGACGCTCGCGAACCGGTCCGACGGCCGGACGGCGTCGGTGGCCAGCGGATAGTCGATCTCCTGCACGACCCGGCCGTGTTCGTCGATGATCCCCTGCCACGCATGGCAGAGGACGGCGTCGGGATGCGCGTCGAGCTCGGCGATGCAGCGCTCGAGCAACGTCCGGGCGTACAGGTCGTCGTGCGACGCCCACTTGAACAGCTCGCCGCGCGCGAGGTCGACCAGGAGGTTGTGGTTCGGGATGGCACCGAGGTTGCGGGGCTGGCGGACATAGCGGACGCGCTCGTCCCGGGCCGCGTACTGCCGGCCGATCTGTTCGGTGCCGTCGGTCGAGGCGTTGTCCGAGATGATCAGTTCGAAGTCGGTGAACGTCTGGCCCAGCAGCGCGTCGAGCGACTCGGCGAGGTAGTCCTCGCCGTTGTAGACGGGCAGGCCGATGCTGAGGCGCGGTGTCGATCTCACCTGCTGCTCCTCTCCGGTGAGCCGGACTGGGTGTCGGGTTGTGTGGTCGTCCGCAGTCGGGCGACGACCGGGATCCTCGGTGCCCCGGTCGCGTGGGCGGCCGCGTCGTCGGTCGCGCCGTCGCCCGGGTGGCCGGGCGTGGGTGTGGCGGCGGGCGCGGGACGGGCACCGGTCGTCGGGATCGGTTCGGTCGGGGGTGCGTCCGGTTCCGCCGGGGGCGTGGCGTCCTGGGCACGGTCGGTCGGCCCGAGGCCGCCCATGTGGTCGCGCAGCCCGTCCCGCAGCTGCCACCAGGCGACGCCGGCCCCGGCGAGCTGGGCGAGCACCACGCCCCAGGCCGACCCGTATGCGCCACCGACGGCGGCGCCCGCGAGCCCGCCACCGAGGTACAGGACGGCGGCCACCAGCTGCGCGCGCAGGCTCCGTCGCGCCGCGCCGAGCGCACGCAGACCCGCGGCGGCGCCGGTGAGGAAGCTCGCCGACATCACCGACGCCGTGATCGGCACGATGAGCCGGGAGGACTCGTCCCAGACGTCGCCGAGGAAGTAGTGGCCGATCGAGGCCGGCATGACGAACAGCAGGACGCAGCCCCACAGCATCGCGGCCAGTGCCTGGCCGGAGCCGAGGACCAGGCAGAACTGCGGCAGCCGACGTGGTGACCGACGCAGGATGCGCGCCGCCTCCGGCACCGAGACGAGGCTCAGCCCCATCAGGACGGCGAGGAACGGGCCGATCAGCAGCTCCGCGCCGCGGACCGTGCCCACGGCCGCCAGCCCGGCGATGGCGCCGAGGCCGTAGGCCCGCAGCTGCGAGGCGCCGCTCGTGCTGACGTTCTCGACCAGATAGCGGTAGCCGAGGTCGCGGTGGAGCCGCACCCAGGTCCGGAAGGCCGCCGGCCGCGGCAGGATGCGCGCCTGAGCGGCACCGACGATCGCCGCCACGGCACTCGACCCGCCCCACGCGAGGACGAATCCGGAGACGGTGTGGTGGTGCGAGGCGAGGACCATCCCCGGCACCAGAGCGGCGGCCCACACGAGGTCGTTGACGAACGCGTACTGCCCGCGGCCGACCGCGAAGAACGCGAACCGCCAGCTGTCCTGCAGCAGCAGCGCCGGCAGGACGATCCCGAGACCGACGAACGCGTTCCCCAGCGACCCGCCGATGAGCAGCCCGACCACGACGCCGACCAGGCCGCCGGCGATCCCGAGCACCAGCGCGGTGCCCGAGGACCGGCCGACGGCCTCGCGCCACTCGGGCCCGGGCTCGCCGCTGTGCCGGACCGTGAGCGGATCGGTGCCGAGGCCGCGGGAGACGTTGAGCAGCACTCCGTAGGTGACCCAGACGAGGCTGAACACGCCGAAGGACGTCGCGTCGAGCGATCGTGCGACGTAGACCCCGACGAGGAAGTTGGTCAGGCTCGACACCGCCTGGTCGCCGAGTCCCCAGCTGACCCGCCGGGCCATGGATCTCACTGTCTGTGACCGATGGCTGACCGTCGGCATCCCTCCGGCGACCGCCGGGAAGGGAACGGTCAGCGATTCCGCCGAACCCGTGTCGTCGGCGCGCGAGCCTTGTCGTGCCACGGTTCCCCTCGGGCCGATGATGTCCGGAGATGGGCGGACCCGGTCTCGGACCCGTACAGCAGGTCACTCGGCGACCCACTCACGGTCGTTACGTTCCGTCGACGATCCGGCCTCGGATGCGCCGTCCGGGTGTCGGTACCGGACCGTTAGGCACGGTTCGGCACCGTTCAGCGCTGCCGACGGCGGCGCAGCGCATCCGCGACGAGATCGACACCCCACCCCGTGACGACGACGGCGCACACCGCGATGGCGAAGCCGCCGAGGGTGTCGGAGGGGTAGTGGGCGGTCAGGAACACCTGGGACACGGCCATCACGGCACCGCAGACGACCGTCCCGCCGACGGCGACGGCGAGTGCGGTGGCCGGACGCAGCCGGGTCGCGCCCGCGAGCGCGATGAAGGCCGTGGCGCCGATGGCCGTCGCCACCGCGGTGTGGCCGCTGGGGAACGCGAGGTTGTCGCCGTGGATGGTGCGGTCCACCAACGGCTTCAGCGCGCTCGTGACCGCGACCGCCAGCGCCGGGCCCAGACACGCCAGCAGGGCGCCGCGTCGCCGGCCGGTGAGCAGGCACGCGAGGGCGACCACGGCGGCGAGGCCGCTCGCCACCCACGGCATGCCGACCGCGTCGATCGCGAACGCGACGGGATAGGACATCGGCACCTGCTCCTGCACCCACGCCGTGACCGCGGCGTCGGCGGTGCCGGGCGCGGAGGTGCCCGCGTACAGGACCGCCTGCGCCACCACGAGCACACCGCACACCGCCGCCAGGACCGCGAGCGGCCGACGCAGCGGCGTCGGTAGCGCCGCCCGGGGTGCGCGGACCGCACGCCCCCTATCACCCGCCGTCCCCTCCGCCGCGGGCTCGGGCTGCTGACCGGGTCGCACTGTCGCGGCCCGGTCTCTGCCTGCTCTCGCGAGTCGGCGGGTCAGCTCACGCATCCGACGGGCGTGCTCCGATCAGGAGTGTTCGGTGCGGCCCGGTGCGCCGGGCAGGGTCTGCGGCGGCTCAGTGCTCGGCGGCACCCAGCGCGGCGATGGTGGCCTGGAGCGGGTCGCGCTGCGGGCCGGCCTGCCAGACCATCCACGGGCTCTTCCCCGCGCGGTACGCGGCCTCCAGCGCGGTCCGCTCCTTGACGGTGTCGGCGGGGTGCCAGAAGCCGTGGTGGCGGTAGGCGAGCATCCGGCCCTCGGCGGCCAGCGCGGTGCAGGCGTCGGCGACGAGGTCCCCGTCCTTCGGGACGTAGTCGAAGACCTCGGGACGCAGCACGAAGTAACCGCCGTTGAGCCAGACGGGCATGTCCTGCAGCGTCTTGATGCCGGTGAGCATGCCGTCGTCGTCGACCTCGACACAGTGGAAGGCGGTCTGCGGGGGCACTGCCGCCAGCGCCGCGACCGCCTCGCTCGCCTTGAACGTGTCGATCATGTCGTTGAGCGGCAGGTCGGTCAGGACGTCGGCGTAGTTCGCGAGGAACATCTCCTCGTCCTGGACGTGTTCGCGGACCCGGCGCAGGCGCTCGCCGATCGACGAGTCCAGCCCGGTGTGGACGAACGTGATGTTCCAGTCCTGGATGTCCGAGCCGAGCAGTTCGACACGACCGCCCGCGAGGACGAAGTCGTTCGACGCGGTCTCGGAGTAGTTGAGGAAATAGTCCTTGATGTGGTGCGCCCCGTATCCGAGGCACAGGACGAAGTCCTTGTGGCCGAAGTGGGCGTAGTAGCGCATGACGTGCCAGATCAGCGGCCGTGGCCCGACGGTCGTCATCGGCTTCGGAATATCCGACTGACCGTCGCGCATGCGCATTCCGTAACCGCCGCAGAACAGGACTACCTTCATGTCGATCCCTTCTGGGCTAGTGGCTCGCGAGAATGCTCGCTCTGCGTGGTCTCCGCGTTAACCGCTGCGCCGAACGTGGGTGCGTCCGCCGGAATCCGTGCCGACGCCTGGCGCCGTCCGTGACGGGTCGCGTCCGGTCGCGGGCAGGCCGGCCCGGCCGGGAGCGCGGGCACCGCGACGTCCACCCGCGCAGGGGATGTGGCCGCGGCGGTGCGGCGTGTGATTGCGGGCGGCCCGTGACCTGGGGCGAGCGCGCGTGCACTACCGTCACACCCATGAGCGTGTGGGAGACGATCGGCATCTACGTGCTGATCCCCGCCGCCGTCTTCGGGGCCTTCTATGCGCTGATCGTCGGGCGCGGGCGGGCCAGGCGGCCGCGGTATCGCGTGGGACAGCCGTGGGACCACGAGCCCCTGTTCTGGTCGGCGAACCCGGCGGGTACCGGCCAATCGGCCGGCTCCACCGACGACCCGACCGCGACGGCCGGACGAGGAGGAGCTCGTGGCAGCTGGTGAGCACGGGCACGACGGCCACGGTGCCGTCGCGGTCCCGAAGCAGGAGGACCTGCCGACCGGCGCGGTCGTGACGGCGTCGGGCCGGGTGTCGGCGGCGGAGTTCTACTCCGAGAACGAGCCCGAGACCGGACCGTTCACCCCGCAGCAGCTGACGCGGATCGACGAGGCGATGATGCTCGCCAGCCGCTCGTCGGGGCTGCGCTTCACCGTCTACATCGGCGACCTGGGGGAGAACCCCGAGGCCAGGACGGGTGAGCTGCACGCCGGTATCGCCGGTGCCGCGGAGGCCGTGCTGATCGCGGTGAGCCCCGGTCAGCGGTTCGTCGAGGTCCTGACGGGCCACGAGGCCCGCAAGCGGCTCCCCGACCGCAGCTCCAAGCTCGCGGTCATGAGCATGGTGGCGTCGTTCCGCGAGGGCGACCTCGTCGGCGGCCTGCTGAGCGGGCTGCGGATGCTGGCCGACCAGGCCGGTCGGGTCCCCGTCCACCGCGGACCGATCCGCGAGACGGTCATCGCCTGACGCGCGGTCCGGATCATCCGGCGGTGTCGGCGGATGCGAACCGTTAGCATGGGCCTCGCCATGTGACCCCGATCACCCCGGGTGGGGGGTGTGGAGGCGTGAGGTGCCCAGCGCAGCTCGGTTCCCCGCGCGGCTGGCGATCGACGTGCTGGTCGTGGCGGTGCTGTGCGTCGCGGTCGGCGTGCTCGCCGCTCGCGGCCTGCTCACCGGGCCCGTCGCGAAGGCGGACCCGGCGCTGGCGACCGTCACGCTGACCGTCATCGCGGCGACGCTCGGCGCCGCGGCCGCCATCCTGGCCGTCGTCGCGGGGCGGCTGCTCGAGGACCTGCGCATGGCCTGGCTCGCTCCGGCGCTCGTCCTGTACTGCGTCGTCGTGCTGCCGTGGTCGGCGGCGTCGCCGGCCGGCACGACCGACGTCCCGCACCGGCTCGCGCGCCTCGTCGCCTACGCGACGGCGCTGATCCTGCTCGTCGTCTCCATCCGGCCGCCGGCCCGGGCGGGCTGGTGGGGCGGCTGGGTCGTCGCCGCGCTGGGCGCGATCGCGACCGTCGCCGCCCTCACCGTCCCGGGGACCGAGGCGGTGCGGGTCGTCGTCGACGGGTCGATCCCGACGCTCGTCGTGCTCGCGGGCTGGGTCGCGGTCGCGGCCGGGTTCGTCGTCGACGCGCTGCACCGGCGGAGCCAGCCGCGCGCGCGGCTGGGCATCGGGCTGGTCGTCATCGCCGCGGCGCAGCTCTACCGGCTCCTCGCCGGGAGCACGCACCCGATGGCGGGCCTCGCGTTCGGCGCGCTGCGGATGATCGGGCTCGCGATCGTGCTGCTGGGGCTCGCCCAGCTCACGACGGCCGCGCTGAACACCGTGCACCGTCGCGAACAGATGCAGCGTGACGAGCTCGAGACCGCCGCGCGGCACATGGAACGCGCCGCCGAGCACGCCGCCGAGCGCGACCACGAGCTGCGCAACGGCCTGGCCGGGCTCGCCGGCATCACCCACCTGCTGGGTGCCGAGGCCACGGGGGAGGGGCACGACCGGCTCAAGCTCGCGGTCCTCTCCGAGCTCGGCCGGCTGCACCGGATCCTCGACGGCGAGGAGCTCGCCGCCGACGGGAGCTACACCGTCGAACCCGTGCTCGCCAACCTGGTCACGCTGCGCGCCGGGACGGTCGGCGCCGGCGTGACGACGCTCGACGTCGAGCCGGGGCTGCGGGTCCAGGGCGACTCGGCGGTGCTGTCGCAGGTCGTCACCAACCTGCTGGCCAACTGCGACCGGCACGCCCCGGCCGCGCCGGTCACGGTGACCGCGCGGCGCGACGGCGCGACGGTCGTCGTCGAGGTACGCGACGAGGGGCCGGGGCTACCTCCGCTCGACACCGAGCTGCTCTTCCGCCGGGGGGTGCGTGACGACGGCGCCGGCGGCACCGGGTTGGGCCTGCACATCAGCAGGCGGCTCGCCGAGCACGACGGCGGCAGCCTGACCCTCACCACCGCGACGGCGCCGACCGGCACGATCGCCCGGCTGCGGCTGGGAGCGGCCTCGCCGCCGAGCCTGCGCCGGGGCGGCGACGCGGACCGGGTCGCCGAGGAGACCCCCGACCGCGCACCGTCCCAGGGCGCCCAGACGTCGGCCTTCCGGATGCGCCCGGTCCGCCGCGGCTACGAGTCGGGCCCGGCCTGACGCGCCGGACCCGGCCGGGTCGTGGCCGTATCGGCGCCGTAGCCCGGCGACGGAGCGTCGTGGCCGTCGGCGCCGGTGAGCCGTCGCCGCAGGTCATGACCTCAGCGGCCGCCGACCCGACCCGTACCGGGTCCGCTCGCGACAGGGGGCGGCGGGCGACCGGGACGGCCCGACGGATCTCACGCGACCAGGCCTCAGCAACCGGGGCGCGATACGACCGGGGCGGCAGGCGACCGGGTCCGGCCCGGCGGGCCCGCTAAGACCAGGCCGCGGCCGACGGGGAATGCGACCGGGGCGGCACCCGACGGGCTCAGCCGATGGGCCCGACACGACCGGGGTCTCCGCCCACCAGGTCCCGAGCCGACCGGTCCACGGCCGACCCGGCCGCGCCCGACAGGGGTCCGCGACCGGAGGCACGGGGCCGGGGTCGCGTCCGACCGGCGCCTCAGCTCAGCCGACCGGTGCGCTGCCCGCGTCGGGCAGAACGGGAGGCAGCATCGCGGGCGGTGCTGCGGGCGGTTCCGTGATCAGCGCCCCCGAGGCGGGTGCCACGGGTGGGACCGGCGGCGGCGGGGGCTCCGGCCGAGGCAGGCGGCTCCCCCCCGGGGCCGCTCGCCTCAGCCGACCGGTGCGCCGCCCGCGCTGGGCAGAACGGGGGCCAGGACCGCGGGCGGGTCCGTTCTCGGCGCCCCTGAGGCGGGTGCCACCGGCGGGACCGGCGGCGCGGTCGTCGTCGGCGTACCGCCGGCCGCCGGGAGTGCGGCCGGGTCGGACGGCGCCGGGGGCGCGAGGGCTCCGGCCGAGGCAGGCGGATCCGCGGGGGCCGCGGCCGGGGGCACGACCTGCAGCTCGTAGGCGCCGAGGTCGAAGCCCGCTCCGCTGGGGCGTGGTGCACCGGTGATGTCGGTGGCAGGCGCGCCCTGGGCGGACCCGGCGTCGACGCCCGCGGAGCCCGGCGCCAGCCGCAGGTCACCCGCGGCGGCGTTGACGAACCGCAGTACGCCGGTCACGACGTTCGCCCCGAGGGACGTCCCCGAGAACAGGTTGTGGTCGGCGGTGAAGGCGGCCGCGCTCCCACCGACGTCCTGCGGGTTGCCGCTGAAGATGTTGTTGCGCAACACGTTCGTGCCCTGGAACTGGCCGGCCGAGATGGTGATGCCCGCCTTCTTGTTGTCCACGATGGTGTTGTTGACGATCGAGATGTCGCTGAACGTGCCGCTCGACTCGGTCCAGAAGCTGATGCCGCCACCGGCGTTGCCCGTGAGCACGTTGTTGTAGATCTGCACGTCGTAGGTCTTGCGTGTCTTCGAGTAGTTCTCGACGGCGAGCGCGATGCCCGCCTTCGAGCTCTCCTTCGCGCCGGAGGACACGTTGTCGAAGACCTGGATCGCGTGGGCGGAGTCGACGTAGATGTTGGGCCCGCGGTTGTTCTCCACACGGTTGCCGTGCACGGTGCCGTTGCGGGTCTCGTACTTCGTGTCGATGCCCTCCTCCCCGTTGTCGTGCACGTGGTTCCCGGCGATCTCGAAGCCGTCGACGTTCTCCAGGCTCACGCCCTCCATGTCGGCGCTCGTCCCCTTGGCGTTGTTGCCGTGGACGTCGCAGCCGAGGATGCGGATGTCGGCGGAGTCGATGAAGACCGCGCCGCCGTCCTGCGAGTCGGCGACCTCGCAGTCCTGCAGCACGATGCCGGTCGCGTTGGTGGCGTAGACGCCGAACCGGCTCGACCGGGACACGCCGATCCCGACGACGTGGACGTAGGAGCGTCCGCTCAGGTCGAGGCGGCCGTTGCCCGTGCCGCCGCTGGTCAGCGTGACGGCGCCGCCGTCGGCCTTGAAGGTGATCGGGGCGTCCTTGGTCCCGCTGACGGGGATCTGCAGGCCGGCGTAGCTGCCGGGCGCGATCAGGACGGTGTCGCCGGGCTTCGCGGCCGCGGCGGCCTCGGCGATCGTCCGGTACCGGCCCGATCCGTCGGCCGCGACGCGGAGGGTGGTGCCGGTCGCGACGGGGACGACAGGCGCCGTGACCGGCGGCGCGGTGTCCGCAGGCGTCGTGACGGGGGGAGTCGTGACGGGGGGAGTCGTCGCTGGGGGAGTCGTCGCTGGGGGAGTCGTCACCGGGGGC
>Ga0182736_1001352_pt1 | contig 24730 bp, 27 predicted proteins | sample eDN5th30CKraftBY_FD_128882 | JGI IMG/M metagenome (GOLD analysis project Ga0182736, IMG submission 128882) | Enriched backyard soil microbial communities from Emeryville, California, USA - eDNA 5th pass 30_C Kraft BY (version 2) (version 2) | ecosystem: Environmental > Terrestrial > Soil >...
CGCAGCAACACCTGGGTGTCCTTGCGCTGGTCGGGCAGCACCACGGTGACCACGTCGCCGGCGCTGCCGGCGCGTGCGGTGCGGCCCGAGCGGTGCAGGTAGGCCTTGTGTTCGGCCGGCGGGTCGACGTGGACCACCAGCTGCACCTCATCGACGTGCACGCCGCGCGCGGCGATGTCGGTGGCCACCAGCACCCGGGCGGCTCCGGTGCTGAACGCGGCCAGGTTGCGGTCCCGCGCGGGCTGAGACAGGTTGCCGTGCAGGTCGACCGACGGGATCCCGGCCTCGGTCAGTTGCCGGGCGAGCTTGCGGGCCTGATGTTTGGTGCGCATGAACAGGATTCGGCGGCCGGTGCCGGACGCCAGCCGGTGCACCAGATCCTTCTTGTCCTGCGCGCCGGCGACGTGGAACACGTGATGGGTCATGGCCGGCGGCGGCGCGGCGATGTCATCGACCGAATGCGACACCGGGTCATGCAGGAAGCGCCGCACCAGCTTGTCCACCCCGTTGTCCAGGGTGGCCGAGAACAACAGCCGCTGGCCGGCGGCGGGCGTGGCGGCCAGAATCCGGGTGACACCCGGCAGGAAGCCGAGGTCGGCCATGTGGTCGGCTTCGTCGAGCACGGTGACCTGCACCGCGTCCAGGCTGATCAGTCGCTGCTTCATCAAGTCTTCGAGGCGCCCGGGGCAGGCCACCACGATGTCGGCGCCGCCGCGCAGTGCGGTCTCCTGCCGGCTCTGAGCCACTCCGCCGAAGATGGTGGTGACCTGCAGGCCGTACGCCGCCGCAAGGGGTTTGACGGTCGCGGTGATCTGGGTGGCCAGCTCCCGGGTGGGCGCGAGCACCAGGCCCGACGGCCGGTTCGGGCGTCGTTTGGCGCCGGCCAGCCTGGCTACCAACGGAATTGCGAACGCCAGCGTCTTACCGCTGCCGGTCTTGCCACGGCCCAGCACGTCGCGACCGGCCAGAGTGTCGGGCAGGGTCCGGATCTGAATCGGGAAGGGTTCGGTGATTGTGCTGTCGTTCAGCGCCGCCACAAGTGGTGCGGGCACGCCGAGGGAGGCAAAGGATGGGTTCATGAATGCGGTGCCTTTCAGGCATCGGTTGCGCAGGCTGCCGTGACGACGGGGTCTATCGGTTGAGCGCAAAGTGGCGAGATTGCCGGTGAGCAATATCGATCGCCGCGAGAAGAGCTTGTGCTGGATCGCACCTCTCACCACAGAGGTCGGCGGTGAGTAAGCGTTCCACGACGTACTGGCGTCACTTCCTTCACACCAGCGTTGGGTTCCAGCCTAGCGCACCCGTGCGCACACCCCGAAACCGTGTGACCGATCACACGCCGAACGGGCTAGCAGCGGTCGAATTCGCGCAGGCTGGCCGCCAGTGCGGCCGGGACCCGGGCGCGGATCCGGGTACCGCCCTCGCCGTGCTCGGTGTGCTGCACCCTGCCCTGGTCATGCACTCGGGCCACCAAATCGCCACGGCCGTAAGGGATGACGACGTCCACGGCGGTGTCGACCGGCACCACCAGTTGTCCCATTCGGCGGCGCAGCGCGTCGATACCGTCGCCGGTGCGCGCCGAAACGAACACCGCGTCGGGCAGCGCACGGCGCAGCTGAGCTAACGTCAGATCTCCGGCGGCGTCAATCTTGTTGACCACCAACAGTTCCGGCGCCGGTTTGCCATCCCGCTCGGCGATCACCTCGGAGATCACCTGACGCACCGCGCTGATCTGGGCCAGCGGTGCGGGGTCGGAACCGTCGACCACATGCACCAGCAGGTCGGCGTCGGCGACCTCCTCCAGTGTGGACCGGAACGCCTCCACCAACTGGGTGGGCAGATGGCGCACGAAACCGACCGTGTCGGTCAGCACGAAGGGCCGTTCGTCATCGAATTGTCCACGGCGCGTGGTGGGTTCCAGCGTGGCGAACAGCGCGTCTTGGACCAGCACGCCGGCCCCGGTGAGTGCATTGAGCACACTGGACTTGCCGGCGTTGGTGTAGCCCACGATCGCCACCGACGGCACGTCGCTGTGCAGGCGGCGGCTGCGCTGGGTGTCGCGCACCTGTTTCATCGCCTTGATCTCACGGCGCAGCTTGGCCATCCGCTCCCGGATGCGGCGCCGGTCGGTTTCGATCTTGGTCTCACCGGGGCCGCGCAACCCCACCCCGCCGCCGCTGCCGCCGGCCCGGCCACCGGCCTGCCGCGACATCGACTCGCCCCAGCCGCGCAGCCGCGGCAGCATGTACTGCATCTGGGCCAGCGCCACCTGCGCTTTGCCCTCGGCGCTGGTGGCGTGCTGGGCGAAGATGTCCAGGATCAGCGCGGTGCGGTCGATCACCTTGACCTTGACCGCCTTCTCCAGCGCGGTCAGCTGCGCCGGAGACAGCTCTCCGTCGCAGATGACGGTGTCGGCGCCGGTCGCCAGCACCACCTCACGCAGCTCGACGGCTTTCCCGGAGCCGATGTAGGTCGACGGGTCGGGCCGATCCCGGCGCTGGATCAGCCCTTCGAGCACCTCGGAGCCGGCGGTTTCGGCCAGCGCCGCCAGCTCCACCATGCTGGCGTCGGCCTCGGCGGCGCTGCCCTCGGTCCACACCCCGACCAACACCACCCGCTCCAGCCGCAGCTGGCGGTACTCGACCTCGGAGACGTCGGCGAGTTCGGTGGACAGCCCCGCGACCCGGCGCAGCGCCGAGCGGTCGTCGAGGGCGAGCTCACCGGTGCTCGGCGGTGGTGGCCCGGACTCGGGATAGCTCACTGCGCCGCCCACCACCCCGAGGCGATGTCCCCGCGCGCCACCAGTTCCGACGGACCGCGCAGGTAGCTGGTCGCCTCGGTGACGGTGACGCTGACCTGCCCGCCCGGGATGTCGACGCGCAGTGTGCCGGTCGAGGCACCGGAGTGGGCCAGCGCGGCCACCGCCGCGGCCACCGTGCCGGTGCCGCAGGACCGGGTCTCGCCGACCCCGCGCTCGTGCACCCGCATCGCGACCGCGCCGTCGTGGACAGCGGTCAGGATCTCCACGTTCACCCCGTCGGGAAACTGGGCCCGGTCGAACGAGACCGGTGCGGCCACATCCAGGGCCGCCAGCTCGGCGATCGACAGTGCCGGATCCACGCACGCCAGGTGCGGATTGCCGACGTCGACCCCGAGCCCGGCGAATCGCCGCCCGCCGACCAGGGCTTCGAAAGCCGGGCCTCCGCTGCCGAGCCGGTTCGGTTTACCCATGTCGACGGTGACCTCGGCCCGCACCTCGTCGGCGTGGTGCACGGTCACCGGGCGCGGCCCGGCCAGCGAGCCGATGACGAACTCGTCGCGGGATTCCAGACCGGTGGCCCGCAGGTAGTGGGCGAAGACCCGGACCCCGTTGCCGCACATCTCGGCCACCGACCCGTCGGCGTTGCGGTAGTCCATGAACCAGTCCTCGGCGGAGACCCCTTCGGGCAGCCGGCCGAGCACTCCGGCGGCGGCCGCGGCGCCGGCGGTGGTCACCCGCAACAACCCGTCGGCGCCCAAGCCGCGGTGCCGGTCGCACAGGGCGGCCACCGCCGCGGGGGTCAGGTCCAGTTCCACGCCCAGATCCGGCAAGACGACGAAGTCGTTCTGGGTGCCGTGTCCCTTGGCGAAGAGCATGCGCTCAGGATACGTGCCGCCACGCGGTCAGCGCTGCGTCGAGCCGACCGTCGGCGGCACCGTCCAACCAGGTGATGCGGTGGTCGCGGCGAAACCAGGAACGTTGGCGGCGCACATAGCGGCGGGTGCCGATGAAGGTCTGCTCGCGCGCCGCCGTCAGCTCGCGGTCCCCGCCGCCGGCATCGAGTGCGGCGATCACCTGGGCGTAGCCCAGCGCGCGGGCGGCGGTGACCCCGTCGCGCAGCCCGGCCGCCAGCAGCGTCTGAACTTCTGAGACCAGTCCGCGGGCGAACATCGTCTCGGTGCGGGCGGCCAGTCGTTCGTCGAGCAGGGTGGTGTCGCAGTCCAGGCCGATGATCACCGTGCCCCAGCGGGGCGCGCCGATGGTGGGCGCGGACGCGGCGAACGGCTGGCCGGTCAGCTCGACCACCTCCAGCGCCCGCACGATCCGTCTGCCGTCGGTGGGCAGGATCGCCGCCGCGGCGGCCGGGTCGGCAACGGCCAGCTCGGCGTGCAACGCCGCCACCCCGACCTGGGACAGCCGCCGCTCGTAGCGGGCCCGCACCGCCGGATCCGTGGCCGGAAACGACCAGTCGTCGAGCAGTGCCTGCAGGTACAGCATCGACCCGCCGACGATGATCGGGACCGCACCGCGGCCGGCGATCGCCTCGACGTCGGCGGCGGCGGCCTGCTGGTAGCGGGCGACGGTCGCGGTCTCGGTGACGTCGAGGACGTCGAGTTGGTGGTGCGGGATGCCGCATCGCTCCTGCGGCGACAGCTTGGCGGTGCCGATGTCCATGCCGCGGTAGAGCTGCATGGCGTCGGCGTTGACGATCTCCGCCGATGTCCCCGATTCCCCCAGAGCTTCGGCGAGCTCCAGGGCGAGCTGCGACTTGCCGGTGCCGGTGGGACCGACCACGGCGATCGGTCTCACGGCTCCCAGACTCCGACGAAGTAGCCGACTCCGTAGGGGGCGTCACGGTAGAGCTGGGTGGCGCTGCGGGGTGTGGTCCCGGCCAGTCCGGCCAGCGCCGCGAACCCCGCCCGCCCGACGATCTGCGGCGGCAATGCGGCCAGGGCGGCGGCGTCGCCGGCGGCCAGGGCGTCGTCGAGGGCGCGCTGGCGCTCGATGTCGGCCGGGTGATGCCCGCCCGGTGCGGCCGCGGTCAAGGTGGTGGCACCGTCGGCCACCACCAGCACCCCGATCGGCTCCGGTGACCGGTCGATCTCGGCGCGCAGTCGCCGCCCGGCGGCCAGCGCGGCGGCCGGCTCGCTGTGGGCGTGCACCACCACCGAGGCATCCGGCCCGATCCGTCCGCGCACCCACCCGGCGACCAAGGCGCACAGCGGCAGGTCGGCCGTCCGGTCGGCGCCCGGTGAGAGGCGCACGGTCACGTCGGCGCCGAATCCCGCGAAGGTGCCCGCACTGTCACGGCCGTGCACCGCGGTGTCGCCGGCACCGAGGGCCAGCCAGCGTGGCGGCAGGGATCCCGCGGCGGCCAGCGCCGCGGCCCGCAGCTCGGCCGCCTCGGTGGCGGCACCGGCCAGTTCGGGCACCAGCACCGGCGCCGAAGGCATGATCGCTATCGGGCCCAGCACGAAACCAAATTAGCTGCTCGTCGGCGAGGGCACCGGGTCAGCCCGGTCGGCGCCGCCGGCCTCGGCGACGATGGTGGCGGCCTCACCGCGCGCCAGCGCCGCCGTCGCGATGACGATCAGCACCACCCCGATGATCACCGCGGCGTCCTCGACCCCGCCGGCCTGAATGTGCTCGTTGAGCAGCAGCACGCCCAGCGCACTGGCCACCAGCGGTTTGGCCACGATCATCGTCGGCATCGAGGCGGTCAGCGCGCCGGCCCGAAACGCCGACTGCTGGAAGATCATGCCGGCCAGCGTCGCCACCAGCCACGGCACCACCACGGGCGACTCCAGCGCGTCTTCCAGGCCTTCGGCCTTGATCAGCTCCACGAGCACTTTCGTCAGCAACGCGAACACCGCCAGCGAGGTACCGGCCACCACCGCCAGCAGCACCGCGGCGGCGGGCCGGCCCCGCAGCCTGCGGGCAGCCACCGCGCAGGCCAGCAACAACGTCACCACCACCACCGACACCGCGATCCAGGTGCTCGCCGGCGCATGCTGCTTGCCCTCGGTCGGGTCGCCCACGACCACCACCACCGCCAGCGCCGCGGCCAGCACCACGGCCCACATCCACTCCCAGTTGCTGACCCGGCGATGAGTCAGCCAGGCGTACATCGGCAGCGCGAACAGCAGCGCGGTCACCTGCAGCCCGGTCACCAGCATCACCGAGCCCACCGCCAGTGCCACCGCCTGCAGCGCGTAGTTGGCCACCGCCGCGGCGCCGCCGCCCCACCAGCGCGGGTCGCGCAGCGACAACCAGAACAACTGCAGGTGACCGACCTGCCGGTCGGTGATCTCCTGGGCGGACCGCTGGCGAATCACGTCGCCGATCGCGGACGCCAGCGCGGCGCACAGAGCGAGCAGCGCCGCGATGACATTGCCTGTCGACATGAGCCTCCCTCAACCGGCGCAAGAATACAGGCCGGAGCCGGGTCGGCCCGGCTGCTGGCGAGATGGCCGCGCAGGACGGCGGGTAACTGCTTGAATACTCTTGAATGTTTCTAGGCAGATCGAAGGCGCCGCGGTGCGCGGCAGATGCGCGGGTTTACCCGCGAAGGGTTAGGTGACGACAGCGATGACCATCGACAGCGGTTCGTCCGCCCCCGCTCCACGCCCGGGGCCACGCCCGGGGCCCCGTCCCGGCCCCAAACCGGGTGCTCGGCCCGGCCCGGTGATCGCCGCTCCCCCGACCGGCGATCCGCACCGATTCGGCCGGGTCGACGACGACGGCACGGTATGGCTGGTCACCTCGGCCGGTGAGCGGCAGATCGGCTCCTGGCAGGCCGGCGACCGCGAGGCCGCGTTCGCGCACTTCGGCCGGCGATTCGACGACCTGAGCACCGAGGTCACCCTGCTCGAGGAGCGGCTGGCCTCCGGAAGCGGCGACGCTCGCAAGATCAAGGCGTCCGCGACGGCGCTGGCCGAGTCACTGCCCACGGCCAGCGTCCTCGGTGACGTCGACGCGCTGGCGGCACGCATCGCCGCGGTCAGTGAGCACGCCGACGCCATCGCCGCCGCCAACCGGGCCCAGCGCGACGAGCAGCGGGCCGCGGCGACGGCCCGCAAGGAGGCGCTGGCCGCCGAGGCAGAGGAGCTGGCCGCCAATTCCACGCAGTGGAAAGCCGCCGGTGACCGGCTGCGAACCATCCTCGAGGAGTGGCGCACGATCACCGGTCTGGACCGTAAGACCGACGACGCCCTGTGGAAGCGGTACGCGGCGGCCCGGGACACCTTCAACCGGCGTCGCGGGTCGCACTTCGCCGAACTCGACCGGGGGCGGGCCGGGGCGCGCGAGGAGAAAGAACGATTGTGCCGGCGCGCGGAGGAGCTGGCGGGCTCGACCGACTGGGCGGCCACCAGTGCCGCGTTCCGGGAGTTGCTCAACACCTGGAAGGCGGCCGGGCGGGCCAGCCGGGACGTCGACGAGGCGCTGTGGCAGCGGTTCAAGGCCGCGCAGGACACCTTCTTCACGGCGCGCAACGCCGCCAACGCCGAACGCGACGCCGAACTGGTCACCAATGCCACGGCGAAGGAGGCGCTGCTGGCCGAGGCGGAGCGGATCGACCCGGCCAACCAGCATGCCGCGCGCGCCGCGCTGCGCTCGATCGTCACCAAATGGGACGCGATCGGCAAGGTGCCCCGGGAGCGCTCCGCCGAACTGGAGCGGCGACTGCGGGCGGTGGAGAAGAAGGTGCGGGACGCCGGCGCCGCCGCGGACGCCTCCGGGGTGGATCCGGAGGCCGAAGCCCGCGCCGCCCAGTTCCGTACCCGCGCTGAGCAATTCGAACGTCAAGCACGCAAGGCCCAGGCCGCGGGGCGGGAGAAGGAGGCCGCGGAGGCCACCGCCAGCGCCGAGCAGTGGCGGCAATGGGCCCAGGCCGCCGAACAGGCGCTCAACCGGCGCTGACCCGGCCGATGTTTGGCGGCCGGGCATGTCGGGTTAACCCCTCCGTGACAACGACCAATCTCACGGGGGGTAGGTATGGCCAGCAATATCACCGCGGCACTCGACGTCAAGCGTCCGATCCGGACGGTCTACAACCAATGGACCCAGTTCGAGTCGTTCCCGCAGTTCATGGACGGCGTTGAGCGCATCGAGCAGCGCGACGACACGCACCTGCACTGGACGATCAAGGTGGGGCCCGCGACCCGCGAGTTCGACGCGACCATCACCGAACAGCACCCCGAGGAGCGGGTGGCCTGGCGGTCGGAGAACGGTCCCCGTCACGGCGGCGTGGTCACGTTCCACAAGATCGACGAGAACACCACCCGGGTGACCACCCAGATGGACATCGACCCGGAGGGGGTCCTGGAGAACGTCGCCGACAAGCTGAACCTGCTCGACCACCGTGTGCACGCCGACCTCGAGCGGTTCAAGGACTTCATCGAGAGCCAGCCCGCGGAGACCGGCGGGTGGCGCGGCGACGTGCCGCGGCGCTGATGGACCCGGCCGCACAGCTGTTCCGCTGGGGCGCCGCGGCCCTGCACCGCCGGTTCTTCCATCCCGCCGGTGTGCTGGCGACCGGCTTCCTGGAGCGGGTCGCACCCACTGCGGAGGGCCTGCCGGTGGAATCCTCGGCGGTGGCCGCCCGGATCTCCAAGGGCGCGGGAACCCCGGGGGCGCTGCCCGACGCGATCGGCCTGGCCCTGCGGGTGCCGGCCCCGCACGGGCCCTGGGACATCCTGCTGGTGTCGGCGGGTTCCGGGCCGCTCGGCCGGGCCGTGGGACTGCGCCCCGTCGCGTCGTGGGCCGGGCTGACGATGACCACGCTCATGCCGCTGGACTATCAGGGCGACGTGTGGTGGCTGCGAGCGCGGCTGACCACACCGATCCCCGGCTACGGATTGGCGCTGGGCAGCATCGGCAACCGGATCGAGCGAGACGAGGTCTGCTTCGAACTCGACCAGGCCCACGGCACCGCGGGGTTTCGCCCGCTGGCCCACCTGGTGCTCACGGGCCTCGATCAGGGCCATGACGTGTCGTTCGACCCGGTCGTGAACACGCCTCCGGATGTGCACCTGCGTCCCCGATGGCTCGCGGGACTACGCGCCCGGGCCTACCGGGGCAGCCGCGAGGGCAGAAGCGCGCCGGCGGCTACTCGCCCGGCGGTCGGTCCTCGGGAGGCCTGAGCTCGTCCAGCAGGCCCAGCACCTGACGCTGTGCGGTGCTGCGGCGGCGCTGCTCCTCGGCGGCCAGCTGCACCGCGGTGCGTGACCACACCAGCCGGGCCCAGTGAAAAGTCAGCACGATCAGGGTGATCCAGGCCAGGATCAGGCCGAACCCCGGTCCGGGATGGCCGGCCGCGACGGTCTGGCGCGACCACACGGCCAGCAGCCCCGCCACGCTGCCCACCGCCGAACCGGCCAGGGCCACCCAGGCCACCGCCCAGCGCCGGAGTAGCAGCGCCAGCATCGAGAACCCGACACCGAACAACAGCGCCAGCCACATGAACAGCCGCGACGGCAGACCCACCAGGGCGTCGTCGGCTCCGTTGGCGGCGAACAGCACATCCCAGCCGCGCACCGCCCCGGTGTGTGGCGCCAGGAACGACGCCAGCAGCACGAACACGCAGATCGCGACGACCAAACCCCTACCCCCGGGGTCGATTTCGCTGGCAACGCGGCGCTCCGCGGCTTCGATATCGGCCCGGTAGGCCTCGAAGTCACTGTAGTGCCCGGCGTTGTCGGGCTGGTCGCTCACCGCGCCGCCCCCGGCATCTTCGGCATGCCCAGCCCGACACCGGGCGGGGGTCCGGCCGCGATGTCGCCGGCCCTGGTGCGGCGGTGACTGTGCAGCGGCCCGTCGGCCAGCAGGTGGTGCGGCGCCGCGCCGGTCACCGTCGTGGTCACCACGTCGCCGGGACGCACCTGCGCCTCGCCCGGGGTGAAGTGCACCAACCGGCCGTCGCGGGCGCGGCCGCTCATCCGCGCCGTCTGCGCGTCTTTGCGCCCCTCCCCGACCGCGACGAGCACCTCGACGGTGCGGCCGATCTGCGCCCGGTTCTCCTGCAGCGAGATCTCCTCCTGAAGCTCCACCAAACGTTCGTAGCGTTGCTGGACCACCTCTTTGGGCAGCTGGTCGGGCAGCTCGGCGGCGGGGGTGCCGGGACGCTTGGAGTACTGGAAGGTGAACGCGGCCGAGAACCGCGCGGCCCGTACCACCTCGAGGGTGTCGGCGAAGTCGCGTTCGGTCTCGCCCGGGAACCCGACGATCAAGTCGGTGGTGATCGCCGCGTCCGGGATCGCCGCCCGCACCCGGTCGAGAATGCCCAGGTAGCGCTCGGCCCGGTAGGAGCGGCGCATCGCCCGCAGGACGGTGTCCGAGCCGGACTGCAGCGGCATGTGCAGTGTGGGACAGACGTTGGGGGTCTGGGCCATCGCCTCGATGACGTCGTCGGTGAACTCGGCCGGGTGCGGGGAGGTGAAGCGGACCCGTTCCAGGCCCTCGATGTCCCCGCAGGCCCGCAGCAGTGATGCGAATGCGCCGCGGTCGCGCGGCAGCGCCGGGTCGGCGAACGAGACCCCGTAGGCGTTGACGTTCTGCCCCAGCAGCGTCACCTCGATGACGCCCTGCTCGGCCAGCGCGGCGACTTCGGCGAGGATGTCCTGCGGGCTGCGGTCCACCTCGCGGCCCCGCAGCGACGGCACGATGCAGAAGGTGCAGCTGTTGTTGCATCCGACGGAGATGGAAACCCAGGCCGCGTAAGCCGATTCCCGCGCGGCCGGCAACGACGACGGGAACTCCCGCAGCGATTCGACGATCTCGACCTGGGCTTGCCGGTTGTGCCGGGCCCGCTCCAGCAACACCGGCAGCGAGCCCAGGTTGTGGGTGCCGAACACCACGTCGACCCACGGCGCCCGGCTCAGCACGCCGTCCTTGTCCTTCTGGGCCAGGCAGCCGCCGACGGCGATCTGCATGTCCGGGTTGCTGCGCTTGTGCGGCGCCAGGTGACTCAGGTTGCCGTAGAGCTTGTTGTCGGCGTTCTCGCGCACCGCGCAGGTGTTGAACACCACCACGTCGGCGTCGGCGCCCGCGGCGGCGCGGCGATAACCGGCCTGCTCCAACATGCCGGCGATGCGTTCGGAGTCGTGAACATTCATCTGACAGCCGTAGGTGCGCACCTCGTAGGTGCGCACCTGTTCGGAAATCACCGGCGAACTCACCCGGACTATGCTACGGCGGCCGGTGCGGCGCGGACCGATCGGATTGCGAAGACCGGATATGGCGGCGGTCCCGTCATCGGTAGGGTCGGATGCCATGACCAGCGGCGGGCCGGATCCGGTGCCGATGATCGCCATCCGGGACGTCAACAAGTACTTCGGCGGCCTGCACGTGCTCAAGGACGTCAATCTCGACGTCGCCCGGGGCGAGGTGGTGGCGATTTTGGGCCCGTCGGGCTCCGGCAAGTCCACCCTGTGCCGCACCATCAACCGGCTCGAGACCGTGGATTCGGGCACCATCGCCATCGACGGCCAGCCGCTGCCGGCCGAGGGCGCGTCGCTGGCGCGGTTGCGGGCGCAGGTCGGGATGGTGTTCCAGGCGTTCAACCTGTTTCCGCACAAGACGATCCTCGACAACGTCACACTGGCACCGATGAAGGTGCACAAGACCCCGAGGGTCGAGGCGCAGCGCCAGGCGATGGCGCTGCTGGAACGGGTCGGGGTGGCCGATCAGGCCGGCAAGCACCCCGCCCAGTTGTCCGGCGGGCAGCAGCAGCGGGTGGCGATCGCGCGCTCGCTGGCGATGAATCCCAAGGTGATGTTGTTCGACGAGCCGACCAGTGCGCTGGACCCGGAGATGATCAGCGAGGTGCTGGCGGTGATGAGTTCGCTGGCCGACGACGGGATGACCATGGTGGTCGTGACCCATGAGATGGGCTTCGCGCGCCGCGCCGCCGATCGGGTGGTGTTCATGGCCGATGGCGCCGTCGTCGAGGACGCCCCGCCGGCGGAGTTCTTCGGCGAGCCGAAGTCCGCCCGGGCCAAAGACTTTCTCGCCCGGATCCTCGACCACTGATGTTGCTGCCGCGGCGGTTGCAGATGCTGGCACGGCTCTGCGTCGTGCTGGCGGCGGGACCGGGCCTATCGGTCGCCTGCACCGCCCATGACCCCGGCAAGATCACCGTCGGCGTGAAGTTCGACCAACCCGGGTTGAGCGTCAAAAGACCCGACGGCACGCTCGGCGGGTTCGACGTCGACGTGGCCCGCTACGTCGCGGGACGGCTGGGATATCCGCCCGAGCGCATCGCCTGGATCGAAGCCCCGTCCGGCCAACGCGAGATGCTGCTGCGCAACGGGCAGGTCGACTACGTGGTCGCCACCTATTCGATCACCGATTCCCGGCGGCAAAAGGTCGATTTCGCCGGCCCCTACCTGCTGGCCGGGCAGTCTTTGCTGGTGCGCCTCGACGACACCGATATCACCGGCACGGCATCGCTGCAACGCCACAAGAGGCTGTGTTCGGTGTCGGGATCCACTCCCGCGCAACGGATCAAAGACCGCTATCCCGGCGTGCAGCTGCAGCGCTACGACACCTACTCCGCGTGCGTGGAGGCCCTGCGCAACAATGCGATCGATGCGGTGACCACTGATGACGTGATCCTGGCCGGGTATGCCGCGCAGAGCCCCGGGGCGTTCAAGCTTGTCGGCGACCGGTTTTCGGAAGAGAAGTACGGGATCGGCGTGCAGAAGGGCAACGAGAGCCTGCGGCGGCGGATCAACGACGCGATCGAGCAGATGGAACGCGACGGCTCCTGGCGGGCGGCGTTCATCGACAACTTCGGCGCCGCCGAGTTCGCGGTGCCCGACCCGCCGCCGATCGAGCGATGATGTTCGCCGAGTATCTCGGTCAGATCCTGCAGGCTTTCACCGTCACGGTCGAATTGGCGGCGCTGTCCGGGGCCTTGGCGCTGATCTTGGGCACCGGACTGGCGGCGATGCGGCTGGCTCCGGTTCCGGTGCTGCGCTGGCTCGGCGCCGGCTACGTGCACCTGGTGCGCAACACCCCGCTGACGCTGCTGTTGCTGCTGTGCTCGTTCGGTCTGGCCCAGACACTCGGGGTGACGCTGACCGACCCACGGTCGCCGACGTCGATCGACGACAGCAATTTTCGGCTCGCGGTGCTCGGATTGGGTGTCTACACGGCGTCGTTCGTGTGTGAGGCGCTGCGATCCGGGGTCAACACCGTCGGGATCGGACAGGCCGAGGCCGCCCGGTCACTCGGGTTCAGCTTCGGCCAGAACCTGCGGATCATATTGTTGCCCCAAGCTTTTCGGGCGGTGATCATCCCGTTGGGCTCGGTGCTGATCGCGTTGACGAAGAACACCACGCTGGCCTCGGCGATCGGGGTGGCCGAAGCGGCGCTGCTGATGAAGACGATGACCGAGAACACCGCGGCGCTGATCGCGGTGGGCGCGATCTTCGCCGCCGGTTTCGTCGTGCTGACTCTGCCGCTGGGCCTGCTGTTCGGGTACCTGGGCCGGCGCTGGGCGGTGACGCGATGAAGCCGGCGCCGCGGGCGACGGTGCTCTTCGACGCGCCCGGGCCGCGGGCCCGCGCCCGCCACCGCGCCATGTCGGCGGCGACGGTGCTGGCCGCGGCGCTGTTGGGCTGGGTGGTGTATGACCGGCTGTCCGCCAAGGGCCAGCTGACCGCCGAGAAGTGGGCACCGTTTCTGACCGCCGACCTGTGGCGGACCTACGTGCTGCCCGGAGTGGCGGGCACGCTGACCGCAGCGGCCTGGGCGATCGGGCTGGCGCTGGTGCTGGGTGTCGGCCTGGGTGTCGGCCGATTGTCGGGGCTCAGGGCGGTCCGCTGGGGCTGCGCGGCGGTGGTGGAGTTCTTCCGGGCGATCCCGGTCCTGATCATGATGATCTTCGCCTACTTCATCTACGGCGTGCTCGACGCGTTCCCGCCCCAGCAGATCGCCCTGGCCGGGGTGGTCACCGGGCTGACGCTCTACAACGGGGCCGTCATCGCCGAGATCGTGCGGGCCGGAGTCCACGCCCTGCCCGGCGGGCAGTCCGAGGCGGCGGCCGCCCTGGGATTGAACTGGGCCGGCTCGATGCGGCTGGTGCTGCTGCCCCAGGCCGTCACCGCCATGCTGCCGGTGCTGGTGTCGCAACTGGTGGTGGCGCTCAAGGACACCGCGATCGGCTACCAGATCACGTTCGTGGAGATGGTGCGTCAGGGCACGGTGGTCGGCTCGCAGTACAGCAATTACCTTCCCGCGCTGCTGGTGATCGCGGCGCTGATGATCACCGGAAATCTGGCGCTGTCCGCGGGCGCGATCGGCCTGGAGCGCCGGCTGCGCCGCTCGCGGCACAACCCGTTGGAGGCGGCGACCATCGAGCCGGAGGGCACCCCGGGAGCCGAGGTGGTTTAGGCACTGCGCGGCGGTGATCCGGCGTCTAGAGTCGGACGCAACAGCCGACGACAGGAGACTCTGATGGCTATCACCCCCAAGGACGCGTTCAACGCCGCCCGCGACATCGCCGCCCACGCCGTCGAGAAGGCCTCCGACATCGTCGAGGACGCCGGCGACATCATCCGCGGGGATATCTCCGGCGGCGTCAGCGCGATCGTCCAGGATTCGGTGGAGATCGCCACGCACGCCGTCGAGCGGACCAAGGAGGTCTTCACCGACAGCGACGAAGCAGACGAGGTCGACGAGGTCTGAGTTTCAGACCCGCCGGCGCTCCCGTTCGGCGGCCAGCTCGTCACGGACCACGTCAAAAGCCATCGACGGGCTGTAGCCGCGGCGGGCCAGCATCGCCACCAGTCGCCGGGTCACCCGGGTGTCGTCCTCCCCGAGGGTTTCCCGCCGGAGTTTGATCCGCACCAGCTCTTCGGCCCGCATCCGCTCGGCGCCGGCGTCGACGCCGGCCAGCGCTTCGGCGATCACGTCGTCGGCGACGCCCTTGGTGCGCAGTTCGGCGGCGATTACTTTGCGGCCCTTGCCCGCGTGTTCGCGCCGGGAGCGCACCCACTGCTCGGCGAAGTCAGCGTCGTCGATCAGGCCCGCTTTGGCCAGCCGGTCGAGCACCCGGGTGCTGACGTCGTCGGGGTAGCCCCGTTTGCTCAGCTGACCGGCGAGCTCGGCGCGGGTACGCGCCCGCGCGGTGAGCAGGCGAAGGCACAGTGACTTCGCCTGCTCCTCACGCTTGGGTTCGGCCGGCTCAGAAGTCGACGGGAGCGGGCAGGACGTCATCGGCCAAACCATCGGTCAGCACGGCGCCGATGCCGAGCTTCTCTTTGATCTTCTTCTCGATCTCGTTGGCCACGTCGACGTTCTCCAGCAGGTAGTTGCGGGCATTCTCCTTGCCCTGCCCGAGCTGTTCACCGTCGTAGGTGAACCAGGAACCGGACTTGCGGATGAAGCCCTGGTCCACGCCCATGTCGATCAACGAGCCCTCGCGGCTGATGCCCCGGCCATACAGGATGTCGAACTCGGCCTGCTTGAACGGCGGGCTGACCTTGTTCTTGACCACCTTGACCCGGGTGCGGTTGCCGACCGCGTCGGTGCCGTCCTTGAGCGTCTCGATCCGCCTGACGTCCAGGCGAACCGACGCGTAGAACTTCAAAGCCTTTCCGCCCGTGGTTGTTTCAGGCGAATTGTGCACCATCACTCCGTCGACGAAGTAGTTGTGGTTGCCTTCCACCTCGATGTCGAAACGGTGCATCGATCGAGTCGGCGGCTTGACATGGACATCGAGCACCCGAGCCGGCACCAAATGCTGGGTAGGTTCGGCGAACTGCGGCGTCAACGCGCCTTGACCGCGGAACCGCGGCAACAGCTTGCACTCCATCGACGGTGCCATGTAGGGCGCCACCAATTCCTGGAACTTGGCCGTGGCGGCGGTGGAGAACACCAACACCGCCTTGCCGGCCGATCCGGACAACCGCAGCCGCACATCCAGCCCGTGAGTGTCGCGCAGGTAGTCGCACAGCCGGGTTCGGGTGCCTTCCGACATGGCCTCCACGCAGATTTCGATCCGTCCGCTACCACCGGTGGTACGTTCCTGCAATCCCTTGGAGCGCAGCGAGAATGAGCCATCATCCATGTACCAGATGGCCAGCGCCAACGGGGTGAGTGCCTTGAGGTAGTCCTCGGAGAAGAACTTCTTGCCATCCCCGAGGTACACCGCGCGCTGCAGTTCGCCCAGTTCGGGAAGCGGAGTGAAATCGACGAAGTGCGAACCCGCAGCGTTCTCCCGCTTTGAGTGACCGATGTTGCCCATCAGCGCGGTCTTCCACTGCAGGTATTCCAGCTGCTTGGCGCCGTGTCCCAACCGGAACCGGACGCCGTTTCGGTCACGCCGATTGGGTGAGAGGTTTCCATCACCCATCAGTGAACCGAGGACGACCTGGAATTGCTGGTCGCTGAGCAGGTGCGGTTCAGCAGCCAGGACCCGGTCGCCGGCGATCAGTTCGCCGGCCTCGGTCCAGCCGCCCGGGGTGCGGATCAGGTGGTTGGGCGTCGCGGCGAACTGCGATTTGCCGTTACCGCCGGACTTCTCGACGGTGAACTGCAGGAACTTCTCGGCAGGCCCGTTGTCGAACCAGTTCACGATCTTGCGCGGCACCAACTGGTCGGCGATGGGGTCGTAGGACAACACCTCCACGTCCATCTTGTTGTTGACGATCTTGCCGATCTTCTCGGTACTGCCGTCGGCAAGGGTCACCCGGGTGGAATAGTTCATGCACCCGAACATGACTCCGATCTTCTCCCGCAGCTGGTTGATGAAGATCGCGGTGGTGCCTGAATTATTCAGCGCGCCAGTCATTTTTCGCAGTGCCTGGCTCATCAGCCGGGCCTGCAGACCGACGTGGCTGTCCCCCATCTCGCCTTCGATCTCCGCGCGCGGAACCAGGGCCGCCACCGAGTCGATGACCAGAATGTCCAGCGCGCCGGAGCGGATCAGCGTGTCGGCGATCTCCAGCGCCTGCTCACCGGTGTCGGGCTGAGACACCAGCAGCGAATCGGTGTCCACGCCGAGTTTCTTGGCGTACTCGGGGTCCAGCGCGTGCTCGGCGTCGATGAACGCTGCGATCCCGCCGGCGGCCTGGGCGTTGGCCACCGCGTGCAGTGCCACGGTGGTCTTACCGGAGGACTCCGGGCCGTAGATCTCGACGACCCGGCCCCGGGGCAGGCCGCCGATGCCCAGCGCCACATCCAGGGCGATCGAGCCGGTCGGGATGACCGAGATCGGTTGACGCACCTCGTCGCCGAGGCGCATCACCGAGCCTTTGCCGAAGTTCTTGTCGATCTGGGCCATCGCCAGCTCGAGTGCTTTTTCGCGATCGGGCGCTTGCGCCATGATGCCTCTCCCTGTGGTTCGGTGTTCGGTTGACCGGTTCTCGGTCGGTTGGCCGTGACGCTAACGACAGGGTCCGACAACCCGGCGAACTCTCCCCACAGTAGGCGAACGGATGTTCGAATCAAGGACGACACGCGGCGTGTCGGCGTGTCGGACTTTCGGCGGTGCCTGCGCCCCCGGCTAGGCCACCCGCATGACGTGCGCCGACGCCCCGATGGCGGTGTCCTCGTCGCCCATCATGATGCGCATGAACTCCTCCTGCTCACGGCGCCCGCGCAGGGCCGCCCGGTCCAGCCCGCCGGGCAGCAGCAGCGCCGCGGCGCTGCGGACGAGGTTCACCGGCATCCGCACCAGCGGGTACCACGGCAGCACGAAGGCCGGCAGGCCCAGCTTGCGCATCGTGCGCGGCCCCAGAAAGCTGCCGGTCACCGACAGGTGCGCCGACCGCGCTATCCGACGCCGCACACCGGCCATGGCACCGAAGTGCCACTCCAGCGGGTCGTCTGCCATCGGGACCGCCAGTTGCCTGGTCGACTCGTCGGGCTCGGAGAGCGCACCCAAGGTCTGGTAGAGGATGCGGACGCCGTCGCGGAAGCTGCCCGGCAGCCAGTCGTCGCGAACACCCATCAGCCAGCCGACGTAGCGCGTCAGATGCGCGATGTCCTCGAGTTCACCCGGCGACAGCACGATGCCCAGCCCCAGCCCGGCAGCCGGCGGCGCGATCAGCGCCCCCACCAGGGTGGCGGCCATGTCGGTCTGGTTGACCGGCAGGCCCCATTCGTCGCTGCGCCAGTCCGGCAGGGCGGCCACGTGCCGGCGCACGTACTCGTGGATCAGCCGGACCCGGATGGTGGCCTGATAGCCGGCGCCGAGCGGTTCGAGTCCCCCCGCGCCGGTGACATCCATCGCCCACTGCAGCGTCTCGGCGAACCGCTTGTTGGAGCCCTTTTCCAGCACACCGGTGCGCAGCAGGGTCTTGTTGAACGAGGAGAACTGATAGCCACCCAGAAAGGACACGTCACGGGCGATGTAGGTGCCGTCAGCGCCGCCTCGGCGCAGCGCCCGCTGACCGCGGCGGACCCGGTCCATGTCGACCCAGTCCGGGATCGGCTCGAACTCGGAGAAGAACTCGCGCAGCGGTTCCGGGGCGTCGGGCATCGAGGCCAGGCCGTGGGCGAGGATCCGGTCGAACATCGGCCGCGTCTCGCTGGACCCGGTCTCCGACATCCACTGCACCAGCCGCCGCATCGGCTCGTCGCCGGCGGTCAGGTCCGCACCGATCTGGCGCCACCGCTCCGGTGAGGGCTTGCCGATCCCCAACGCCGCGGCCAGCACCCGAATGCTGGCCGGAATCGAGCCGGGCGTGTCCGGATGGCGGGTCGGGACATCAACCACCGGCGAGTTCATCAGATAAGCCTCCAACGCCATTTGGATAACACCCGTGTTCCGAACATAGGTCGCAGGTAGGGTGATGTCAATGAAACGCCCGGGGGTAGTGCGCGACTACGGCGGCATCAGCGCGGTCGACCGCCGTGCCGAACGCCGCGCCAAGCTGCTCGCCGCCGGCCGCCGGATCTGGGGTGAATCCGGGATCGGCGAGGTCACCGTCCGCGGTGTCTGTACCGCCGCGGGGCTGATCCCCCGCTACTTCTACGAGCAGTTCCCCAACCGGGATGCGCTGCTGTTCGCGGTCTCCGACGACGTCCGCGACCAACTGCTCGAAGCGATGGTCACCGCCGGCGTCGGTGATCCCGGCACGCTCTCGGACAAACTGCGCTCCGCGCTGACGGCCTTCCTCGACCTCATCGCCGCCGACCCCTACATCCACCGCATCGCCACCAGCGACCTGTCCGCCGTACCCGGACTCAACGAGCACCGCGCACGCATCCTCGACCTGATCACCGACTCGGTCGTCGAGCACGCTCCCGGCGTCCTCGACGGCGAGGTTCCGCCGCCCGCGGAGTTACGCCGCGGCGCCCTGTTCATCGTCGGCGGCGTCAATCAGATCATCGAGGCCTGGCTGGCCAACCCCGTCGAATCCACCACCGAACTGGCCGCGCTCTGCTCGGATCTGGCCGTCGCCCTGGTCCGCAGCATCACGAGCCCGCAGGATCACTCTCACCACTGATCGCGCGGCACGTCGAAGTCCGCGCACAGCGCCCACCACACATCGCGGGGCTCCACCCCGTCCTCGATCGCCTGAGCGGCGGTCCGTCCGCCCACCGCACCCAGCACGTGATCGGTCAGCACCGTGGCGCCGTAAGCCGCACCGAAGCGCAGCGTGACCCGCTCGTGGAATTCGGTCAGGCGCACGCGTCCCAACCTACCCAGCGCGCGACAGCGCCTCGTGGCACACCCGCACCGGGTCAGCGACGTCGGCGGCCCCCTCGGCGGCGCATCGCGCGGCGTCGCGGTAGCTCGGGGACGCCAGCACGGCGCCCACCTCCTCGATCAGCGCCGCCGGAGTCAGGGGCCGGATCAGCCGGCCGCTGCCCTGGCGCACCACGCGGTTGGCGATCTCCCATTGGTCGCCCCCGCCCGGCACCACCACCAGTGGCAGCCCGGCCAGCAGGGACTTGGCCACCATGCCGTGCCCGCCGCCGCAGATGACCAGGTCGGCGCGGGTCAGCAGTTCGTCCTGGCGTCCCAGCCCGGCGACGGCCCAGGGCGGCAAGGTCACCTCGGGGCCGGTCAGCCGCGACACCGCGATCCGGGCGCCCGACGGCAGCGTCTCGCCGGGCACCAGGTGCTCCAACGCCAGTTCGGCCAGCCCGGCGGCCCCGGTCGACGCGGTGGAGGGCGCGACCACCACCAGCGGGCCGGTGCCCGGCGGGACGGCGAGCAGCGCTTCGGTGGGCTCGAAATGCAGCGGCCCGACCACGACCGCCTCCGCGGGCCAGTCCGGCCGGGGCACCTCCAGGGCCGGCAGCGTGGCGATCAGCCGCCGCAGCGGCCCGGGGTCGCGGTCGGGCAGACCGATACCCGCCCGGGCCTCGGCGCGCTGCCGCAGGCCGGATCGCACCGACCGGGCGGTCAGCGACCGCATCACCGTGTCCCTTAACCGGCCGCGCACCCCGCGGCCGGGCGCCAGCCCGCTGCCGATCGGCGGCAGCCCCCTGGACGGCAGGTACAGCGGGTGCGGGCTGAGTTCGACCCAGGGGATCCCGAGCAGTTCGGCGGCCATTCCCCCGCAGGCGGTGATGACGTCGGAGACCACCAGATCCGGCGCCAGCGCCCGCAGCTGCTCGCGGTTCTGCTGGGCCATGCGGGCCGCCCGCTGATGGAGTTTGGCCCCGTCGTCGGCATCGTCGTCGGCGGCCGTGGCATCCAGGCCCAGCAGCTCCGCGGCGTCCACCCCGGCGGCGCGGGCGGTGTCGAGCCACTGCACCCCGGTCAGCAGCGTCGGCGCGTCCCCGGCCGCAACGAAGCGCCGGCACAACGCGATCGCCGGAAATGCGTGGCCGGGGTCGGGCCCGGCGACAACCACGATGCGCATCGGCCTACCGTGCCACAGGCCGTCGGGCCTAGGCTGGGTGGCATGACCGAACCGACTGGCCAGCAGACCGTGACGGACGACAACATCCGCCTGGTGGAGACGTTCCTGGACGCCCTCGCCGACGATGACCTCGACACCGCGGCCGCGGCCCTGGCCGAGGACGTGGTGTACCAGAACGTCGGGTTGCCGACCATCTACGGCCGCAGCGCCACCATCGGGGTGTTCCGCCGGATGGCGGGCCGGGCGTCCTTCGACGTGAAGATCCACCGCGTCGCCGCCGACGGCGCGGCGGTGCTCACCGAGCGCACCGATGCGCTGACCCTGGGCCCGCTGCGGCTGCAGTTCTGGGTGTGCGGGGTGTTCGAGGTGCACAATGGGCGAATCACGTTGTGGCGCGACTACTTCGACTTCTTCGATATGTTCAAGGCGGCGCTGCGGGCGGTCGCGGCGACCGTGTTCCCCGCGCTGCGCCCTACGATGTAGACCGTGTTGAACACCCGAGCGGCCGCGCCCCGGCGGCCCAATGCGATCCAATACCTCCGGTATTGCTACGGGCGTCCCCTGCCGCCGGAGTTGCGCGACTGGGTCCGCAACGACCTGGCCGGACCCGGTGCCACCGTTCGCATGATCATGCGCACCGCCGTACCGACGACGCTGATCCTGATCCCGTTCTGGCTGTTGCCGACGGACTTCTTGACGCACATGAGCATGACGTTTCCGATCTGGTTCATGGCGATCCTGTTCTCGCATGCGCTGAACAAGGTGTGGCGCAGGCACATGCTGCGGATGCACGGCCTCGACCCGGAACTCGCCGACGCACGCAAGCGCGAGCGCGACGCCCACATCCACCGGTCCTACATCGAACGCTTCGGCCCGCGGCCCGAATCCGCGGATCAGCGAACCGACGACATCTAGACCCGCGGCAGCTCGGCGAGTTCGTCGAACGCCTGAGCCCAGCCCAGCATGCGGTCGGTCGCGCTGGTCAGCTCCTCGCGGTAACGCTGTTGCGACATCGGCGAATTCATCGGTTCCTCAGAAGTCGTTGACGACCGGTCATTTGCTGCCGCCACCAATTGCGCTGCGGCGGTGACCATTTCGTTGTATTGACGAACGCCGGCACTCAACTGTGCTGTGAACGCGTTGATCGTCGGCACCAGGTACTCCCCCGACTGCGCGCTGTGCTGCACGGCACGCTCCATCGACACCACCTGGGCCGCGGTGGCCGCCATCGTCGACGCGGCCCCGTTGACAGCCGCGGTCAGCCCGGCGATCTCATCGGCCGGCAACAGCCGGCCGCGTTCCAGTACGCCCAGCAGCGACACCATGCCGCGTTCGGAGGCACCCAGTGCGTACATCGCCGGTCGCGCCGCCGATCCGGGCGGCGGCAGGCGGCGGGCGGTCACGGTGCGCACCGGCGGCAGCGGAACCGAACGCAGCCAGCGATAGCGCAGCAACAGCAGCGTGGCCGGGGCGGCGGCACCGGCGGCGATCAGCCCGGTGATCAACAAGACCCACACCGGCGTGGCCCACGACGCCAGCAGGGCGGTCACCAGCATCCAGAAGCCGCATGCGGCGCCGAAGAACAGCCCCAGTCGCAGCGCCCACCGCCGCTTGCGCAGCAATCGGGCCCGCGGGTCGGCTATCGCCCCCAGCTTGTCGGCGAGGAAGTCGGCGGCCTCGCTGGCACGGTCGACGGCGCGCTGGATCAGGGCTCCCCGACCACGACCTCTGAGGCCTCCGGCTCGCACGGCCATCGACTACCGGTCCAGCGGATTCTCGGGTGTGGGGGTGGCACCTGACTGCGGAGCCGCCGGCGTGGGCTGATTCGGCGCGGCGGTGCCGCCGGCCGGCAGCGCCTCACCGCGCATCGACGCGCGGATCTGTTCCAACCGGGAGTGGCCGGCCATCTGGATGCCGGCCTGTTCCACCTCCAGCATCCGGCCCTGCACCGAGCCCTGTGCCAGCTCGGCGGCGCCGACCGCATTGGCGTAGCGGCGTTCGATCTTGTCGCGCACCTCATCGAGGCTGGGGGTGGTACCGGGCGCGGCGATCTCGCTCATCGAGCGCAGCGACGCGCTGACCTGCTCCTGCATCTTGGCCTGTTCGAGCTGACTGAGAAGCTTGGTGCGCTCGGCGATCTTCTGCTGCAACACCATCGCGTTCTGTTCGACGGCCTTCTTGGCCTGCATCGCCGCCGACAGCGCCTGGTCATGCAGGGTTTTGAGGTCTTCCACGCTCTGTTCGGCGGTGACCAGCTGGGCCGCGAACGCCTCGGCGGCGTTGGTGTATTCGGTGGCCTTGGCGCTGTCCCCCGACGCGGTGGCCTGGTCGGCCAGCGTCAGCGCCTGGCGCACATTGACCTGAAGCTTCTCGATGTCGGCCAGCTGGCGGTTGAGCCGCATCTCCAGCTGCCGCTGGTTGCCGATCACCTGCGCGGCCTGCTGGGTGAGAGCCTGGTGCTGGCGCTGCGCCTCCTCGATCGCCTGCTGGATCTGCACCTTCGGATCGGCGTGCTCGTCGATCTTGGCGTTGAACAGCGCCATCACGTACTTCCACGCCTTGACGAACGGGTTGGCCATCAGTCAGCTCCGTCTGGTTGTTCGGATGTTGTCGTCTGCCCCCTACCGCTGATCAATTTATCGGGTCAGCGGTGATCGGGAGGGGGTTCACGCGGGCTTCGGGGCGGTCGCGCCCATCGGGCCCGTCACGCCGAAGCCATCTCCCGGATCGGCGGGATGACGACCTTGGTGCTGGCGTCGATGTGGGTTACCCCGGTGTTGCGCTCGGCCCGCTCGGCCCGCACCAACCGATTGCCCGCATCGAAGAGCACCGCCGACAACGGGATCCGCAATGCCGCGCAGATCGCGTTGAGCAACTCGCTGGACGCTTCCTTGCGACCCCGCTCGACCTCCGAGAGGTAACCCAGGCTGACCCGCGCAGAATCCGAGACCTCGCGCAGCGTGCGCCCCTGTGCCGTGCGGGCCTGACGCAACACCTCGCCGACCGATTCCCGCAGCAATGTCGTCATCGTGCACTCCTTAAATCGGGTCAACCGGGAAAACAGACTCACCAAGGTCAACGCCCGCGACGCCCGTTCGGGTTCCCGGGCCGGCGTTATTCAGCTGCGGTCGGGCCCGCGGAGGTCGGCGACCGCCGACATCACGTAATCCACGCCGGTCACCACCGTCAGCACCACGGCGGCGGTCATCACCACCCAGGCCGCCACCAGCCAGGGGCCGGTCAGCGGCAGAACGAGCAGCCCGATCCCGACCGCCTGCACCAGCGTCTTGAGTTTTCCGCCCCGACTGGCCGGGATCACCCCGCGGTGCAGCACCGCGAACCGCAGCACCGTGATCCCGATCTCTCGGGCCAGCACCAGCACCGTCACCCACCACCACAGGTCGCCGAGCATCGACAGACCGATCAACGCGGCCCCGATCAGTGCCTTGTCGGCGATCGGGTCGGCCAGGGTGCCGAATTCGGTCACCATCCCGTAGTTGCGGGCCAGGGCACCGTCGAGCCGGTCGGTGACGATGGCCACCGCGAAGATGACGAACGCCGCGATGCGGGTCTTGGCGTCATGGCCGTCTTCGGCGAACAGCGCCAGCAGAAACACCGGGACCAACAGCAGCCGCATGGTGGTCAGCGCGTTCGCGAGGTTGATCACCGGGACGCGCGTCACCGCCGGACCGGTTTGAGGTTGCCCCGACACGGCAGACAGAATATCCGTTACCCAGCCCAAAACGAGAAACCGATACTGTGCATCTGTGCACCTCGCGGCTGATCCACCGGCCCACCGGCCCCTGATTCGGCGCGCGCGGACCTCCGACGTCCCGGCGATCAAGAAGCTGGTCGACATCTACGCTGGCAAGATCCTGCTGGAGAAGAACCTGGTGACGCTGTATGAGGCGGTCCAGGAGTTCTGGGTCGCCGAGGACTCCGAGCAGCGCGTGGTGGGCTGCGGCGCCCTGCACGTGCTGTGGTCGGACCTCGGTGAGGTGCGCACCATCGCGGTGGATCCCAACCTGACCGGCCGCGGTATCGGGCATGCCCTCGTCGAGCGCCTGCTTCAGGTCGCCCGCGACTTGCAGTTGCAGCGATTGTTCGTGCTGACCTTCGAGACCGCCTTCTTCGCCCGGCA
>Ga0182736_1001354_pt1 | contig 24716 bp, 22 predicted proteins | sample eDN5th30CKraftBY_FD_128882 | JGI IMG/M metagenome (GOLD analysis project Ga0182736, IMG submission 128882) | Enriched backyard soil microbial communities from Emeryville, California, USA - eDNA 5th pass 30_C Kraft BY (version 2) (version 2) | ecosystem: Environmental > Terrestrial > Soil >...
CAGACGAGCTACCTGATCGCGGAAGTGATCATGATCCCGCTCTCGGGCACGCTCTCGCGCGTGCTCTCGACGCGCTGGATGTTCGTGATCGCGTCGGGCGGCTTCACGTTCATGAGCTTCATGTGCGCGACGGCGACGAACATCGAGCAGATGATCGTCTACCGCGCGCTGCAGGGCTTCATCGGCGGTGGCATGATCCCGACGGTCTTCGCCTCCGCTTTCACCATCTTCCCGCCGGAGCAGCGGCCCGTGATCTCGCCGATCATCGGCCTCGTGGCGACGCTCGCGCCGACCATCGGCCCGACGCTCGGCGGTTACCTGACGGATCTCTTCTCCTGGCACTGGCTGTTCCTGGTCAACATCGTGCCGGGCATCTTCGTCACGGTCTCCACCTATCTCCTGGTCGACTTCGACGAGCCGGACTTCAGCCTGTTCAAGTCCTTCGACTGGGCCGGCCTCGGCTTCATGGCGGCCTTCCTCGGCAGCCTGGAATACGTGCTGGAAGAAGGTCCCAACAACGAATGGTTCCAGGACGAGGCGGTGCTGATCCTCACCATCGTCTGCGTCATCGGGGCCGTCGGCTTTTTCTATCGTGCCTTCACGGCCAGGCAGCCGATCGTGGACCTGCGCGCCTTCGCCGACCGTAACTTCCTGGCGGGCTCGTCCTTCAGCTTCGTCATGGGCATCGGCCTCTACGGCCTGACCTATCTCTATCCGGTCTATCTGGCGCGGGTGAGGGGCTATTCGTCCCTGCAGATCGGCGAGACGATGTTCGTGACCGGGGCCACCATGTTCCTCATGGCGCCGGTGGCGGGAATGCTGTCGCGCAAGATGGATCCGAGGCTCATGATGGGCATCGGCTTCGGCGCCTTCGCCCTCGGCACCTGGCAGATCACCGGCCTCACCAAGGACTGGGATTTCTGGGAGCTGTTCGTGCCGCAGATCCTCCGCGGCGTCGGCCTCATGATCTGCATGGTGCCGATCAACAACATCGCCCTGGGCACTCTCCCGCCGGACCGGATCAAGAATGCGTCGGGCCTCTACAACCTCACCCGCAACCTCGGCGGCGCCGTTGGTCTGGCGGTGATCAACACGCTCCTGAACGATCGCCTCGACCTGCATCTCGAGCGCCTGCGCGAGAGCGTGAGCTGGGACAGTTCCAGGGCGATGGAAACCCTCAATGCGCTCACCATGCGGTTCCAGGGGCTCGGCACGGACGCGAACGCCGCCGCCCTCAGGACCATGTCCAACATGGTCAGGCAGGAGGCGCTGGTGATGTCCTTCGCCGACGTGTTCCTGCTCCTGACCGTGCTGTTCCTGGGGCTGATCTTCGCCTTGCCCTTCATCAAGAAGCCCCGCGCGGCTCCGGCCGGCGGCGGGGGAGGGCATTGAGGCGCCATCCTCAAGGGTCGCTGGTCGGTGTCATCTTCGGCGCGAAATAGGGGGGATGATGCTCGCGTGTTCTTCACCATCCACGTCATCACCGGCCTCGTGCCGGTGATCTCGCTTCTGGAAAGCGCCGCGCCTTTCCTGTTGGGATGGCCGGCACAAGGCCGGCCATGACGGTCGAGGGGATGGAAAGGGCGTACTCGTCTCCCCCAAGCCCTCATCCTGAGGGCCGCCGAAGGCAGCGTCTCGAGGTCCCGGACCGTGTCCGGGCACGATGGCGCTTCCAGTGCTCTCTGGAGCCTCCTTCGAGGCGAGCACGCAATACCTGTCTCACGTTGGAACGGCAGCCAGCCGAAGGCCAAGCGACTTCATCACTTTGACGACGGTCGCAAGCTCGGGGTTTCCCTCTGCGCTGAGAGATCGATAAAGGCTCTCGCGAGAGAGGCCCGTGTCCCTGGCGAGTTGGCTCATTCCCTTCGCCCTTGCTATGTCGCCAAGGGCTGCGGAAATCAGAGCAGGATCGCCGTCCTCAAGGGCGGCGTCGAGATAGGCTGCCATGGCTTCTTCGCTGTCGAGATGCTCGGCTGGATCCCAAGGTTTAGTTTCGAGAGGCATGGCTCACTCCTTCCACTCATTGGCGAGGGCTTTCGCCTTTTCGATGTCCCGGCTCTGACTGCTTTTGTCGCCTCCGCATAGCAACAGGGCCAACACCTGATCACGTTGGACGAAATAGATCCGATAGCCGGGGCCATAATCGACCCGCATCTCGCTGACGCCTTCACCCACGGGCTTCACATCCCCTGGATTGCCTAGAGACAGGCGGCGAATACGAACATTGATCTTTGCCCGGGCTTTGATGTCCCGAAGGCTGTCGAACCATTTAGCGTACTCGGCCGTCTGGCGAACTTCGATCATGGCGGAATGTAGCTTATAAGTTACAATCCATCAAGCCTTCGAAATGACTTCGAAATAAGAAAGGTCCAACTTGGGAAATGTGCTTTTCCCACCTCATTCTGCTTCTACCGCCGATCCGCCTGCGGTGTTCCGTTCGAACCCTGGGGCTGCGCACTCGTTCCCGTTGTCGCGACATCCGACGGGGGAGTTGCCGTATCCACGCTCACCACCACCGACATGCCGGGCGAGAGACGCTCCGCCAGCGCCTGCCCCGGCGCGATGGCGATGCGGACCGGCACGCGTTGCGCCACTTTGGTGAAGTTGCCGGTGGCGTTGTCCGTCCTGATCACGCTGAACTCCGAGCCGGCGGCGGGTGAGAATCGTTCGATGCGGCCGGTCAGCTCCGCATGCTGGAGCGCATCGACGGTGAAGGTCACGGGCTGGCCGACCTTCATGCCCGGCAGCTGCGTCTCCTTGAAGTTGGCGATGACCCAGATCCGCTCGGGAACGATCGTCAGCAGTTGCGTGCCGGCCGCCACATACTGGCCGAGGCGGGCGCCGACTTCGCCGAGCTGGCCTTCCTCGGGCGCGACGATCCGGGTGTTCTGCATGTCGATCTCGGCGAGCCGCACGGCCGCTTCGGCGCCCTGCACGGCCGCTTGGAGCGATTGGCGGTTGATGAGCGTGGAGGCGAGATCCTGGCGTGACACGGTGAGGGCGGCCTCCGCCTGATGCAGGGAGGCGGTCGCCTGGTCGAGGGCGGCGCGGGCCTGATCCGCCTGGCTCTGCGTTGCGACCCCACGCTCGAGGAGCGGCGCGATCCTGTTCCAGCTCGCCTCCGCGGCGCTCAGGACAGCCCTGGCGCTGTCGACCTGGGCCTCGCTCGATTCGATGCGCGCGCGGTCCGAGCGCTCCTTCTGCTCGGAATTGGTCAAGGCCGCCCGCTGGCTGGCCAGGGTCGCCTTCGCCTGCTCGAGCTTCTGCGCGAAGATGCGGTCGTCGATCTTCACCAGGAGCTGACCGGCCTTCACATGCTGGAAGTCCTGGACGGCCACTTCGGCCACATAACCCGCGAGCTGCGGGGCGATGACCGTGATCTGCCCGCGCACATAGGCGTTGTCGGTGGTCTGGACGGAGCTGGTGAAAGGCGGAAGCCGCCAAGCGTAGAGCACGAGGGCGACACCGGCGAATCCGATGATCGCCGCGAGGATGGTGGAGGTGGAACGGAAGAGCTTGCTCATGAAAGTGCTAACTGACGGCCGGTTGTGGTTCAGGTGAAAGGCGTTTGCGGATCGAACGGATCGCGAGGTGGAGGATCATCGCCGCGAGCGCGAGGGCGGCAAACAGGGCGATGGCCAGGAAGGCGTCGTTGTAGGCGAGCACGGTGGCCTCGCGGGTGACCTGCTGGCCGAGGAGCGCCACGCCCTCGGCGTTGAGCAGGGACCTGTCCGTGAGGACATGGCCATAGGCTCCCGCGAGCTGGGCGATGCGCTGCGTGACGAGCGGATCGGTCCAGGCGAGGTGGTCGGCCATGTCCTGGAGATGGAACCGCGTTCGCCAGGTGACGAAGGTGCCGGCGATGGCCGAGCCGATCAGGCCACCGAGGCTCTGCGTCGTCAGGAAGATGACGATGAAATTCAGGATGAAGCTCGGCCCCCGCTTCAGCGCCAGCACCAGCCCGGTGGCCATGGCGGGCGGCAGGAACAGGACGCCGGCCATGGCGATGAGCCCCTGGCTCACATACATCTGCTCGGGCCTGGTCAGGTTGGTCGCGTTGCTGTCCATGAGGGCGCCGACCAGGAGCAGGCCCAGGGCGACCATCTGGGCCAGGTTCTCCCGGCCGGGCTTGACGAACGCGATGTAGGACAGGCCGCCGGCGATGGAGGCGCCGATCACCACCAGGGACAGGACCGTCATCTGGTCGTTCTGCAGGCCCAGGGCCTGGAAGAACGCGAAGGAGCCGGCGGTCTGCTCCGACATGAGGAGCCGAAAGACCAGGAGGGTCCCGGCGAGGTGCAGGATCTCCTTGCTGGTAAGCCAGCGGATGTCGACGAAGGGGCTCTCGCGGTTGAGCTCGATCAGGACCGCGCAGGTGAGTGATGCGATGCCGACGGCGAGCATGACGCCGAGCCAGGGCGCCTCGAACCACCAATAGACCCGCCCCAGGGCGAAGACCATGGCGATGAGACCGAAGCCGACGGCGATGAAGAGATAGCTGACGAAATCGAGCCAATGGATGACCTTGGCCCGCGGCGGCGGTGTCAGGGGCAGGAGGTACACGGCCGCGAAGGCCATCATGGCCAAGGCGATCTCGAAGAGATACAGGCCGTGCCAGTCGCCCAGGGTCAGGAGATCCGGCGAGATCAGCCGGGCCAGGGGGACGCCGAGGGCGATGTTCGTGAGCACGAGAGGCTGCCCGATGCTCAGCTTCTTCGCGGGCGGAAGCGGCTCGAGCATGTAGAGGAAGGCCAGCGTGGAGATGGGCGATGCCGCGATCCCGCTGAAGAAGCGCACGATGAGGGCCGATTGCAGGTCCCGCACGAAGATGTGCAGCAGCATCACGAGCACGAACAGGAGAATGCCCAGCTCCGCGAATCGGCGCAGGCCGTATTGCGCCCTGACCTTCACCAGGATCAGCGTGAGGCTGACATTCGGCGCCATATAGGCGGCGATCAGCCACGTGACCTCGTTGGTGGTGGCGCCGAGCGGCCCCTGAAGCTGGGTCAGGTTCGCCGCCGCGAGGTTCATTCCCAGGCCCTGCGTCAGGGACAGGAGCAGCGAGGCCAGCATGTAGAGGGCCGCCCGGGGCCAGGGCATGGGGGCAGGCGCCGCCGGAGGGGCGGGCGGCGCCTGCGGGTCCATCGGCTTCGAAGGGGTCTCGACCTCGGAGCCGGTGGCATCGGAACGCTCGTCCTCGGACGGGCGGTTGTGAGATTCTGCGGTCATGGAGGGAACGTCAATCAGATCGAGGCTTCGATGTTCCGGCTCATGGCCTCGCAGACGCGGATGGCGACCCTGAGATCGTCTTCGTCGATATCCTTGAGCACGTCGCTGCGGAACTCCTTCACGAGCCGGTCCATATGAGCCGCCTGCTCCTGTCCCGCCGCCGTCAAGGCGATCTGCTTGGCCCGCCGGTCGCCGTCCACGGGCCGACGCTCGATCAGGCCCTGCTTCGCCAGGCCGTCGAGAAGCGGGACCAGGGTCGGGCACTCGATCTCCAGCGCGTCGGCCAGTTCGGTCTGGGTCATGCCGTCTTTCCTGCCGAGGAAGATCAGGGCACGGGCGCGCGGCAAGGTCAGGCCCTGGGCGCGGACGCGGGCATCGAACAGGGTTCGCATCTTCCGGCTGATCTTCCAGAGTTCTTCGGAAAAAGCCGCCTTGGCAGGAGTCATGATCCAGTCACTGAGTAAGCGTATAATTAGGGTGCTAATAATGTGGGGGCTTGCTACCCGTTTCGCCATTCCGGCGCAAGACGTCCGGACGCTTCGGGCGGGCAGGGCAGGGTTGCAGGAAATGCCGCCCTCGAACCATGGGGCTGGGCCGTTTAAACGGTTGTTCTCGCGGGACGAACATCATAGCTTGCCGGCTGGTTTCCTCGTTCAAGGTCGAAGTCAAAACATCTTGCCTCCTCCGTCACGCCAATCCGCCTCCGTCGGCGCCGTGCGCCGCGCCTTCGCGCCCTGGTCCAATCCCGATGCCAAGCCGCTCATCCGCTTCGACAACGTCACGAAGCGGTTCGGGGACGCGATGGCGGTGGACCATCTCTCCCTGAACATCTTCGAGGGCGAGTTCTTCTGCCTGCTCGGCCCGTCCGGCTGCGGCAAGACCACGCTCATGCGCATGCTCGCGGGCTTCGAGACGCCGAGCGAGGGCATGATCTCCCTGGCGGGACAGAGCCTTGCCGGCGTGCCGCCCTATCGCCGGCCCGTGAACATGATGTTCCAGTCCTATGCGCTCTTCCCGCACATGAGCGTGGAGAAGAACATCGCCTTCGGCCTGAAGCAGGACGGCATGCCGAAGGACCAGATCGCCGAACGCGTCGGCGAGATGCTGCGCCTCGTGCAGCTCGAGAAGCTCGCCCGGCGCTATCCGAGCCAGCTCTCCGGCGGCCAGCGCCAGCGCGTGGCGCTGGCCCGGGCTCTGGCCAAGAAGCCCAAGGTTCTTCTTCTCGACGAACCCCTCGGCGCCCTCGACAAGAAGCTGCGCGAAGAGACCCAGTTCGAGCTGATGGACATCCAGCACGAACTTCACATGACCTTCGTGGTGGTCACGCACGATCAGGAGGAGGCCATGACCATGGCCGACCGGATCGCCGTGATGGACCATGGCCGCATCGTCCAGGTGGCGACGCCGGGCGAGATCTACGAGCAGCCCAAGACCCGCTTCATCGCCGAGTTCGTCGGCGACGTGAACATCCTGGAAGGCCATGTGCAGGGGCAGGAAAACGGCCTCTGGCGCGTGAAGACGGCGTCCGCCGATGTGCCGCTCACCATCGACGACCCGGACGAGGTCCTGCATTCCGGCCAAGCCGTGGCGATCGCCGTGCGGCCCGAGAAGATGGTGATCCAGCGCGATCCACCGGGCCCCAATGCCCTCAACGTCCTTACCGGGGAGGTGTGGGACATCGGCTATCTCGGCGACTGGACGGTCTATCGCGTGCGGCTTGCCACCGGCGAGATCCTGCGCGTCACCCGCGCCAACGCATCCCGCTTCGTCGAGAACCCCATCGACTGGGATGAGCAGGTCTATGTCACCTTTGCGCCCGATGCGGCCGTGATCCTGGCGGAATAGCCATGATGGAGCGCTCCTTCACGCGGCGCCTGACCGCCGGTCTCGTGCCGGCCGTGCCGTACCTCTGGCTCGGCCTGTTCTTCCTCGTGCCGTTCCTGATCGTGCTCAAGATCAGCCTGTCGGACCCGGCGGTGGCCCAGCCGCCCTACAAGCCGGTCTTCGAGTGGAGCGATATCGCCGGGTTCCTCAGCGGACTCGATCTTGAGAATTTCGAACTCCTGACCCAGGACGACCTCTATTTCCGCGCGACGCTCTCCTCCGTGCGCATCGCGGCGATCTCGACATTGCTTCTCCTGCTCGTGGGCTTCCCCATCGCCTACGGCATGGCCCGCGCGCCGGAGCGCTACCGCTCGCTGCTGGTGGCGCTCGTCATCCTGCCGTTCTGGACGAGCTTCCTCATCCGCATCTATGCCTGGGTGGCGATCCTGAAGCCCGAAGGGCTGCTCACCCAGGCGCTCATGGGGATCGGCCTGATCTCGGAGCCGCTCGACATCCTCAACACGGAAACGGCGGTCTATATCGGCATCGTCTATGCCTATCTGCCCTTCATGGTGCTGCCGCTCTACGCGACCCTGGAGAAGATGGACGATGCCCTGCTCGAAGCGGCGCTCGATCTCGGCTCCACGCCCTGGCGCTCGTTCTGGACCATCACGGTGCCGCTCGCCATGCCGGGAATCATCGCCGGCTCGCTCCTGTGCTTCATCCCGGCCGTGGGCGAGTTCGTCATTCCCGATCTGCTCGGCGGCTCGGAAACCCTGATGATCGGACGGCAGCTCTGGAGCGAGTTCTTCTCCAACCGCGACTGGCCGCTGGCTTCGGCGGTCGCGATCCTGCTCCTCATCATTCTCGTGGTGCCCATCGTGATCTATCGCGACGTCGAGGCCCGGCGCCTGGAGGCACGGCCATGAACCGGCGCCTGAGCCTCTTCAACGTCACCTCGCTCGTGATCGGCTTCGCCTTCCTGTACCTGCCGATCCTGCTTCTGGTGGTCTATTCCTTCAACGCGTCCCGCCTCGTGACCGTGTGGGGCGGCTTCTCGACCCAATGGTACGGCGCGCTGTTCCGCAACCAGGCCCTCATGGAGGCGGCCTGGGTCACCGTGCGGATCGCGCTTCTCTCGGCGACGCTGGCGACAATCCTCGGCACCCTCGCGGCGCTCGCCCTGACCCGCTACGGGCGTTTTCCCGGCCGGACCCTGTTCACCGGCATGGTCTATGCCCCGATGGTCATGCCGGAGGTCATCACCGGCCTGTCGCTGCTTCTGTTCTTCGTCGCCGTCGACCTGGATCGTGGCTTCTGGACGATCACGCTCGCCCACACCACGCTCACCATGTGCTTCGTCACGGTGGTGGTGCAGTCACGCCTCATGACCTTCGACCGTTCGCTCGAGGAGGCCGCCATGGATCTCGGCGCGCCGCCCCTGCGCACGTTCTTCTCCGTGACCCTGCCGCTCATCGCCCCGTCCATCGTGGCGGGCTTCCTGCTCGCCTTCACCCTGTCCATGGACGATCTGGTGGTTGCGAGCTTCAACGCGGGGCCAGGGGCCACGACCCTGCCCATCAAGATCTACAGCCAGGTGCGGCTCGGGCTTTCGCCGGAGGTGAATGCGGCCTCCACGATCCTGATCGGCATCGTGACGTTCGGCGTGATCGCCGCGACCCTGCTCACCAAGCGCTCGGCCCTGCGCAAGGCTCACTGAGCGACGGCTTGGGGCCGCTGCTCGTTGGCGGGGACGCGCTCCGAAGGGAAGAGGGGCTTGGCCGCGCCCGAGCGCTCGATGAGGGAGCGGACCTGCGGCGACACGGCCACGTTGTCCCAGTCGCCCAGCACATTGAACACGAGGGCAGGCGATTGGCTCGCAGGCGCGCCTGCGGGCGAAACGTCCGCCGTCAGGTTGATCGTGCGGTCCACCAGAAGCACCTGGCCCCGGAGGTCGGCCTGAACGGCGGGGCCTTTCAGATGGGCTTCCGCGATTTCGCCGACACCGTCCTTCACCAGAACCTGTGCCTGCGCCTTGTCGAACGGGGTCTTGCCGCCTTTCCAGTTGAGAGACGCGAGCAGCGGCCGCTTGTCCACCCGGCGAAGGGCGTCGTCGAGGGCAATGCCGACGATTTCCCCGTCGACGACCTCGATGGAGGAGCGCCCCTGGGCCTCCCGGATCACGTCCGCGGGATTCCGGCCCGAACCCTCGAAACTGAACTGTCCCGATGCGAGGCCGGTGATCCAGCGCGGCTCTCCCATGGCAGCCAGGAAGGGGGCGATCTTCACCCCGGCGAAAGTCCCCTGGCTCTTGAATTCGACCTGGCCGTCCTGCCTGACCAGGGACAGGCGGCCCTTCAGGCTGCCGTCCTGGAACCCGGCCCGGCCGATCGAGGCCTCGATCCGCCCGGGCTGCACGAGCACGCTGGCCGCCATGTCGTCGAGGCTGAGGCGGCCGAGGCTCGCGCTCGCGGCGGAAAGGCGCAGATCGAGGTCGGTGCCGGTGGCTCGGGTCAGGTCGATGGCCTCCTCGCTCCAGGCGCCGGAGGAGGTTCGGGCCTGGGAGAAGGGCGCGAACAGGTCCGACAGGTTGAGCGTGTCGGCCGCGAGGGTTCCGGTGATCACGGGCCGCTCCGCATCGAAGCGAACGCCCACGGTCCCTTCCAGCTTGTCATCGCCCAGCGTCACCGAAACGGCCGGCCAGGACAGGCGCCGCCGGTCCATCGAGAATTCACCCGCGAGGGAGACCGCGCGCAGCAGCGGACCGAAGGGCAGTTCCACGCCGCTCCAGCGGGTGAAGTCGCGGACGGACTTGGCCTTGACGGAACTTACGCCCGTGATCCGAGGTGTTGCGCCGAGCTGCGCCTCGCCTTCCGCGGTGAGGCGGGCCGAACGGGTCGAGAGGGTCACGTCGAAGGGACTGATCCGGTCCGAGGCCAGGAGGTCGGGGAACACGGAGGCCTGTTCGAGGGAAACCACTTCGTCCCGCCAGAGGGCCGAACCGGAGAGGGCCAAGGGCTCGGCCGCATCGGCCCAGCGGATGACGAGGTGAAGCTGGTCGAGGTTGGCTTCCTTCAGGTCGGTCCAGCGCAGGGTGGATCTGTTCACAATGAGGCGTCGGGCATAGGTCGTGCTCGCCCGGTCCTTGAGGACCTCCGCCCATTTGACCGACTGCAGGGCCTGAAGCGACGCGGTGATGCGCGATTCCGTCAGGTCGAAATCCGAAAGCTCGATCCGCCCGAGGAGGAGAGGCAGGAGGCGAAGCTCTCCCCTCAGGGTTCCCCCTTCCGCCTTCAGGGCCTGATCGGGAAACCGGAGCGTCACATCCTCGAACTTGACCCTTGGGATGGGCAGGACGGCGAAGGTGCTGCGGCCCCTGACCGTCAGGTCGAGGCCGTATTTCTCCTTCACATGCTGCGTCAGCTCAGCCGACAGGCCGCCGCCGGACAATGTCCACGGGGAGGCGGCCGTTCCGAGAACGGCGAGCGAAATCAGCGCAATGAGAAGGACTATGCGGCGGGACATGGAATGTGCGTTGTAAACCTTGAGCCCTGCCTAACAAGCGACCACGAGGAGATGTCCTCAGGCAAGGCCGAAATCTTGGATCGTTTCCATATATCCATAGGAAGGGATTGTCTAAATTGAGGCTAAGTTGCAGGGTGCCGCCATTCGTGGCCGAGCGGCCTGCGACAAAAACGTCGTACGCTGCTCCCGAGGTTTATGGTTGGGACGCTTCTAACGAGCATGAATATGCTCATGGGGAGAGGTTTTAATGGATAAGGTATACAGTGACGCGCGGGCGGCGCTCGCCGGGGCGGTCAAGGATGGCATGACCATCATGGCCGGCGGCTTCGGCCTGTGCGGCATTCCGGAGACGCTGATCGAGGCGATCCGTGATTCGGGGGCGAAGGACCTGACCTTCATCTCCAACAACGCGGGCGTGGACGGCATCGGCCTCGGCCGCTTGCTCGAGACCCGCCAGATCCGCAAGATGATCTCCTCCTATGTCGGCGAGAACAAGCTCTTCGCCCAGCAGTACCTGTCCGGCGAGCTGGAGCTGGAGTTCAATCCGCAGGGGACGCTCGCCGAGCGCATCCGCGCCGGCGGCGCGGGCATCCCGGCCTTCTACACCAAGACCGGCGTCGGCACCCTCATTGCCGAGGGCAAGGAAGTGCGCGAGTTCAACGGCGAAAAGTACGTCATGGAGACGGGACTGTTCGCCGATATCTCCATCGTCCATGCCTTCAAGGGCGATACGGAAGGCAACCTCGTCTACCGGAAGACCGCGCGCAACTTCAATCCGATGATGGCCACCGCTTCGCGCCTGACCATCGCCGAGGTCGAGCATCTGGTGCCGGCCGGCGAGATCGATCCGGACTGCATCCACACCCCGGGCATCTTCGTGAAGCGCATGGTCCATGTGCCGAACCCGGTCAAGCACATCGAGCAACGCACGACCCGCAAGCGCGCCGAGGCCGCGCCTGCAGGAGCAGGGGAGGAAGTCTGATGGCCTGGACCCGTGAACAGATGGCCGCCCGCGCGGCCAAGGAGCTGCGCGACGGCTACTACGTGAACCTCGGCATCGGCATCCCGACGCTCGTGTCGAACTTCATCCCCAAGGGCATGCGCGTGCAGCTCCAGTCGGAGAACGGCATGCTCGGCATGGGGCCGTTCCCGTTCGAGGGCGAGGAGGATGCGGACCTGATCAACGCCGGCAAGCAGACGATCACCGAGCTGCCGACGACGAGCTATTTCTCCAGCTCCGATTCCTTCGGCATGATCCGCGGCGGCCATATCGACCTGTCGATCCTGGGCGCCATGCAGGTGGCCGAGAACGGCGACCTCGCCAACTGGATGATCCCGGGCAAGATGGTGAAGGGCATGGGCGGCGCCATGGACCTGGTGGCGGGCGTCAAGCGCGTCGTCGTGGTCATGGAGCACGTGGCCAAGGCCAAGGACGGCTCGGAAGACCCGAAGCTCCTGACGGCGTGCAACCTGCCGCTGACCGGAACCGGCGTGGTCGATCTGGTGATCACCGATCTCGGCGTGTTCGCCATCGATAAGAAAGGCGGCACCGGCATGACCCTGATCGAGCTCGCCGACGGCGTGACCGTGGACGAGATCAAGGCCAAGACCCAGGCCACGTTCAAGGTCGACCTCAACGGCGGTCAGTCCAACGCCGCCTGACCGTCGGTTCGGAGGACATTTCTTGCGGGTCCCGGGGCATCCTCGGGACCCGTTTGCTTTTCGGGGGAACCTGAGCCGAGGTGGACCCGTTGGCCCGGCATCGTCCGCTTTCACCTGATGGATATGACACCTCTCGGTCCCGCCACGCTCCACCTGTGCATCGACATGCAGCGCCTCTTTTCATCGGACGGCCCCTGGCCGACCCCGTGGATGGAGCGCGTTCTGCCGACGGTCACGCGGATTGCCGAGCGGGCGCCGGACCGAACGGTCTTCACCCGCTTCATTCCCCCGGTCCGGCCCGAGGACATGCCCGGGACATGGCGCGGCTATTACGAGCAATGGCGCGACGTCACCCGCGAACATCTCGATCCGCGCATGTTGGAGCTGATGCCGTCGCTGCAGCGGCTCGCGCCGCCTGCGGTCGTGCTCGACAAGCCGGTCTATTCGGCCTTCGCGGGGCATAAGCTGCGCGATCTGGTGAGCGAGCGCGGCATCGATACCCTGCTGATCACCGGCTCCGAGACCGACATGTGCGTTCTCGCCACCGTGCTCGGCGCGGTCGATCTGGGGCTGCGGGTCGTCATCGTCACCGACGGCGTGTGCAGCTCGTCGGACGAGGGGCACGATTCCCTCCTGACGCTCTACACGAAGCGCTTCAGCTATCAGGTCGAGACGGTCACCAGCGAGGCCTTGCTCGATCAGTGGCCGTCCTGACCGCGCGCCTCATCGTCTGTATTCGAGCTGCATGGCGACGAGATCGGCCGTGGCGTTGCCGTAACGGGCTGCGATCCCCTGCAGCGCCTGATCCAAGGCCTGGGCCGGCCGCTGAGCCCCGATCGCCGGCAGGAGGTGCTCCGCCGACCAGCTGGTGGCCACCTTGTCGGGAATGATGCGGATGCGGCTGCGGCTCTCGAGTGCGTCTTCCGTCCGGGCGAACGTCACCGCGCGGGACCGGAAGGTCCGCGACCAGGCATCCGCCACCAGGGCCAGCGACACCTCGTCGGCGCCGGGGCGAAGATCGATCCCGAGCTGATCGCGGTTCCAGAAGGCCAGGGCATTGCCGATGATCGTCAGGACGAAGGGCTGCGAGAACGCGAACGCGTCGCTCCGGTGACGGGCATCCCAATGAGGAAGACCGAGATCGTGGGCGACCGCCTTGGCCTTGCTCCGGCCCGCGATGGCCTCGATCAAGGTGAGCGCCATCGGCATGGACGCACTGATCCCGGTCGTCGTCGCAACGCCCCGATCGACCACCAGCCGCCGGTCCGCCACGTAGCGGATGGCGGGATGCTTCTTGAGCAGCTGGTCGCGGTAATACCAGTGTGTCGTCGCCTGCTTGCCGTCGAGCAGTCCTGCCTCGCCGACGATCTTGGCGCCGGCGCAGATGCCGACGATCATCGCGCCCTTGTCGGCTTGCCTCCTGAGCCATTGCAGGACGGCCGGATCGTCGTCGCGGCTCATGGCGGGAACGATGACGTAATCGGCGCCGTCCGGATGCCGGGCATCGAAATCCGCGACCGTCATGTCCGGCACGACCTTGAACGCCGGGTACAGCGTCACCGGTCCGGGCTCTGTTGACAGCGCCACCACGTCGGCCACGTCGGCGCGCCTGAGGATGCCGTAGGGCATGAGGTAATCGGTGGTTTCGGTCGCATCGTTGAGGCCGACGATGGCGACGAGCGGACGCTGGCGCTTCGGCGGCTTCAAGGCTGCGATCATCGCATCGGCCTCGTCCTTCCCGATCGGCGGCGCGGCGCCCACATCCGGCGCGGGAGGCAGGGAGAGAATCCAGGTTGCGCCGATCGTTGCGAGAAGCGCGGCGACGCCCAGACTGCTCCACCAGAATAGCCGCTTCTTCATGCTACTCACGCTCCGATGAGCGCATCGTGCGGACCCGGAGGATCACTGACGCGGCCCTTCGGGTCCGCGCCTGACGATGGCTCTTCAAGGACTAGCGCATCGAACGGGATCCCGAAGGTGCAAGTTCACTTTCGGGTCCGATGCTCCAGTCTGCCCCACAGCATGGTAGGTCCTGCCCATGGAGCGGTCTACCTTATCGAAAGGCGATAGCTCGTTAGAGCATTTTTCGGCGAAGTGGATCCGGTTCGCCGTCAAAAATGCGGCACAACAAAGAAGAGTGCTGTTTCCACGCAAGTGGAATCAGCACCAGGTGAGCTGCATGGAGCTTTCGAGGGGTTCCCGTCAGCTCTGCTCGACGGGAACGGGAGAGCTCGTTGCCGAACTGTCCGTGCTCTCGGCCACTCGCGGCCGCGCTTCGGCGCTGCGCACGAGCTGGATCACCGGGAGAAGGCCGACGAGGACGATGACGAGGGCCGCCAGCGAGCCATCCTCGAAGCGGCCCCGGGAGGCATGGGTGTAGACGAGCGTGGAGAGCGTTTCCGTGTTGAGCGGGCGCAGCAACAGGGTCGCCGGCAGCTCCTTGATGCAATCGACGAAGATGAGCAGCGCAGCGCTGGCAAGGGCCGGACGCATGAGCGGGATCTGGATCGTCCACACCATTTCCCGCCGCGACGCGCCCAGGGTCCGCGCGGCGTCCTCGAGGCTCGGCGACACCCGGTCCAGCCCGGCCGAGAGGGAGCCGGTGGCGATCGACAGGAAGCGGATCACATAGGCGATGACGATGCCTCCGGCGGCACCCATGAGGAGGAGGCCGATGCGCTCGCCGGTGAGGCTGCGCCAGAGGGTGCCGATCAGATTGTCGAGTCCGACGAGCGGCGTCATCAGCCCGAGCGCCAGAACCGTACCGGGCACCGCGTAGCCCAGGCCCGCGACGAAGAGCGAACCCTTGGTCAGGGAGTTCTTGGACAGGCGGGCGGCCGAGACGAGCACGATGGCGAGAACCAGCACCGCGCAGGTCGCCACGACCGAGAGACCGATGGTCGTCATGAAATGCGCGAGGAATTCAGCGTCGAACTGATCGAAGAGCCTGCCGCGCAGGGTTTCGCGCAGCAGGAAGGCCGTCGGGATGACGAAGCCCAGGACGACCGGCGCAGCGCAGAGCGATGCCGCGATCCAGCCGCGCATGCCGAAGAGCGGAACGGGATGCACCGTGCGATGCCGCTTGGGCGAGGCGGCGTAGCGCCGGTCCCGGCGGCCATGGCGTTCGAGCAGGATCAGGCCGATCACGAAGGCCAGCATGACGCAGGCGATCTGCGCTGCGCCCGGCAGGCTGCCGCGGTTGAGCCAGGTGTTGTAGACGGCAACGGTAAGCGTGCGCACGCCGAGATACTCGCTCGCGCCGATGTCGTTCAGGGCCTCCAGGAGGGCGAGCGAAACGCCGACCGCGAGGGCCGGGCGGGCCAGGGGAAGGGCGATGATGCGAAACAGCTTGATGCGGCTGGCGCCGAGGGTGCGCGCCACTTCCAGCATGCTGGCGCTCTGCGTCAGGAACATCGCCCGTGCCGCGATGTAGATGTAGGGATAGAGCACCGCGGACATCACCAGGATGCAGCCGGGCAGCGAGCGGATTTCGGGAAACCAGTAATCGCCGCGCGACGTCCAGCCCATGGCGCCGCGAAGGGCCGTCTGGACAAGGCCGGCGGAGTCGAAGACTTCGACGTAGATGTAGGCGGTGATGTAGGTCGGCACCGCGAGCGGCAGCGGCAGCAGCCACACCAGAATGCCGCGGCCCGGAAAGCGATGAGCCGTGACGAGCCAGGCTGTCGTGATGCCCATCGAGCCCGCCACGATGCCGATCCCTGCGAGCAATGCCATGGTGTCGACGATGCTCGCCGGCAGAACGTTCGCGATGAGATGCGGCCAGATCTCCGTATCGCCCTCGGCGGCGATTTCGATCAGCGCGGCAAGCGGCAGAAGAACGACGAGACCGATGGCCGCCACGGCGGCCGAAAGCCACCACGGGAGGCGCTTTGCCTTACGCCGGGACGACAGTCGGAATACGGTCTGGGTTTCTGCGATCACGGGCAAATGGAAATGGCGCTGCCGTCACCGGCAGCGCCTCTTGGGAGCAGGAGAGGGCGGCTGGAAAAGCTGCCCCATGTCTTATTGGTCGAAGCCAACCTTGTCGACCAGTTCGCTGGCCTTCTTGCGCAGCTTCGCGATCTCGGCGATCGGGATGTTGTCGGCCTTCAGTTCGCCGAAGGACGCGATGGTCGGATGGATCTTGATGCCGGCCTTGATCGGATATTCGGAATTGGCTTCGGCATGGATCTGCTGGGACGCGTCGGAGACCATGTATTCCATGAACTTCACCGCGTTCGCCTTGTTCGGCGCGTTCTTCGTCAGGGCCAGACCCGAAACGTTCACATGCGTGCCGCCGCCCTCGAAGGTCGGGAGGATCACGTTGATCGCCTCGCCCCACTTCTTCTGCTCGGCATCTTTGCCGTTGAGCATGAGCGAGACGTAGTAGGTGTTGCCGACGGCGATGTCGCAGACGCCGGCGAGGATGTCCTTGGCCTGCTCGCGGTCGCCGCCCGAGGGCTTCTTGGCGAGATTGGCCTTCACGCCCTTCAGCCACTCCTCGGCCTTCGCCTCGCCCTTGTGGGCGATCATGGCGGCGATCAGGCTGATGTTGTAGAGATGCTGGCCCGAGCGGATGCAGACCTTGCCCTTCCACTTGGGATCGGCAAGCTCCTCGTAAGTGATCTTGTCCTGCTTCACGCGCTCCTTGGAGGCGTAGACGACGCGGCCGCGCAGGGCGATGCCGAACCAGTGACCTTCGGGATCGCGATAGGTGGCGATGACCTTCTCGAGCGCCTCGGACTTCACGGCTTGAGTCACGCCGTAATCCTTCGCGGCCGCGAGGCGGCCGATATCGACGGTGATGATCAGGTCGGCGGGGCTGTTCTGGCCCTCGGCGCGGATACGCTCTTCGAGACCGTTGGCGATGAAGATCGTGTTGACCCGGATGCCGGTCTCCTTGGTGAACTCGTCAAGGACGGGCTTGATGAGGCCGGGCTCGCGGGTGGTGTAGATGTTCAGCACTTCCTCTGCCGAGGCCGAGAGGCTCGATCCTGCCAGCATGCCGAGAGCCGCAGCGCCGAAAAGCAGCCCGCGCGCAAACGAAACGTTCACCTTCATGAATTCCTCCAGCAACCATGCCAGGGCGGGCATCGCAGCCAGCCGTGTTGATGGTCCAACAACCATGATCGCCGTGGAGGGTCAATCGAAAAACGAGTGATTTCAATAACTTATAAGGATTCTAAACTGACGTTTCCTTATAGTCATTCTAAGCTGAGGCGGCCTTCTGGACCGGTCCGACATTCGGCAACTCGGCCCTCAGACGGGCGATCTCGTCTTCCATCTTCTGCATGTTCGAGAAGAGGCGCTCGCTGGCAAGGCGCAGGAAGTAGAAGCCGAATTCGGGATTCTGGAAATAGAGCTGGCGCACCTCGTCGTAGGAGATGCTGAGCACCTCGCCGGCCTCCAGGCATTCGAGGGTCTGGGAGCGCGTGTTGTTCGGCGACATGAAGCCCATTTCGCCGACGACCTGCCCCTGAAGAAGCTCAATGTCGATTTCCTTCAGGCGGTAGCGCCCGGAGATCGTGAAGTACATGCAATCGGCGGCATCGCCCTTGGCAAACAGCACTTCGCCGGCTTTCGTCTTGCGGCGGGTCATGAAGGGCTTGAGCCACTCCATGGACAGGTCGCTCTTGGAAGCCTGCTTCACACGCTTGATCAGGCCCAGCATCTGATACAGCCGGACGCTGTTGATCGGCAGCAGGATCATATTGGCCACGATCCCCGGGACATTCCCGAGCGCGGCGGCGACGACCAGGGAGCAGATATTGGCTCCGATCCCGATGCAGCGTAGCGGGATGATGGTCTTCATCGCGCTGCCCGTGATGGCGAGCGCTGCGCCGAACCAGCCGATTGCCTCAAACCAAGTCATGAACCTTCGTCCCGTCTTCTGACCCTTCGTAACGGCATATATCATCAGGAGAGGAAACGGCGCCAGCTATGCGTTGGCGCAGAATCGAAGGTTCTTAAGGGGAGTGCGCTCCTTCAGCGGGCGCCGGTCGACGGGGCCCGGCCGGCGCCTCATCACCGGGTAGGTCAGGGGCGGGGAGCCGCGGCCTGACCCGGCACGCTCAAGCCCCGGCGCTGGGAGGTCGAGCGGGTCCGCGGAGCGGCGGCGGAGGGGCGTGCGCTGCTTCCGGCGATGGACGGCGGGGGAGGAACGGGATCGCGCGGCAGGACCCCGACGGGACCCGTGGAGGCGACGCAGCCGCCCAAGGCAATTCCAGTGAGCATCACGACAGGAAACGTTACGGAAAGACGCATGGCTTTACTCCACTCGGATTGCAGCAGAAGCTAGACCATAACAACGGGATGTCGAGTCTTGTGTCGATACTCTGGTTTTCGTCGGGGTCATCGCTTTTCCCGTCTTGAAGAGGATGGTTTCCCCTATCTTCCATTAGGAAAGTTTCTCCGGAAGGGCTCCTCTGGCCGGGGACAATGCCTAAGTAAAAAGAACAACCACGAGAGGATTGCATGGAGGATCGTTTCCCCGTGAAGACAGCAGGTGCCCTGATCGTCCTCGTCGTCTGTGCCGGGCCCGCTTGGGCCAAGTGCCAGGACGGTCCCAGGCCGGGGGTGGACTGGTCCGGGTGCTCGAAGGCCCGGCTGATGCTGACCAGCGAGGATTTGACGGGGACCAACTTCCAGCGCTCCCTGCTGACGCTGAGCGATTTCGCCTCTTCGAAGATGGCGGGCGCCAACCTGAGTGAAACGGAAGTCAGCCGCACCCGTTTCGAGGGTGCCGATCTGTCCAAGGCGAATTTCACCAAGGCGCTCGGCTGGCGCGCCAATTTCGGCCAAGCCAATCTCAATGGCGCCGATTTCGGCTCCGCCGATATGAACCGCTCGAATTTCGCCCAGGTCAAAGCCGCGGGGGCGAATTTCAGCAAGGCGGAACTGAACCGGTCCGACTTCAGCGGCGCCGATCTTTCGGGGGCCAATTTCTCGAAGGCCGAACTCGCGCGGGTGCTCTTCCAGAGTGCGAAGATCAACGGTGTGGACTTCAGCTATTCCAACCTCTCGCGGTCCCGACTGGATGGACAGGATCTGCGGGACGTGAACCTCACGGGTTCCTATCTCTACCTGACGCAGATCGGCGGTGCCGATCTGAGCGGGGTCACGGGTCTCACGCAGGCGCAGATCGATATCGCCTGCGGAACGCCCCAGACGAAACTTCCTGCCGGCCTCAATCCGCCGAAGAACTGGCCCTGCAAGGAAGAGGAGGAGTGAGGCGCGACCATAACGGGTGAAACCAAGCCGCAGCGTGGCCGTTGAACCTGGAGAAGCGTAGGCTCAGTGGTTTTTCAATCGTTTCTTTGAAGGAGTGCGCTCGATTTGACCACGCTCAAGGAATTCGAGGATGCCCTGCGCGAGCAGGGAATGAACATGGCGCTCGCCATTCTGGAGAAGCTCCGGGAACGGGATCGTTCCAAGCGCTCGCTGGCGCCCGCCCGCCGCATCACGGGGCGCAAGATGACCCCTGAACTCGCCCGGCGGATCCTGGAGCTGCATGGGACGACGGAGATGACGCAGCAGGAAATCGCCTTCCAGCTCGGCGTCAATCAGGGGCGGGTGAACGAGGTGATCAAGCGCGGAAAGTGGCTCCATGACGATCCGAATGCACCGGAGGCCATCGCGCGGGACAAGGCCAAGGCGCGGATGGCCGGGTTCGATGAACGGAAGCGACCCGAACGCCGCGCAATGAAAACCGTTCCGTCATCCCAGAAGAAGAGCGCGAAGCCGAAGCCCAGTAATCAGGCTCAGTTGCTGTTGGACGATCTGTAACGGGGCCCGCGGCGCGGTCGATGCCCAGAAAAAACCCCGCCCAAAGGGCAGGGTTGAGTGATCTCCTCGCCTTCGGTTGTCAAGCCGAAAACGCGATCATTAGGGCATGCCTTCAAAGTAAAGTCAAACGACTTTCAAGGTCTTGCCACGAAGCCTATTTTCTGTCTTTCTGGATAAAATTCTTTCCGTCGAAAGTAGTACTACTTTTGCACCCATTGAATACTGCTCGATTGTGTAGGTGTTGCTCCTTTACAATAGCATTCGCAAGCGGAACAGGCGTAAGTTTTCACCGTGAGTCCACACCAAGGGGTTACGGTTATGAGAAAGTGCGTACTTAGCCTCCTCGCAGGGGTTGCAAGCGTGACGCTTGCTGCAGCCGCTGCCTCCGCTGCCGATCTTCCCAGCCAAGCGCCTCCTCCTGCCCCGATCATCGCGGCGCCGATCTTCACATGGACTGGTTTCTATGCCGGTGTGAACGCCGGCTGGGGCTGGCGTGACAGTGATCGGGAAGCCGTCGTGCTCGGCGGCGCCGTGCCCGGAACCCTGTTCTTCCCGAACAGCGGCGACGATGGCGGTTTCACCGGTGGTGGCCAGATCGGCTACAACTACCAGATCGGCTCCTTCGTCATCGGTCTCGAAGCCGATATTCAGTGGGCCGATACCGACCAGGGCGAGAATGTTGCGTTCATTCCGGCCGGAGCGCCTGGCACGTTCGTGCCCGGCGTCCTCGACAACAACCTGTCGGATTGGTTTGGGACCGTGCGTGCCCGCGCCGGTGTCGCGTTCGATCGCGTCCTGATCTACGCCACAGGCGGTCTCGCCTATTCCGATGACTCGACCGGCTGGGTGGCCGGTGGTGGCGTCGAATGGGCTCTGCCGGTGAACTGGTTCGGTTCCTCGGCGGTCACTTTCGGTGTCGAGGGTCTCTGGATCGGCTTCGAGGACGACGATGACAACGGTGGCAGGTTTGCCGGCACGTTCACGCCGGTCGGGGGCGCGCCCGTCGATATCTTTACGCCCGTCGGCGGCAGTGACGACAACGACTTCTTCGTGGCGCGTGCCAAGCTGAACTTCAAGTTCGGCACGTACTGAACCGTCGGCGCAATGACGAAGAGGCCCGGGACGATCCCGGGCCTTTTTGCGTGCTCTGGTCGGGATGAAGGAGAAGTCCGATGCTCTAAGCTCTTGTTTTTCTCGCATCTTTACCCGCAAAACCGGTTCCCACTTTTGCGTTCGATGCTCTAGGCGGGAAGAGCCGTGCTGGAAAGACGGTAGCCGCGACCATGTCCTTTGAGGGGATCTCTGGTCGCGGCCCCGGCCCGTGTTTGCCCCCACGGGAAGCTAAGCCCTAGACCCTGAAAACGTGACTGCAATGAGGCGTGGCCAAGGCCGTAAAATTTTTGAAAAAGTTTGGAACCAAATACGATCCACGACGTTTAATGGCATCTCCGGTCACTTTTGCCCCTACGGCCGGACACCTTGAAGAGCACCTCCGGGTGCTCTTTCTTTTTGGAATCCCTCGCTTTTTCCAGTTCGAATCGCGGTCGATCCTGAGCTTATGAAGCCGGAGTCCCGTGTTCAAGAGTTCCAAGCGTGGCAGCGTCTGCATGACTGCAAATTCAGCTTGCGGACACCGACGCTCAGCCCAAAGCACGATCGTCCGCGATCACCTTGCCGTCGTTCGGAAGGCTGCCGGAGGGCACAAAGGTGACAACTCCCTTGAGCTTGAGGACAGCCTGTGATGATGCGCTGATCGCGGTCGCGAGATCGTCGCTCGGGTTATCCGTCTCTGCCATCAGCGTCATGACGTCCGTCTCTCCCTCGCGGGTGACCACGAGGCGCAGGCGGCCGAGTTCGGGATGGCGGCGGCCGATCTCTGCCACCTGCTCGGGCCGCACGAACATCCCCTTGACCTTGGTGGCCTGGTCGGCGCGGCCCATCCAGCCCTTGATGCGCATGTTGGTCCGGCCGCAGGGGCTGAGGCCGCTCATGGCAGCCGTCAGGTCTCCAAGAGCGAGGCGGATGACGGGACGGCGCGGATCAAGCGTGGTCACGACGATCTCGCCCACGTCACCCTCCGGCACCGGGTCACCCGTGCCGGGCTTCACGATCTCGACGATGATGTCCTCGTTGACGATGAGGCCATCCCGAGCCGATGTCTCGTAGGCGATGAAGCCCAGATCCGCCGTGGCATAGGCCTGATAAGCCTCGATGCCTTTGGCGGAAAACTCCTGCTGCAGGGATTTCGGGAAGGCGGCGCCCGAGACCAGCGCGCGTCTGATCGACGAAACGTCGCGGCCGGACGATGCGGCACCGTCCAGCAGGATCTTCAGGAAATCCGGCGTGCCGCAATAGGCGACGGGACGGTAGGCTTCGATCAGCTCGAATTGCTGCTCGGTGTTGCCCGGGCCCGCTGGGATGACGGCGCAGCCGAGGGCGCGCGCGCCGGAATCCATGATGAAGCCGCCGGGGGTCAGGTGGTAGCTGAAGGTATTGAGCACCACATCGCCGCGCCGGAACCCCGCTGCGAAGAGGCCGCGCGCCGCACGCCAGGGATCGGGCGCATCGGCTTCCGGCTCGAAGATCGGACCGGGCGACGTGAACAGGCGTCCGAACGATCCCGGCGCATCGGAGACGAACCCGCCGAAGGGCAGGGCGGCCTTCTGCAGGCCCGGCAGTTCGGACTTGCGCAGCACCGGCAGGGCGGCAAGGGCCTCGCGGCTCCTGACGCCGTCGAGGTCGATGCCCTTGAAGCGCTCCGCGTAGGCGGAGGCTTTAGCGACCTGGTTCAGGATAAGCGGCAGCCGTTCGAAGAGCGCGGCTTCGCGCAGGGCAGAATCACGGGTTTCGAGATCGTCGTAATGATCTGCCAAGGGCTTCCTCCGCTTTCTTGCGATCATCGCCGGGACATACCGTCAGTCCAGAGAAGAATGGCGGACTGACGGTATGCGGATGATGGTGGATGAGCCGTCGAGCCCTGGCAAGCCGGTTACGCTTGAGCCAGGGCGCCATAGGTGGCGGACGACGGCTCGGGTCCGAACTGGTTCGGGCCGACGGTTCCCGGCTGGCAGCAGAGATAGATGACGAAGAGGCCGCCGACGACGGGCACCAGGGCGACGAGAAGCCACCAGCCGGACCGGCCCGTGTCATGCAGGCGGCGCGCGCCAGCGGAAAGGGTGGGGACGAGCGTCGCGAGCGCCACGATCAGGCTCAAGGCCGACGTTCCAATAAGGATCGAATCGATGAGATTTGCCACGAACAGAAGAACGATGACCGGAAGCATGAGATACCAATATTCCGGGCGGGACGCGCGTCCGGAGAAATCCATGAATTTGCTTATGCTCGTCCGAACAGCCTGCTCCACATTCGTCTTCAAGGTTTCAAAGTTCATCTTAGGCCCCTCACTTCAAGGTTTATGCGTGAGTCGGCATGGAGACTCCGCTTGTCTTGTGATTAAAATGTTCTTGTATAACGTCAAGCTACCGTAGGGGCGGATTCTGAGGCGTCACGCCAGCCAGCGCTTGCGGCGCTTGTAGCTTTTCACCGCGCGGAAGGATTTGCGGTCGCCCTCGGAGACGCCGAGGTAGAATTCCTTCACGTCCTCGTTCTCGCGCAACATCTGGGCCGGCCCGTCCATCACCACGCGGCCCGTCTCCAGGATGTAGCCGTAGGTGGCGTATTTCAGCGCCATGTTGGTGTTCTGCTCGGCGAGCAGGAAGGACACGCCCTCCGAGGTGTTGAGGATGCGCACGATCTCGAAGATCTCCTCCACGATCTGCGGCGCGAGGCCCATGGACGGCTCGTCGAGGAGGATCATGGAGGGACGGGACATCATCGCCCGGCCGATGGCGCACATCTGCTGCTCGCCGCCGGAGGTGTAGCCTGCCATGGAAGTCCGTCGCTGCTTCAGGCGCGGGAAGTATTCGTAGATCGCTTCGAGGTCGCGCCGGATCGCGGCATTGCCGTCCCGGCGCGTGAAGGCGCCGGTGAGCAGGTTCTCCTCGATGGTCAGATGGCCGAAGCAGTGGCGGCCCTCGAGGACCTGGATGCAGCCGCGCCGCACCAGTTCGTTGGGCGAGAGCTTGTCGATCCGCTCGCCCTTGAACTCGATCGATCCCTTCGTCACCTCGCCGCGCTCGGCGCGGAGCAGGTTGGAGATGGCCTTCAGCGTCGTCGTCTTGCCCGCGCCGTTCGCCCCGAGCAGCGCCACGATGCCGCCCTTGGGCACGTTGAGCGAGACGCCCTTGAGAACGAGGATCACGTGGTCGTAGACGACCTCGATGTTGTTGACGGTCAGGACGGTTTCGGCATTCTGCGGCTGATCGTGTGGTTCGATCCGGACGGCACTCGACATCGACAGGTTCCTCTCGATTTCCCTCCCCCTTGTGGGGAGGGGTGACTGCGAAGCAGCCGGGGTGGGGGTGTGGGCGCCCCACCTTCATAGGCTATCGCCCACACCCCCACCTCCACCTCCTCCCCACCGCAAGTCGGGTGTTCCCGACTTGCGCAAGAGGGTGCCCATCTCAGGCAAGCCTGAGATGGGTGGGGAGGAGAGTTCGCGACGCATTCGTTTACTAACTCGCCTTATCGCAGGCCTCGGTCCGCTTGGGCCAGCCGGCGTTCTTCTCGGCGTAGTCCTTCGCGGCCGCGTCGAGCTGGCCTTTCACCCGGTCGGTCATCGGCTCGATGGG
>Ga0182736_1001356_pt1 | contig 24695 bp, 29 predicted proteins | sample eDN5th30CKraftBY_FD_128882 | JGI IMG/M metagenome (GOLD analysis project Ga0182736, IMG submission 128882) | Enriched backyard soil microbial communities from Emeryville, California, USA - eDNA 5th pass 30_C Kraft BY (version 2) (version 2) | ecosystem: Environmental > Terrestrial > Soil >...
CGCCGCCCGGTACGTCAACGGCGTCCTCCTGCCCGTCGACGGGGCCTGGAGCGCCTGCTGACAGTTGCTCGGGCTGCCCGCACCTGCGGCAACGAACGGCACAGTCGCGCAACTCAGTTGCGCGACTGTGCCGTTCGTTCGCTCGGGGGCGGCACTCGGGCGGCAGCCGTTTCCGCACGAACGGCCCTTTGGCGGAACTGAGTTGCTCCACTGTGCCGCTCGTTCGCTGCGCAGCTCGCGGAGGAGCCCGGCTGGGGGTTGACCCGGGTCTCCAGGGGCAAAAGGATGCGGCACATGCAGTTGCTCCCCGGGGTGCGGTCCGTCGTCGTTCCGACCGACCGGCTGGAGGTGCACCTCGTCGAGTACGGGCCGGAGGAGGGCGTGCCCGTCGTCATGCTGCACGGCAACCTCTCGACCGGCCGGTTCTTCGAGCACCTCTTCCCCGGCGCGCCGCAGGGCTACCGGATCATCGCGCCGGACATGCGCGGCTTCGGCGACACCGAGCGCCTCCCGCTCGACGCGACCCGCGGCCTCGCCGACTGGGCCGACGACGTCGCCGCCCTCCTGCGGGCGCTGCGCGTCGAGCGGCCCGTCCACCTCCTCGGCTGGTCGACGGCGGGCGCCGCGATCGTCGACTTCGCGAGCGCGCACCCCGTCACGTCCCTGACGTTCCTCGACCCGGTGTCGCCCTACGGGTTCGGCGGCGTCCTCGCCGACGGCACGCCGTGCTTCCCCGACTTCGCCGGGTCCGGCGGCGGCATCGTCAACCCCGAGGTCGTACGCCGGCTCGCCGAGGGCGACGACACCACCGAGAGCCCGTTCTCGATCCGCTCGGTCATGCGTGGCAGCTACTGGCTGGAGTCGCACTCGGAGCCGCGCGAGGACCTGCTCGTCGCCGAGGTGCTCAAGACCGTCACCGGCGACGACAACTACCCCGGCGACTCCGTCGCGTCCCCGAACTGGCCCGGCAGCGCGCCCGGCACCACCGGGATCATCAACGCCCTGTCGCCGAAGTACTGCAACTGGACGCGCGTGGTCGACCTCGACCCGAAGCCGCCGGTGCTGTGGACGCACGGGGCCGAGGACACCGTCGTCGCCGACGCCTCGATGCAGGACCTCGGAACCCTCGGTGAGCTCGGCTACGTGCCCGGCTGGCCGGGTGCCGACGTCTTCCCCTCGCAGCCGATGGTCTCCCAGATCCGCGAGGTGCTCGGGCGCTACGCCGCGGCGGGCGGGCACGTCCGCACCGAGATCCTCCCCGGCGCCGGGCACAGCCCGCACATCGAGCTGCCGGAGCTGTGGTCGGGTGTTTTCTGGGACTTCGTCGGCGCCGCGGAACGCGGCTGACTCGTCCGTCCGGGTGAGAGCCCGACGGGAACCGCGGCCGCGGGACGAGGTAGGGACGTGCATCGCGACGAGCAGGTCCGGCCCGATCCGGGCCTCGCGCTGCTCGCGTTGTACGACACCGCACTACCGGAGGTCTACGGCTATCTGCTCGCCCGCTGCCGGCGCCGCGCACTGGCCGAGGACCTCACCGCGGAGACGTTCCTGGCCGCGGTGCAGGAGTGCCGGCGCACGACCGCCGGCGGGCCCGTCGTGGATCCGACGACGGGCTGGCTGATCGGCATCGCCCGGCACAAGCTCGCCGACCACTGGCGCGCGCTCGCCCGCGAGGAGCGCGGGCTGCGCGCCGTCGCCGACCACCACGAGGCCGGGACCGACCCGTGGGACGACGAGCTCGACGCCCTGCTCGCCCGCGAGGTGCTGGACGAGCAGAGCCCGCTGCACCGCGCGGCGCTGACCCTGCGCTACCTCGACGGCCTGCCCGTCGGCGAGGTAGCCGGCGTGCTCGGCCGCAGCCGACGGGCCACCGAGTCCGTCCTGGCCAGGGCGCGCACCGCGTTCCGGCACACGTATCTGCGACGCACGGGAGGCGATCCGGCATGAACGACCCGCTGGACGCCCTCCGCGAACCCGTCACGCCGGTCGATCCCGACCCGGCCTTCGCCGCGCGGCTGCGCGCCCGCCTCGAGCGGGCGGTGCTCGCCGCGCCGGGCCCTCAGGAGGAGCCCATGACCAGCACGATCTCTCGTGGCACCGCACTCGCCCTGCACTCGGTCACCCCGTACCTCGCGGTGCCCGACGCCACGGCCGCGGTCGACTTCTACGTCGACGCGTTCGGGGCCGTCCGGCGCGGTGAGCCGATCGTCATGCCCGACGGCCGGATCGGCCACGCCGAGGTCGCGATCGGCGACAGTGTGCTGATGCTGGCCGAGCCGTTCCCCGAGCTCGGGGTCGTCGCCCCGCGCGACGGCGAGGCGACCGTCTCGATGCGGCTGGAGGTGTCGGACCCGGACGCCGTCGTCGACCGCGCGGTGGCACTCGGTGCGCGGCTGGAGCGGCCCGTCGGCGACTCCCCGTACGGGCGCGGGGGCGTCGTCCTCGACCCGGCCGGGCACCGCTGGATGGTCTCCCGCGAACCCGCCGCCGGCGCTGCGCTGCAGGTCGGTGACGTCGGCTACGCCTCGCTGTGGCGTCGCGACGTCGACGCGGCCGACCGGTTCTACGCCGCCGTCCTGGGCTGGACGACCGAGGGCGCCCGCGACGGCCACGCCCGCCGGGTCGTCGGGGTGGGCCAGGAGCTCGGGATGTACGGCGGGCAGGACGCGGCCACGACGATGTGCGCGTACGCCGTCGACGACGTCGACGAGACCGTCGCGCTGGTCCGGGCCGCGGGCGGCAGCGCCGAGGAACCGCTCGACGAGCCCTGGGGTCGCACCGCCACGTGCGCCGACGACCAGGGCCTGCCGTTCGCGGTGTTCGCCGCGGGACGCCAGAACGTCCGGCCCGACACGACGCGGCCAGGGACGCTCACCTACCTGACGATCGAGGTGCCCGACGCGGGCCGGGCCCGGGCGTTCTACGGCACCGTGCTCGGGTGGCGCTTCGGCCCGGGCCGGGTGCCGGACGGCTGGCACGTGCGCAGCGCGTCCGGCGACGAGACATCGCCGATGACCGGGCTGCACGGCGGCCACGACGCGGCGCAGGTCGTGCCGATGTTCGTCGTCGAGGACGTGGCGGGCGCCGTCGCGGCGGTGCGGGCGGCCGGTGGCACGGCCGACGACCCGGCCGACGCCGGGTACGGCGTCTCGGCCCGCTGCACCGACGACCAGGGCGCGGCGTTCTGGCTGGTCCGGTACTGAGCCGGCCGGGCCCGCGGAGGGCGGCCTACCTCGCCGCGCACAGGCCGATCGGTACCGACCGTTCGTCGGACCACCGGGCCCGGCGGCGCCGACGACGCGAGAGTTCGTCGCACGGTGACGACCTTCGATCTCTTCACTCGTCCGGCGTCACTCAGCCCGGTGATCGGAAAGCTACGATCCGCGACGTGCCAGTGTTGCGCGACGTCGGCTCGTTGGTCTCCGAGTGGTCCGCCCGCCGGACGCTGCGACGCCTGATCGACCAGTTCGGGCTCCCCGGTCTGGCCGCCGCCCGCCGGTCCCCCGGGCTCGGCGCCGCACTCGACCAGCACGTCGCCGCGGTGCGCGACATGCTCGACGACCGGCCGGGCTTCCGGTCCGCGGTGCTCACCCGCGTCGACTCCCGCGACCGCGCGGTGCGCCTCGCCGCGTACGCGCGCGGCCTCGTCGACGAGCAGTGCCGCGGCGGCGGGTCGGTCGCCGTGCCCGCCGACGGCCGCTGGGAGCACGCCGACTGGGTCGCGTTGCGGCTGCTCGCGATCTGCCATCTCGGTCGCGAGGTCGCCCGCCGGGCCTGACCCACCGTGATCAGCACGTCGTGGCCTGCCCACGCCGAATGCGTCGATATGCCTCGACAGGTTGACGCGTTTTGATCACGTCCATAGGCTCCTTCGGTACCCCTACCGCGAGGAGTCTGCGATGGCGGTACCACCTCCCGACCAGAAGGCGCTGGCCGCGGCCGCCGCCCGATACGGTCTCTCCCTCTCCCCTGCCGACCTCGACTCGTTCCAACCCTTCGTGCACGGGCTGCTCGCCTCGTGGGACGCCGTCGAGGAGCTCTACTCCGCGACCGCGCCCGCTGTGCCGCAACGGTCCTGGCAGCGGCCCGACGACGCCGACAACCCCTACAACGCCTGGTACGTCACCACCGAGATCCGGGGCGCCGCCGACGGGCCGCTCGCCGGGCGCACCGTCGCGATCAAGGACAACACCGCCGTGGCGGGCGTGCCGATGATGAACGGCTCCAAGACCGTCGAGGGCTTCGTCCCGAGGCGCGACGCCACGATCGTCACCCGGTTGCTCGCCGCCGGCGCGACGATCGCGGGCAAGGCCGTCTGCGAGGACCTCTGCTTCTCCGGCGGGTCGCACACCTCCCGCACCGGCCCCGTCCGCAACCCGTGGGACGAGACGCGATCGGCGGGCGGGTCGTCCAGCGGCAGCGCGGCGCTCGTCGCGAGCGGCGTCGTCGACCTCGCGACGGGCGGCGACCAGGGCGGGTCGGTGCGCATCCCGGCCGCCTACAGCGGGATCGTCGGGCACAAGCCGACGCACGGGCTCGTGCCCTACACCGGCGCGTTCCCGATCGAACAGACCATCGACCATCTCGGACCGATGACGCGCACCGTCGCCGACGCCGCGCTGGTCCTCGACGTCATCGCCGGTCCCGACGGGCTCGACCCGCGCCAGCCCGCGGGCCTGGTCACCGACGACTACTCCGGCGCGCTCGCCCGGTCCGCGGCCGGGCTGCGCGTGGGCGTCGTCACCGAGGGCTTCGGCCACGCCAACTCCGACCCGGATGTCGACGCGACCGTCCGCGCCGCCGTCGACATCCTGCGCGAGGCCGGCCTGGACGCCGAGGACGTCTCCGTGCCGTGGCACCTGCACGGCGCCCGTATCTGGGACGTCATCGCCACCGAGGGCGCGGCCGCGCAGATGGTCGAGGCCAACGGCTACGGCATGAACTGGCAGGGCGAGTACGACCCGGAGCTCATCGCGCACTACGGCAGGCAGTGGCGCGCCCGGCCCGACGAGTTCTCCGAGACCGTCAAGTTCGTGCTGCTCGCCGGCGGCTACGGCCTCGCCTCCGAGCACGGCAGGCACTACGCGATGGCCCGCAACCTCGCGGTCGACCTGCGCCGGGCCTACGACGAGGCGCTGCAGCGCTACGACGTCCTCGTCATGCCGACGCTGCCGATGACCGCCTCGACCATCCCCGGCCCCGACGCGCCGCGCGAGGAGATCATCACCCGGGCGCTGGAGATGATCGGCAACACCTGCGTCACCGACGTCACCGGCCACCCGGCGACGTCCGTGCCCGCCGGGCTGTCCGGGGGCCTGCCGGTCGGGATGATGATCATCGGCCGGATGTTCGAGGACGCCACACCGCTGCGCGTCGCCCACACGTTCGAGCAGGCCGTCGGGGGTTTCCCGGCCCCCACGGCCGCGACCACGGGGAGCCAGGCATGAACGGCGTGCACGACCTCGGGGGCACCGACGGCCTCGGCCCGGTCCCCGTCGAGGAGGAGGAACCGGTCTTCCACGCGGAGTGGGAGAAGGCCGCGTTCGGCATGTTCTCGATGCCGTTCCGGGCCGGGTTCTTCGGCGTCGACCAGTTCCGGTTCGGCATCGAGCAGATGCATCCCGCGATCTACCTGCTCTCGCCCTACTACGAACACTGGGCGCACACCGTCGAGCACTTCGGCGTCGAGAAGGGTGTGCTCGATCCCGCCGACATCGAGGAGCGCACCAGGTACTACCTCGAGAACCCCGACGCGCCGCTGCCGCAGCGCTCCGACCCCGACCTCCTGGCGTTCGTCGACGGCGTCGTGAAGGCCGGTGCGTCGGCCGCCAGGGAGTCGGACAAGAAGGCGGCGTACGCCGTCGGCGACCGGGTCAGGGTGCTCGACTCCAGCCCGCTGGGGCACACCCGCCGCGCCCGGTACATCCGCGGCAGGACCGGCGAGATCGTGCTGGCCCACGGCACGTTCATCTATCCCGACAGTGCGGGGAACGGGGGCGGGGACGCCCCCGAGCACGTCTACACCGTGCGGTTCACCAACTCCGAACTGTGGGGCGAGGAGACCGCCGAGCCGAACGGCTTCGTCTACTTCGACGTCTGGGAGCCCTACATCGTCCCGGCCGCCGGCACCGAAGGGAGCGCCGCATGAGCACCACGCCGACCCGTCCGCCGACCGTCCGCCAACCGACCGTCCGCACCCAGGAGGAGATCGCCGCCAGGGTCAAGGCGCTCGAGGCCATCATGATCGAGAAGGGGATCATGACGACCGAGGCGGTCGACCGGCTCGCGGAGATCTACGAGAACGAGGTCGGGCCGCAGCTGGGCGCGGCCGTCGTCGCCAAGGCATGGACCGACCCCGACTTCCGCGAACGGCTGCTGCGCGACGGCACCGCGACCTGCCGGGAGCTGGGCATCGGCGGCCTGCAGGGCGAGGACATGGTCGTCGTCGAGAACACCGACACCGTCCACAACGTCATCGTCTGCACGCTGTGCTCGTGCTACCCGTGGCCGGTGCTCGGACTGCCGCCCAACTGGTACAAGGGCCCGCAGTACCGCTCGCGCATCGTCCGCGAACCGCGCAAGGTGCTGCGCGAGGACTTCGGGCTCGACCTGCCCGAGTCGGTCGAGGTGCGGGTGTGGGACTCGTCGTCGGAGATGCGGTACTGGGTGCTCCCGCTGCGCCCGGCCGGCACCGAGGGCATGGACGAGCAGGCCCTCGCCGCCCTCGTCACCCGCGACTCGATGATCGGCACCGGCGTGGTGCCGGCGCCGTGACGGGCTTCCGGCCCGACGCGACGGAGCTCGGCGACGCGCGCCGCCGCGTCGAGGCGCTGGTCGCCGAGCTGCCCTCGCGGCCCGGGGAGGAGCCGTTCGCGGAGCCGTGGGAGCTGCGGGCCTTCGCGATGGCCGTCGCGGCCTACCACAACGGACAGTACGAGTGGTCGGAGTTCCAGCTGTCGCTCATCGAGTCGATCCGGCGTTGGGAGGCCGAGGGCGGCGACCCCGACGCGGCGCCGTGGTCGTACTACGAGCACTGGCTCACCGCGCTGGAGACCGTGCTCGCGGGCAACGGCGTGCTCTCCGAGGCGGCGCTCGACGAGCGCACCCGCGAGGTCCTCGCGACCCCGAGGGCGCGCAACCATCACGAGCCGCACTACGAGCCCGTGGCGGTGGACCCGGCCCGCTGACCCTGCTCCGCTCGCGCCCCTCCCGACGCGGAACGAACGGCACGGTCGCGCAACCGAGTTGCGCGACCGTGCCGTTCGTTCGCCCGGGGAGACCCGCCGCGCCCGGGCTCACATCGAGATCGAGCCCTTCCGGAAGTCGCTGCGCCCCAGCCGGACGTCGACGAGCACCGGACCGTCGGCGGCCTTCGCCTTGGCCAGCGCCGCGGGCAGCTCGGCGGCGTCGTCGACGTGCAGTCCGACGGCGCCGAACCCGGCCGCGACCTGGTCGTAACGGGTCGGGGCCAGCACCGTGGCGACGTCGTCGCGCAGCAGTTCCACCTGCTCGCGCGCGATCTGCGACCACGACGCGTCGTTCCCCACGACGGCGACCACGCCGATGCCGTGCCGGACGAACGTGTCGAACTCCGAGAGCGAGTAGCCGACCGACCCGTCGCCGAACACGATCCACAGCGGCGCGTCGGGGTGCACCGTCGCGGCGCCGAGCGCGAACCCGGCCCCGACGCCGAGCGTGCCGAACACCCCCGGGTCGAGCCAGCGCAGCGGGCCGTCGGGGCGCAGCACGTACGACGCGGTCGCCACGATGTCGCCGCCGTCGCCCACGATGATCGCGCCCGCCGGCAGCGCGGCCGCGACCTCGACGCACATCCGCACCGGGCCGACGCCGTCGTCGGTGCCGGCCTCGGCCTGCGTCGCGATGTCGGCCTCGCGCTCGGCGTCGCGGCCGCGTACGACGTCCATCCACTCGGGCCAGCGCGACGGCGCGGCATCGTCGTCGCGGGCGGGCAGGGCGGCGGCGACGCCGGCGAGGGCGAGCGCGGCGTCACCGAGGATCGCGACGTCGGGACGCCGGTTGCGACGCAGGTCGCCGCTGCTGCGGTTGGCCGAGACGAGCGTGGCACCACGCCGGACGTGGTTGCCGTAGTCGAGCCGGAAGTCGGCGGGCACGCCGGCGAGGACGACGAGGTCCGCGGCCTTCAGGCTCTCCCGGCGCTTGTGCCTGGCCTGCAACGGATGGTCGGCGCCCAGCAGCCCGCGCGCGGTGCCGGACAGGAACACCGGGGCGCCGATCCGCTCCAGGGCCGGGACCAGCCGGTCGGCCGCGCCGGGGGCGACCATCGCCTGGCTCCCGACGAGGATCACCGGCCGGGTCGCCTTCGCCAGCGCGGCGGCGGCCGCCGCGACGCGGTCCGGGGCCGGGACGGGCGCGGGGACGTCGACGGCCGGGCCGGGACGGTTGCGCCCGGCGCCGCTGAACATCCGCGCGACCCGCGCCTTGAGGTAGGCCTGCACCGCGCGCTCCCCCAGCGACCGCCCGCTGCGCGCGGCGCCGTACCACTGCCGGACGACGACCTCGTCGTAGAGCAGGTCGATCGGCAGCTCGACGAACACCGGTCCCGGCACCCCGGACAGTGCCGACCGGAACGCCTCCTCGACGGCGGGACCGATGTCGCGCACCCTGCGCACGGCGTAGGACCACTTGACGTGCGGGCGCAGCAGCGCCATCTGGTCGATGTCCTGCAACGCCCCCCGGCCCTGCAGCACCGTCGGTGCCGCGCCGCCCAGCAGCACCACCGGCGACTGCGCGAGCTGCGCGTTCTTCACGGCCGTGACCGTGTTGGTGAGCCCGGGCCCCGCCGTGACCGCCGCGACGCCGGGCCGGCCGGTGAGCCGGGCGACGGCGTCGGCGGCGAAGACCGCCGTCGCCTCGTGCCGGGTGTCGACGATCCGGATGCCACGAGCCTTGGCACCCACGAGGATCGGTGAGATGTGGCCACCGCACAACGTGAACAGCGCGTGCACACCCTGCGCGCTGAGGACATCGGCGACCTGATCGCCTCCGTGCACCGTCCGCTCCCCTCGCCGCGCGGATACCGTTCCCCACACTACGAGCGCCGGGACGCCCTGCCGAGCCCGATAGCACCGCGTTCGCCCGATTCCGGCCCGGACCCCGCACCGGGGACCGACGCCCACGATCGAGAACGCCGTCCCACGCGCGCCCCGCGGCGACCGGTGATCGCCGACTGGCATCCTCGGCGCCGTGGACACCGACGTGATCGTGGTCGGCGCGGGGCTGGCCGGGCTGGCCGCCGCCGCCGAGCTGGCCGACGCCGGGCGGCGGGTGATCCTGCTCGACCAGGAGCCCGACGCCGCACTCGGCGGCCAGGCGTACTGGTCGTTCGGCGGGCTCTTCCTCGTCGACTCCCCGGAGCAGCGCCGCCTCGGCGTCCGCGACTCGGCCGACCTGGCCTGGCAGGACTGGCTCGGCAGCGCCGGGTTCGACCGGGACCCGCACGACCCTGCGGGCGAGGACCACTGGGGGCTGCGCTGGGCCCGCGCATACGTCGACTTCGCCGCGGGCGAGAAGCGGGCGTGGTTGCACGCCATGGGTGTGCGCTGGTTCCCGGTCGTCGGCTGGGCCGAGCGCGGCGGCGGGCTGGCCGACGGCCACGGCAACTCCGTCCCGCGCTTCCACGTCACCTGGGGCACCGGGCCGGGGCTGGTCGACCCCTTCGAACGACGGGTCCGCGAGCACGCCGCCGCCGGACGCGTCGAGCTACGGTTCCGGCACCGCGTCGACGCCCTGACCAGCACCGACGGCACGGTCGACGGCGTGCGCGGCGCCGTGCTCGAACCGTCGACGGCCGCGCGCGGCACCGCGAGCTCGCGCGTCGTGACCGGGGAGTTCGCGCTGAGCGCGCAGGCGGTCGTCGTGACCTCGGGCGGGATCGGCGGGAACGTCGACCTGGTGCGGGAGAACTGGCCCCGGCGGCTGGGCCGGCCCCCGCGCGATGTCGTCGTCGGGGTGCCCGCGCACGTCGACGGCCGGATGCTGGGGATCACCGAGGCGGCGGGCGGGCGCGTCGTCAACCGGGACCGCATGTGGCACTACACGGAGGGCCTGCGCAACTGGGACCCGATCTGGGACCGGCACGGCATCCGGATCCTGCCCGGACCGTCGTCGATGTGGTTCGACGCCCGCGGCCGCCGCTTCCCCGCACCCGCGTTCCCCGGCTTCGACACGCTGGCGACGCTGAAGGCCATCTCCGACACCGGCTTCGACCACTCCTGGTTCGTGCTGACGCGCACGATCATCGAGAAGGAGTTCGCGCTGTCGGGCTCGGAGCAGAACCCCGATCTCACGGCGAAGGACGTCCGCGCGACGCTGGGCCGGGTCCGCTCCGGCGCCCCGGCGCCGGTGGCGGCGTTCATGGAGCGCGGGGAGGACTTCGTCGTCGCGCGGACGCTGCCGGAACTCGTCGCGGGGATGAACCGGCTGACCGGTGAGAAGCTCGTGTCGCTGGCCGAGCTCGAGCGCCAGATCGTCGCCCGCGACCGCGAGATCGACAACCCGTTCGCGAAGGATCTACAGGTCACGGCCCTGCGCGGCGCGCGGCGCTACCGCGGCGACCGGCTGGTGCGGGTCGCGGCGCCGCACCGGATCCTGGACCCGAGGCACGGACCGTTGATCGCGGTGCGGCTCAACATCCTCACCCGCAAGACGCTCGGCGGGCTGCAGACCGACCTCTCCGGACGCGTCCTCGACGCAGCCGGTGAGCCGATCCCCGGGCTGTACGCGGCGGGTGAGGTCGCCGGGTTCGGCGGTGGGGGCGTGCACGGCTACCGCTCGTTGGAGGGGACGTTCCTCGGTGGCTGCCTGTTCACCGGACGGCAGACCGGGCGCGCGGTGGCCGTCGCCACGGCGTGATCGCCTAAGGTGGGGGGCGGCCGCGACCGGCGAAGGTGGAGCACCACCGGGGAGCGACCGCGCGCACGTCCACGGAGCGTCGACCGCCTGGGTGCCCCGGTCCCCCGCCGTACGACCGTGAGGACCTGCCATGTTGCTGCGCCACGGCATGAACCCGCACCAGCGGCCGGCCGGCGCCGAGCCGCTCGATCCCGCCCGGCCCCCGCTGCGGGTGCTGTCGGGCGAGCCGTCGCTGGTCAACCTGCTCGACGCCGTCAACGCGTGGGCCCTCGTCCGCGAGGCCGCAGCGTCCTGCGGGGCGCCGGCCGGGGCGTCGTTCAAGCACGTGTCGCCCGCGGGCGTCGCGCTCGCCGGGCCGGTCGACGACGTCGCAGCCGAGACGTTCGGCCTCGACGCGGCGAGCGTCGGCTCACTGACCAGCGCCTACGTCCGTGCCCGCGACGCCGATCCGCGGGCGTCGTTCGGCGACATGATCGCGGTCTCCGAGCCGGTCGACGCCGAGCTGGCCGACCTCGTCCGCCGGCTGACCTCCGACGGCATCATCGCGCCCGGGTACGCGCCGGGGACCGTGGCGACGTTGGCCGCCAAGAAGGACGGCCGGTTCGTCGTGCTGGAGGCCGACCCGGCCGTCGTGCCGCCTGCGCAGGAGGTGCGCGAGGTCGGTGGACTGCGCCTGGTCCAGCCCCGTGACGACGCCCCGCTGACCGCCGACCTGCTCACCCGCGCCGCGCCCGCGCTCGCCCCGCAGGCGGTCACCGACCTGCTGCTGGGGCTGCACGCCATGCGCTACACGCAGTCCAACTCCGTCGGCTACCTGCGTGGCGGGATGGCGATCGGGATCGGCGCGGGCCAGCAGTCGCGCATCGACTGCACGCGCATCGCGGGCGCCAAGGCCGACAAGTGGTGGCTGCGCCGGCACCCGGCCGTGCGGTCCATGACGTTCGTCGAGGGTGTCTCGCGCACCGAGCGGACGAACTGGCGGCTGCGGGTCGTCGAGGGTGATCTCGACGCCCAGGAGACCGCTCTGCTCTCGGCGGTGACCCGCGGTGTCACGCTCCTGACCCCGCGGGAACGGGCGTCGTGGCTCGGCCGCCTCGACGACGTCGCGTTCGTCTCCGACGGCGCGATCCCCTTCCGCGACAACGTCGACGAGGCGGTCCGGCACGGGGTGCGGCACCTCGCCGAACCGGGCGGGTCGACGCGCTCGCCCGACGTCGTCGTGGCCTGCCGCGAGCACCGCGTCACGCGCGTCGCGGACGTGCCACGGCTGTTCCACCACTGACGCACGCCGAGTTGATCTATTGACATTCGATAGATGATTGTCGAGACTCACTGCATGACGATCGAACGTCGAGCGATCCCCGCGCTCCGGGTGTTCCTCGTGGTCCTCTTCGGGGTACTACTGGTGTTCCAGACGCTCTCGCTGCCGGGGCAGTTCCGGTACATGGCCGAGCAGAACCCGCACGACGCCCCGCTGCGCTGGCCCGCGACGGCGGTGACGGTGTTCTGGCTGCTGTGCGTGCAGGTCGTGATCGTCGCGACGTGGCAGCTGCTCACCCGGGTGAAGCAGGACCGGATCTTCAGCGAGAGCTCGATGCGCTGGGTCGACGTGATCGTCGCGGCGATCGGCGCGGGCTGGGTCGTGCTCGTCGCCGTGGACGTCTTCGTCCTCACCCAGGCCGACGACCCGGGCATGCCCATGCTGCTGCTCCTGCTGACGACGGGCGTCACCGTCGTCGGGCTGCTGGTGCTCGTGCTGCGCGCGCTGCTGCGCCAGGCCACGACACTGCGTACCGACCTCGACGCGGTGATCTGAGTGGCCATCGTCGTGCGCATCGACGTCGAGCTGGCCCGGCGGAAGATGAGCGTCGGGGAGTTCGCCGAGCGGGTCGGGCTCACCCCGGCCAACGTGGCCGTCCTGAAGAACGGGCGCGCCAAGGCCGTGCGCTTCTCGACGCTGGAGGCCATGTGCCGGGTGCTGGACTGCCAGCCCGGCGACCTGCTGGAGTTCGTCGACGAGGTCGAGCCGGCCGACACCCCGGCGCGAGGCTGAGCGGCGACGTCAGCGCGGGTCGATCGTGTGGAAGGTCCGTACCTCCCGCGACGCCAGCTGCGGGATCGCCTCACCCAGCACGTACTGCCGGAAGTGCGGCGTGTCGCGGTGGTCGGCGTAGCCCGACGCGTCGGCGTACTGCTCGTAGAGCAGGAAGGTACCGGGCTCGTCCGGGTCCACCTGGCCCTGGAAGAACAGCACCTTCTCCTCGGCGCGCGACAGCGGGGTGAGGAGCTCGATGATCTTCGCGATGCGCTCCTCCGCGCCCGGCACGGCCCGCCAGGTCGCGGCGACGACGAATGCCATCGTCTCTCCTCTCAGAGTCGGAAACCGATGGCCTGCAGTTGTTCGCGGCCGTCGGGGGTGATCAGGTCCGGCGTCCAGGCCGGCGACCAGACCCAATCGACGCGGACGTCGCGGACGGGACCGGCCACGAGCGCCGCCCGGATCTGGTCCTCCATGACGCCCGTGAGTGGGCACGCGGGCGACGTGAGTGTCATGACGAGGCGGACGACCGGTCCCTCGACGGCGACGTCGCGCACGAACCCGAGGTCGACGACGTTCACCCCGAGATCCGGGTCGATGACCTCGTGCAGGAGTTCGGTGACCCTCTCGGTGGAGGGCAGCCCCACCGGCGGCTCGTCCATTCGTTCCTCCTCGATACGAGTACGGGCTGCTCAGGCGCTGACCGAGTGCAGTATCGGGACGCTCAGCACGACCGTGATCGACGTCGTGCGGGTGGTGATCCAGGTGGCCAGCCCGTGGGCCTGGCGTCGCACCCGGACCACCGTCTCCCCTTCCCCGACCTCGCCCGACTCGACGACGCACAGCGCCGCGGGCACGTGCAGTACCCGGGTGGCGTGCGCGAGGGCGGCGTCGATGAGGCGGGCGACGGGTTCGCAGAGGTGGCCGGCGGAGAAGGTCAGCGACTGCACCGCGTCGGTCGCGGCCATGCCCTCGACCCGGTCGAGGGCGCGTCGCGCGACGTCCGCGGCGACCCGGGCCTGTGTGGACCGGGCCGTCACCCGGCCCGTGGTGTGCTCGACCTCCATCACGATGGCCCTCCCCCCTGCCGGCGCAACAGCCGGCGCAGGTCGACCGCGTCGTCCTCGAGCTGCTCGGCCGCGACGGTGGCCCCGGCGGCGACGAGCTTGCGCCCGGTGACGACGTCGCGGCCGCGGTCGAACGCGAGCACGGAGACCAGCCGGTCGCCCCGCAGGTGGAAGACCGAGAACGCGCCCTCCCCGGGGGAGCCGCGGACGACGGACCGGTCGTGTCCCTCGGGCGAGCCGACCATCTGCAGGTTGTGCTCGAACTGGTCGGACCAGAACCAGTGCGGGTCGTCATAGACGTCGCGGGCACCGAGCATGTTGCGGGCGGCGACGGTCGCCTGCCGGACGGCGTTGTCGTCGTGCTCGACGCGCACCCGCCTGCCGTACCGCGGATGGTGTGCGGCGGCCACGTCGCCCGCCGCGTACACGCCGGGAACCGACGTGGCGGCGAACTCGTCGACGAGCACGCCGTCGTCACAGGCCACCGGGGTGCCCGCCAGGAGCTCGGTGGACCGCGAGATCCCGATCGCGACCAGCAGCGCCGCGCACTCGAGCACCTGGGCGCAGGTGCGCACGACGACCTGGTCGCCGGCCTGGACCACCGAGTCGACCCGCTCACCGGTCAGCACCGTCACCCCCCGCGACCTGTGCAGCGCGGCGAAGAGTTCACCGAGCTCGGGGCTCATCGCCCGGGACAACAGGGTCGGTGCCATCTCCACGATCGTGACCTCGACGCCCGACGCGCGGGCCGCGGCAGCGACCTCACAGCCCAGGAACCCACCGCCGAGCACGACCAGCGGGCCGTCGCCGGCGAGCTGCTCGCGCAACGCCGCGGCGTCCGCGACGGTGCGCAGATGATGGATGCGGTCGCCGCGCACGCCGGGCAGGCGCCGGGGCCGGCCACCCGTCGCCAGCAGGAGCCGGTCGTAGCCGAGCCGGGCTCCGTCGGCGAGCGTCAGCTGCCGGCTCGCACAGTCCAGCGCGACGGCGCGGGTGCCGGTGATCAGCTCGACCGCGTTCGTGCCGTACCACTCGGCGTCGCGAACCAGCAGGTCGTCGACGCACGGCGCCGCGCCGTCCCACGCCTTGGACAGCGGGGGCCGCCGGTACGGCGGGTGCGGCTCGTCGCCGACGACGACGAGATCGCCGTCGAAGCCCTCCCGGCGCAACGTGGCCGCCGCGGCGGCCGCTGCCCGCCCCGCGCCCACGAGCACGATCCTTTCCCGGCGCATCACTCAGCCCGTCCGGACGAGGACCGCCCCGTCCTCGACGCGGCAGTCCAACCCCGTGAGCCGGCAGTTGTCGGGGTTGATGCCCTCGCCGGAGAGCACGTCGAACTCCCACAGGTGTCGGCTGCACGTGAGGGTCCGGCCGTCGAGGTCGCCCTCGTCGAGGGCCCACTCCTGGTGCGGGCAGCGATTGACGTAGGCGCGGACCTGCCCGTCGACGTTGACCAGCAGCACGCTGGTCGCGCCGACGGTGACGGCCGTCATCTCGCCCTCCCACAGCTCGTCGAGGTCGAGGGCTCTCGCCCACGAGCCCACCCTGTCGGCCCCCTCCGCGGTCGTCTCCGGCACGGCACCCACGTCACGTCCTCTCGCGGAGCGGTGCGGCGGCCGGATGCGACGGCCGACGACACCGCGATGGATCGGTCCCGGGGCGGGCCCGAGGGGGCGTCTGACGGATCACTCGCCGCGGTCTCGGCGCCCGGACGGCCCGTATCACCGAGCCCATCGACGGCGATCCGTCAGACACTCCCTAGAGGCCCACTCCGTCCAGCAACTGATGTCGGACGGCCCGTGCCGCACCGAGGAGCTCGCCCGCGGGGCACGGCCGGTCCGGAAGCGTCTCCAGCAACGTCGCCAGCTCGGCGACCGCGTCGTCGGCCCGCGGCGACCAGCGGTCGATCCAGCGTCGCAACACGTCGGCGTTCTCGGGCCGCTCACGCACGGCGAACGCCGCAACCTCGCCCGCCCACCGATCGCGCCGCCGGGCGTCCTCGGCCAGGTTGCCCAGCAGCAACCAGGTGAGCTCGTCGCCGTTGTCCCGCGCGAGCTCTCGGAACCCGTCGAGCAGCACCGCGTCCAGCGTGGGGAGGATCACCAGGTTGAGCGCGGTGTGCGCCTCGCCCCAGTCGTAGGCGACCAGGGCCGTCTCGACCAGCCGGCGCACGCCCTGCCATCCCGGCTCCGTCTCCCAGATCTGCCGCTCCTGCTGTCCCGCACCGCTCCCGGGTCGGGTGAGCTCCAGCTCGCGGGTCCGGTAGGCGACGGCGGTCACCCGGCGCAGCAGGTCCGCCGTCGAGAAGGCGGCGGCGGTCGTGATGTAGGAGGTCGGAGCCAGATGGCCGACGTAGGCCTCGATCTGCTGCAGGGCGTGCAGCGGGAACCGCGTCGGGGTGAACACGGTCGCGAGAGTGCGCACCCACGCCGGGGACAGCGCCTCGGTCGCCCCGGCGGCGGCGTAGTCCTCCAGGATCCCGGCCAGTCGGGTCTCGGCGTCGGACTGCATCGTGACGTAGGTGCGATAGACCAGCTGGTCCGGGTCGCGGTACTTGTTCCACTCGGCGACCCGGAGCGGAGAGGCGTCGCGGTAGGTGTGGAACCAGAGGTTGGCCGGGGACGACGGGTTCTGCTCGAACGCCGCCTTCCGGTTGGGCCGCAGGGTCCAGTTGGCGTCGTGGGTCATCACCTCGTAGTCGCTGGGCATCCGCCGCACGTCGCCGAACGCGCTCCAGGTCCGCCGCCTGCGTGGACCGCCGCTCATGCTTCGCCTCCTGTCCGCGCGAGCCGCTCCCGACGGCCCGCGCCCCACTCCCACACGATCTCCTCGCTCGTGGTCGAGATGCGGCCGCTGAACGCGGAGAGCATCGTCTGCAGTTGCCGGATCTCGAAGGTCGGGCCGAGGTGGCGACGCAGCGACTCCTGTGTGACGCGCAACCGGTCCGACGCCTCGACCCGGACGTAGGCGCCACGGTCGGTCACCTCGATCTCGGTGTCCGGGTTGTCGTCCTCGATGGCCGCGACGACGAGCTCGACCTCATCGCCCATCCGGAACACCGGGCCCACCGCGTTGTTCATGTCGGTCGCCCCCTTCAGACGTCGTACTCGACACGGACGTGGTCGAGCGGTCCGATGCCCGCGTCGGCCACGGTGAGCCGCGGGTCGAGCCGTCGCCCACCGTGGAAGACGACCTTGGGCGCGTCCTGCTTGCGCACCCGGCGGCCCTCCACGTGGTAGGCGACCTTCTCGGCGACCTCGGCGATGGTGTCCGCGGTCGTCACGGGCACGAGGATCTGCACGAAGTCGGTGTGGAAGATGGCGTTCACCGGGACGAGCTGAGGCTCGGCGGCGGCGTCCGTGACGGACTCGCTCATGCCTGCGCACCTCCCGCCACCTGTAGCGGCGTCGTCGTGACGCGGTCGCGGTACTCGGCCGCCCAGGCGTAGTCGGGGTCGTCACCCATCACGTCCGGGGTCAGCCCCATGTAGTTGAGGATCCCGCCGACGTCCATCGGTTGGATCTCCCCGGCCAGGAACCGGTCGATCACCGTGGGGCTGTTGAGGGTGTCCTTGTCCTTCCACCAGATCTGGCGGCAGCCGTTGGTGCAGAAGTGATAGGTGACCCCGTTGTGGGTGAGCGAGTGGTCACGGACCCGCCATCTGCCGTCGCGGCCGAGGGTGGCGTTGCAGCAGGGCAGGTGGCACAGGCTGCAGAGCCAGGGCAGGGTCTCCGGCAGCGTCGCCTCGACGTTGCCGGCGTTGACCGCGTCGATGATCACGTCCCACTTGTCGCCGTAGACGGTTTCCCAGTTGGGGTACTTCTCCTGCAGCCACTCGCGGTCGGCCTTGGTCACCGCGGCGGTCGGACGCCACCAGATCGTCGGCCGCCAGAACCACAGGCCCATGTGCAGCGCGTGGTGCCAGGTGTCGAGTCCCTTCATGAACTCGTCCCAGAACCAGGGCCGGCGCAGCCCGTAGTCCTCGATCGTCCGGATGAACTGGTCGATGATCCATTCCTCCATGAACTCCCGGTAGGACTGCTTCCGGTGCTCGACGGGGGTGTAGTAGTCCATGGCCGGGCCGGTCAACGCCGCGAACGCACGGGCCGACCCCCAGAACGCCTTGTCGATCACCCACTGGGCACGAACGGGGTCGTGCTCGACCAGGATCTCCAGCGTCGGGCCGCCCTGCTGAGCGTGCCGTGCCTCGTCGGTCTGGATCGAGCTGATCATATTGGCGAAGTTGACGTCCCCGGACTCCAGCGCGTCCGCTGACAGCGCCACGAACTGGAGGTTCGTGAACCCTGTCTCGAACGTGAGCGGCAGTTGGATGGCCAGGTCCACCACGTTGTTGGTCACCATCATCGAGTCGAACAGCGAGCGCAGCGAGATGGCGACCCAGTCGTTGGTGTGGAACATCTTCTGGGTCCAGTCGTACTGCGGATCACGCCCGACGAACTCGTGACCGAAGAACATCGTGATCTGGGCGTGCCGGATCTCGTCGAGCGCGCCGAAGGCGGCCATGTTGCGCCACGCCGGGTTCAACCCGAACCGCGCCATCTTGAGCTCGCCGAGGACGGCCTCGAACTCGACGAGCGCGACGCCGCCGTAGTGCATCTTCGTCGAGGACTTCCAGCCCTCGGACAGCTCGTCGAAGGCGTTCGACCGCTGCAGCGCCGCCTTCACCGCGTACGCGGCGGTCTCCTTCTCCCGCTGGGTGGAGACGTACTCGGGATAGGAGACCTTGTAGTCCTCCTCCCAGGTCCGCCAGGCCGCACGCGGCACCTTCCCGGTCCCGGACAGCCATTCCGGGTACACCGCCTCGTCGTCGACGTAGGAGTACGTCCAGTCGACGTCCCGGACGAGGTGCTGCCATTCCTCGCGCTTGAGCAACGTCATCGTTGTCCCTTTCCGCTCAGTCCACCTCGAGATGGCCGAGCTGGCGGCTGATCCCGGCGCCGTCCCAGTAGGCCGTGATGCCGTCGACGGCCCCGTCGGCGACCCTGAAGACGAACAGGTGGGGCTCGTCGTAGTGCCGGCCACGGTTGGCGATGGCGCCCCACGGCAGTGCCTGGGTGCCGCCGATCGTCACCTCGGCGACGACGTCGCCCGTCGCGCTCTCGGCGATCGCGTGCACGTCGACGGTGAGATCGGGGAAGGCGTGGATCAGGCCCGCCCAGATCGCCTTGCCGATGGTGCGGACCTTGCCGTCACCGCGCAGCACCCGCTGCTTGCCCCACGCCTCGAACGGGACGTAGCTGAACTCCGCGTTGTCGCTGCAGAGGTCGACCATGCCGTCGACGTCGTGGCGGCGGTAGGCGTCGAAGAAAGCGGTCACCACCACACCAGGGGTCCGTCCGGAGGTCGCGTTCGTCGCGTCGGACCCGGTCACATCGGGTGTCGTGTCCAGCGTCATGTCGTGGCTCCCTCAGACGATGGCCGGTTGGTCGAGGCGTCTGACCGCCAGCCGGCGGTACACCTGGTTCTGACACCAGTAGCCGTGGATCGCGGTGATCCGCCCGTCGCGCACCCGGAACAACCAGCCCTCGTCGACGTCGAGGTGCTTCTCCTGGTTCACGACGCCGAGGTAGTCCCCCGCCTGGGTGCCTTCCAACGTCAGCTCGACGACGACGGTGCCGTCCCCGGCCACGACGGTGCGCCGGGCCCGTACCGTGAGGTCCGGGAAAGCGGTGAGGGTGGCGTGCAGGAACCCGCGCGCCGCGGCGGCGTCCCCGTTCACCCCGGCGGCCGGTAGGCGCACGTCGGCGTCGTCGGCGACCAGCGCGAACGCCCCGTCGAGGTCGTGGTCGGCGACAGCGGAGAGGAAGGCCGCCACCACCGCACCCGCGTCCGCCGCCATCTCAGAGCACCTCCAACGACTTGAGGACGGCGTCGGCGACAGCATCGGCCGACATCGGGTTCTGGCCGGTCACGAGGTTGCGGTCGACGACGACGTGGGATGTCCAGGCCGCCGGCGCGTCGTCGAGCACGGCGCCGCAGTTCTTCAGAGCGGTGTCGACCACCCAGGGCATCCCGACCGAACCCGGCCTGGTCTGGTCCTCCTCCTCGTCGGTGAAGCACGTCAGCCGGTATCCCTCGAACAGCCATTGCCCGTCGTCGCGACCGCCCGCCGCCAGCAACGCGGCCGGTCCGTGACAGAGTGCGGCGACGGTGGCGTGTTTCTCCTGGAGGATCCCGAGCAACCGGCCGACATCGGGGTTGTCGGCCAGGTCGACCATCGGGCCGTGGCCACCGGGGACGAACACGGCGTCGAACCCCGCCAGCTCCGCGTCGGTCATCGCGGACAGGTCGGCAGGCGCGCGGAAGTCCGGCAGCTCGGCGAGCGCCGCGGCGATGTCGGCGGCCTCGGCCCGCGCGGCCGCCTCGGTGTCGGCGACCAGCGCGCCGATCCGCTCGGGACCGAGCGGCGCGGCAAGCCCCTCCTCGACGAGCACCGGGCCCAGCCGGCGGTCCCGTTGCCAGGCGATCTTCGCTGCGCGGTTGACCCGGGCGCGTGCCTCGTCGGCGGGGAGCCCGGCCTCGGTGAGGGCGAGGAAGATCCGGCGCGACGCGGCGAGGTCCAGCTCGGTCAGGTGATGCAGAGTGACCCGGATGTCGTCGACGTCGTGGTGGAACGAACGGACGACCGTGCCGAGGAAGTCCTGGTCCTCGTCGACGTAGTGGAAGAACGGCTCGAGCCCATATGGATCGGCGAGTGGCGGTCGACCGTCCGGGGTCGCGACGACGACCTCGACACCCGCGTCGGCGAACCTGCGGTAGGGGGTCAGTGCCTCGTCGGCGAAGTACCCGGTGACGTGCGCCCTGCCGTCGGCAAGAACGATTTCCCGGGCACTGGAAACGAGGAACAACAATCGTGGTGACATGAACCTGCTCCCGAGCCTCATTGGTGGGCAGCGTGTCGGTGACGCGAAACCCTACGGACCGCGCGCCGGGTCCGTTAGTTGCGTTCCTGCGGCGGATCTGCGTGATCCTGCATGCTCGCCGCCGACGACCGACGGACTCGTTGAGCTGTGTCGATCCGGCGACGACCGCGTCGCACGGGCGGGATCCGCCGCTGTCCGGCGACACTGCGGAGCGCAATACGACAATAAGCGATCGCTTAGCAGGGGAAGCGGGACAACGAATTCCGGAATCGTCGGTACCGGCGGACACTCGATCCGCGACGAGTTGCGGGCCCGGACGGCGCAGGCCGCTGGCGCAGCGCCCACCGCTGATGGTTTGCTCTGTCCGGAGCAACCCGACGGCGGGAGGCAGGGATGACGACGTTCGAGCTGTCTCCCGAGGAACGGCTCAGCGCGGGAGACCTCATCGCCACGTTCGCCGAGCGGACGTCCGCGATCGGCCCGAACCCGTGCGACTGGCCGGGCCTGACGTTCTACCGGTTCGTCGAGCCCGCGGCTCCCCAGTGGGACGACGTGAGCTCGTTGTCGCTGTGCATCGTCGTGCAGGGCCGCAAGTGCGTCACCGTCGACGGTGCCGCCTACCACTACGACCCGTTCAGCTATCTGATCCTCAACCGCACCATGCGCTTCCAGGCGGAGATTCTCGAGGCGAGCGTCGAGAAGCCCTTCCTGTCGCTGGTCCTGCAGATCGACCCGACCATCGTGCGTCGCATCTCCGCCGACATGCTCGACCGGTCCACCACCGTGTTCCGCGGGGCCGGACCGGAGCGGCCCGAGCCGGCGCGGGTCTCGCCGCTGGACCAGAACCTTCTCGGTGCCGCGCTGCGGTTCGTCAAGGCCGTCGGGCGCGGCTCCGACCGTCGGGTACTCGCCCCGATCTACCTGCAGGAGGTCGTCTACCGGATCCTGCAGGCCGAGCAGTGCGAGCGGCTCATCGCCGCGGCCGCGGCCGAGATCGACCGCAATCCCGTGTCCGACGTCATCAGCTACCTCGACTCCCGGATCGACGAGCCCGTGACGGTCGCCGAGCTCGCCGAGCACGTGTCGATGAGCCCGTCGGCCTTCGCCCACATGTTCCGCGACGTCACGGGCATGTCGCCCTACCAGTTCTTCAAGCGGATGCGGCTCGACCGCGCGCGCGTCCTGCTCGTCGAGGAGCACCTGACCGCCAGCGAGACGTCGCGCCGCGTCGGGTACACGAGCCTGTCCCACTTCATCAACGAGTTCAAACGACACTTCGGGGTCACGCCGCGGGCCTATGCCGAGTCGCAACGCAACAGCGTCGCGTTCAACATCACGCGCTCGACGTCGCCGGAGTGAGGCGACGCCGGCCTACGGCCCGGGCCGCAGCAACCGGCCCAGCGCCTCCCGCGCGGCGGCGTCGCGGGCCGCGATGCGGGTGAGGTCGACGGCAAGCGCCTCCAGCCACAGGTCCACCCCGACGGCCCGGCGGCTGATCACCACCCCACGCACGACCTGCCGGATCTCGCCCTCCACCGCGCCGCGGGCACCTTCGCGCAGCTCGAGGTCGCGGTCCTGGCCGTGGACCAGCACCGCGACGGGACGTCCTTCGCGCCCGGCCATCCGGTCGGTCAGCCCGCGCCGGTGCTCGACCTCGACCATGCCGGCGGGCAGCGCACCGGCCAGCGCGCCCGCGAGCAACCGCGCGTAGGACGCCACGTCGGCGCGGTCACTGCGCAGCATCGCCGCGAGCAGCTGAACGTCGCCCATCGGGCCGAGCCCGCTCGGTCCCCCGCCCGGTTCCGTCACGGACACAGGTTCTACCGGTCCGTCAGCGGGAGCACGAGTTGCGGGGTGGCGATCGTGTGGTCGGCACGCAGCGGCCGCACGGCGGTGCCGATCGCGAAGAACTCCGTCGTGTGGCCGCCCCAGCGGTGTCCGTGCGAGCGCAGCTGCACCCCGACGATGCCCTCGGCGTGCAGCTGCTCGGCCTCGGCCTGCATGCGGCTCATCGCGAGCTCGCGGGCGTCGTAGAGCGCCTCGGTGAACTGCGGGAGCTCGACGTTCTGCCCGATGTTGCCCATCGCCTGCCAGAACCGCTGGTGGGCGACGTGGTACACGCACGACCCCATCACCATGCCCAGCGGCGCGTACCCGGCCTGCACGAGCGTCCAGAAGTCCTGGCCCGACAGGTCGGAGGTGAACGGCTGGTTCCGGTTGTTCCGCCAGCCGTAGCCGTCCGGCGTCGTGGGCGCGTCGGCCTTCACCGCGGTGCCGACGGCGATGAACTCCGCGAGGTCGGAGCCGAACTCCTTGAACTCGATGTCCAGCCGGACGCCGACGATGCCGTCCGCGCCGAGCTGGTCGGCCTCGGCCTCCATGCGGGTCATCGCCAGCTCCCGGGCGTGGTACATCGCCTGGGAGAGCACCGTCAGCTCCTGGTTCCTGTTCCACCGGCCCATCTGGAAGCCGACGTGGTAGATGCTCGACCCGAGCACCAGCCCCAACGGGCGGAAACCGGCCTCGCGGACCAGCAGGAACTCGTTGACCGAGAGGTCCGAGGTGAACAGGCTCGTCGCCTGCCCGGGGCGCATCTCGGCGAGCCGCCGCATGGCGTCCTCGGGGATGCCCAGCTCGGTCGGGTCGGCGGTCACGCGGTCCTCCAGATCGGTGCTGCGGACCTGCTCGGCGCTGGTCAGCGCAGCGGCAGGTAGGTGAGTGTCCGGGTGGGCGCCGCCGCCCCGGCGTGGAAGCGGCCGAGTGCGGTGCCGAAGACGGTCGCCTCGGCGACGTGGTCGCGATGGTTCTCCGCCGGCTCGACCGACCACACCGACAGCGTCATGTCGTCGAGGACCGCGCCGTCGGCACCGGTGCGGCGGACGGCGTCGCGCAGCAGCCGCCGCGCGTCGGCACGGGTGGTGCCGATCAGGTCGGTGTACCCGCTGACCTCGACGTTCCCCGCACCCCACGACGCCTGGGAGCGGGTGGCCCAGTCGTCGTGACGCAGCGCGACGGAGATGCCGTAGACGATCTGCACGGGCACCCACCCGGCCTGCAGCAGCGCGGTGACGTCCGGGGCCGGCAGTACCGTCGTGAAGATCCGACCGGGGCGGGTGCGGGACCGGGCGCGGACCGCGGTCCCGATCGCCGTGAACTCGTGGGCGTTGCCGAACATCGGCTCCTGTGCGAGCCGCACGCCGACGACCCCGTCCGCGCCGATCGCCGCGGCCTCGGCGACCAGCCGGCCGATCGCCGTGCCGTGGCCGGTGTAGAGCGCCTGCACGTAGGGCGCGAACCCGGAGAAGCGGTTGCCGTCCGACGACGTGATCGTCGTCGGTACCCCGCCCCAGCCGTACCCGCCGCAGCCGCGGTAACCCTGCCAGCCCATGCGCTGCACCATGCTGCCCATGACCTCGCCGACGGGGTCGAACCCGGCGACCTCGAGCGCAGCGGCGGCCGGTGCCGTGAGCAGCGACGTCCACGCCCCGCCTGCCGCGGCGCGGCGCACGCGTTCGGCGGCGACCGGCGGCAGCCCCTGCCCGTCCCACTCGGCCACACGCCCGACAGTAGCCGTGACCGTGTGCCCGATGGGGTGGATCGCCCCACGTCACGGCGCGGTTCGCCCGGCCTCGTCCCCGATGCCCGGAAATCCGCACCGGACCGGCTGCACCGCGGGTCGGACCACGCCGTCGTCCACCGATCGACGGTGCCCGGCGTCGGCCCCCGCACCGGCCGTCCGCCCGACGGTCCGCGACCCCGCCCGGAGAGACGCTTCTCGGGTCAGGGAAACGCCCCCGACGGACACCGGCCCCA
>Ga0182736_1001358_pt1 | contig 24670 bp, 30 predicted proteins | sample eDN5th30CKraftBY_FD_128882 | JGI IMG/M metagenome (GOLD analysis project Ga0182736, IMG submission 128882) | Enriched backyard soil microbial communities from Emeryville, California, USA - eDNA 5th pass 30_C Kraft BY (version 2) (version 2) | ecosystem: Environmental > Terrestrial > Soil >...
AGCCTGCATCGGCTCAACAAGCTGCTCCCGCCGCTCGATCAGCGGCTCCACCCCATCTGACGCTGTCCGCGTGCTCATGGCGCGCCGTTAGGCGACGGCGGGGGCCGGCGCCAGCGCAATTTGTTCTATCGTTAGCGAAGTTTTCAACCAGCCCAGTCGCCAGCCAGCCCCATCCACAGCGCGGCGGCGGCAATGGCCGCAGTTTCGCCCCGCAGGATACGGGGGCCGAGCGTGATCGGGCGAGCCTGCGGCAAAGCGCGGATCGCCTGACGCTCCGCATCGTCAAAGCCGCCTTCGGGGCCGATCAGCAGCGCCACCGGGCCGGTGTGGGCGGTGAAAGCGGCGGCGGCGGGCGCCCCGCCCTGTTCGTCCGCGAAGAACAGGGCGCGATCCGCGGGCCATGACTTCAGCAGAGTGTCCAGCTTCACCGGGTCGGCCAGTTGCGGCAGAGCGGTGCGGGCGCACTGTTCGGCAGCCTCCACCACAATCGTACGGGCGCGATCGAGGTTGAGTTTGTCAGCCACGCAGCGGCGCGTGAGGACGGGCGCGATACGGCCGACGCCCAGTTCGCTGGCCTTTTCCAGCACCAGATCGAAGCGGTCTTTCTTCAACAGCGCGGGGCAGAGCCAGAAATCGGGCACGGGTTCTCGTTCGCGCAAATGATCGACTGGCTGGAGAGTGACCTGGCGCTTGTCCACAGCGGCCACTTTGGCAGCCCATTCGCCAGTGATATCATCACATAATATCACTATATCACCCAGCCCGATCCGCATTACTCGCGAGAGGTAATGAGCTTGTGGGCCGTCGAGGTGGACCTGAACATCCGGAGCGATCGATCCGGCTACGAACAGGCGCGGTGCGCTGCGCGGGGGCCAGGCGGGAGTGGCGGGCATGGCTGGTCACTATCCGCCCACGCCGCTAGGACGCAAGCATGACGCAAGCCATCGTACCCGACAGCGAGCATCGCGGTATCATCGCCCGGCTGCCACGGCGGCTGGCCGACTTCGCGCTGCTGGCCCGATTTGACCGGCCTATCGGTTGGTGGCTGCTGTTCTGGCCCTGCGCCTGGGGCGTGTGGCTGGCGGGCGCGGGCGTGCAATGGCAACTGATGCTGTGGATGCTGCTGGGCGCGGTGGCGATGCGCGGCGCGGGCTGCGTCTATAACGATATAGTTGACGCCGATCTGGATCGGAAGGTCGCGCGCACCGCCGAACGCCCGGTGGCGAGCGGGCGGGTGAGCCGCAAGGCGGCGTGGATCTGGCTGCTGGCGCTGTGCGGGGTGGGGCTGGTGGTGCTGCTGCAACTGAGGTGGCAGGCGCAGCTTGTCGCGCTGGGCAGCCTTGCCCTGATCGCCGCCTATCCGTTCATGAAGCGAATCACATGGTGGCCGCAGGCGTGGCTGGGCCTCGTCTTCACATGGGGCGCGCTGGTGGGATGGACGGCGCTGCGGGGCGACCGGCTGGAGGTGATAGCCGCGCTTTATGCCGGGTCGATCTTCTGGTGCATCGGATACGACACGATCTACGCCCTGCAGGACCGGGAGGACGACGCGCTGGCGGGCATCCGGTCAAGCGCGCTGCGCCTTGGCGAGAATGTGCGCGGGGGTGTGCTGGCGTTCTACGGGCTGGCGCTGGCGCTGTGGGCGCTGGCGTTCTGGCTGCTGCGGGAAGACTGGATCGCCCTGTTGGCGCTGATCCCTGCCGCCGGGCATCTGCTGTGGCAGGCCCTGACGCTGAATCCAGCCGATCCGGCCAATCCGCTGGATCGGTTCAGATCGAATCGTTTTGCCGGGCTGCTGGTTGCCGCCGCCTGTCTGGTGGTCGGCAACGCCTGACGGACGAGGGCCGAATTACCGCCAAGCGGTGATGCGGCCCCGGTCATCCAGAATGTAGAGAGTGTTGCCCGCGACGATCGGGGGCAGCGACACCGACTCCTTCAGATCGGTGAACGGCGCCACGGACCCGTCGGTCACATCGGCCGACTTCACTTCACCTTCAGAGCTGGCGATCCACAGGCGGCCGTTGGCCAGAACCGGACCGGTCCAGAAGATCGGGCCAGTCTTGTTCTTCTCGTTCCGCCACTGGGCAAGCTGGGTGACCCAGCGCACGCGGCCGGTGGCACGGGCGATGGCGAGCAGGCGCGCATCGTCCGTCAGGGTGAAAATCCATTCCCCGGCAATAACCGGCGTGGAAATACCCGCGAGGCTGAGTTCCCAGATGCGCTGGCCGGTCAACAACTCATAGGCAGCCATGCGGCCACCCTGCCCCAGCGCATAGACGCGGCCGTTGTCGATAATCGGATCGGCATCGATATCCGTCAGGGCGCCGACCTGCGTGGAGATAGAGGTGCGCGCCAGTGCGTCAGACCACAAGTTGCGGCCGTTTTCGTAGCGATAGGCCACGAGTTCGCCGGACGAGTAACCGGCAATCACCGTGCCCTGCCCTGCTGCCGGGGCGGCCACGCCGAACACGCCGGAAGAGGCGGTAGCGGCAGCGTCGCTCCAGATCGGCGCGCCGTTGGTGACGTTGAGCGCGTGGATCTGGTTATCCTGCGTCATCACATAGACAGCGTTGAAGGCGATAGTGGGCGATCCGCGCAGAGGGCCGGCTGGCTTGACGCGCCACAGCTGATTCCCACTCTGCGCGTCGAGTGCGAGCACATCGCCCGCACCGCTGGTTACATATACCTTGCCATCGGCGTAGCTGGCGCCGCCGCCGAAATTGGCATCGCGAAGTTCGCGCGCGACATCGACCTGATGTGTCCAACGACGCGCGCCGGTGGCGGCATCGAACGCGTGGACCTGCCCATCGGAATCGACCGCGAACAGCATGCCGCCCCCGACAACCGGAGCTGCGGCAAGGCGGCGACGTACGCTGCTGCCGGGAATACTGGCGGTCCAGACCCGCGTGGGCGCAGCACTCAGCGTCAGGTGGCCGGTAGACTTGGCCGCGTTGCCGCCAGCCTGCGGCCAGTCGGCATTTGTCTGCGCGGCAGGCACGACCACGGCGACGCTTGCCAGCGCGGGATCAGGCTTGATCTCACTGGAAATGCGCGAGAGCACCGGAGTGCGGTTGCCGACAGTGGGCGTAGTCGGCTTGTTGCCGCCACCGCCAAGAGCGCCACATGCGGCAAGGCTGGCCGCGAGAACGGGCAGCAGGGCAAGCCGGGCCCGGTTGGGACGGCGGCGCAGATACGAATCCATCAGGCGATCATCCTCATTGCGCAGGCCTTATTGAGCGGCGGGCGGCAGGTCGGCGGTTTCACCGCCCATTTCCGCCAAAGTCTTGTCCACATCGCCCACGGCGTCATAGCCAAGCAGGCCAGCGAGCTGCCGCGTGCGCGAACGCAGCGTCTGCGGCACTTGTTCATCCTTGGCGATGGACGCGAACAGCGGCCCCGCCAGATCTTCCTTACCCTGTGCAAGGTAGGCCATGCCCACCAGTTCGCCAGCACTGCCGAACCATGCGTTGCCCGGCGTCGCCAGCGGCTTCAGCCGGTCAATGACCTGCTGCGGCTGCAACTGTTCGAACTGCACGGCGACCACGCGCACCGTGGCGAGATCGCGATAGGCCTGCGGGGCGCCGGAATCGGCCGCGATTTCCTCCAGCAGCTTCACCGCGTCATCCCGCCGGTTTTCGCGCAGCGCGATGGCGGCGCGGGTGAGGCGGGCGGATGCGCCGGTGGCATCGCCATTCTGGGCCAGAGCGGCCAGCTGTTCATCGGCCTGCTTGATCTGTCCGGCTTCCAGCCGGTCCAGCGCCGTCACGAATTCTTCCGACTTCGCCTCCAGCCCGGATTCCTTGTGGTCAGACCACAGCAGCCAACCACCGAACGCAGCGAGCAAAAGCAGCACGCCTGCGCCGATCTTTATGCCATGGTCCCTGATCAGCGTGCTGACCTCGTCCTGACGGACAGCTTCGTCCACCTCACGCATCAGCGCGCCTTGTTCGGCCGCTTCAAGCTGGGCGCGTTGCCGGGTGCGGGTATCTTCGGAATCGGGTTTGAGGGCCACTATGGGTCGCTTCTGGTGCTGTTATCCGGTCGAGGCGCTGTTAGGCGGTGCGCCAAGCCATTTCAATTGCCAAGGTAGAGCCTGTCCCCGCCAGCGTGAACAACCGATGAAGACCGGGAGCAGCATCAGGCCGGTTTTTTGAGGCCGATCATGGCGCGATAGAGCGCGCCATAACGTTCCGCCATGGTCGCTTCATCATATTCGGCACGGGCTTTCTGGCGATTGGCTTCCCCTAGGCGGCGGCGCAGGGCCGGGTCGGCGGCAAGACGCTGCAACGACTGACCAAGCTCCGCTTCGTCACCCGGCGCGGCAAGGAACGGGCCGTTATCGCTGGCAATCATCGATCCGACATCCCCGGCCCGCATGGCAGCGACCGGCAGGCTGGCGGCCATCGCCTGCACCAGTGATACCGGAGACTGCGCGACGCGCGCGGACGATGCGAAAATATCGAACAGGCCGATAACCCGCGCGGGATCAGCGAAAGCGCCGGGCAGGTGAACGCGATCTTCCAGGCCCAGCGTTTCCGCCTGCGCGAGTATCGCGGCGCGTTCTGGCCCATCCCCCGCTATCACCAGTTGCCAGGGTTCCGGCAAAGCGGCGAACGCGCGGACGAGTGCGGGAAGATCATCCCCCTTGCGTAATGCGGACAGCGTGCCGACCCACAGTTCGCCCGGCCGCTTCATCAGCCGGGGGAAGGCATCGCGCTTCGGCTTGCGGGCATAGGCGATGGAATCGATGCCATCGGGAATCAGCCGCACGCGCGAACGCGGTTGCTGCCAGCTTTCCAGCGCCACCCGTTCAAGCGCGCGAGAAGGCACGACGAGCGCCGCGCTGCGGCCCAGAGCAATGCGGCGATAGAGCGTGCGTGTGCGTTTCAGCGTGCCGGTATCGTCATCATCGAAGCCCTGTTCGTGATGGATCAGCGGCGCCAGCTTGTAGACGTCGGCGAACAGGGTGTGCGCCATGGCCGCATCGATCGCCCCCCAGCCGTAAGTGCAGACGAGGTCGTAACCCGCCATGGCCTGCGCCAGCCGCTTCAGCCGCCCGGGAAGCGGCTTGCCCGCCAGCGAGGGAAACACGGGCCAGCTGACGGTGCGCTTCGGATCGATCAGCGAGGCAGCCCCGCGCCTGACGAGATCGCCGGAAACCACCGCGTGATCGGCCTGCGTGAAGGCATTTATCAGCCGCACACAGCGCAGTTCCGCCACCCTACGATCGAACGCGGCGTGGATATGCAGGATGCGCGGGCGGCGCTCTGCCCCGGTCATGCCACTTGCGCCAGCAGGCGGGCGATCGCGGCCTGAACCGGCGGTTCTTCCAGCGTCGGCGCGTGGCCAGTGCGGGGCACGGTGATGGCCTCCATCCCCGGAACCTCCCGCTCCATCCGTTTCAGCGTTCGCGCGGAAAGGATGTCGGACGATTCGCCCCGGATGGCCAATAGCGGGCGCCCCGCCAGAGCGCGGAAGGCGGGCCACATGTCGAACGAGGGGGCGGTAATGTCCGCCTGATGAATCGGTTCGGCGATCCGCATGTCGTAATCGAACACGATGCGCCCGTTACCGCTGACCGCCAGCCAGCGCTTGGCGATCCGCAGCCAGTCGGCGATCGCGAAATCGGGATAAATCGCGCCCGCCTGATCCCGCAGTGCACGGGCGGCGTGCATCCATGTAGGGAAGCTGCGCCCCTGCCCCACGTAGTCACGGATACGGGCGAGCCCTTTCGCTTCCACATCCGGGCCGATGTCGTTGAGCACCGCCGCCGCGATCCGATCCGGCGATTGCGCGGCGAGCAACATGGTGACTATTCCGCCCAGCGACGTGCCGAGGGCGACCACGCGATCGATCCCGACACTGTCGAGCAGAGCGATAACGTCAGCCACATATTGCACCGGGTTATAGCTGGCGGAATCCTTCGCATAATCGCTTTGCCCGCGCCCGCGCAAATCCGCGCAGATAACGCGCCAATCCCCTGCAAATACCTGCACAACAGGCTCAAAATCACGCGCATTGCGGGTGAGGCCGGGCAGGCACAGGATCGGCGGACGCCAGTCTGGCCCTGGATAGTCCCGGTATCGCAGCGTCAACGCGTCGCTGCTGGCCCATTCGCCTTCGCTGTAGGCCAAGTCTGCCATTACCCCGTCCGGATTTCCGCTGCGCCTTGTGCGCGTGCTTGTGAACGCCCACTAATGGTCAGATGCGCGCCGAACCGCAAGACGCCCCCTATCGCCCCGATCCGAAGATCCTGTCGCTGGCCCCATGGCTGGGCGATGCTGTGGAACCTGCTGATTTTCCAGAGACGGAACTACGCTTCCGCAATCGCAGGTGGGACAAGGCGGTGGGCCTCGGCACGCTGACGGACGCGCAATGGGTGCGGCACATGGCGCGGTTCGATCCGTTGCCGGACAACATGCCGCACCCGCTGGCACTGCGATATCACGGGCACCAGTTCCGCGTTTACAACCCAGAAATAGGCGACGGACGGGGATTCACCTTTGCCCAGCTTCGCGATGGCGCTGGCCGCCTGCTCGATCTGGGGACCAAGGGCAGCGGACTGACGCCCTATAGCCGCACGGCGGACGGGCGGCTGACGCTGAAAGGCGCGGTGCGGGAAATCCTGGCGACCGAGATGCTGGAGGCGCTGGGCGTCTATACGTCCAAGACGTTCTCCGTAGTCGAAACCGGGGAGGAACTGGTGCGGGGGGACGAGCCCTCTCCCACGCGATCAGCCGTGTTGGTGCGCCTGAGCCATTCGCATATCCGCATCGGCACTTTTCAGCGGCTCGCCGCGCTGGAGGAAGCCGGACACATGGCGGAGCTGGTCGATTACTGCCTGACGGAATTTCCCGGCCCTACCCCACCTGAAGATGCACCGGGACGGGAGGAACCGGCCACTGTGCTGATGCATCAGGCTGTGGAGCGGCTGGCGGACCTTGCAGCCAGCTATATGGTCGCGGGGTTTGTCCACGGCGTGCTCAATTCCGACAACATGAACGTGACCGGGGAGAGTTTCGATTATGGCCCATGGCGCTGGCTGCCCACATGGGACCCGGCCTTCACGGCGGCCTATTTCGACCACGGCGGTCTCTATGCCTTTGGCCGACAGCCGGAGGCGATCCGCTGGAATCTGGCACAACTGGCGATTTCGCTGCGGCAACTGGTGGAAGCCCCTCCGCTGATCGCGGCGCTGGATCGCTTTCCAGCGCTCTATCACGCGGCGATGGCGCGGCGGTTCACCTGGCGGCTGGGCGTGGAAAGCCGTGGGTTGGAGGCCGACTTCGCCCTGATCGAAGCCGCCGAGCGGGTAATGCGTGAAGGGAAAATCGGGCCGGATGCGTTCTTCTTCACCCATCGCGGCGGACGCGGGGCGGAGGGTGAACTGGGAGAGGTGCTAACGGGCTATGCCACCCTCCCCTCTGACCATCCCTATTGGTCCGGCCCTGCGCCAGAGGCCATGCTGATCGACGAAGTAGAGGCGATCTGGGCAGCCATTGCGGAACGGGACGACTGGCAGCCGCTGGAAGCCAAAGTGGCCGCCCTGCGCGAGATGGGTCGCGCGCATGGCGAGGCGCCGGCACCTGCGGGCCATGCGCCGGGGTGGAATGGTTAAGGCCTAATCGCTATGTCCCCCACCACCACATAGCTGGATTGCCGTTTTCCATCGTGAGCACCACCGAGATCATTTCCTATGAGCCCGCCACCGGCGCCGAGCTGTGGCGCGGGCAGGTTGGCGATGTGAACGAAACGGTCGCGCGGGCGCGGCGGGCGTGGCCGCAATGGGCCGCCCAGCCGCTCGCCACCCGAATCGAGCTGATGCGCCGCTTCGCCAACGAGGTCCGCAAGGAGCAGGAGGCGTTCGCCACACTGATCGCGCGCGAAACCGGCAAGCCGCTGTGGGAAGCGCGCACCGAGGTGGATTCGGTAATCGCCAAGGTGGAGATTTCCGTCCGCGCCTATGCGGAGCGGACCGGTCAGCGCAAACTGGACAGCGCGCTGCAGGGCACCACGGCACTGCGCCACAAGCCGCATGGCGTGATGGCGGTGCTGGGGCCCTATAACTTCCCCGCGCACCTGCCGAACGGCCACATCGTGCCCGCGCTGATCGCCGGTAACGCGGTGATCCTGAAGCCCAGCGAGAAGACGCCCGCGACGGGTGAACTGCTGGTCAAATGCTTCAATGCGGCAGGCATCCAGCCGGACGTGGTGCAATTGCTGATCGGCGGCCCGGCCGAGGGTGAGGCGCTGGTGGCCCACGATGGCGTGGACGGCGTCCTGTTCACCGGATCAGCCAAAGTAGGCGTGGCGATCAACACGAAGCTGGCGGCGAAGCCCGGCAAGATCGTGGCGCTGGAAATGGGCGGCAACAACCCGATCGTTCTGTGGCAGACGCCCAAGCTGCCCGATGCGGCGACGCTGATCGTGCAGTCGGCATTCACCAGCGCCGGGCAGCGCTGCACGGCGGCGCGCAGGCTGATCGTGAAGTCAGACCTCTACGATCAGGCGATAGAAGAAGTGAAGCGGTTGACCGACCGCATCATCGTGGGCGCACCTTTTGACGAACCGGCCCCGTTCATGGGCCCGGTGATCGACGAACAGGCGGCGGATCAGTTGACCGAGAGTTTCCTCTATCTACTGTCAAACGGCGGCAGGCCGATCTGTCACATGCGGCGGCCAGTGGAAGGCCGCCCGTTCATTTCGCCGGGGCTGATCGATACCACGGCGATCAACAACCGGCCCGACGTGGAACTGTTCGGCCCGTTACTGCAGGTTATCCGGGTGGACGATTTCGATCAGGCGATCGCAGAGGCCAACAATACCCGCTTTGGTCTGTCCGCATCGCTGATCGGTGGCACGCCGCAGGAATACAACCGCTTCTGGGCCAATATCCGCGCGGGAATCGTGAACTGGAACCGGCCCACCAACGGCGCATCGTCCGCCGCGCCGTTTGGCGGCATCGGGCTGTCGGGCAACCATCGTCCGGCGGCGTTCTATGCGGCGGATTACTGCGCCTATCCGGTCGCCAGCAGCGAGATGGAGCAGCCCCGTGCCGCGCCGGGCGTGGGTTTCAACAACGGCTAGGCCAAAAAAATGCGCGGGCGGGAGTGCCCGCGCAAAAAGAGAGACGCCCGCCGGAGACCGACGGGCGCCTCTGCGCGGCTTCTGTAACTACGACCCAGAGGCCGCGCTCCGCGCCGGTTCAGCGGCAGCGGACACCGTCATCCAGCGACTTGCCGATCAGCGCACCGGCGGCAGCGCCGAGTACGGTGCCGAGCGTGCGGTCGCCACGGCTATCGACCTCGCGGCCCAGCAGCGCGCCCGCCGCACCGCCGATGATCAGGCCGGTGGTGCCGTCCTTCTTGCGGCAATAAGTCCGGCCGTCGTTACCGCGCCACACGCGGGTGTTGCGATAGACAGGTTCGTCATAGCCGCGGCGATCCCGGCCGTAGCGATCGTGATCGCGGTGACGGTCGCGGCGGCTGCGATCCCAGCTATCCTCGTGCGAGGCCGAGCTATAGCCGGGGGCGTTGAAATCCAGCGCCGAAGCCGGGACCGCGGTCAGGGCCATGCCGCCAGCGGCGATAGCCAACGCGGAAGTCTTGAACAGGGTCATCATAGTCGCCTCCATGCTTTTATCTGCGTGTTCGATGGTTCATGTTTAAGGCTTCATTTCTGAACGGCTTGCAACCAGGCGGTTCAGAAATACGATTTATTGGCCGCGCTTGTGCGGTTCGCCGCACCAGCCTAACGCCTCATCGGTGAATGCCCATCAGACGACCCGGAACGGCCTGTTCCTCGCGCTCGGCGCCCATGTCTTCTGGGGCTCTATGCCGCTCTACCTGCTGCTGGTGCGGGACGTTGAGCCGCTGGAATTCGTGGCCTGGCGAGTCATCTTCACCCTGCCACTTTGCTTGACGCTGGTGACCGTGATGCGCGGCTGGGCGGAACTGCGCGCGGTGCTGCGTGATCGCCGGACGCTGCTGACCCTGCTGGGAAGCGCGTCGGTGGTGGCGGTGAACTGGTGGCTGTACGTCTGGGCAATCCAGACCGGGCACATCTACGCGGCCAGCCTGGGCTATTACATCCTGCCGCTGATGATGATGTTGCTGGGCCTTGTCGTACTGGGCGAGAAGCTGACCCGGCCGCAATGGGCGGCGGTGTCGCTGGCGGCCGTTGGCGTGGGCGCACTGGCGTTCGACGCACTGACGACGATGTGGGTCAGCCTGACCATGGCGATCACGTTCGGTATATATGGCCTGCTGCGCAAAACCGTGGCGGCGGGCGCACTGGTGGGGCTGACAGTCGAATCGATGATTCTCTATCCCCCGGCGCTAGCATTGGCCGGGTGGTACTGGGCCAGTCCTGCCGGTTCAGCGATGACACACGGCGCAGCGACTGCGCTGGCCGTGGCGCTGAGCGGACCGATGACGGCGGTGCCGCTGATGCTGTTCGCGGCGGCCGCGCGGCGGATGCCCTATACGGTGATAGGTTTCCTGCAGTTCAGTTCACCTACCATCGTGTTCCTGCTGGGGCTGACGGTGTTCGGCGAGGAACTGCACCCGGCGCAGCTGGCCTGCTATGTCCTGATATGGGCGGCGGCAGCCCTGTTCACCTGGGATATGGTCAGAAACCGGAGGAAACCAGCCGCCAGTTGAGCCGGTCACCTGCATGGAACGGCACGACGCCGGCGATTTCTGCCGGGACATCTGTGCCCGACCGTTCCAGGGTAACCGTGCCCTCGTTCAAAGGCAGTCCATAGAAGCGCGCACCGTTTTCACTGGCGAACCCTTCGAACCGCTCCAACGCCCCTTCCGCTTCGAACACGTCGATATAGCTTTCCAGCGCATAGGGCGCGTTGAAGATGCCTGCGCAGCCGCAAGCCGTTTCCTTGGTATGGCGGGCATGCGGTGCGGTGTCGGTGCCGAGGAAGAACTTCGACGAGCCTGACGTAGCGGCGCAGCGCAGCGCAAGCCGATGCTTCTCCCGCTTGGCGACGGGCAGGCAATAGGCATGGGGGCGGATGCCGCCGACCAGCATGGCGTTGCGGTTGATATGCAGGTGCTGCGGGGTGATCGTAGCCGCGACGTTCGGCCCGGAGCCTTCGACAAAAGCCACGCCTTCTTCCGTGGTGGCATGTTCCAGCACGACTTTCAGTCCCGGCAGATCGCGCACCAGCGGGGCAAGGATACGGTCGATGAACACCGCCTCCCGGTCGAAGATATCGACATCGGAATCGGTCACTTCCCCGTGGACGCAGAAGGTCATGCCGATATCCTGCATCCGTTCCAGCACCGGGCGGATATTGGCGATGTCGGTAACGCCGCTGGCGGAATTGGTGGTCGCGCCCGCCGGATAGAACTTGGCCGCGGTGAACACGCCATCGGCGAAACCGGCAGCGAGGTCATCCGGTTCGGTATTGTCGGTGAGATAGCAGACCATCAGCGGCGTGAAGTCCGCATGGCCCGGAAGCGCGGCCATGATCCGCTCACGATAGGCCGCACCTTCTGCCGCCTGCTTCACCGCCGGGTACAGGTTGGGCATGATCAGAGCGCGGGCGAACTGGCGCGCGGTGTGCGGGGCCACGGCGTGCAGCATATCGCCATCGCGCAGATGGACGTGGAAATCGTCAGGGCGGCGAATAGTCAGGCGATCAGTCATCGTCGTGGCAATGGCACAGTGGCTTGACTATCGCCAGTGGCGGGCCAACTTGCCGGCATGGCCAACGAACGTCTGTTTTCCCGCGCGATCGTGCGCGTCGCGCCTGAGGATGCGGGGGAAGATGCCGCGCAGTTCCTTCAGGGCCTTGTCACCAACGATGTCACCGGCACACTGCCCGCCTATGCTGCCCTGCTGACCGCGCAGGGCAAGGCGATGTTCGATTTCATCGTCTGGCCCGGTGGCCACGGCGCGCTGCTGCTGGATTGCGAGGCAGAGGTAGCCGAGGACCTGGTAAAGCGCCTGTCGCTCTATCGGCTGCGGCGAAAAATCTTGATCTCGGTCGATCCCTCGCTGGGCGTTTACTGGCAGGCAGAACAGGGTGATGGCGGTGCGCCCGATCCACGCCTTCACTCGCTGGGCCAAAGGTGGATTGCAGCGATATCAGATAATGATATCGCAGTTGACACAGCGTGGCTGAAACATCGGCTGGCGCTGGGCGTGGCGGAAGGGCGGGCCGAAATGGGCGATGTTCTGTGGCTCGAAACCAATGCTGCGGAACTGAACGGCGTGTCCTTCACCAAGGGCTGCTATATCGGGCAGGAAAACACCGCGCGGATGAACTGGCGGCAGAAGGTGAACCGCAGGCTGCTGGTTGTGCCGCTGGACCAATCCGATGAGAAGCGACGCAAGGCGGCCTATCCCGAGCTGGGCCATGCAGTCGATCACCTGCGGACGGAGGATGTCGACCAAGCGCTGCTGCCGGTGTGGCTGACGGGGGATCTGGTTTAGCCCCTGCCCGCCCGATCAGGCGGGGGTGATCCCTGTTTCCACGAAAGAGGCGATCAGCATGCTTTCCGCACGATCGCGGGCGGTGGCACGGCGCACGCCGAAAGATGCGGCAAGGCTTTCGCCCATAAGCGCATCGCCCAACGCCAGCAGAACCAGCGTCAGAGTCGCCTCGTGCATCACGCGGCGCACGCCGTGTTCCCGCTCTTCAGGATGGAGATCGTCCACCAGTTGGTCGATGGTTTCGACAATCGGATCAAGCGCGTTCTCGTTGCCTGACAGCATCATCCAGCTTGCCAGCGCCCCGCCGCCTTCACGATCGAAGGCATCAAACGTGAGATCGACCACTTCACGGGGATTGCCGATCCCCGCGTGAGCGGCGCGGGCTGCCTCCCCGATCGCTTCGCACACTGCCTTCGCCAGATATTGCGCCAGCGCCTTCTGCAACTCTGCCGCCGAGCCGAAGTGATGCAGCAGGTTGGCGTGCGTGCGGCCGATCCGCGTGGCCACTGCCTTCAGCGTCACCGCCTGCGGGCCGGCCTCGATAAGCAGATGCCGTGCTGCTTCCAGCGCGATCAGGCGGCTCTCTTGTGGTGGCAGACGCTTTCTTATTGACATAGATGTCAGCTCATTTCATCTTTCCAACCATGAACGCCTACACCGAAATCGCGCCAGAGGCGAACGTTGAGCCAGCGATCACGGTGCGTGACCGCCGGTTCGGCCGCGACAGCGCACAGCGCCGCTGGTGGGCGGGCGGCGACCCGGTGGCGACAGCGTGGCTGAACGCGCTTTCGGCCACATTCCCGCGCGGCGAAACGTTGTTCATCGATGCAGTAAAGGCGTTCCGTGATGATGCTCCGCCCCGTCTGGCCGGAGAAATCCGCGCTTTCGTGAAGCAGGAAGTGAACCACACCCGCGAACATCTGGCCTTCAACCGCGCGGCGGAGGCAGCCGGATACGATTTCACCGCGATCGATGCGCGGGTGGCAAAGCTGCTGGACGAAATCTACGCCGCGCCGCCGCACGTATGGCTGGGGGTGACGATCGCGCTGGAACACTTCACCGCGATGTTCGCGCATGAATTCCTGAGCCATCCCCAGCACTTCACCGGTTCTGATACCGAACAGGCGGAACTGTGGCGCTGGCACGCGGTGGAGGAGATCGAGCATAAAGGCGTCGCGTTCGACACCTGGTTGCACGCAACGCGCGGCTGGAGCCGCTGGAAGCGGTGGAAGGTGAAAAGCCTGCTGATGCTGGTGATCGCCCGCCGCTTCGTGGTCCATCGATTTAAGGACACGATTGAACTGCTGGTGCAAGACGGCATCTCTGGCTGGCGCGCGCGGATGCGGCTGTTGTGGTATCTGGTCGGCACGCCGGGTGTGCTGCGGCGTATCTTCCCGGCATGGTGCGCCTATTTCCTGCCAGGGTTTCACCCTTGGAGGCTCGACGACCGGGCACTGATCGGCAAGTACGACAGCGACTATGCCGCTGCGGTGATGGGATAGGCGGCCGTGTATCATCATTCCATCGCTATCGAACCGACCGACATCGACCACATGGGCCACGTCAACAACGCGGTCTATCTGCGCTGGGTGCAGGAAGCCGTGGTGCAATACTGGGAAACGGTCGCCCCGCCCGACGCCATAGCGCGGCACCTGTGGGTCGCCCTGAAGCACGAGATTTCCTATATGCGCCCTGCCTTTCTGGGCGACGGAGTGATCGCTGAAGTGGTGGCACAGCGTGCACAGGGGGCACGCACATTCTTCAGCACACTGTTCCGAAGGGGCGAGGACGTGATCGCGGAAGTGAACAGCAGTTGGTGCTGCCTTGACGCGCAAACGCTACGCCCTGCTCGCCTTGCCCGAGAGGTGGTCGACCGTTTCGTCCATCGTTCGGGGTGACAGCTTCACGGCGCTCTGGCCAACCGTAAACCAGCCGCTATGACGGCTGAAACGGCATACAGAGGGCGGCAGACGTGAACATTCCCGACGATATCTTCACCGAACCGGAAGACGTCGATCCTGAAACCCTGAACAATCTGGGGCCCCTGCGCCATCTGGCTGGCGTGTGGGAGGGGTTGCACGGGGTGGACGTGGCGCCAAAGGCCGAAGGGCCGGATACGCGCAAGTACTTCGAACGCATCGTGATGGAGCCGATCGATCCCCAAGCGAACGGCCCGCAACTGTTCTATGGCCTGCGTTACCACCAGCATGTGAACACACGGGAAGAGGACATCACGTTCCACGATCAGGTGGGATTCTGGCTGTGGGAACCGGCGACTGGCCTGGTGATCCAGACCCTGGCTATCCCGCGCGGCCAGATCGCAATGGCTGCAGGCCATGCCACCGCCGATGCGCGAAAACTGGTGCTGACAGCGCGGCGCGGGCAGACCGATTACGGCATCTGCTCCACCGGTTTTCTCGAACAGGCATTCCGCACCGATTCCTACACGATCGAGGTAACGATCCACGGCGACGATTCGTGGAGCTATGTGCAGGAAACCATGCTCATGGTGCATGGCACCGATACGCCGTTCAACCACCGCGATCACAGCCGCCTGCGGCGCGTATCGGGGCCACAACGCAACCCACTGGCGATGATCGGCGCCGGGGCGGGAGAGCGCTAGGCCGGTTGCTGGCCCGGAGCCGGTTTTTCCAACGATTGCGGATATTCCGCTTCCATGCGACCTTTCCCGTGGGGAGGTCGCAGCATGGGCCTGTTCAACTTGCTATCGCCGCTGCTGCTGGCTGCGGGAACGACCGCTTCACCGGGGTGTGCGCCCATCCCGGGATGGGAACACGTCGTCGCGGATGAGCAAATTCGCTGGATCGTGATCGGTGAGGTTCACGGCACGAACGAGATTCCGGCCATCTTCGCGGATGCCGTATGTTTAACCGCAAGCTCTCGCCGCGTGGTGGTGGGCGTCGAGCAGCTTTCAGCCGATCAGAGTGCGATCGACGCATTCATGAATTCGGATGGCGGCGCGGCGGCAAAGGCTGCTTTCCTGAGTGCGGGAATGTGGAATCAACCGGCCAAGGACGGGCGCTCCAGCGAGGCATCCTTCCGCCTGTTCGAAACCTTGCGGCAAATGCGTGCCAAGGGCCTGATACTGTCGGTCATCGCGTTTCAGCCGTCGCTGCTCGAAGGGGTTTCGACTCAAGCCGAGGCCGAGAGGGTGATGGCCAACTTCAACCAGGCCGATTACGAAAAAAGCATGGCGAGGCTGATTGAAGCGGCAGCGCAACCTGATTCCGTCGTGCTCGTTCTGACTGGCGGTTTTCACGCGATGCTGGCCGAAGCGTCATGGGGGCCCGGGTTTGTTGGGATGGCTGGTCATTTGCCACGACAGGCGACGCTGAGTTTCAATGCAGTTCCAAACGGCGGTGAGAGCTGGACCTGCCAAGGCCAGCCGATAGATTGCGGCCCTCATCCGCATATGGACGAGGGACGAGGGCATGCCCATGAGTTGAAATTGCAGGCCGACAACCCCCTGTATTCAGGGACTCTTTATCTCGGCAGCAGGATCACTGTCTCCCCACCGCAAGTCGGAACGGCTCGGACTGCGGAATAGGTATGTCGGGGCTTCCGGCATCGGCTTCACTGCGAACTCGGCCGCGCGTACGGAGAGCATCTCCCTACATCGCTACCCCCGGCGCAAAGCCCGGGGCGTAGCGATGATCGAGAGAGACTTTCCCGCAACGCTCAGGCCGCTTTGGGCATCGGCGCGTCTTGCGGTCCGTCGGCTTCGCCGAGTTCCAGCGCGTATTCCGGCGCTTCGAGCAGGGCATTGCAGCCAAGGCTGTTGATCGTTCCGCGCCGCCCGGTCGGGTGGAAGCCCACCTTGCGGAGAACGCGGCCAGAGGCAGGGTTATCTGCCGCATGGCGGCTGACCAGACGCCGGTGCCCGGCAGCCTGCGCCAGCGAAACGACGCCGCGCAATGCCTCCGTCGCGTAACCCCGTCCCCAGAATTCCGGCTCTATCCAATAGCCTGCCTCAGCCTGTCCATCGTTCAGATGAAGGCCGCAACCACCAACGATTCGTCCGCCAGCTTCGGGCAGGGTGACCAGAAAATCGGGCAGCGCCGGATCGCGCGGCCTGGATATCCATTCGCGCGCGTGCTCTTCGCCGTAAGGCCACGGCACGCGCGAAAGCATGCACACGACCGCTTCGTGCCCGATCGCGTGGGCCAGCTCCGCAGCGTCTTCCATCCACGCGGGTCTGAGAAACAGTCTTTCAGTGCGCAGGAACATTTCCGTCCTCCTCCTCGCCCCGTCCGCCGGCCCCATGACCCGCGGATATGACGATGTCTTTGCGAGGGAGACGAAAAAAGGGAGACGGGCTGGCCCGGTCTCCCTTCAAGGCCGGACGTCTGGCGTCCGGCGGGCCATCCCGTTGGATGACCCTTTCACTGAATCATCCGATTATTCGGCGGCTTCCGCCATGGCATCGACCGACACATACTTGCGGCCTTGCTTGCCATCGTGGAATCGCACTTTGCCTGCAGAGAGAGCAAACAGGGTATGGTCCTTGCCCATGCCCACGTTGACGCCCGGATAGACGCGCGTGCCGCGCTGGCGAATAATAATGTTGCCGCCGATCACGTCCTGACCGCCGAACTTCTTCACGCCGAGGCGGCGGCCAGCCGAATCGCGACCGTTGCGCGAGCTGCCGCCTGCTTTCTTATGTGCCATCTCGAACTACTCCTCGGAACTTGCTCTTAGTCGGCCTTCTTGGCGGCCGGCTTCTTCGCCGGAGCCTTCTTGGCCGCAGGCTTCGAATCGGCACCGTCCTTAACGGGCGCCGCCTTCTGGGCCTTGGTTTCCTTCGTCACTTCGACACCCTTGGCCGGTTCCTGACGCTCTGCCTCATGGTCAGCCTTGGGAGCGGCTTCCTTCTTCGGCGCGGCCTTCTTCTCAGCCTTCGAATCGCCCACCGCGACGATGCGCAGCAGGGTCATCTGCTGGCGGTGCCCGGCCTTGCGGCGATAGTTGTGACGGCGACGCTTCTTGAAAACGATGACCTTTTCGGTCTTCGCCTGAGCGATAATTTCAGCCGAAACGGTGACCTTGCCAGCTTCCGCCAGCTTGTCGCCATCGCCGGCGAGCAGGACATCGCCCAACACGATTGTATCACCGGCATCACCTGCCAGCTTTTCAACCGCGATCTTGTCTCCTGCGGCGACGCGATACTGCTTGCCGCCCGTGCGCACGACTGCGAACATGGTCTTCAATTCCGTTTCGTTTTTAACTGCCTTCCGATTGGGCATGCCCATACGAACGGCAAAGAGGCGCCCGGTAGGGCACCGTAAGAGCGCCGCCGTTAGTGGAACCACCGCTGGCTGTCAACGCTCCGCCATCGGATTTCGCCCCGATCGGCGTGGCTGGAAACCCCGGCCCCGTGCAGCTAAGAGCTATCGCGATGCGTTTCAATCACGCCTTTCTGCTTCTGCCGCTTCTTGCAGCATGTGCCACCCCGGCCGATCGTTATCCCAGCCTTGCGCTACGCGATGCGGAACGGGCTAGCGGGGCGTTGCGCCCGGTTGATCCGGAACCTTATGTTCCACCCCCCATCCCCGCAGCGACGATGGACCGGTTGGCGCAGCTTTCAGCGCAGGCGACCGAGGCGAACGCTGCGTTTCTTGCTGCTACCCCGCAGACTCGCGCCGCCGTTAGTGCGGCTGGCGGAGCGGAAGCGGGCAGCGAGGCATGGGCACGGGCGCAGGTGGCGCTGACCACGCTTCAATCCGCGCGCGGCCCCGCCACGATGGCTCTGGCGGATCTGGACCAGCTTTACATCGATGCCGCGACGCAAGGTGGTGAGACCGATCGCATCGCGGCCGCCCGCGACACAGTAGCCACCCAGGTGGCGCAACAGGACGCCACTATCGCCACGCTTTCGCAGGAGCTTCGCTGATGGCCCTGCCCTGCGACGGATGCCCGGTGCGCGACCGTGCTGCCTGTTCCGTCCTCGATACGGATGAGCGCGTCGCCCTCGCCCGATCAGGTCGCATTCGCCGCTTGAAGCGAGGCGAGCTGCTGTTCGCCGCCGGTGACCAGAACGCCGCCTGCGCCACGCTGATCAGTGGTGCGTTGAAAGTGGCGGCGGTGGATGAAGAAGGCACCGAGCGCATCCTGGCGCTGGTTCACCCGGCTGGTTTTATCGGAGAGCTGTTCACGCCCTTCGCGCATCACGATGTCGTGGCTCTGTCCGACAGCGAGCTGTGCGTTTTCCCGCGAAGCGAGATGGGCCGTGCGGTCGAGTCGCACCCCAAGCTGGCGCAGGCATTGCTGCGCCGATCGCAGGAAGACCTGCACCAGAGCCGTGACCTGCTGGCATTGAGCGGGCGGCGGAGCGCGGCGGAAAAAGTCGGTGCGATGCTGATGGGTCTGGCCGAGGCGGCCAGCGATTCCCCCTGCCATCCGGCCCGGCGTTTCGAGCTCCCGATGACACGAGGCGAGATTGCCGGAATGCTGGGGCTGACGATCGAAACCGTCAGTCGCGCCATTACCCGATTCGAGCGCGACGGCGCGATCCGGCGAATAGGTGCGCGCGGGATCGAACTGATCGATCCCGCGCGGCTGGGGTTGTCCGCCGAAGGTCGGGTCGCCTGAGCCCCCAAGCTCGGCCCCTCAGCGGACCAGCGCGGCGATTGTGACCACCGCGAAGCCCCATGCGACAATCAGGGCTGGCAGGATAAGCACCTGAACGCTGGCCTGCGCGGCCGTGACCGGCCCGGTATGGGTCCGCACGCCATTGGCGACGAACCGTCCCCAACTGAGCGGACGCGGCGCGTTTTCCGGTTTCATCCGCACCCACATCGCATTCACGCCGAAGGCCATGACGATGAAAGTGACGAAGACCGCCATCGGCAGGATCAGCCCCGGATTACCGAAAGCGAGTGCCGTCAGCCCCAGGAACGTGAGATAGCCGAACGCCGTAAGCGCATAGAGCGCCGTCGGAAGTTCGAAACTGCGATCCACCGCCATCGGCGCCTTCGCGGGAGCCTGCGCTGCCGGGGCTTCGTGAATGATCGCCCTTTCGGCGATCTGCGGTTTGGTAAGACGTTCGGCCATTGATCAACTCCTGCCTGTGACGACAGGAATGCGCGCATCGCCAAGGATGCGCTTTGACGGGGGTCAAACGGGGAAATGCCGATCAGGACGGGCGGTTATTTCCAGCGCGCGAGATCGGCGTGATCCTCCCCCCGCGGCTCTATCCACGACCAGATGCCGGCGCGTTTTTCACGCTTCCAGAACCACGCATCGCTTTTCAAATGATCCATGGTGAAATCGACCGCCTCTATCGCGGCGCGGCGGTGGCGGGAGGCGGCGGCGACCAGCACGATGGGATCGCCCGGCGCCATGACGCCGACCCGGTGGCGGATCAGCACTCCATCGAGCGGCCAGCGCCGCAGAGCTTCATCCGCCAGCGCGTCCATGCCCGGCAGGGTGAGCGGATCGTAATGCGACAGCTCCAGCGCCTCCACCCCGCCATCCGGCCGAACTTTGCCCAGAAAGCTGGCGATACCACCGGCTGCCGGATGAGCAGCGCCGAACTGCGCCAGCGTGGTCTCTGCCGCCAGCGCGGTTTCGAGCAGGCGAACGTCCTTCACCTCAGCCTCCGCTGACCGGGGGCAGCAGGGCCACTTCGTCGCCGTCTTCCGCACGCAGCGCAGCCTTATCGGCCAGCACGGAACCGTTGAGAGCCAGCTTCACCTTGTCGCTCGCCAGTGCATCGCCCAGCGGGCCGGGAAACGCAGCCACCAGCGCAGGCCAGTCGAGCGGGGCCGGCACTTCCCGCTCCGGCGCGCCGGCGAGATCGGCCAGCTTGCCGAGGAATACCAGCGTGACGGCCACGGGTCAGCCCCCGGTAAGCGACATGTGGCGCGGCTGCGCCGGGCCGCTGCCGCGCTCTATGCTGAAATGATGCCGTTCCGGCTTGATCCGCATCGCTTCATCCAAAGCGGCGGCAAGCAGCGCGTCAGGCGCATCGGACCGCAAGGCAGCGCGCAGATCGACCTGCTCCGCCCCGCCGAGGCAGGCGTAAAGCTGGCCGGTCGCCGTCACCCGAATGCGATTGCATGAAGCACAGAAATTATTGGTGAGCGGGGTGATGAACCCGATCCGCCCGCCCGTCTCCGCCACATCGGCATAACGCGCCGGTCCGCCGGAACGGTGCCCGCTTTCCGTCAGCGTCCAGCGCTTTTCCAACTCGTCGCGGATTACCGTCAACGGCAGGTAATGATCGACCCGCTCGCCATCCACCTCACCCAACGGCATGACTTCTATCAGGGTGAGGTCGTGGCCGTGAGCGTGCGCCCATTCGACGAGGAACGGAATCTCGCCCTCGTTCAATCCCTTCAGCGCCACGGTATTGAGCTTGACCTTTAGCCCGGCCCGATGCGCCTCTGCGATGCCACGCAGGACATCACTCAACCGGTCACGGCGGCTGAGCCGTTCGAACAGGGCGGAATCCATCGTGTCGAGCGAGACGTTCACTCGCCTGACCCCTGCCGCCGCGAGATCGCCCGCAAATTCAGCCAGTTGCGTACCATTAGTGGTGAGCGTCAGTTCATCCAGCCCATCGCCCAGCTTGCGGCCCAGCGCGTGGATCAGATCGATCACATCCCGCCGGACCAGCGGCTCTCCACCCGTCAGCCTGATCTTGGTGATGCCCCGATCGATGAAGGCCAGCGCCAGCTTGTGCAATTCCTCCAAGCTCAGCACTTCCTTGCGCGGCAGGAACTGCATGCGTTCCGGCATGCAATAGACGCAGCGCAGATCGCACCGGTCAGTCACTGACAGGCGCAGATAACTGATGCGCCGGTTAAACGCGTCAACGAGAGGAGCGGAACAGCTCATACTTCCCGTATCTAACTATTTTTGCCCGGATTGCCATCCACGGCGAGGATTTGCCCCGTAACGCCCGGCGCGTGCGCGAGAAAATCCAGCGTTTCATCCAGTGCGGCAGAGTCCGCGCCGACCACGGCATTGGCCCGCGCGGGGGCCACTTCGCGGGCCAGTTCCTGAATGCCCGCCAGCCGCCATGTGCGATGTTGATGCCCGGCGAGCGGAAAGCAGACCACGATCAGATCCGCGCCTTCCGGGTTGCCCCGGACTTGCGGCAGATAATCGTCATGAAACACGCGCGCTGCATCCAGCGGGCTATCAGGCAGCCCCTCCACCCGCAGCATGCATATGCGTGTCACCGCCGCTCGCGATGCAGGGTGATGCCGATCTTCTCATCCGCCTCGCTCAGCGCCAGCTTGATGATCTTGACCGTTACCGCTTCAACCCGCGTATCCTGCACGAACAGCGTTTCGGCGACATGATCGGCCACCGCCTCGATCAACTTGAAATGCGTGTCACCCAGAGCGTCGGAACAGGCGAACTTCAGGTCCATGTAGTTCTTGCTGGCATCCAGCGGGGTTTCCGCATCGTAGTGCGGGATTGGCTTCAGCCGCATCTGCACCGTAAACCGCAGCGGCTGAGGCTGGCCGGTTTCTTCGGAATAAATCCCGGTGTGAACCATATGTTCGAAATCGGCGAGTTCGAGGATGAGCGAATCGGTCATCGCGCGCCCTTACTCCGGATTCGACCAGCGCGCGAAGATTGCGGTGGGGAGCAGGCGGCCACCCTCCCCCTCTTCGCGGACCGCCAGATCGCCGTGCTCGATCATGCCGGGAAGATCGGCGAAATGTTCGGCCAGCAAGCCAGCTAGCGCGAGGCTGCTCATCCGCACGGCATAGACCGTCAGGAACAGGAAACGGCTGTCGCCATCGAGCAGACGGCGGCAATCGGCGATCAGGGGCGGCAGGCCTTCTTCCAGCCGCCACACTTCCCCATCGGGACCACGTCCGAACTTTGGCGGATCGAGGATAATTCCGTCATAGCGCCGTTGGCGCCGCACTTCGCGCGCGACGAACTTCGCTGCGTCGTCCACCAGCCAACGCACCGGGCGATCGGCCATATCAGCCAGCGCCGCGTTCTCCCGCGCCTGCGCCACGGATTTCTTGCTGGCGTCCACATGGGTGACGGGGCCGCAGGCGCTGAGCGCCAGAGTGCCGACACCGGTGTAGCCAAACAGGTTGAGCGTCTGCGCCTGATCGCGCCCGGACAATTGCCCGCGCATCCAGTTCCAGACCGGGGCCATGTCAGGAAAGAAACCAAGGTGGCGGAACGGGGTGCATTGTGCGGTGAAGCGCACATCATCCCATGCCAGCGGCCACCCGTCTGCCGGAACCGGCCGCGCGAACTGCCAGCGCCCGCCGCCATCCTCGTCAGACCCGGGGACGAACTCGCCATGCGCGTCCCAGTCGTCCAGTCGCGGCGACCACAGCGCCTGCTGTTCCGGCCGAATGAACCGATAGGGGCCGTACCGTTCGAGTTTGCGACCGTGGCCGCTATCCACCAGGCCATAGTCCGCCCAATGGCTGCCTTCCATGACCAGCGGTTGCTGGGCGAGATCGGCCATCAGACGGAAGGTGTCGCGTGCTCCGCGACGTAAGCGGCGACAGCATCATATTCGCCGGGGAGTTCCGCATAGCGTTCTTCCCGATCGAACAGATCGCCGACGCGGGTCGGCAGGCTGGGGCGATTGCCCGTCGCGCGCTCCACCGCGTCACGGAACTTGGCCGGATGCGCGGTGGCTAGCGTGACGATCGGTACCTGGCTGGGCAGGTCCGCCGCCCGGGCCGCGTGCAGGCCGATCGCGGTGTGCGGATCGATCAGTTCGCCGCAGTTCTGCCAGGCCCAGGCAATCGCGCGCGACATGTCATTGGCATCGGCACGGCGGCTGGAAATCAGTTCCGCCGCCGCCTGTCGCTGGGCATTGGTCAGGCGCATGGCCTTCGTCGCTTCGAAACCGCGCATCTGTTCCGCCAGAGCCAGACCGTCACGGCCGCCCGCATCGAACAGCAACCGCTCAAAATTCGAACTGACCTGAATATCCATCGATGGGGCGGCGGTAGGCGTCACCTCGCCGGCCGAATAGTCGCCGTCAGACAACGCGCGATGGAGGATGTCGTTGACGTTGGTGGCGACGATCAGCCGTTCTATCGGCAGGCCCATCTGCGCGGCGACATAACCGGCGAAAACGTCACCGAAATTGCCCGTGGGAACGCTGAACGCCACCCGGCGATGCGGCGCACCAAGCTGAAGGGCGGCGGCGAAGTAATAGACCACCTGCGCCATCAGGCGCGCCCAGTTGATCGAATTGACCGCACCGATGCGGAAACGCCCGGTCATTGCCGGATCGTTGAACATCCGCTTCACCATCGCCTGCGCGTCGTCGAAGCTGCCTTCGATGGCGATATTGTGAACGTTGGGCGCCCAGACTGTCGTCATCTGCCGGCGCTGCACATCGCTGACCCGCCCTTTCGGATGCAGCATGAAGATATCGGCGTTCTCGCGCCCCGCCACTGCGTCGATTGCGGCCGAGCCCGTGTCACCGCTGGTCGCGCCGACGATCGTCAGCCGTTCGTTACGACGCGACAGGAATTCCTCGAACAAGCGGCCAAGCAATTGCAGCGCCACGTCCTTGAACGCCAGCGTGGGGCCGTGGAACAGTTCCAGCAGCCATTGCTGTTCATCCAACTGGCGCAGGGGCGTGACGGCGGCGTGTGAGAAGCGGCCATAGGCCTCTCCGCACAGCTCCCGCAGCCGATCTTCCGTCAGCGATCCTTGCACGAACGGCAGCATGATGCGCGTGGCCAGTTCCGCATAGGGAAGCCCGGCGAGTGCCGCGATCTCGGCCTCTGTAAAGCGCGGCCATTCGCGCGGCACATAGAGCCCACCATCCGACGCGAGGCCCGCAAGCGTCACGCCTTCGAAATCGAGCGCCGGAGCGCTGCCACGAGTGGAGATATATTCCATCGCGAGGGCGGTTAGCGGCGAGTCATCAATGTGGCAACAAAGCGGCGTTAGCGGAGGGGTTCCTTTTCCTTCTCCCCCACAGCCTCAAGTTCTCGCTTGAGGCGCAGCCCGCGCTTGCCCGCGCGACATGGTGGCCGATCCAGCGTTCATGGATCGCCTGATGGAACTGAAATTCCGAGTCGCCGCCCGCATCGCCAGACCAGTCCACGAAGTGTTTGAAGCGGTCGCCAATCCGCAACTGCTAGCGGGTTATTTTACCACCGGCGGCGCCAGCGCGCGGCTGGAAACCGGCGCCACGGTGATGTGGGATTTCCATGACTATCCGGGCGCGCTGGGAAGCGTCCGA
>Ga0182736_1001359_pt1 | contig 24659 bp, 18 predicted proteins | sample eDN5th30CKraftBY_FD_128882 | JGI IMG/M metagenome (GOLD analysis project Ga0182736, IMG submission 128882) | Enriched backyard soil microbial communities from Emeryville, California, USA - eDNA 5th pass 30_C Kraft BY (version 2) (version 2) | ecosystem: Environmental > Terrestrial > Soil >...
CCAATGTGCAGCCCAATTCGGGCAGTCAGATGAACCAGGCGGTCTTTCTGGCGCTGCTGCAGCCGGGCGACGCCTTCATTGGCCTCGACCTCTCGGCGGGCGGGCATCTGACGCATGGTTCGCCGGTCAACATGTCCGGCAAATGGTTCAAGCCCATCCCTTACGGCGTGCGGGCAGAGGACCAGCAGCTCGACATGGCGGCGATCGCGGACATCGCGCGCGCCAACAAGCCCAAGCTCATCATCGCGGGCGGCACGGCTTATTCGCGGGTCTGGGATTTCGCGGCATTCCGCCAGATCGCGGACGAGGTGGGCGCCTATCTGCTTGTCGACATGTCGCACTTCTCCGGCCTGGTGGCGGGCGGCGCGCATCCCTCGCCCTTCCCGCATGCGCATGTCGTCACCACCACCACGCACAAGTCGCTGCGCGGGCCGCGCTCGGGCATCATCCTCACCAATGACGAGGCGATCGCCAAAAAGGTGAACATGGCGGTGTTCCCCGGCATGCAGGGCGGGCCGCTGGTCCACATCATCGCCGCCAAGGCGGTGGCCTTCGCCGAGGCGCTCCAGCCGGAGTTCAAGGCCTATGCGCACCAGATCGTCGCCAATGCCAAGGCGCTGGCGGCATCCGTGGCCGATGCCGGCCTCGCCATCGTCTCGGGCGGCACGGACAATCACCTGATGCTGGTCGACCTGCGGCCCAAGAACGCCACCGGCAAGGCGGCGGAAAAGGCGCTCGACCGCGCGTTCATCACCTGTAACAAGAATGCGGTGCCGTTCGATACGGCCAGCCCGTTCGTCACCTCCGGCATCCGGCTGGGCACCCCGGCGGGCACGACCCGGGGCTTCCGCGAGGCGGAGTTCACCCAGATCGGCCACTGGATCGCCGAGGTGGTCGAGGGCCTGCGCCGCAATGGCGACGAGGGCGACGGGCAGGTGGAGGCGCATGTGCGCGAGAAGGTGCGCGACCTGACCGCGCGCTTCCCGATCTATTGACGGGGGACGAAGCGATGAGCGAGCCGAACGATCTTGTCGAGAAGGCCAAGGCCGAAATCAGCGACATGGCCAAGGGCGGACTGGGCCACCCATCCACCAAGCCGGTGCTGACCGGCGCCGCGATCGGCGCGGTGGCGGGGGCGCTGCTGCCGGTGGTCTCGCTGCCGATCGGCCTTGCCGCCGGCGCGGGCATCGCCTTCTGGAACAGGATCCGCCGCTGACATGCGCTGCCCTTACTGCGGACATGAGGACAGCCAGGTCAAGGACAGCCGGCCCACCGAAGACGGCGCCGCCATCCGCCGCCGCCGCCAGTGCGAGGGCTGCGCCGCGCGCTTCACCACCTTCGAGCGCATCCAGCTGCGCGAGATCGCCGTGGTGAAAACGGGCGGCGCGAGCGAACCGTTCGACCGCGACAAGCTGGCCCGCTCGATCGAGATCGCCTGCCGCAAGCGCGCCATCGAACCCGTGCGGATCGAGCGGCTGGTTTCCGGCATCCAGCGCCAGCTTGAGACGAGTGGCGAATCCGAGGTGGCCACCACCCGCATCGGCGAGCTGGCGATGGAGGGCCTCAAGGGGCTGGATAGCGTCGCCTATATCCGCTTCGCCAGCGTTTACAGGGACTTCACCGAGGCGCGCGATTTCGAGGAATTCGCCGGATCGGTCCGCGAGGTGGGCGGCGAGTGATGGCGCGGCAGTGCGCGGCGGCGGGCTTATCCCGGAAGGCATCCCGGAAATAGGGCCGTTATAATCACGTGCTCCTGAAAGCAGGGGTGCAGCACCCGGCCGCAGTGCCTTACTGCCCCAGGCTCCTGCTTTCGCAGGAGCACATCGCTCTCTTGTTGGTGGAGCAGCACAAATAGATAGAGCGTGGCATCTCGCGGGCATGAGCACGTCATTCTGACCAAACATCATCGGTTCGGCTCTGCCGGCTGGAATAATCCCCAACTGCTCTCTCTCCGTTCGTGTCAAGCGCAGTCAGGACAGACACGGCGCGCGACATATTTCGCTGACGCCCGACACCGGATATCAGGACCCCCTTCCCCGCTCCGGTCTTGACGCGCACGCCAGAGAGGGCCAGCGACCTCCCATACCCACAAGCAGGATTTCCAACCCTATGCACAGCGCGGTCGCGCCCCAGCCCGTCATCATTCTCGTCCGCCCGCAGCTTGGCCAGAATATCGGCAAGGCGGCGCGGGCGATGCTCAACTTCGGGTTGACGCGGATGCGGCTGGTCGCGCCGCGCGACGGCTGGCCCAACCCGGATGCCGGCCCGTCGGCCGCCGGTGCCGACGATATTCTCGCCAAGGCGGAACTATTCGATACGCTGGCCGATGCCGTTGCCGATTGTGCCCATGTGTTCGCGACGACGGTGCGCAAGCGCGGCGTCACCAAGCCGGTGATGGCGCCGGATGAGGCCGCCCAAGCCGTCCATGCCGAGGCCGGGCTATCCGCATTGGTCTTCGGCCCGGAGCGCTCGGGGCTGGAGACGGACGAGGTGGCGCTCGCCCGCACCATCCTGACCGTGCCGATCAACCCGGAGTTCGGCTCGCTCAATCTCGCGCAGGCGGTGATGGTCGTCGCCTATGAATGGTCGAAGCAGCAAGGGCTGGTGCAGCCGCCCCGCACCGACCTACTGCCGCCCGCCCCGCAAGGCGAGCTGGACGGGATGATCGCGCAACTTGAGACGATGCTCGACGAGGCCGGCTATTTCTTCCCGCCCAGTCGCGTGCCGGCTACCAAGCGGACGCTGCGCACCCTGCTGAGCAAACCCGGCTGGAACCATCTGGAGGTTCGCACCCTGCGCGGCGTGCTCTCCGCGCTCGCCAACCCGCGGGAGCGCTGACACCGCACAATGCTGCGCATCGCCCGCAACGGGGCAGCGTCCATCCCCTCGCTCCTGCGCAGACCTGGCGCATCGCGGACCGCCCCCTTCCATGCAGAGCACGGCGCGGGTCACCGCGTGGCTGAATGGCGTTCATCGCCAGCCTCCCGCTGCACCGCAACGGAAAAGCCCGCTCCCACCGCGCGATCATGCGCCATCGCCCAATGACGGCGTCAAATCAGCCCATCCCCTCCCATACTCGACCTATCGCTTCGACCGGAACGGAATCTTGCCACGACCGGTTCCTTCCGCAACGCACATATCCCGTCCATGATAGCCAATATCTCCCCCCAGCGCGCCCAGAGCGGACGCGAGCATCATTGGGATGCCATCCGAGCACTGCTGATGCTGCTCGGCATCCCCTATCACGTCGCCATGGCCTATCGCGCCGGGCAGACGTGGATCATGAACAGCGGCGAGGGTGCGCAGGCCTTCACATGGCTGGCGCAGGCGATCCACGCCTTCCGCATGCCGGCCTTCTTCATCATCGCCGGCTATTTCGCCGCGCTGCTGCTCAGCCGCCGGGCGCCCGGCACCTGGTGGCAGGGGCGGCTCGTCCGGCTCGGCGTGCCCTTCGTCGCGACGATCCTCACGCTCAACCCGCTGCTCAACCTGTTCTGCGAGCTATCCAATTTCTCATGGGCGGGCGCGCTGCGATCCTGGGGCCATGAAAGCGCGACCTCCGGCGGCTATTGGGTGCGCCATCTGTGGTTCCTGATCGTGCTGATCTATTTCTCCACGGTCGCGGCCCTGCTCTGCCGGTTCGTGCCGCGCCTGCGCGTCGCTACGCTCTCCGCGCGGGTCGATGGGCTGCTGGCGCGCAACCTCGCCTTGACGGTGGTTGGCGTCGCCTTGCTCGTCGGCCTGTGGGAAGGCGCGGCGATCGAATGGTTCTACATGAAGGGGCTGAACACGAACGTCATCCAGGAGATCCTGCGTATCGACCAGACCATCGAGTTCCTGCCCTATTTCCTGCTCGGCTGCTTCATTGCCCGCGCGCCGGCGCTCAAGCAGGCGCTCTACCGCTTCTCACCTGCCGTTGCTGTGTTCGCCGTCGCCGCGCTGGCGCTCGATCTGGCGTTCAGCAAGGCGCTGTGGCCCCCTTATGGCCGCTTCCTCGATACGCTCGCGGCGATCGGCCTCACGCAACTGCTCGTCGCCACGATCAAGCAGATCGGCGACCGGCCCAGCCCGCTGGTGCAGGAGATGGTGCGCGCCTCCTTCGTCATCTACCTCTTTCACCTGCCGATCATCGCCGGGCTGGTGCTGGCGGGGAAAGGGCTGGCCATGCCACTTGGCCTCAAGGCCGGGCTGATGATGGCGCTGACGCTGGCGCTCTCATACGGCATCTGGTGCATCGTCCGGCGCTCGCCCCTGCTGCTGTTCCTGTTCGACGGCACCCGCGCCCCACCGCGCGTGCCGCCACCGCCGCTGGCCACGCGCCGCCTCTGCCGCGAAGGCGCCTAGAAACAGGGCAAAGCCTTGACTCTGGCGCCCGCGCCCGCCATAGGCGCCCCTTCGCAATCGGCCCCGCACCCCGGTGAAGCGGTGGCCCTGCTCCTGAAACATGGACTGCAGGCGAGGACCGGGAAAGACCGCCGCTTCCCCTCAAGGAATGCGGCAGACGTTGTTTGCAGTTGAAGGAACCATCTCATGACGAAGCGCACCAGCGCCAAGTACAAGCTCGATCGCCGCATGGGCGAGAACATCTGGGGTCGCCCCAAGAGCCCGGTCAACAAGCGGGAATATGGCCCCGGCCAGCACGGCCAGCGCCGCAAGGGCAAGATGTCCGACTACGGCATCCAGCTGCGCGCCAAGCAGAAGCTCAAGGGCTATTATGGCGACGTGACCGAGAAGCAGTTCAAGAAGAACTACTTCCTCGCCTCGAAGATGAAGGGCGACACCGGCCAGAACCTGATCGGCCTGCTTGAGCGCCGGCTGGACGCGGTGGTCTATCGCGCCAAGTTCGCGCCGACCATCTTCTCGGCGCGCCAGATCGTCAGCCACGGCCACGTCTATGTGAACGGCGTGAAGTGCAACATCGCCAGCCGTCTGGTGAAGCCGGGCGACGAAGTCACGCTGGGCAAGAAGGCGCAGGAAATGGCGCTGGTCATCGAAGCGCAGAGCCTGCCAGAGCGCGACATCCCCGATTACATCGCGCCCGACGGCGCCGCCAAGATCACCTACACCCGCGTGCCGACGCTGGATGAGGTGCCCTATCCGGTGAAGATGGAACCGAATCTGGTGGTCGAGTTCTACTCGCGCTGATCTGGTTGCAGATTGGAATATAAGAAGGGGCGGTCCGGCGACGGGCCGCCCTTTCTGTATGTGGATTTGGTGGGGCTTGGCGTGGTCCCGACCTGCGGCCAGCTTATGTTGCCGCTTTAGGTTAGCGAGTCTTGCCGCTCGAATTGCGCAGATGTGGGGGACGGCACGGCTGTGCCCTTTGGCCAGGGCCGCCCCAGCCGCCGCCGGGCTTCAGCATATCGAACCGAGTGGGCGACGTTGGGATATAAAATCCCGACAGCCGCCCATCCGGCCTAACGAAATCAGGCCACGTTGCTTCCGGCGTCAGCGCCCAGCTCGCTTTCGAGCCAGCCCTTGAGCGCGCTCTTGGGCGCGGCGCCGACCTTGGTGGCGGCGGGCGCGCCGTTCTTGAACAGGATCATAGTCGGGATGCCGCGCACGCCGTAGCGGGAGGGGGCATCGGGATGATCGTCAATGTTGATCTTGGCGATCGTCACCTTGCCGGCCAGTTCCTCGCTGATCTCCTCCAGCGCCGGGCCGATCATCTTGCAGGGGCCGCACCATTCCGCCCAGAAGTCGACAAGCACGGGCGTGTCGGCGGAAAGCACGTCGGTCTGGAAACTGGCGTCGGAAATCGCTTTGGTGGCCATGATTGCTCACTCCTTATGGTTGCTTCCATTTAGGACGAGGATGCACCCGCCTCAAGGTTGCCGGCCGCCAACTTCTGCTCGGGGCCGCCAAAGCGCGGCTTGTGCGCTGCCAGCAGAGCGGCGGGCAGGTCGATGAGGCGCGGCCCGGCGGTATAGAGCAGACTGACACGCTGCGGGCGGCCGGGCAAAATCTCGGCCAAAGCGGCGGCATAGGCGGCCATCTGCGCGATGTGCGCGGGCGGCACCGCACCGGCATCCTCCGGCACGTAGCGGCCGGTCTTGAAATCGACGATATGGACGAGATCGTCCGTCACCAGCAGCCGGTCGACCGTGCCGGCGATCACCTGCCCCTCCACCACCGCCGCGATCGGCGCCTCGGCCAGCGCCTCCGGGCCGAACAGGGCGGCGTGAGTCGGGTCGTCCAGCACGGCGAGGACATGGGCGATGAGCGCCCTGCGCGCGGCTTCATCGGCCAGCCCGCCCACGCTCGCCAACCAGCGCCCGGCGGCCTCGGCGCGGTCGGCCGGCGGCAGATCGGGCAGGCGCTCGAACAGCGCATGGAGCAGCCGCCCGCGCTCGGCGGCGGCACGCATCGCGGCATCGGGCGGTGGATCGGGCACGTCATCCTCGACGGAGGCGGAGGGCGCGAGCGGACGGGGAGGGCGCGCCTCGACCGGCGCCGGCGCGTGCAGCCACGTCGGCAGCGTCTCCGGTTCGGTGGGCGCTTGGGCAGTGCCGCCCGCCGCTTTCGCTGGCTTGAGGTCCGGCGGGCCGAGCCATTGCAGCCCCTCGCCCCACTCGGCCAGCGCAACCGGATCGGCCCCGAGCCGGCGCAGCGCGTTATGCGTCGCCTGATACCAGCTCGCCTCGGGCGGCACGCCCCTGGCGCGGCTGCCGAGCGCGCCGGTGACGACAAGCTGCTCCTGCGCGCGGGTGAGCGCCACATAGAGCAGCCGCCAATGCTCCTCCGCCTCGGCCGCCTCCGCCGCCGCCATCGCTTGCTCGATCGGCGCGGCCGCCTCGCCCTTGCCGGGGCGGATCAGCGGCAGCACCGCCTCGCCGCGCACCGGCAGCGCCACCGCGTCGGCGCGCGGGCGCATGGCGGGATCGAACGCAGCATCGGCGAGGATGACGATGGGCGCCTCCAGCCCCTTGGCGCCGTGGACGGTCATCACGCGGACCATGTCGCCGGAGTCGGTCAGTTCGCGCTTGATGTCGGCATCGCCCCGGTCGAACCAGTCGATGAAGCGCTGCAAGGAGGGATGATCGTCCGCCTCGAAGGAGAGTGCGGCGTTGACCAGCTCGTCAATGGCGTCGCGCGCTTCCTCGCCCAGCCGGGCGATGAGCATGCGCCGCCCCGCCATCGGGCCGGAGAGGATCGCCTCCAGATAGCGATAGGGCGTGGTGAAATCAGCGGCGGCGAGCAGCGCACGCAGTGGCGCCTGCGCCTCGGGAGGCAGCGTCTCGCGCAGATGCGCCCAGAGCGAGCGCCCCTCCGGCCGCAGCGCGCGGGCCATGAGATCGTCCTGGCTCCAGCCGAGCAGCGGCGAAACCAGCAGGTTGGCGAGGTTGAGGTCATCCTCGGGCTGCACGGCGAAGCGGATCGCCGCCAGCAGATCCCGCACCGCCAGCGGCGCTTGCAGGCGCAGGCGGTCGACGCCCGCCACCGGCACCCCTGCCTCATAGAGCCGGGCGACGATCAGCCGCGAGAGCGCCCCCCGGCTGCGCAGCAGGATGAGGATATCGCCCGGCCGCGCCGCGCGGCCCTGCGAGGCAAGCCACAGCGGCTCGGCCAGCCAGCCCTTGATGAGCGCGGCGATCTTCTCGGCATGGCGGCGCTGGTGGTCGGCCAGCCAATCCTCGTCCCCCTCGGTCGGGCTGTCCTCCGCCTCGGCATCCTCGTCATCCTCGGGCGGGATCAGCGAAGTCGGCGGGAGCAGCAGCACCTTGCCGGGGTGCGGGCGGGCGCTGTGGTGCGGGGCGGATGGCGCCTCCAGCCCGAGCGCGGCATGGCCCACCTCCTCCAGCACGGCGTCGACCACGTCCAGCACCGCCGGCATGGAACGGAAGCTGAGCGAGAGCGGCAGCTCGGCAAAGGGATGCTTAACCCGCGCGGTGGACTCGCGGAAGAAGCGCAGCGCCTTGAGGAACGCCTCGGGGCTGGTGCCTTGGAAGCCGAAGATCGCCTGCTTGGTATCGCCCACGACGAAGAGCGTGCGCAGCGTGCGGGCGGCCTCCTCCTCCACTTCCAGAAACTCGGCGACGATGGACCAGACGATGTCCCACTGCGCATCGTTGGTGTCCTGCGCCTCGTCGACGAGAATGTGATCGACCCGCTGATCGAGCTTGTAGCGGATCCACTCGGCCATGCCGGCCTGCGTCAGCAGCGCGCTCGCCCGGCCGATGAGATCATCGAAATCGACCGCGCCGGCCTGCCGCTTGGCCTGCGCATAGGCGCGGGCATAAGCGCGGCCGGCGACCAACCCCTGCGCGGCGCAGCGCACATAAGCGACCTGCCGGCGCAGGGCGAGCAGCGACGCAGCCGCCTCCCCGGCCTCGGCCGCCAGCGCGACATAGTCCGGCTCGGCGGCGAGCAGCTTGTCGCGGTTGCGGTTCTTGACCTCGCCATCCTTGGTGAGCAGCGCGGACCGCAGTTCCTCCAGCATCGCCACCCGCGCCGGCGCATCGGCCGCAAGCCAGCGTGCGATCAGGTCCGCGCACGCCATGCCCGACGCAGCGCCCCATGCCCGGTTCGCCGCCGCCGCCGCTTGCAGCGCGTGGATAGGAAAGGCGTCGTCCGCGCACCAGCCCGCCAGCGCCGCTTCGATATCGCCCTCCGGCAGCTTGAGGAAGGCGAGCAGGAAGCTCTCAATATCGGCGGGGAGCAGCGCCAGCAGGTCCGCCGCCTGCACGCATCGGGCAAGGTAAGCGAGCGTGCCGCCCTCGCCCATGCGCAGCGCCAACATCTCCAGCGCGGCGAGCACGGCCGTCTCGCCGTTGTGCTCCGCCGTCTCGATCATCGCGATCAGCGCGCGGCGGGAGAGGTCCGCCTGCCCGCGATCATCGAGCGGCTCGAAACCGGGCACCAGCCCCGCTTCCAGCGGGAAGGCGGCGAGCAACCCCTGACAGAAGCTATGGATCGTCTGGATGCGCAAGCCACCGCCGGTCGCATCGAGCACGCGGGCGAACAGCAGCCGCGCGCGGGCGACCGACTCCGGGCCGGGGTCCTCGCCAAGCGCGATCAGATCGGCCGCCACCTCAGCGCTCTTGCCCTGCACCCAGCGGGCGAGGCGGCTGTGGACGCGCTCGGCCATTTCCGCCGCGCCGGCCTTGGTGAAGGTGAGGCAGAGGATGCGCTCGGGCGCCACGCCGGCGAGCAGCAGGCGCAGCACGCGCGCGGAGAGCACATGGGTCTTGCCCGTACCGGCCGAGGCGCTGAGCCAGACATGCTGTTGCGGATGCGAGGCCTCCGCCTGCTCGGCCTTGAGCGGCTTGAGCGCGCCAATATCGGACGACGCGTCAGCCATGGCCGCCCCCCGGCCGTCCACCCCGGCCGAACCACTCATCCAGCCGCATGAGCTGGTCATAATCGGTGAACACCGGCGCATCCGAATGCGGGCGCGCGGGGAATGGCTCGTCACCGGTCAGCCAGCGCGCCACGGCATCATCGAAGAAGCGCGCGACCAGCGGCAAGAAGTCCTCCGTGGCGATCCGCCCCCGGCTGCCCTTGGCGTCCGTCACCGCCTTGCGGTTGCCGAACTGGCCGCTCGCGCTCTTGTTGAGCCGCCAATATTCGAAGGCGCCCACCGCCGTGCCTGCCGACACCGCCTGGAAACCGCCCGCCTGCGCGATCAGGCCGAGCAGGCCAAGCTGGAGCGAATAGCCCGCGCGCACCTGGTTGACCGTGGCGACCGCGCCGCTCTTGTAATCGACAATGCCGACCGTTCCGTCCGCCAGCCGGTCGACCCGGTCCGGCTTGCCGCGCAGGGTGACGCCGCCGCGCTCGACCGTGCCCCATTGCTCGCCGAACAGGATGGTCCGCCCGGCCTCCGCCTGCGCCGCCACTTCCGCCGCCACCCAGTCCAGCGCAGCGAGCAGGCGCGGCTGCCACAACGCCTTGAGCAGCGGATGGGCGGCGGCATCCGCGATCATCTCCCGCGCCAGCGCCGCCAGCCGCGCGGGATCGGCGCTGCCTTCCTCCATCCAGCGCTGGAGCACATCATGCGCGCGGGTGCCGCGCCACGCCGGCCCCGGATCGGCATCGACCGGCTCCAGTGAGGCGAGACGGAGGATTTTCGCGGCATAGAAAGCGTAGGGATCGGCGCGTAGCCGGTCGACATCGGTGACGGCGATGGCGGTCGGCCGCGCGGCGCGCGGCGGGCGCGGCGCCGGCTGGGCATAAGCGGGCGCCGGGGCGGAAGGCCGGTCGATGGCGCGGGCCAACGCGATCAGGCGCCGGTCCTCCACCCAGCGCTCGCCGGTCATGGCCTTGAGACGCAGCCAGAAACGCGAGGCGACGGTGGGCGCGGAGGCATCGCGCCGCGCACGGGAGAGCAGCACCTGCGGCGCGCCCAACCCGTTGGAAAAATCATGGGCCGCAAGGCCGATGCGATAATCCAGCCCCGGCAGGCCGAGCGCGCGGCGCAGGCGCGGCGCAAGCCACGGATCAGGCGATGGCAGGCCGGGCCACACCCCTTCATTGAGGCCGGCGAGGATCATCAGGTCCGCCTGCTGGAGCCGCGCTTCGAGCAAGCCCAATATCTGCACGCGCGGATGCCCGCCCTGTGGCGGCCGCACTGCCTGCCCGGCGAGGATCTGCGCGAGCATGCCGACGAAGCCGGCGGGGTCGGCCAGGGGCGGGCCGTGGATGGCCGCCACCTCCGCGTCGGCAAGGCAACGCGCGGCGGCATGGCCCTGATGTCCGGCCCAGACTCGCTCTCCGGTGAGCGCGGACGCCACCTCGCGCACCGCCGCGAACAGGGCGGGCAGCGGACGGGCCTGCGCGAATGCCTCCTCAATCGGGGCGAGCAGCGCCGCCACATCCGGCCACCATGCCCGCACGGCGGCGCGCAGCGTCTGTTGCCGCCCACCCCTCTCGGCAAGCAGCGCGGTGATGCCCGCCAACCCCGCGCCCGGCCGGGGACCGCGCAGCAGCAGGTCCAGCCCGCGCACCGCCTCCAGCCATGGCAGCCGCGCCTCGCCCGCCATCACCAGCGGATGCTTGAGCAGGGCGAGCAGCGCCACCGGCGCAAACGCATCCGCCCCGGCCTGCGCCAGCGCCAGCAGCAGCGTGCCGGGCGGAAGCTGCGCCAGCGGGCGGCCGGCGCTGTCGTCCGCCGCGATGCCCCAGCGCGCGAGATGCGCCGAGACGCGGGTAGCGAGATCGCGGTCCGGCGTGACCAGCGCCGCCGTGCGCTCCGGCGTCTCCACCGCCTCACGCAGCGCGATGGCGATGGCCTGCGCCTCCTCGGCCGGGTTGGCGGCCTCGATGGCGCGCACGTCCCTCAGCGAGCGCTCGGCCGCCGGCACCTCCGGCCAGCCGCCGGTGAGCAACGGCGGCAGCATGGCATTGCTGATCGCCCGCCCACGCGCCGCGCGCGCATCATGCTCGCTGCCCCAGCGCCACAGGGCGACCTCGTCGCGATGCGCGTCCATCCGCTCCAGCAGCAGCTTGAGGGCGAATTGCGGATGCGATTCGAGCGCGGGCGGCGGCAGGTCGCGCCCCGGCGGGGGCGATGTCACCGGGCCGATGGCGTCCCACTGCGTGGCGGTGAGGTTGAGATCGAGATCGGGCAGCACGACCATGCCCTGCGGCAGCCCCGCCACGGTCTTGAGCAGCCCGGCAACGGCGGGCGCGCTGGTGACGATGCCGGCCGCGACCACGAAGCGGTCCGGCGGTGCTTCCCGCCAGCGCGCGGAGACGTGCTCCAGCAGCCGGTTGCGCCGCTCCGCCATGTCAATGCAGCCGCGCGCCGCCAATTCGCGCTGCCAGGCGTCCATCAACGCCTCGAACTCGCCGAACGCAGTCTGCCAGTGGCCGGAGAGGTCCTCCGGCTCCAGCGCCTTGAGGTCCGCCAGCTCCTTGCGCTCGACAAGAAGCTGGTCGAGCGCCTGCGCGAGCGCGCTCGCCAACCGATAGGCCTCGCCAATCTCCAGCCGCTCGCCCCGCCGCGCGCGCTGCTCGGCGACGAGGCGGGTGAGGATCATCAGCCGCTCGGCCGGCAGAATCGCGGGCGGGATGCCGGCGTCGCTCCCCATCGGCGCCAGCGCGCTGCCCAGCGTCTCGCCCAGGTCGACATCGCCCACCGGCACCAGCCGGGGCAGCAGCAGGCCAGTGCCCGACGCGCGCACGAAGGCATCGCGTACCGCCCGGATCGCGCGGTTGTTGGGCAGCAGCACGATGCCGCGCGCCAGGGCCAATCCGCCGTCGGTGCGGCCATGTTGGGCGAGCAGACCGGCGGCGAGCGCATCGGCAAACGCCCGGTGCGCGGGAATGGTGTAGAGAGCGGGCGCGCGCCGCTCAGCCACCGCGCAGCCCAGCCTCAACCAGCGGCAGCGCGGCTGGCGTGCCGACATCGAACCACAGGCCGGTGTGGACGAAGCCATAAGCCCGCCCGGCGGCGATGGCGCGATCCCAGAAGATGTTGGTCGAGAAATGATCGGACGGCGGATCGGTAATCAACCGGGGCGAGATGATCTGCACGGCGGTAAACACAAAGGGCGCCAACCGCCCCGGCTTGCGCCGCGTGATCCGCCCCGCGCCATCCATGTGGAAATCTCCCGGCCCGCCATGGCCGGTCGCGCAGGCGTGCGGCACCATCAACAACAGCACGTCCATCAGCGCATCATCCCAGCGGGCGGCAAGCTGATGGATCGCGTCATATGGCCCGTTGAGCCAGAGATTGTCGCTCGCCGCGCACAGGAACGGCTTGTCACCGAGCAACGGCAGCGCCTTGACCAGCCCGCCGCCCGTTTCCAGCAGCTTCTCACGCTCATCGGAGATGAGATACTCCGCGCCGGTCCGCCGGGCGCGCGCGCGCAGATGCGCCACGATGGAATCCGCCAGATAATGCACGTTGACTACCGTGCGGCGGATGCCCGCCTCCTCTATCCGGTCGAGCGCATGGTCGATGAGCGGCTGCCCCCCCACCTGAATGAGCGGCTTGGGCCGGGTCGCCGTCAATGGTCGCATCCGCTTGCCGAGACCGGCGGCCATCAGCATCGCCGTCTCCAGCCTGAGCGTCATGCCGCGCCCGCGCCGATCCGCAGCGCCCCCCGCGCCTCAGCCGGCACATTGGCGGCGAACCACGCCGCCACCGGCGCCAGCGCCGGATGGGCGAGGTCGCGCTCCAGCAGGCCCCACATGCGCGGCAGGAAATCGAGATAGCGCGGCTTGCCGTCACGCTGGCACAGCCGCGTGAAGATGCCGATGATCTTGGCGTTGCGCTGCGCGCCCAGCACCGCGTAAGCCGCGCGGAAATCGCGCGAGGTGGGCGCGATTCCCTCATAATGGGTCAGCATCGCCGCCTCGATGGCGGCCGGCACGTCACGCCGCGCATCCTGCAAGAGCGAGACGAGATCGTAAGCCGGGTGGCCGGCCAGCGCATCCTGAAAATCGAGCAGCCCCAGCCCGCGCGAGCGGCGCACGTCCGGCAACAGCATGATATTCTCGGCATGATAATCGCGCAGCACGGTGACGACCGGCGTGGCATCCTGCTCGGCGATGGGCAGCACCGCATCCCACGCGGCGGCATAGCCGGCCTCGTCCACGGCCAGCCCTGCCGCCGGGCAGAACCATTCGGTGAGCAGGGCCGCCTCGCGCTGATAGACGGCGCGGTCATAGGGCGGCAGGCAGTCGGCGGCCGGCAGACAATGCAGATCGGCCAGTAGCGAGACGGCACGGCCGTAAATGTCCAGCTCCTCCTCCGGCGCCTCGTCCAGCCGCTCGCGGACGCGCTCGTCGCCAAAGTCTTCCAGCAGCACGAGGCCCCGATCGAGATCGCGCGCGAGAATCTCCGGCGCGGCGAAGCCATGGCCGCACAGCCACTCACCCACCGCGATGAACGGTCGTGGGTCCTCATGCGGCGGCGGCGCGTCCATCAGCACAGCGCGGCGCCCTTCCCCGACCACACGGAAATAGCGGCGGAACGAGGCATCGCCGGCCAGCGGCAGGATGCGCGCGCCGCCCCACCCGGCCGCGGCAAGGAAGGCGGGCGCGCCGGCGGGCGGAATCATCTCTGTGGCCATCTGCTCTCCCAAGCCCCCGGCATGGTGACTGTCAAGATGCGGCCGCCCTCCGGCGCCACCGCAATGTGGATGGCGAGCGCGATATCGGCATAAAGTCCGCCCAGCCGGTCCGGCCATTCGATGACCAGCGCGCCGCCCTCCAACCAGTCATCAAGGCCGAGCTCCGCCACCTCGTCCGCCTCCTCCAGCCGGTAGAGATCGACATGGGCGATGGGCAGACGCGCCTCCGGCGGCTCATAGCCCTGCACGATGGCGAAGGTGGGACTGGGCGCCTCGCCGGCAAAGCCGAGGCCGCGCAGCAGGCCGCGCGCCAGCGTGGTCTTGCCCGCGCCCAGCCCGCCTTCCAGCGTGAGGACATCGCCCGCGCGCATCTGCGGGGCGATGGCGCGGCCAATCGCCTCCAGCGCCGCCGCGTCGGCCGCATGCAGGGTGATCGCCGCCACCGCTCAGGCGTCCCGCGGCAGATCGATCGTGACGATCGTCCCCTGCCCCGGCTCGGATTCCAGCGTCACGCTACCGCCATGCGCCTCGACAAGCTGGCGGGCGAGCGGCAGGCCGACGCCGGAGGCCTGCCCCTCGGCATTGCGACCGAACCGCGCGAACGCATCGAACAGGCGCACCTGCGTCTTGCCGTCGATGCCCGGCCCATCATCGGAGACGACGACGCGCACCGTTTTAGCGCGCCCCTCGGCATGGAGGAGCACGCGCCCGCCCTCCTGAACATAGCGCACCGCATTTTCGGCGATATTCCCGATTGCCTGGCGGATGCGCCGCTCGTCCCCGCTCACCGTACCAGGATCGGCCGGAACATCGAGCGCCAGCGTCACCTTGCGCGCCGCCGCCTGCGCCGCAAGCGCGCTGGCGACGCCGCGCAGCAGCGGTTCCATCGCCACCGGCTTGCGCTCGATGGGGAGGCCGCCCGCCGCGCCCTGGGTCAGATCCAGCACATTGTCGATCAGCCGCGAAAGCCGCGTCGTGCTGTCGACAATCGCTTCCACATAGTCGCGCGCCTGCGGGGACAGGTCGCCCGCATAGCCGGACTGCATCATCTCCGCGAACCCGGCGATGGAGGTGAGCGGCGTGCGCAACTCGTAGCTCATGTTGGAGACGAAGGCGGTCTTGACCCGGTCGGCATCTTCCAGCGCCTCGTTGCGGTCACGCAGGGCCTGCTCGATGCGGCGGCTGTCGGACGTGTCGAGCATCACGAACAGCGCATTGCCATCCGGTAGCGGAATGGCCGCGAACTCGAAATGCCGCCCGTCCGCGAAGGCGATGCGCCCGCCACGCTGCCGCCGCTCCACCGTCGCGGCACGGATGAGCTGATGGACGAGGCCCGCCTGCTGCGGCTTGGCCAGGCGGTCGGCCAGCCCTGCCATCAGCTCGTCCACGCGCGGATGCGTGGCCAGCTTCGTCTCCGGCACGGCCCAGATCTGGCGGAAGCGGCTGTTCCACAGGTGCAGACGGCCATCGGAGGAGAAGACCGCAATCGCCTCGAACAGATTGTCGAGCGTCGCCGTGCGCACGCGCAGCAGCGTATCGCGCGCGCTGGAGAGCTGCATATGCTCGGTGCGATCCTCGAAGATCAACAGCAGCCCGCCATCCGGCAGCGGCTGGGCATAGACCCGCAAATGCACGCCATCGCGCAGCCGCCAGCTTTCCTCCCGGCCCTCGGGCGACTGGAACCATTGCCGGCGTTCCTTGCGCCACATCGCGAAATCCGGCGTTTCGGGCACCAGCCCGGCATCACGCATGGCATCGAGCACGCGGTCGAAATCGGTATCGGTCGCGGCCATATCCGGCCGCAGCGCGAAGATGCTGAGGAACGGCTGGTTGCAGAATTTGAGCCGCTGATCCGCGCCGAACTGGACGACGCCGGCCGAGAGACGATCCAACATGTCGCGATTGGCCTGGATGAGCCGGCGCAGTTCCGCCCGCGCCTCCTCCAGTTCCTGCATGTCGATGGCGTAGCCGGCCACGCCCACCTCTCCCAGCGGCACGTCGACAATGCGCATCAGCCGCCGCTTGCCGTCTATGGTGACGGGGAGCATCCGCGCGGTCGGCGCCTGCGCATCTGCGGCGCGCGCGGCCGAATCACCAGGCGAGAGGCCATCCACCGCTTCGATCAGCTCGATGCCCTGCTCGACCACCTGCTGCGCGGAGTCGGCATCCACCGCCCGCACATAGGCGCTGTTGACGAGGCTGATCCGCTGGTCCGGCGTGCGGTGCCACACCGGCATCGGCGCCGCCTCGATCACGCCGGAAAGCGCCTCCAGCGCCTCGCGATAGCGCCCGGACTGCGTGCGCAGATCCTCGATCTGGGATTGGCTTTCCGTCGCGTCGAACAGCCACAGCACGATGGTGCCGGGGCTGGCGAGATCCGGCCCCGCCGGGCCGCCGCGCACCAGCAGCGTGCGGCTGGAGCCTTGCGCGCGCACCGGCAGCACGAAGGCCCGGCTCCCGCGCTGCGCCGCCTTGATCTCCGCCGCCAGCGCGCGGCCATGGTCCGGTTCAAGCCCCCCCTCCTCGGATACCAGTTCGGAGAGGAAGGCCGGCACGGTGGTGCGCCCCAGCCAGTTGGCGAGCCGCGCAGGCGCCTCGATCCGCCCGTCCGTCCGCACCAGCAGCGGAATGGCAGGGGCGGACTGGAGCAGATCCGCAAGGCGATCCGCCTGCCCTCGCGCCTGCCGGGACGCCCGCCGCAACGCCAAACCCGAAACGAGCGCCCACGCGCAGACCGCTAGCCAGAGGGCTAGCGCGGCACCGATGACGCTGAGGGCAAGGGGCGAGAGCGATGTCACCACGCTGGATTACGTGGCTATCCCGCCGGAGACAACGGGCGATCGTGGATAGGCGCAATTAGCGGCGGCATGATGGGACTATTCCCGCAATGGGGGCCACCTCTCGCAACAAACCGACAGCGCTCTGCGCAGGCAGGAGCACGGCATTCCATTGAGCGGTCATCGTCCCGCGTATGCGATGCGACCCAAACGAAAATGGCGGCCTTATCGGGCCGCCATTTCCTGTTCGCCTGGATGAAGGAACGACCGCAGAGAGCGGGTTTTCTCCCTCAATAGCGGTAATGATCCGGCTTGAACGGCCCTTCGACCGGCACGCCGATATAGCTGGCCTGCTTGGGCGTCAGCTTGGAGAGCTTGACGCCGAGCTTGTCGAGGTGAAGCGCGGCGACCTTCTCGTCCAGATGCTTGGGCAGCACATAGACCTCATTCTTATACTGCTCGCTGCGCGTCCACAGCTCGATCTGCGCCAGCACCTGATTGGTGAAGCTGGACGACATGACGAAGCTGGGATGGCCGGTGGCGCAACCGAGGTTCACCAGCCGGCCCCTGGCCAGCACGATGATCTTCTTGCCATCGGGGAAGGCGACCTCGTCCACCTGCGGCTTGATCTCCGTCCACTTCATATTATCGAGCGCGGCGATCTGGATTTCGCTGTCGAAGTGGCCGATGTTGCAGACGATCGCCATATTCTTCATCGCCCGCATATGGTCGAGCGTGATGACGTCGGCATTGCCGGTCGCGGTCACGAAGATGTCGGCGCGCGTCGCGGCCTCCTCCATGGTGACGACCTCATAGCCCTCCATCGCCGCCTGCAGCGCGCAGATCGGATCGACCTCAGTGACGAGCACGCGCGCGCCGCCGTTGCGCAGCGAGGCCGCGCTGCCCTTGCCAACGTCGCCGAAGCCCGCGACCACGGCGACCTTGCCGGCCAGCATCACGTCGGTCGCCCGGCGGATCGCGTCCACCAGGCTCTCCTTGCAGCCATAGAGATTGTCGAACTTGCTCTTGGTCACGCTGTCATTGACGTTGATCGCCGGGAAGGGGAGCTTACCCTGCTTGGCCAGCTCATAGAGGCGGTGCACGCCAGTGGTCGTCTCCTCGGAGACACCCTTGATCGCGGCGACCGTCTTGGTGAGATAGCCCGGCCGCTCGGCGAGGAAGCGCTTGAGCGTGGCCACGAAGATGCGCTCTTCCTCATTGCCTGGCTCGAACAGCGCCTCACCCGCCTCGACCCGCGCGCCCCACAAGGCGAACATGGTGGCGTCGCCGCCATCGTCGAGGATCATGTTGCAGGGCGTGTCACCCCAGTCGAAGATGCGGACGACATAATCCCAATATTCCTCGAGCGTCTCGCCCTTCACGGCGAACACCGGCACGCCGCTCGCCGCAATCGCCGCGGCGGCATGGTCCTGGGTCGAGAAGATATTGCACGAGGCCCAGCGCACCTGCGCGCCCAGCGCCACCAGCGTCTCGATGAGCACCGCGGTCTGGATCGTCATGTGCAGCGAACCGGTGATGCGCGCGCCCTTGAGCGGCTGCGCCGCGCCGAACTCCGCCCGAAGCGCCATCAGCCCCGGCATCTCCGTCTCGGCGATCTCAATCTCCTTGCGGCCGAAATCGGCAAGTGAAAGATCCTTGATCACGTAATCCTGGGCGATGGTTGCCACCTCAAATCTCCTCACGATGGATGCGCGCCGGAGAACGGCGCCGGACGAACGGCGTGGCCGATCGCTATGCGCGCGCCTTATCAAGCGCCTTTGCCGGGAGCAAATATAAAGATTTCTTTATGTCATTTCAGCCGTGGCTAGGCGTGACCGCTGCTGCTCGCCAGCATCGCCGGGTCGATCCCCTCCAGCGCAAAGGCGGTCGCCCAGCGCTGCTCCGGGCTGACGTCGAACAGCCGGCGCGGATTGGCCTGGCTGACATACCAGCCCGGCGCGGCCAGTTCCCGCTCAAGCTGCCCCGCGCCCCAGCCGGCATAGCCGAGCGCCACCAGATAATCGCGCGGCCCGGTGCCGCTGGCGATGGCGTTCAGCACGTCCAGCGAGCCGGTGAGCGCGATATCCCCGGCGACCACATGGCTATCGTCCGTGGACCAGTCGCGGCTGTGCAGCACGAAGCCGCGCTGCGGCTCCATCGGCCCGCCGGCCAGCACGGTGCTATCCGCCACATCACCAATCTCGAGATCGAACGAGGAGAGGAGATGGTGCAGGCTGACCCCGCTCATCGGCTCATCCAGCGCGATGCCGAGCGCGCCGCCATGATCGTGCACGCACAGCAGGATGGCCGAGCGCTGGAAGCGCGGGTCCGGCATGTCCGGCATTGCGAGCAGCAGATGCCCGGCCATGGAAAGGACGGCGGTGTCGGTCATGATGCGCGCGATGCTCTCCGTTCAACGAATCGCCCCAAGGATGCGCCCGCGCACGCCGCCCCGTCCAGTGCCAAAGGCGCACGCGACCGGCTGGGGCGATACGCCGTGCCCGGCGCGCGGGCGGCAGCGGCGCCCTTGACAGCACGCGGCCGAACGCCGACTTCCCCTCACAGGGCCGCGCACCGGCCCGCCACCTTGCATCAGGAGACGCGCTATGACCATCAACGTTGGCGACAAGCTGCCCGCAACCACCTTCGCCGTGATGACCGAGAACGGCCCGGAACAGGTCGACAGCGCGGATTATTTCGCGGGCAAGAAGGTAGCGCTGTTCTCCGTGCCCGGCGCCTTCACGCCCACCTGCTCGGCCAAGCACCTGCCGGGCTACATCGAGAAGGAAGCCGACCTCAAGGCCAAGGGTGTCGACGAGATCGCCTGCACCGCCGTCAACGATCCCTTCGTGATGGGCGCCTGGGGCAAGTCTGCCGGGGCGGACAATAAGGTGACGATGCTGGCGGACGGCAACGGCGCCTTCGCCAAGGCGGTCGGGCTGGAAATGGACGGCAGCAAGTTCGGCCTCGGCACGCGCGGCCAGCGTTATTCGATGCTGGTCAATGACGGCGTGGTGGAGCAGCTCCACGTCGAGGCGCCGGGCGAGTTCCGCGTCTCCAGCGCGGACTATATGATCGACCAGCTCTGAGGATTATACACGGGCGCAGGAGCGGGCGCGACCGCCTGCTTCTGCGCCCGGCATCTCAAATGCCGGCATCTCAAATGAAAGACACACCGGCAATCATGCGGAAGCGGAAGAAGCCGTCTGGCCGATGATCCATGCTTCCCGCACGTAAACGAAATCGCCCTCGCCTTCCCAGCCGCGTCCGTCCGGATAGCGCAATTCGATGCCGGCCAGATCACCTTCATCCGCCAGGTGCATATTGACGCCCATCATGCTGTTTCCGAATTTCGCAACGGCACTCGGGGTCAGCTTGAAATGCGTCGTTGACCCGCATTTTGCACAAAACTGGATTTCCGCAGCCGGGTCTTCCTTGTCCTCCCGGCTGTAGCTGCTCACCACGCCTTCCACGCTGACCTGCGATGGATGATAATAGCCCCAGCGCGCGCCAGCCTTGCTGCACAAGGTGCAATTACATTCGTTGATGAAGTCCGGGCGCTTTTCGATTTCGAGGCGGACCTGGCCGCACAGGCAGGAAAGTTTCAGCATGCCGATCCCCTTAACATGGCTGCTGCCGGCCAGATAGCCGTTCCGTTTCACGGGCCACCGCTCCACATCCTCTTCCGCGCCCCGCGCCGCCGGTCTATGAAAAGCCATGAGCCAGCCGGACAGCCGCCGCATCATCGACCGCCTCACCGCCGAATATGAGGCGGCCACGGGCAATCTGCGCGACGCCTTGCTCGCTTATGCGCAGAGCGGCGCCCTGCCCTCGCCGGAGGCCATCGCCGAGCGCGCCTTCTGCTATCCGCAGCTCACCATCGACTATTGGCAGGCTGTCAACGGGCCGCCCAGCCGCCGCTCGTTCGGGCGGCTGACCAAGACCGGGCGCTACGCGACGACGATCACCCGCCCCGCCATGTTCGCCGACTATCTCAAGGAGCAGCTCGATCTGTTGATCGCCGATTATGCGGTGGAGATCACCGTCGGCCGCAGTGACCAGCCCATCCCCTTCCCTTATGTGCTGGAGAATCTGGAGGCGGGCGCGCTCGCCGCCATCCCGCCAGCCGAGTTGGCACGCCATTTCCCTTCCACCGAGTTGGCCGAGATCGGCGACGAGATCGCGGACGGGCTGTTCCTGCCCGATCCCGCCGGGGTGCGACCGCTGGCGCTGTTCGACGCGCTGCGCACCGATTTCTCGCTCGCCCGCCTGCGCCACTACACCGGCACGCCGCCCGAAGACGTGCAGCGCTATATCCTGTTCACCAACTATCACCGCTATGTCGATGAGTTCGTGCGCTGGGGCTGCGCGGAGCTGAAGCGGCCGGGTACGCGCTTCACCGCCCTCTCCGGCGCGGGCGGGGTGCGCGTGACGGCAGACACCGCCGACCCGGAGAGCGCTATCGCGGACAGCGCCTGGCGCCGCCACCAGATGCCCGCCTATCACATGATCGCGCCGGACCGCACCGGCATCACGCTGGTCAACATCGGCGTCGGCCCCTCCAACGCCAAGACGATCTGCGACCACCTCGCCGTGGTGCGGCCGGAGGCGTGGCTGATGATCGGCCATTGCGGCGGGCTGCGGCCGAGCCAGCGCATCGGCGACTATGTGCTCGCCCACGCCTATCTGCGCGACGATCATGTGCTGGACGCGATGCTGCCGCCCGAAATCCCACTCCCCGCCATCGCCGAGGTGCAGGTGGCCATGGCCGAGGCGGCCGGGCATGTGCTGGGTGGGAGCGACGGAACCGGGGACGACATCAAGCGCCGCCTGCGCACCGGCACCATCGTCACCACGGACGACCGCAACTGGGAGTTGCGCTACGCCCACTCGGCGCTGCGCTTCTCGCTCTCGCGCGCCGTCGGTGTGGACATGGAGAGCGCGACCATCGCCGCGCAGGGCTATCGCTTCCGCGTGCCCTATGGAACGCTGCTCTGCGTCTCGGACAAGCCGATCCATGGCGAGCTGAAACTGCCCGGTCAGGCCAACCGCTTCTACGAGGAGGCCATTGCCGGCCACCTCGCCATCGGCCTGGAAACCTGCGAGCGGCTGCGCGCCCAGGGCGACCGGCTGCACAGCCGCAAGCTGCGCGCCTTCAACGAGCCGCCCTTCCGGTGAAGGGCGGGCGCGACAGGCATCATCCCCACCGGGAGGCATGAATGGAACGACTGGGAGCGTCCAGAATCTGGTCCTTTCTCCAGGACGCGGACACGATCCAGCAGGTTTCCAACCGCCAGATCCGGCAAGATCCCGGCCTGCGCGTCGCCAATTATCTCGATCTCGCCGCGCGCATCGCGGAGCTTCAGTTCCGCAATCGGGACCATGTGCTGCTCTTCCGCGGCCAACCTCTCGATTATCGGTCGACCCGGCGCTCGACCAGCCTCAAGGCCTCCATCTTCCGCCCGCCACCGGGGCGCGCCGTGCTGCCGGCCCCTACGCTGGAGCGCCGCTACGCCCGGCTGGCGGTTGCGGAAACGATGCTTGTCGACGCCTTCGGCGTGCATGGCTGGACCGGGCGGCTGCGCGTCCAGCGGCAACGCCTGCTCCGCTGGGCGATCCTCCAGCATTATGAGGTCTGCCCGACACCGCTGCTCGATGTGACGCAATCGCTCCGCATCGCGGCGTCCTTCGCGTCGACGCCGGGCAGCGAGGAGGCTTATCTGTTCGCCCTCGCCGTGCCGAATATCAGCGGCGCGATCACCGCCAGCGCCGAGGCGGGCCTCCAGATCGTCCGGCTTGCCAGCGTCTGCCCGCCCGCGGCGCTGCGGCCCCATATTCAGGAGGGCTATCTCCTCGGCGAATATCCCGATCTGTCATCCCCGCCGCAGCGGGAGATATACAAGCCCTATCAACTCGATTTCGGGCAGCGGCTGATCGGCAAGTTCCGTTTCACACCCGCCACCTTCTGGTCGGACCCGAACTTCCCCCCCGTCCAGCACGCCGCGCTCTATCCGCAAGGCCGGGATTGGCTGGAGGAAGCGAGCACCGCCATCCGCGCGCGCCTTGCCGCCATGCCATGAAGGCTGTCAGGCGGCCCGCGCCATCGCTGGCCACAAAAACCGCTCTGCTTGCCTGTCAGCTTCACGAGAACGGGGCAGCGTCGACGCCCGCCCCGCTTCCAGGCCGCCCCGGCTCTCACCAGCCGCAGCTCTTACCCTTGTTCTGCTGGTCGAGCCACGCTTTAAGCGGCGCGAAGTAGCGGATCAGCGCCTTGCCGCTCATCTCGCGCGAGCCGGTGAAGACCTGCAACGCATCCGGCCACGGCCTGGAGGCGCCCATCTCCAGCATGGCGTTGAGCTTCTCGCCCACCGCCTTGTTGCCATAGAATGAGCAGCGGTGCAGCGGCCCCTTCCAACCCGCCTGCTTGCACGCCGCCTCATAGAATTGGAACTGGAGCAGCCGCGCGAGGAAGTAGCGCGTGTAGGGCGTGTTGCCGGGGATGTGGAATTTGGCGCCGGGGTCGAAGGCATCGGCAGGGCGCGGGCCGCCCGGCGGGACGACGCCCTGATATTGGAGGCGCATGTCGGTCCATGCCTTATTGTAGTCGGCCGGCGCAATCGAGCCGTCGAACACGCCCCAGCGCCAGCGGTCGATCAGCAAGCCGAAGGGCAGGAACGCCACCTTGTCCATCGCCTGCCGCAGCAGCAGGCCGATGTCCTTGTCCGCGCTCGGCACCTGCGCCGGATCGAGCAGCTTGATATCCACCAGATATTGCGGCGTGATCGACAGCGCGACCGTATCGCCGATCGCCTCGTGGAAGCCATCATTGGCGCCGTTCAGGTAGAGGAAGCTCTTATCCTTATAGGCGCGCTGATAATAATTGTGCCCCAGTTCGTGATGGATGGTGACGAAATCGTCGCTATTGACCTTGGTGCACATCTTGATGCGCACATCATCCTTATTATCGACGTCCCAGGCGGAGGCATGGCACACCACCTCGCGGTCACGCGGCGCGATGAACTGGGTTCGCTGCCAGAAAGTCTCGGGCAGCGGCGCGAAACCGAGCGAGGAGAAGAAGCCCTCGCCGATCCTGAACATCTGCTTTTCCCACACGCCGCGCCTGGCCGGGTCCATCTCCCCCGGCACGGTCCCGACATAGCCCTTGGCCTTGAGCAGATCGCCAATGTCATAGCCCAGATCGCCGGCGCCGGCGGGCGCGACGAGCGGGTAGATATTGCCCCACTCCTGCGCCCACATATTGCCGAGCAGATCGGCGCGGATCGGGCCGGTTTTGGGCTGCACCGCGTCGCCATATTTCTCATTGAGTTTGGTGCGGGTGTAGCAATGGAGCGCATCGTACAGTGGCTTCACTTCCTGCCAGAGCTTCTCGGTGAGCGCGGCGAACTCATCCGGCGGCATATCGTAGCCGGAGCGCCACATGGCGCCCGTATCGGCAAAGCCCAACTCTTTCGCGCCTTCATTGGCCAGCGTGACGAGGCGGGTGTAATCGGCCTTCATCGGCTTGCCGACGGTGCCGTGCCAACTCGTCCACATCTCCTGATATTGCGCGGGCGTATGGCCGAGCTTGCCCATCTCCGCCTCGATATCGCTACCGCTGAGCACCTTGCCGTCCAGCGTGCCCTTGCCCTTGCCGTAGCTGGACTGGAGCCGCGTCGCGATGGCGCTCAACTCATCCGCCGCGCCCGGCGTGGTCGGCGCCGGCAGCACGATGCTGGAGCGCAATATGTCCAGCTTGCGCCTGGTATCGGGCGAAAGGCCGGGGACGGCCTGATATTTGGCCGCATCCAGCGCGTAACGCACCTGCATCTCGGTGAAGGTCGCGCCGGCCCCCGCGGCAAGC
>Ga0182736_1001360_pt1 | contig 24654 bp, 26 predicted proteins | sample eDN5th30CKraftBY_FD_128882 | JGI IMG/M metagenome (GOLD analysis project Ga0182736, IMG submission 128882) | Enriched backyard soil microbial communities from Emeryville, California, USA - eDNA 5th pass 30_C Kraft BY (version 2) (version 2) | ecosystem: Environmental > Terrestrial > Soil >...
GACGGCCGCCGCGCCGTCCGGGGCGAGGCAGTGCCCGGAGCACGCCGGGACGGTCGCCGCCCGCCTGCGGTCGATCTCCGACTCGCCGGGCTCGCCGAGCCGCAGCTCGATCCGGGTGCCGAGCAGCTCCTTGAGCGCGGGTCGCAGCTCGCTCCAGCGCCCCGCCGCGACGGCGAGGTGCACGCCGTAGCCGAGGCCCTGCGCCGCGAGGGGCAGCAACCGCGTCTCGACGTCCTCGAACTCGGTGCGCAGCGCGAGGCACCCGTCGACGACGAGCACGACGTCGGTGGCGGGCTCGTCGGGGAAGTCGCCGGCGGCGCGGCGGATGCGGAACTCCTCGACCGAGGCCATCCCGGCGTCGCGGAAGAGCCGTTCGCGTCGGGTGAGCAGCGCCGCGACCTCGGCGACCGTGCGGCGCACCAGGTCGGGGTCGCCCCGGTCGGCGACGGTGCCGACGTGCGGCAGGCCGCCGAGCCGGGCCAGCGCGCCCCCACCGAGGTCGATCGCGTGGACGCCGACCGCTGCCGGGGAGCGGCTCGCCGCGAGCGCGGCGACGAGCGTCACCAGCGCCGTGGACTTGCCGGCCCGGGGGCCACCGACGACGGCGACGTGGCCGGCCGCACCGGCCAGATCGATCTCGAGTGGTTCGCGTCGTTGCTGGTAGGGCCGGTCGACGACGCCGACGACGGCCCGCAGGCCCTCCGCGGTGGCACCGAGCTGCCCATCGTCGAGCGGGGCGTCGTCGAACGCGGCACCGAGCGCGGCGGTGTCGAGCGGGGGCGGGTCGTCCAGCGGCGGCAGCCAGACCCGGTGCGCGGGCGGACCGAGCCCGTCGGCGGCGGTGATGAGCTCGTCGAGGACGGACGCGCCCGGCCCGGACCCGTCGTCGGGCAGAGGCTGCGAACCGTGCCACTGCGCGACGACGTCGACCCCGAACGGCAACGCCCGCCGCACGCCCGCGTCGCCGGTGGACCGCGACCCGCGCGCGGCCGGGCCCGAGACGTACGTCGCCCGGAAGCGCACCAGCTCGCCGGTCCCGTCGGCGAGGAACGCCGAACCCGGCACGGGCGGCAGCTGATGCGCGTCGGGGACCCCGAGCACGGCACGCGACTCCGCGGCGGAGAAGGTGCGCAACGCGATCCGGTACGACAGGTGCGACTCCAGCCCGCGCAGTCGACCCTCCTCCAACCGCTGCGACGCGAGCAGCAGGTGCAGCCCCAGGGAGCGGCCGAGTCGCCCCACCGTCACCATCAGGTCGATCAGCTCGGGTCGCTGCGCGAGCAGCTCGGAGAACTCGTCGACGACGATCAGCAGCGCGGGCAGCGGCGGCAGCTCGGGCCGCTGCCGTCGGGCGGCGGTGTAGTCGGCGACACCCGAGAGGTTGCCGGCGGCCCGCAGCAGCTCCTGGCGGCGGGTGATCTCGCCCGAGATCGCGGCGGCCATCCGGTCGACCAGCGTCAGCTCGTCGGCGAGATTCGTGATCACCGCGGAGACGTGCGGCAGGCCCGAGAGGCCGAGGAACGTCGCGCCCCCCTTGAAGTCGACGAGCACGAGGTTCAGCTCCGCGGGGTCGTGCGCGGTCGCCAGCCCCAGCACCAGGCTGCGCAGCAGCTCCGACTTGCCCGAGCCCGTCGCGCCGATGCACAGCCCGTGCGGACCGGAGCCGCCCTGGGCGGACTCCTTGAGGTCCAGCAGCAGCGGGTTGCCGTGCTCGTCGACGCCCAGCGGCACGCGCAGCCGGTCGGCCGCGGTCCGGGCGCGGCGCCTCCGCAGGGCGGTCACGTCTGCGGGTCCCGGCCGGGGCGGGAGCCCGAGCAACGACGGGAGATCCTGCGGCGCAACGGATTCGCCGTCGTCGGCGGTCGGGGCCGCGGCTGGTCGGTAGCGTGCGAGCCTGCGGGCGAGAGCCGCCGCCTCGACGGCGCCGAGCGCGTCGGGCACGCCGACCGGGGTACCGGCGTCGTCGCCACGCACCCGCGCGAGCGCACCGGTCGACACCACGAGCCGCACGACCGACGGGACCGACCGCCTGCCCGGCGGGGCGCCGACGCGCAGGACCGTCACACCGGCGACCGCGGCCCACGCCCCGGGCGCGTCGGTGCCCTCGACCACGACGAGCACGTGCGGCTCGGCCGGCCCCGCCGCGGCCGGCCGTCCGGCCAGCTCCGCGGCGAGCAGGCCGCGCAGCTCGTCAGCGTCCGAGGTCACCATCCGGACCGGGCCCACGGCGTCGCTGCGTTGCGGGTGGCCGTTGTGCGGCAACCATTTCACCCACTCCCAGGCCGCCCGGTCCGCGGCCAGCACGGCGACCAGCGCGTCGGCGGGGCTGTGCCACATGACGTACTGGGCGACGATCGCGCGGGCCAGCGCGCGCGCCGGCTCCGGATCGGTGCCGGTGCGTTCGAGCCACACCGTCGCGGTGGACCGCAGTGCCAGCGCGACCGGCAGGTCGGCGACGACGGAGTGGCACCCGAGGAAGCGCCGCAACGCCGCCGCGGTGACCGGCTCGACGCCCTCGACCGGGCCGGTCTGCGGGGCGGTCAACCGGGTCGCGAGCCGCTGGGGCCCGAGCGCGACCCGGACCTGCGCGAAGTCGGGATCGGTCGGACGCCGTTCCCAGAGCCTGCCGGCGGCGACGACGTCGACCCACGCGGCCGGCCCGGGGTGCACCGAGCAGAGCGCGGCCCGCTGCTCGTCGGCGACCTGCCGGACGCGGGCGCGCTGCGTCGCGAGATAGCGCAGGTAGTCGCGCCGGTCCTCGTCGAGCCCGGCGGCCCGGGCGGCGGGCCCCTGCCCGGCCGATCCCGACACGGCCATCGCGATGCCGGACAACACGATCATCCCGCCGAACGTCCACGACGACGGGTTGCGGACGCCGAGTGCGGCGACCATCCCGATCGAACCGACCACCATCACGACGGGCAGCAGCCGGCCCGCCAGACCGCCCGGCACGACGCGCTCCGGCTCCGGCGGCGGTTCGAGCACCAGCTCGCCCGCGGGCATCCGCGGCGTGGACCGGCGCGGCCGCACGATCGCGATCGTGCCCACTGGCACTCCTTTCGGCACCGGCCCGGGTCGACGCTGTCAGGTGCGAACGACCGGCCGCTGGTTCGTCGGTTCGGCCCGTATGGGGCCGAGAGCGCGGCGATAGTAGGCAGCCCGGGCCACCCGCCGTGGCCGATTCACAGAACGGAACACGAGGTGACCGCCGTGGCTCCCCGTCCCGATCCGGCCCTGGCGACGCCGCCCGTCCCGGACTTCTCGGCGACCGTCCCGCTCGGCAGCGATCCCTACGCGAGCGCGCGGCGCCAGGCCGGCACGCCGCCGGTGCCGGGCTCGCCCTGGTGCCGGGTGACGGTGTGCGCCCCGCACCGCACCGCCGACGTCGCGCTCCCGACGGGTGTGCCCGTCGCCGAGCTCGTCCCGATGCTGCTCGACCTGCTGGGCAGGCCATCCGGCATGTCCGGCGGGCCGGTGCCGTGGCGGCTCGCGACGGCCGCGGGCGCCCTGCTGCCCGCCGCCTCCTCGCTCGACCTGCTGGGCGTGCTCGACGGCGAGGTCCTGTACTTCGCCCCGGACGTCGCCCCGCCGCCCCCGCCGGTGCTCGACGATCCCGTCGACGCGCTGGCCCGGGCCGCGACACCGACACCCGGGGGTGGCATCGAGGGCGCCGGGTCCGTGCTCGCCCTGCTGGTCGCGGGCATCGCGGCCGGGTTGCTCGCCGTTGCCGCGGCGACCGGGTCGGCAGGGCGGGTGCCGGTCGCCGTCGTCGCTGCGCTGCTCGCGGTGGGGGGCGTCGTCGCGGCGGGGCGGCGGCCGCCCGACCTCGCCGGGCTGCGCGAGGCGCGGGTGGCGGCGTTGGCGGCCACGGGTTTCGCCGCGGCGGCGGGGTGGGCGGCGCTGCCGTCGGGTCCCGGTGGGCTGCTGCTGACCGCTGCCGCGGGCGGGGTGGCGGCGGCGGGAGGCCAGATCGTGGTCCGGGTCGTCACGCCCGCGCTGCTCGCCGTCGCCACGATCGCCGGCGCACTCGTGGTGGCCGCGACCGGGGCCCTGCTGACCGGGGCCGGGGCCGCGCCGGTGGCGGCGACGACGGCGGCGGTCGCGCTCGCCGCGAACGCGCTGGTGCCCCGCTGCGCGCTCCGGCTCGCAGGGCTCCCCTCCCCCGCGGTCCCGCCCATCGACGACGACCTCGTCACCGGCGCCGGGGCCGACATGTCGCCCGACGAGCTGGCCGACCGAGCCGACCTCGCCCGCGGCTACCTCACCGGTGGGGTGGCGGGCCTTGCCTGCGTCGCGGCCGGCGGAGCCGTGGTGGCGACGACGTCCACGGCCGTCCCGTCGTGGCTCGCCGCGCTGTTCGCGGCGCTCGTCGCCCTCGTGCTGGCGCTGCGGTCACGCGGCACGCCGGACGCGACGACGGTGCTCGTCCTGCTGACCACCGCGGCTGTCGCGGGGCTGGCCGCGCTGCTGCCGGTGGCCGCCGCGGGCCCCGTCGGGCCGATCGTCGTCGGGCTGGTCCTCGTCGCGGCCGCGGCCGGGCTGGGCACGCGCGGCAGGGTCGTCGCCTCGCCGGTCCTCCGACGGGCGACCGACATGATCGAGATCGGCCTCGTCGCGACGACGGCGCCCCTGGCCGTCGCGGTGTCCGGCCTGTACACCGTGGTCCACGGCCTGTGATCAGCGCCCTCGCCGCGGTGGCCGCCGCCGCGCTGCTCGCCGTCGCACCGCTGCACGCGACCGTCCCGGCGCTGCACGCGCCCGCGCACTGTCACGACACCCGCGACGGCCCGCCGCCGACGACGGTCGACCCCGCCGTGGCCGCTCTGCGGCTCGACGCCGCGCACCGGCTCGCGACCGGCCGCGGCGTGCGCGTCGCCGTCATCGACACCGGGGTGGCCGCGCACCCGCGGCTGACGGGCCGGCTCACCGGGGGCGGCGACTCCGTCGGCGGCGGGACCGGGATGCAGGACTGCGACGGCCACGGCACCGCCGTCGCCGGGCTCATCGCGGCCGCGCCCGACGACGCGGACGCGTTCACGGGGGTCGCCCCCGGCGCGTCGGTACTCGCGATCCGGCAGTCGAGCCTCGTGTTCCTCGACGACGCCGGGCGGACCACACCGGTCGGCGACACCAGGACCCTGGCCGACGCGATCGACGCCGCCGTGCGGGCGGGCGCCGACGTCGTGAACGTGTCCGAGGCCGCCTGCACCAGCAGGGCCGAGGCCGCCGCTGCCGCCCCGCCGCTGCGCCGGGCACTGCGGGAGGCCGTCGAGAAGAACGTCGTCGTCGTGGCGGCGGCGGGCAACATCGGGAGCGGCGGCTGCACGGGCGAGCTCGTCGCGCTGCCCGGATCGCTGGGCGCGGACGTCCTCGCCGTGGGGGCGGTCGACCGCTCCGGGACGCCTGCGGGCTTCAGCGTGCGCGGGCCGTGGATCGACGTCGCCGCGCCCGGCGACGGCCTCGCCTCGCTCGCGATCCCCTCCGGTTTCACCGGTCCGACGTTGCGCGGCACCAGCTTCGCGGCACCCTTCGTCAGCGGGACCGCGGCGCTGCTGCGCGAGCGCAACCCTCGGATGAGCGCCCGCGCGATCATGGACAGGATCGTGTCGACGGCGCGGCCCGCCGGTCCGAGCGACGCCGTCGGTGCCGGGATCGTCGACCCCGTGGCGGCGCTGGGCGGCACCGCCGACCTCGCCGCCCGGGCGCCGACGGCTCCGCTGCCGGGACTGGGTGTGCGGATGGCCCCGCCACCCGGCCTCCCGCCCGAGGTCGGCGCCGGTGCGGTGGGGGTCGCGGCCCTCGCCGTCCTGCTCCTGGTCCGCGCCCTGCGCCGGCCTCGGCAGCGCTGACACCGGCAGCCGCCCGTCCCTGTCTCCCGGCCGCAACCCCACTGCTGTCCGGACGCGCGATCACGACGCGCAGGTTGCGCCCGGCGGCGGCAGCGCCCGGGAATCGGCCGCCCGCTCCCGGCCGCAACCTCACTGCTCCCTGGCCGCGCGAGCACGACGCGCAGGTTGCGCCCCGCGGCGGCAGCGCCCGCCGCGTGGCCGGCACGGGCGGCGTCGTCAGTTCCCGGCCGCGGGGACGTCGACGACGCGGTCGGTGGCGCCCAGGTCGAGCGTCGCACCCGTCGGGAGCAGCGCCAGGACCGCGTCGGGCGCGGGCTCCGCGGCACCCAACCCGAGCGCCGCGGCGGTCGCGTCGTCGGCGACGTGGTGCACGACGCCCGTCGTCGACACCAGCGCCGGTCCCGTCCCGGTCCGCACCGGCCCACCGGCCCCCTCGCCCAGGACGACCGCGTCGGTCCGGGGGCCCGGTCCGTCGCGCTGCGCCAGGTCGACGGTGACGGCCCCACTCGGCACCGGGAGGGCGTCCCCCACCCCGACGCGCGCGCCGTTCGGCGTCCAGGTCCGGCACACGACCGGGGATCGCTCGGCCCACCGGGCCGGTGGGGCGGGCCACTCACCGAGCGGTGGCGTCGACACCCGCAGCGCCGCGACCGTCGTGGGGGCGACCGTCCCGACGGGGCGGCCCGAGCGCGCCGCGAGCACCTTCGCGAGCAGCGGTGGGACCTCGCGCAGCCCGGTGGGCAGCACGACGTACGACCTCTCCTCCACAGTGGACACGACGTCGCCGACCAGCGCGTCGACGCCGGTGGGCGGCCTCCCGCGGGGCAGTGACGGCGTCGCGAGCCGGCCGCCGTCGGGAACGACGGAGAGCAGGCCCGGGCTGATCGGCCGGACGGTCCCGGCGTCGGCACCGAGGCCGGCGAGCAGGGGTGCGTCGTCGAGGTCGATGCCGTACCGCACCCCGTCGACGATCGCGTAGGTCGCGCCGCCGCCGCGGACGAGCACGGCGGCGGGGTCGCCCGGTGCGGCCGCCCCACCCGCGACGACCGTCGTGCCGGTCAGCTCCGACCCGTCGGGCGTGACGCGGTCGCACACCGCCCACGCCCCGACGGGGCCCGGCCCCTCCGGGCGCACCCCGACCGCCGCGGGCGCCTCGGCGATCGGGGTGCGCGGGGCGCCGGCGAGGTCGTCGTCGTCGACGGTGACGGGGACGGCGGTCGCGGCGGCGGTGTCCCCCAGTGCCGCGAGCACGAGGCGGCCGGCGGCCGTGCCGGTGACCGGAATCAGCCGGTCGGGACCGTGCGCGACGGCGTAGAGGGTGCCGCCCTCCCGGGTCACGACGAGGTGCTGGCGGGTCCAGTCGGGGGCCGGGGCGATCGCGGCGTGCAGGGCGACGCCGCCGAGCGCGAGCAGCGCCAGCACGACCCCGGCGAACGCCGCCCGGCGTTGCGAGCGCAGCTGCTCGTGCTGCAGCACGGTGTCGCCCCGGACGAGCGCGGCCTCCATCCGCCGCAGCCCGAACCGGTAGGCGTCGGCCTGGTCGCGGGTGGCGGGGTTGCGGATCGTGGCCGGTCGGACCATTCCGCGGACGTTATCCGGGAGAAGCGCTTCTTCGTGGCGGTTCGGCGGAACCGGCCGCGATCAGCTCGCCCAGCCCGGCCGCACGAGGCCGCTCTCGTACGCGAGCACGACGAGCTGCGCGCGGTCGCGACACCCGAGCTTGCCCATGGCCCTGCTGACGTGCGTCTTCGCCGTCGCCGGGCTGACGACGAGCCGCTCGGCGATGTCGTCGTTGGTCAACCCGCCCGCGACGAGAGCGACGACCTCCCGCTCCCGGTCGGTCAGCACCGTCAGCGCAGACGCGGCGACGGCCCCCGCCGGTCCCGATCGCACCGCGAACTCCTCGATCAGCCGTCGCGTGACGCCCGGTGACAGCAACGCGTCCCCGTCGGCGACGACCCGGACCGCGTGCACGAGCTCGGCGGGCTCGGTGTCCTTCACGAGGAAGCCGCTCGCCCCCGACCGGATGGCCTCGAAGACGTACTCGTCCTCGGCGAAGGTCGTCAGTACGACGACGCGCACCCCCGACAGCCGCGGGTCCGAGGCGATCTCGCGGGTCGCGGCGAGCCCGTCGAGCACGGGCATCCGGATGTCCATCAGCACGACGTCGGGTGTCTGCTCCACGGCGAGCCGCACCGCCTCGCGGCCGTCGGCGGCCTCGGCGACGACACCGACGCCGGGCTGGGCGTCGAGCAGTGCCCGGAACCCGGCCCGGACGAGCGCCTGGTCGTCGGCGAGCAGCACCCGCACGCTCACGACGCACCCACCGGCAGTCGTGCCTCCACCCGGAACCCGCCCCCGCCGGCAGGACCGGCCGTCAGCGCACCGCCGAGCGCGGTCGCCCGCTCGGTCATGCCCGCGATGCCACGTCCCGACCCGTCCGACGGGGCGGCGCCGGGCCCGTCGTCGGTGACGACGACGCGCAGGTCGGGCCCGTCGCGACGGATCGCGACGACGGCCGCCGCGCCCGGCGCGTGCCGACGGACGTTGGTGAGGGCCTCCTGCACGATCCGGTAGGCCGCGAGCCCGGCCTGCTCGTCGACCTCACCGAGCGGCCCATCGTCGACCAGCCGCACGTCGAGGCCCGCTTCGCACACGCGCCCGACGAGATCGGGCACCGCGCCGAGGCCCGGCACCGGACCGCGCGGCGCGGCTTCGTCGGCGCCGCGCAGCACCCCGAGGGTCGTGCGCATCTCGCGCAGCACCTCCTTGCTCGACCGCTTGATCGCGGTCAGCGCGTCGCGGGTCTGCGCGGGGTCGCCGCCGGAGTCCATCAGGTGCAGCGCCACCCCGGCCTGCACGTTGATCAGCGAGATGTGGTGACCGAGGACGTCGTGCAGCTCCCGGGCGATCCGCAGGCGTTCCTCGGTCGCACATCGCAGCCCGTACTCCGCGGCACGACGTCGCTCCTCGGCGACCCGCTCGCGCCGGACCCGCACGCCCTCCGACCCGACCAGCACGACGAGCATCCAGCCGACGAGCGCTCCGATCGCCGGGCCGGGCACGGGCGAGCCGCCGAGCGCGTGCGTGAGCAGGTAACCGCCGACCCCCACGAAGCCCACCAGCCAGGCGACGAGCCGTCTCCCGGCGACGACGGTCGCCACGAGCGCGACGATCGTCGCCAGCACGGCGGGGCCGCCGGGGTACCCGAGGCCGAAGTAGAGCAGGGACGCCGCGGTCGTCCCGACGAGCACCGCGACGGGGGCGCGCCGCACGGCGAGCAGGGCCAGCGGGCCGGCCACGAGGAGCAGGTAGGCCCAGACGTCGAGAGGCCGGGCGTCGGGCTGCCAGCGGGCGGCGGCGCTGCACACCCCGACCTGCACGACGAGCGTCACGACGACCGGTAGCACGGTCCAGGGCCACCCGCCGCCGTGGCGACCGAGCCCGTCGGCGGGCGCGCGCCCGACTGCATCCGGCGCTGCCGGGGCGCTCGTCCGGTCGGAGATCACGGGATCACGGTAGGCCGGTCGGGGCGGGTCGTCATCGGCGCCGCGGCGACGGTCCACGTACTCCCAGGGGAGTACGCGCCCCGCCACGAGCACACCCCGGGGCCGACATCGGATGCCCTCCCCGGCCCGACGCGCGCCGCCCTCGAACGCGCCAGGCTCGACGACGACGAACCCGAGGGACGACACCCGAGGACGAGACCGAGGAGCGCATGATGACCATCCCGCAGAACCCGGCGAAGCCCGTCCGCATCGGCGACGCCGATCGCGAGCGCGTCGCCGAACGCATCCGCGGCGCACTCGCCGAGGGCAGGCTGACCCTGGAGGAGGCCGACGAGCGGCAGGCGGCGGCCTACGCCGCCCGCGTCGAGGCGGACCTCGCCGAACTCACCGACGACCTGCCGGCACCGCCCCCGCCGCCCGCACCGCCGTTGTCGACGCAGGCGCGTACCCGGCTCGCCGTCCACGGCGCGGTCGTCGCCGCGCTCGCGACACTGCTGATCATCGGCTGGGCCACCTCGGCCGCGCCGTTCTTCTGGCCGGCGTGGCCGATGTTCTGGCTGGCGTTGAGCCTGTTCGTGCACGCACGCATCGCGCGCCGCCGGGAGGCCCGCCTGCAACCCGCCCGCTGACCGGTCCGTGCCGGGCGACGAGCACCGCGCGCCGGGCGAACACCACGCGTCGGCCGCACCTCGCCGCGCCCCTTCGGCAGGAGTCCTCAGCGGGTACGGATGTTGCGCGTCACCGCGGCGCGGGCGGCCAGCGCGTCGTCGGCAGGGTAGTCGACGCCGACGAGGGTGAGCCCGTGCGCGGGCGCGACCGCGACGTCGGAGGCCCGCTCGGCGCGGTCGAGCAGCCCCGCGGGCCATTCGACGGCCCGGCGCCCGCGCCCGACGTCGAGCATCGCCCCGACCAGACTGCGGACCATGCTGTGGCAGAAGGCGTCGGCGCTCAGCTCGGCGCGGACGACCCCGTCGGCGTCGACCGACCACGCGAACCGCAACAGCTCGCGGATCGTCGTCGCCCCCTCGCGGCGCCGGCAGAAGGCCGCGAAGTCGTGCTCGCCGAGCAGCGCGGTGGAGGCCCGTGCGACGGCGTCGAGGTCGATCGGGTGCGGCCAGGCCAGGGTGTCCCTCGCGCGCAACGGGTCGGCACCCCAGGGGGCCGTCGTCACGCGGTAGACGTAGTGCCGGCGCAGCGCGGAGAAGCGGGCGTCGAACTCGGGGGGCACCGCGGTCACGGCCCGCACCCGCACGTCGGGGGGCAGCAGCCGGGCGAGCCGGCGCACCAGCCGGTCGGGCTCGAGCTCTCCGCTCAGGTCGACGTGGGCCACCTGCCCGCTCGCGTGCACACCTGCGTCGGTCCGCCCGGCGACGGTCAGCGCGACGGGAGCGCGCACCAGTCGTTGCAGCGCATCGGTGAGCACACCGTGGACGGTGCGCCTGCCGGGCTGCGGGGCCCAGCCCGAGAAGTCGGTGCCGTCGTAGGCGATGTCGAGCCGGTAGCGCACCGTCGGCCCGACAGCGACGAGCCCGCCGTCCTCGTGGACGGCGGGCTCGTCGTGGTGCGGGGTGGGGATCAGGCCTCGTCGCCCTCGGCCTCGGCGTCGTCGGACGCCTCGTCCGCGGCGGCCTCGCGCTGCGACTCGGGCAGCTGGAAGCCCGCGGCCTCGGCCGCCTCGGCGGAGGCGAACCAGACCTCGGCCACGGTGCGGTCGTAGAACGCCGAACCGGGGACGTGGTAGAGCATCGAGTCCGCGTTGCCCTTGATCTCGAAGCCCTCGGGGGCCTGCTGCGGGTCGTCCAGCGGGGCGTGGCTGCCCTCGCCGTACGGCGCGGTCGACTCCTCGGCCGCAGGCTCCTCCGCCGCCGGAGCGGCGGCCGCGGCCTGGGTCTTGTCCTCGGCCGCCCGCTGCGACGCGGCGACCCGGCGGGCCCGCTCGGCCTCGTCGGTGACCGTCTTCTGCGACACCAGCTCGATCACGGCCATCGGGGCGTTGTCGCCCTTGCGCGGCAGCGTCTTGGTGATGCGGGTGTAGCCGCCGTTGCGGTCGGCGAAGAACGGGCCGATGTCGGTGACCAGCCGGTGCACGACGTCCTTGTCCCGGATCACCTTGGCGATCTGGCGGATGTTGTGCAGGTCGCCCTTCTTGGCCTTGGTGATCAGGCGCTCCGCGTACGGACGCAGCCGCCGGGCCTTGGCCTCGGTGGTGGTGATGCGTCCGTGCTCGAACAGCTGCGTCGCCAGGTTGGCCAGGATCAGCCGCTGGTGCGCGGGCGAACCGCCGAGGCGGGGGCCCTTGGTGGGCTGAGGCATGGCTACAACTGCTCCGTTTCTGCGTAGTCCTGACCGTCGTCGCCGAAGGTGTCGGGGTCGAACCCGTCGGAGCCGTAGTCGACGGCCGCGGCCGACGGGTCGAATCCGGGCGGGCTGTCCTTCAGCGCGAGGCCGAGGCCGACGAGCTTCATCTTGACCTCGTCGATCGACTTGGCGCCGAAGTTGCGGATGTCGAGCAGGTCGGCCTCGGACCGGCCCACCAGCTCACCCACGGTGTGGATGCCCTCGCGCTTGAGGCAGTTGTAGGAGCGGACCGTGAGGTCGAGCTCCTCGATCGGCATCGCGAAGGCCGCGATGGTGTCGGCCTCCTGCGGCGACGGGCCGATCTCGATGCCCTCGGCGTCGACGTTGAGCTCGCGGGCGAGCCCGAACAGCTCGACGAGGGTCTTGCCGGCCGAGGCCAGCGCGTCCCGCGGGGTGATCGACGGCTTGGTCTCGACGTCGAGCACCAGCTTGTCGAAGTCGGTGCGCTGCTCGACACGGGTGGCCTCGACCTTGTAGGTCACCTTGAGGACCGGCGAGTAGATCGAGTCGACCGGGATGCGGCCGATCTCGGCGCCGGTGGCCTTGTTCTGCATGGCCGGGACGTAGCCACGACCCCGCTCGACGACGAGCTCCACCTCGAGGCGGCCCTTGTCGTTCAGGGTGGCGATGTGCAGGTCCGGGTTGTGCACGGTGACGCCGGCCGGGGGCACGATGTCGCCCGCGGTGACGGGGCCGGGGCCCTGCTTGCGCAGGTACATCGTCACCGGCTCGTCCTCCTCGGAGCTCACGACGAGCTCCTTGAGGTTGAGGATGATGTCGGTGACGTCCTCCTTGACGCCCGGCACGGTGGTGAACTCGTGCAGCACGCCGTCGATGCGGATGCTGGTCACCGCCGCCCCCGGGATGGAGGACAGGAGGGTGCGCCGGAGCGAGTTGCCCAGCGTGTAGCCGAAGCCGGGCTCGAGGGGCTCGATGACGAACCGCGACCGGGTCTCGGTGACCGAGTCCTCGGTCAGGGTGGGGCGCTGAGAGATCAGCACGATGTGTCTCCTTCGTGTGCCGCGGCAACCACTATTTGATGCCGCAGTGAGCCCCCCGCCCCACTGCAGGGCGGGGGGACGAACAGAGACCGCTGAGGCCTACTACTTGGAGTAGAGCTCGACGATCAGCTGCTCGGTGACCTGCGTGTCGATCTGCGCCCGCTCGGGCAGCTGGTGCACGAGGATGCGCAGGTTCGACGGGACGACCTGGAGCCAGGCAGGGATCGGACGGTCGCCGAGGAGCTCCTTGGCGATGATGAACGGGTCCGTGCCCAGCGACTTCGGCTTCACGTCGATGATGTCGTACTGACCGACGCGGTAGCTCGGGATGTTGACCTTCTGGCCGTTGACCAGGAAGTGCCCGTGGTTCACGAGCTGACGGGCCATCCGCCGGGTGCGCGCGAGGCCCGCCCGGTAGACGACGTTGTCGAGCCGCGACTCGAGGATCTGCAGCAGGTTGTCACCGGTCTTGCCGGGACGCCGGTTGGCCTCCTCGTAGTACCGGCGGAACTGCTTCTCCAGCACGCCGTACGCGAAGCGCGCCTTCTGCTTCTCCTGCATCTGCAGGAGGTACTCCGTCTCCTTGATCCGGATCCGGCCGTGCTGGCCGGGCGGGTAGGGACGGCGCTCGAACGCCTGGTCGCCGCCGACGAGGTCGACCTTCAGCCGGCGGGACTTGCGGGTCATGGGGCCGGTGTAACGAGCCATGTCTGGTTACTCCCTTCCCCTTAGACGCGGCGCCGCTTGGGCGGGCGGCATCCGTTGTGCGGCTGGGGGGTCACGTCGCTGATGGTGCCGACCTCGAGGCCCGCGGCCTGCAGGGACCGGATCGCGGTCTCGCGACCGGAGCCCGGGCCCTTGACGAAGACGTCGACCTTCTTCATGCCGTGCTCGGCGGCCTTGCGGGCCGCGTTCTCGGCGGCCATCTGCGCGGCGAACGGCGTCGACTTGCGCGAGCCCTTGAAACCGACGTGGCCGGCGGAGGCCCACGCGATCACGGCACCGGTCGGGTCCGTGATGGACACGATGGTGTTGTTGAAGGTGCTCTTGATGTGCGCGTGGCCGTGCGCGACGTTCTTCTTCTCCTTGCGGCGGACCTTCTTGGGGCCCGCCGCGCCACGAGTACGGGGCGGCATTACTTCTTACCTGCCTTCTTCTTGCCGGCGACCGTCTTCTTCGGTCCCTTGCGGCCGCGGGCGTTGGTCTTGGTGCGCTGGCCGCGCACCGGCAGGCCCCGGCGGTGCCGGATCCCCTGGTAGCAGCCGATCTCGATCTTGCGACGGATGTCGGCCTGCACCTCGCGGCGCAGGTCGCCCTCGACGCGGAAGTTGGCCTCGATGTAGTCACGCAGGGCGGTCAGGTCCTCGTCGGAGAGGTCCTTGGACCGGAGGTCCTTGCTGATACCCGTGGCGTTGAGGATCTCCAGCGAGCGGGTACGCCCGATGCCGAAGATGTAGGTGAGCGCGATCTCCATCCGCTTGTCGCGGGGGAGGTCGACGCCGGCGAGTCGTGCCATGCGGCGGTGTTCTCCTCTTGTCGAATCCCCAGGTCTGCCCGATGTCCGCCCCGGTCCGACTCGTGGTCCGGGCCCCGGCCTGGGGGCCGGGGGTGGGCCGCGCCCGTGTGGCGCGACAGGTGCATCGGGTCCTCTGATGCGGTCAGGACGACCGCGACGTGCAGGGGGCGGCGATCAGCCCTGACGCTGCTTGTGACGCAGGTTCTCGCAGATCACCATGACCCGGCCGTGACGGCGGATCACCTTGCACTTGTCGCAGATCTTCTTGACGCTCGGCTGAACCTTCACGTCTGCTGCCTTCTCGTTCCGGTGGAGCGGGCGATCACTTGTAGCGGTAGACGATGCGGCCGCGGGACAGGTCGTAGGGTGAGAGCTCCACGACCACCCGGTCCTCGGGGAGGATCCGGATGTAGTGCTGCCGCATCTTCCCGCTGATGTGAGCCAGGACCTTGTGCCCGTTCTCCAGCTCCACGCGGAACATCGCGTTCGGCAGGGGTTCGACGACCCGGCCCTCGACCTCGATCGCCCCGTCTTTCTTGGCCATGTCCTCCGCGTTCCGTGATGTCGTGCTCAAGAGTGCTCTGTCGGTCGTGCTCCGGGCGCGACGACCAGGGTCGACGAACTCCGGAAGACACGCGGGACACCGGGAACGACATGCGGGAGGCACGACGGAACCGGCGCAACCCGACGCGCCGAACCACCAGTGTACGGGTCTTGCGTGCAGCCTTCACATTCGGGTACACGCGCGCGGGGAGAGGCCCGGCCGGGACGAGACGCTCCGGACAAACCGGTTGAGACGACCCGGGTCCCGATGGTCGCATCCTGACGTGTCGAGCGTCGAGGCGGGCCCCTCCCGTGTGCCGCGGGCCCTGCGCCCCTTCCGCCGTCGCGAGTACCGACTGCTGGTGTCGTCGATGGCCGCGTCCCTGTTCGCGACGGGGATCTGGCTGGTCGCGATCGTCTGGCAGGTCATCGCGCTGGGCGGCGGCCCCGCGCAGCTCTCGGTCGTCGCGGCCGCCAACAGCGGCGGGCTGCTGTTGTCGGTGCTCGTCGGCGGCGTCGCGGCCGACCGGCTGCGGCAGCGGCTCGTCCTCTGCGCGGTCGAGGCGGTCCGGCTGGCCCCCCGACGTGCCCGCCGCCGCTGCGGCGGCACCGGGCGCGACCGCCACCGGGACCCCGACGATCGCGGCCGGCCCGGCGACCGCGGTGGCGTCCGCCCCGCGGGCCTCCGTCGTCGCCGACCTCGGTGAGGGGTTCCGCTATCTGCTGCGCACCGGCTGGCTGTTCGCGACGCTGGCCTTCGCGGTCCTGTACGTGCTCGTCGTGCTGGGCCCGATCGAGGTGCTGCTGCCGTTCGCGGTCCGCGACCGGACCGGCGCCGGCCCGAGCGGCTACGCGACGGTGCTGGGCGCGTACGGAGTGGGTGGCGCGGTCGGCTCGATCATCACCTCGTCGCTGCGGATGCCGCGCCGCTACCTCACGACGATGATCCTGCTGTGGGGCGTCGGTGTCGCCCCGCTCGCGGTCATCGGCCTGACCGACCGGCTCTGGGTGATGGTCGTCGTCGCCTTCGTGGTCGGTGTGACCGGCGCGGGCGCGACGGTGATCTGGGGGACCTTGCTGCAGCGCCGCGTCCCGCCGCACCTGCTCGGCCGGGTGTCGAGCCTGGACTTCTTCGTCTCGCTCGCACTGGTGCCGGTCTCGATGGCGTTGGCCGGACCGGTCGGCGAGGCGTTGGGCGTCCCGCTGACGTTCGTGCTGGCCGGAACCGTCCCCCCGCTGCTCGCGGTGGCCGCGATCGTCGGCTGGCGGCTGCCCCGCGACGAGGTCGCGCACCCCCTCGACCCGCCCGCGGACGACGTCGGCGGGCCGCCCCCGGTCGTCCGGGAACGGCCCGCCGCGGCGCAGCCGGAGGTCAGAGGGCCTTGAGCTCCTCGGCGACCTCCATGACCGACTTCTTCGCGTCGCCGAACAGCATCGCCGTGTGGTCGGCGTAGAACAGCGGGTTGTCGATGCCCGCGAAGCCCGAGTTCATGGACCGCTTGAGGACGATGACCGACCTCGAGTCGTCGACGTTGAGCACCGGCATGCCGTAGATCGGGCTCGACGAGTCCGTCCGGGCTGCCGGGTTGGTGACGTCGTTCGCCCCGATCACCAGCGTCACGTCGGTGCGGGCGAACTCGTCGTTGATGTCGTCCATCTCCTTGAGGCTGTCGTAGGGCACGTCGGCCTCCGCGAGCAGGACGTTCATGTGCCCGGGCATGCGCCCCGCGACCGGGTGGATCGCGTACTTGACCTCGACGCCCTTGGCCTCCAGCAGCTTCGCCATGTCCTTGACGGCGTGCTGGGCCTGCGCGACGGCCATCCCGTAGCCCGGGACGACGACGACCTGGTTGGCGTAGGCCATCTGGATCGCCGCGTCGGCCGCCGAGGTCGACTTGACGGTGCGCTCGACGCCGTCGGCACTCGGTGCCACGCCGCCACCGCCGAAGCCGCCCGCGACGATGGCCGGGATCGAGCGGTTCATCGCCTTGGCCATCAGGTTGGTGAGGATCGAGCCGGACGCGCCGACGATCATGCCCGCGACGATCATCGCCGTGTTGTTCAGCGCGAGGCCCGCGGCCGCGGCCGACAGCCCGGTGAGCGCGTTGAGCAGCGAGATGACGACGGGCATGTCCGCCCCGCCGATCGGGAACACGACCATCAGGCCCAGCACCGCGGCGAGGACCAGCAGCCCGATGATCCACAGCTCGGACGCCCCGCCGAGGCCCGCGACGACGGCGCACGCGATGGCGCCCAGCAGCAGCAGGAGGTTGACGGCCTGCTGCGCCCTGCCCAGCCCCATGGGCCGGCCCGGGAGGATCTCCTGCAGCTTGCCGAAGGCGACCAGCGAGCCCCAGAACGAGATCGAGCCGATGATCGCGGCGAACAGCGACGCGACGACCACGTAGGTCGCGGTGCCGGTGAAGTGGTCCTCGGTGCGGAACTCCGACCAGGCGATCAACGCGACCGCACCGCCGCCGACACCGTTGAACAGCGCCACCATCTGCGGCATTGCGGTCATCTTGACCTGACGCGCCGACGGGATGCCCAGCGCGGCACCGACGACGAGGCCGACGACGATCAGCAGCCAGTTGTGCTTGACCTGCAGCAGCGTGGCGACGACGGCGATCGTCATGCCGACCGCGGCGATCAGGTTGCCGCGCACTGCCGTCTTCGGTCCGGTCAGGCCCATCAGGCCGTAGATGAAGAGCGAGAACGCGACGATGTAGAGGATCGGGATGAGCGTGCTCACAGGTCAGCCCCCGGCCTTTCCGTTGCTCTCCGGCTTCCCCGCCGATGCAGGGCTCGGCTCGGGGCGGGACTTGAACATGCCGAGCATGCGGTCGGTGACCAGGAAGCCGCCGATGACGTTGATCATCCCGAACGCGATGGCGACGACCAGCAGGATCGAGTCGACCACACCCGGGTTCTCGGTCGTGCCCAGTACGTAGAGACCACCGAGCAGGACGATGCCGTGGATGGCGTTCGTCCCCGACATCAGCGGCGTGTGCAGCGTGTTGGGGACCTTGGAGATGACGGCGAAGCCGACGAAGCCGGCCAGCACCAGGATCGCGATGTTCGCGAGCAGCCCGGATTCCATCAGTTCGCCACCTCCCGGGTGACGCACGACTTCGCGAGCACCTCGTCGTCCCAGTTCGGCGCGACCGCGCCGGTGTCGTCGAGCATCAGTTCCAGCAGCGCCGAGACGTTGCGCGAGTACAGCTCCGACGCGTGCTCGGGCATGGTCGCCGGCAGGTTCAGCGGCGAGGCGATCGTGACGTCGTGCTTGACGACGGTCCGGCCCGGCTCGGTGAGCTCGCAGTTGCCGCCGCTCTCCCCCGCGAGGTCGACGACGACGCTGCCCGGCTTCATGCCCTCGACCGCCTTGGCGGTGACCAGCGTCGGGGCGGTGCGGCCGGGGACGTTCGCCGTGGTGATGACGATGTCGAACCCGGTGATCGCCTCCTCGAGCCGCTTCTGCTGCTCGGCGCGTTCGGCCTCGGTGAGCTCGCGGGCGTACCCGCCCTCGCCGACGGCCTCGATCCCGAGGTCCAACCACTGCGCGCCCAGCGAGCGCACCTGGTCGGCGACCTCGGGGCGGACGTCGTACCCGGTGGTGCGGGCGCCGAGCCGCTTCGCGGTGGCCAGCGCCTGCAGGCCCGCGACACCGACGCCCAGCACGAGCGCGGTCGCCGGCTTCACCGTGCCGGCCGCCGTCGTGAGCATCGGGAAGAAGCGTGTCGACTCCGACGCGGCCAGCAGCACCGCCTTGTACCCGGCGACGTTGGCCTGTGACGACAGCGCGTCCATCGACTGGGCGCGCGAGATCCGCGGCACCGATTCCATCGCGAAGGCCGTGACGCCGGCGGCCTTGAGCGCCGCCGTCGTCTCCTTGGCCGTCAGCGGCGCGAGGAAGCCGATCAACGTCGACCCCGACGACAGCCGCCCGATCTCCTCCGACGTCGGCGGCGCCACCTTGACGACCACGTTCGCCGACCACGGGTCGCCGATGCGCGCGCCCGCCGCGGTGTACAGCTCGTCAGGGATCAGGGCGCCCAGCCCGGCGCCCGACTCGACCACGACCTCGACCCCGCGGCCGCGGAGCTTCTCGATCACCTTGGGCACGAGCGCGACTCGGCGCTCTCCTTCACCCGCCTCGCGGGGCACACCCACCGAGGTGTGCGGCGCTCCGGCATCTGCACTCATGGGCAGAACTTAGACCACGCACGACGAAAGACCAGCGGGCTCGCGTCACACGAACGCAACGACCGCAGGTCAGGCGATCCTCATTAGACGAGGATCACTTTCGCGAGGTTCCGCCCGCGACCCTGCAATCGTCGCCCACAGGACGGGCGTACTGCAAGGCGGATGCGGCGAGCGTCACCCCGCCGGCTACGCCGCGGTGAGCACCCACGGTCCGTCGTCGGTGATCGCGACGGTGTGCTCCCAGTGCACGGCCCGCTTGCCGTCGGCGGTGACGACGGTCCAGCCGTCGTCGAGCTCGCGGGTCTGGGGCTCGCCCGCGGTGATCATGGGCTCGATGGCCAGCGCCATCCCCGGCCGCAGCCGCAGCCCGTGGCCGGCGTCGCCGAAGTTCGGCAGGAACGGGTCCATGTGCATCGACGTCCCGATGCCGTGGCCGCCGTACTCCGCGACGATCCCGTAGTCGGCGCCGTCGCGGTACGCGGCCTTCTCGACGGCCGTCTGCACGGCGTGCGAGATGTCGGTGAGCCGCCCCCCGGGCAGCGCCGCCGCGATTCCCGCCTGCAGCGACTCCGCGCACGCGGCCGACAGCGCGCGGTCGGCAGCCGAGACCTCACCGATCTCCAGCGTCACCGCCGCGTCCCCGTGCCAGCCCTCGACGATCGCGCCGCAGTCCACCGACACCAGGTCGCCCTCGGCGAGGACCTGGGCCGCCGACGGGATGCCGTGCACGATCTGATCGTTCACCGAGGCGCAGATCGACGCCGGGTACCCGTGGTAGCCCAGGAACGACGGGACGCCGTTGCCGTCGCGGATGGTCTGCTCGGCGAGCGCGTCGAGATCGGCCGTGCTCACGCCCGGCTTCGCCAACGTCGTCACCGCCTCGAGGGTCCGGGCGACGAGCAGGCCCGCCACACGCATCGCCTCGAGCTCGCCGCGCGTCTTCACCTCGACGTCACGGCCTCGGAACCGGGCCAGAGCCCCCCGTACGCCGCCCCGTCCCTCGCCGTTCATCGACGCTCCTCGCTCGTGCCGCATCCGCCCGGCCCCGCCGGAGGCCGGACGGTGTCGGCGTCTCGGGTCGTGTCAGCGTTCGGGCAGTGCCGCGAACACCCGGTCGGTGATCTCGGCGACCTCGCCGACGGCGTCCACGGTGACGAGCCGGTCGCGGTAGTAGTCCAGCAACGGCGCGGTCTCGTCGCGGTAGACCTGCTGCCGGTTGCGGATGACGTCCTCGGTGTCGTCCGAACGTCCACGCGCGAGCAGCCGCTCGACGACGACGTCCTCCGGCACCTGCAGCTCGACGACCGCGTCGAGCTCGTCGCCGGTCTCGGCGAGGATCTCGGCCAGCGCGTCGGCCTGCGCGGTGGTGCGCGGGAAACCGTCGAGCAGGAAGCCCTTGGCGGCGTCGGGGTCGGCGAGCCGGGCCTTGACCATCCCGACGGTCACCGAGTCCGGGACCAGGTTGCCGGCGTCCATGTACCCCTTGGCCTCGAGACCCAGCGGCGTCTCGCCCGCGAGGTTGGCCCGGAACAGGTCACCCGTCGAGATGTGGGGAATGCCGAGCTGCTCGGCGATCCGCACCGCCTGGGTGCCCTTGCCCGCTCCCGGCGGACCGACCAGAACGAGTCGCACGCGAAACCAACCTCCCTGTGAACACGATCGCGGTGGTGCCGAACGTCGCCGGCGGGGTGCGGCGGGCGGCGGGACGGGGCAGCGCACGGCTGCGGATGACGCGCCGCGCTGACTGCCGTCCATCGCACCTTAACGCAGGAAACCCTCGTAGTTCCGCTGCATGAGCTGGCTCTCGATCTGCTTCACAGTGTCGAGGCCGACACCGACCATGATCAGCACGGCCGTGCCGCCGAAGGGGAAGTTCTGGTTCTGCCCGCTGCCGGTGATCCCGAGGAAGAAGTTCGGCAGGACCGCGATGATGCCCAGGTACAGCGAGCCGGGCAGCGTGATGCGCGACAGGACGAAGTTCAGGTACTCGGCCGTCGGTCTGCCGGGCCGGATGCCCGGGATGAAGCCGCCGAACTTCTTCATCTCGTCGGCGCGCTCGTCGGGGTTGAACGTGATGCCGACGTAGAAGTACGTGAAGAAGATGATCAGTGCCACGTACAGCACGATGTGCAGCCAGTTCGACTGGTCGACGAGGTAGGTCTGCACGAACTGCTGGAACCAGCCGGAGCCGTCGCTGCCGCCCGCGAGCTGGGCGATCAGGCTCGGGAGGTAGAGCAGCGAGCTGCCGAAGATGACCGGGATGACGCCGGCCTGGTTGACCTTCAACGGCAGGTAGGTCGACGTGCCGCCGTACATCCGGCGGCCGACCATGCGCTTGGCGTACTGGACCGGGATCCGCCGCTGGCCCTGCTCGACGAAGACGACGCTCGCGATGATGGCCAGGCCGAACACGCAGACACCGGCGAAGACCAGGCCGCCGGAGTTGTCGAGGATGTTCTTGCCCTCGGCCGGGATGCGGTGCGCGATCGAGGCGAAGATCAGCAGCGACATGCCGTTGCCGATGCCGCGCTCGGTGACCTGCTCGCCCAGCCACATGACGACCGCGGTGCCCGCCGTCATCACGATGACCATGACCGCGAGGGCGAAGACGCTGGTGTCGGGAATGACGGGCAGCGAGCAGCCCTGGAACAGCACGCCCCGGACCGCGAGCGCCACGATGCCCGTGGCCTGCAGGACCGCGAGCGCGATGGTGAGGTAGCGGGTGTACTGGGTCAGCTTGTTCTGACCCGACTGCCCTTCCTTCTTCAGCTGCTCGAACCGCGGGATGACGACCGTGAGCAGCTGGACGATGATGCTCGCCGTGATGTACGGCATGATGCCCAGCGCGAGGATCGACAGCTGGAGCAGCGCACCGCCGGAGAACAGGTTGATCAGCGAGTAGACGCCCGAGTTCTCGCCACCCTCGACCTGCTGGATGCACTGCTGGACGTTCGGGAAGGACACCCCGGGGGACGGGATGTTCGCCCCCAGGCGGTACACGGCGACGATGCCCAGCGTGAAGAGGATCTTCTTCCGTAGGTCTGGCGTCGTCAGTGCTGACCGGAACGCGCTGAGCACTCGGGCCCCTCCTACTACGTCGGCGGCACTCCGCCGGTGGCCGGTTCGACCGGCTGGTGATGGTCCGGCGGCGCCGCCCCCGCGGCGACGGTGTCCCGCCGCGGACGGTGTCGGCGCCTCTCCGGCCCGCTGCCGTCGCCCACGAGCCGCGGCGACGGACCCGAGCGACTCTAACAGCGACGACGCCGCCCGTTCCCGGCCCCCGTACGACGAGGGGACCAGCGGGAACGAGCGGCGTCGGTCGGACTACAGCTCGGTGGTGGACCCGCCGGCTGCGGCGATCTTCTCCTTGGCGCTGCCGGAGAACTTGTGCGCCGACACGGTGAGCGCGACGCCGTCGAGCTCGCCGTCGCCGAGCACCTTGACGAGCTCGTTGCGGCGGACCGCACCGGCGGCCACGAGCTCGGCCGGGCCGACCTCGCCACCCTCGGGGAAGAGCACCGCGAGGTCGCCGACGTTGACGACCTGGTACTCGACCCGGAACCGGTTCTTGAAGCCCTTCAGCTTGGGCAGCCGCATGTGCAGGGGCATCTGCCCACCCTCGAAGGCCGGCGAGACGGTCTTGCGTGCCTTGGTGCCCTTGGTACCGCGGCCGGCCGTCTTGCCCTTGCTGCCCTCACCGCGCCCGACCCGCGTCTTGGCGGTCTTGGCCCCCGGCGCCGGGCGCAGGTGGTGGACCTTGATGGTGTCGCTCATCAGGAGCTCACCTCCTCCACCGTCACGAGGTGCCGCACGGTGTTGATCATGCCGCGAACCTGGGGGTTGTCGTCCCACTCCGCGGTCTGACGAATCTTGCGAAGCCCGAGGGACTTCAGGGTCTCGCGCTGGTTCTGCTTGCGCCCGATGGCGCTGCGGACCTGCGTGACCTTCAGCTTCTTGCCCTGCTGTTCCGTCGATGCCATGTCGCTCACGCCCTCGCAGCCGCGGCGGCCTCGGCGCGAGCACGCAGCATGGACGCCGGTGCGACGTCCTCCAGCGGCAGGCCGCGGCGGGCCGCGACCTCCTCCGGACGCTGGATCTGCTTGAGCGCCGCGATGGTCGCGTGGACGACGTTGATCGCGTTGTCGCTGCCGAGCGACTTCGACAGGATGTCGTGGATGCCGGCGCACTCCAGGACCGCGCGGACGGGGCCACCGGCGATGACACCGGTACCGGGGCTGGCCGGGCGCAGCATGACCACGCCCGCCGCCGCCTCGCCCTGGACCCGGTGCACGATCGTGCCGCCGATGCGCGGGACGCGGAAGAAGTTCTTCTTCGCCTCCTCGACACCCTTGGCGATCGCGGCCGGGACCTCCTTGGCCTTGCCGTAGCCGACGCCCACGAGGCCGTCGCCGTCGCCGACGATCATCAGCGCGGTGAAGCTGAAGCGCCGACCACCCTTGACGACCTTGGCCACGCGGTTGATCGTGACCAGTCGCTCGATGTACGGGGTCTTGTCCTGGGCCGCCCCGCCACGGCCTCCGTCGCGGCGGTCCCGGCGGTCGCGGTTGTCGCCGCTGCCGCCACCGGGGCCTCCGCCGTCACGCCGCGTACGTCCCGGCATCAGACGTTCCCTTCACTACTGTGGATGAACTTCGCGGTCATCAGAACTCCAGCCCGCCCTCGCGGGCGGCGTCGGCCAGTGCCGCGATCCGGCCGTGGTAGCCGTTGCCGCCGTGGTCGAAGACGACCGCGTCGATGCCCGCCGACTTGGCGCGGGCCGCGATCAGCTCGCCGACCTTGGCGGCCTTGGCCTTCTTGTCGCCCTCGACCGACGCGACGTCGGCCTCGAGGGTCGACGCGGCCGCCAGCGTGTGGCCGGCCAGGTCGTCGATCAGCTGCACGAACACGTGCCGCGAGCTGCGCTTGACGGCCAGCCGCGGACGGGCCGGCGTGCCGGCGATCTTCTTGCGCAGCCGCGCGTGCCGGCGCGTCCGCGCCACCCGGCGGGTGCTCGAGATGTTCGAGGCGGCACGCTTCTTGGCGTTGGCCGACGTCGAGGTCTGAGTCGATGCTGTCTGGGCCATCACTTACCCGTCTTTCCGACCTTGCGGCGGACGACCTCGCCCGCGTACCGCACGCCCTTGCCCTTGTAGGGCTCGGGCTTGCGGATCTTGCGGATGTTGGCGGCGGTCTCGCCCACGAGCTGCTTGTCGATGCCCGAGACAGAGAACTTGGTCGGCGACTCGACGGCGAACGTGATGCCCTCGGGCGGCGTGACGACGACCGGGTGGCTGAAGCCCAGCGCGAACTCCAGGTTCGAACCCTTGAGCGCGACGCGGTAACCGACGCCGACGATCTCGAGCTTCTTCTCGTAGCCGGCGGTGACGCCGACGACGAGGTTGTTGACCAGCGTGCGCGACAGGCCGTGGTAGGCCTTGCTGCGGCGCTCGTCGTCAGGGCGCTTCACCAGCACCGTGCCGTCGTCACCGCGCTCGACGGTGATCGGCTCGATGACGGTGTGCGACAGGGTGCCCTTGGGACCCTTGACCGTGACGGTGCGGCCCTCGATGGCCACGTCGACGCCCGCCGGAACGGTGATCGGCAGTTTCCCGATGCGCGACATCGTTACTTCTCCCTTCTCACCAGACGTAGGCGAGGACTTCCCCGCCCAC
>Ga0182736_1001361_pt1 | contig 24639 bp, 23 predicted proteins | sample eDN5th30CKraftBY_FD_128882 | JGI IMG/M metagenome (GOLD analysis project Ga0182736, IMG submission 128882) | Enriched backyard soil microbial communities from Emeryville, California, USA - eDNA 5th pass 30_C Kraft BY (version 2) (version 2) | ecosystem: Environmental > Terrestrial > Soil >...
CTGCCCACCGGCCACGGCGAGCGCGCGGTGCTGCGCCTGCTGGACAAGGAGGCTGGGCGGCTGCAGCTGGAAAAGCTGGGCATGAGCCCGCAGGTGCTGGCGCGGCTGGACGACCTGATCCGCCAGCCGCACGGCATCGTGCTGGTCACGGGCCCCACCGGCAGCGGCAAGACCACGACCCTGTACGCGGCGCTGTCGCGGCTGGACGCGTCCACCACCAATATCCTGACGGTGGAAGACCCGATCGAGTACGACCTGGCCGGCATCAGCCAGACGCAGGTCAACGCCAAGATCGACATGACGTTCGCGCTGGCGCTGCGGGCCATCCTGCGCCAGGACCCGGACGTCATCATGATCGGCGAGATCCGCGACCTGGAAACCGCGCAGATCGCGGTGCAGGCGTCGCTGACCGGGCATCTGGTGCTGGCGACGCTGCACACCAACGATGCGACGTCGGCCGTGACGCGGCTGGTGGACATGGGAGTCGAGCCGTTCCTGCTGGCGTCGTCGCTGCTGGGCGTGCTGGCGCAGCGCTTGGTGCGCCAGCTGTGCCAGGAATGCCGGGATCCGCAGGCGCAAGAGGACGGCCGGGTGACCTACCGGGCCGCCGGTTGCCCGGCCTGCAACCATACTGGCTACAGCGGCCGCTCGGGCATTCACGAGCTGTTCGTGGTGGACGACGACGTGCGCCGCCTGATCCACGAAGGGCGCGACGAGCAGGCCCTGCGCGCGCAGGCGCTGCGGGCCGGCATGCGCACGCTGCGCCAGGATGGCCAACGCTGGGTCGAGGCGGGGGCCACGTCGCCCGAGGAAATCCTGCGCGTGACGCGCGATGCGTGAGAAAGCTCGGTGTCAGACACCCTGCGGGGTGTCTGACACCTGCCGATAACCAGGCACCCACCGCTAACGCCGCCCCTTGTCAGGCCTTGTCAGGTGTCAGACACCCCGAAGGGTGTCTGACACCCCCATCACGGCGGCGTGCCGAAGCGGCTCTTGCCGTCCGATACCGGCCCCAGCGCGCTCAGCAGCCCCGTCAGCGCGGCGCGCTGGGCGTCGCTGGCCTGGCTGGCGGGTTCCGCTTCGCCGTGAAAGCGCAGGCGGCCGCGTTGCCACTGGCCTTGGCCGGTCACCGTCAACAGGCCCGAATCGGTGCCCAGCGCGAACCGCAGCGCGCCGCGCTCGGCGGTGACCTGCAGCCGATAGTCCCCCAGCGGCCGCACGTGCGACAGCGCCGAGCCGGCTTGCGTCCACCGGCCCGTGGCCAGTGTGCCGGCGTCCGGCAGATGGCCGGGCGAGAACGCCTGCCATTCCAGTTCGATCTGGCCGGTGGGGGCCACGGTATTCAGCGGCGCGCCGAAAGCCACCAGGGCCGCGGCGGGCAATCGCAAGTTCTGTCCCGATACGCTGACGCCCGACGTGCCCAGTTGCACCCGCACCGGGCCGCGCAGCCAGGCATGCGAGATCTCCAGTGCCGCGCCGCGCCATTGCCAGCGCAGCGGCTCGGCCAGCAGGCGGCGGGCGCCCGGCGGGCCCAGCGCCAGTTGGGCACTGCCGCGCCACAAGGTGCCGTCGGCGTCGGCCAGCGCGACCATCGCATCGTCGGGCAGCGCCAGCAGCAGCCAGCGTGCGGGCAGCACCGGCAGGGCGGCCAGCAGGGCGCAGCACAGCGCCAGGATCGCCAGCCGCGGCGAGAAATATCCAGGCAGGGACAGGCGCATCAGGATCGGGCGGCCAGGCGCAAGGTCAGGGTGCCGCTCAGCCGGCCGGGCAGGCGCCGGCCCGCCGGCTGGGTCGCGCGCGCGAGCTCGGCCGCGTCGACCGCCAGGCGCCAGTCGCGCGCCGCCGTGTCCAGCCAGCGGAACACCGTGGCGGCCGAGGCCTCGCGCAGCGTCAGCGTCCAGGCCGGGGCGGGCGCCGCGCCGTCGGCAGGCTTCGCCGCGGCAGCTTCGGACAACGACCAGCTGTCGTCGGGCAGGCCTTCGCCGCGCAGGCTGGCGGCCAGCTCGGCGGTGGCCGGCGCGGCGTTCGCCGAGCCGTTGCCATGGCGCCGCAGGGCACGGACTTGCGCCGTCAGGTCGGCCACGCTGGCGGCCTGGGCACGCAGGGCCGGCAGGTCCTGGCGCGCTTGCGTCGCCGTGGTCCAGGCCGGCTCGATCAGTACCAGGAAGAGCAGGGCGGCGCCCGCCAAGGCGGCCGTGACGGCCAGCAAGCGCTGTTCGCGCGGCGCGCGCTGGCCATACCAGGTGGCGGCGGCGCGGCGCCAGGCCGCGCCGCGCTGCAACCAGGGCGCCAGGGCGTCGCGCAGGGCAGGGGAAAGCTTCATGGTTCGGCTCGCAGGATGCGCCAGGCGCCGCTGTCGTCGCGCTCGACGCGCGCGCCCAGCGTGGCGGCGCGTTGCAGGATGGCGGCGGTATCGGCCAGCCGGTCGGCAGCCCCGGCAGCCCCAGTAGTCCCGGCCGCTCCAGCAGCTCCGGCGCCCGCGGCGTCGGCGGCGGCCGCGTCGTACAGGCTCAAGGTCAGCACGTCGTTGCGGTAGGCCAGGCGGTCGACCGCGTCGGCCGCGAACGGCAAGACCTGCGCCGCCACTCGCGCCAGCGACAGGAAGTCCTTGCCCGACGCGTCGCCCTGGCCGGCGCGCAAGGCATCCAGGCCCTGTTGCGCCTGGCGCAAGGGGTCCAGCACGACGGGAAGATCGGGAAAGGCGTCGCGCACATCGCGTTCCATGCGCTGGCGCAGCTGCTGTGTTTCGCGCTCCAGCTGCGCCGCATGGAAATTCAGGCCGACGATCCACACGGCCGCGGCGCCTGCCAGCCAGGCCGCGGCGCCGCGCCAGCGCGACGGCTGGCGCGGCGCCAGTTGCGGCAGCGCCAGCGACCAGCCCGGCCCGGGGGCCTGCCAGCGCGGGTCCTGCAGGTCGTGCAGCACGGGCGGCTGGCCGGCCGCGGGCGGGTCGGACCAGACCTGCAGCGGATAGAAGGCCTGCACCGCCAGCCCCGCGGCCGACAGCCGCTGCCAGGCCGCGCGCAGGGCCTCGCGCGCCGTCCAGGCGGCCATCACCGTGCCGTCGGCGGCGCGGCTGCCGTGGCCCACCGCCAGCGCGTCCAGGTCGCCCAGCACCAGGCCTTCCAGGGTGCCGCGCACGGCGGCGGCGTAGCGGTTGGCGGGCACGGCGGGCACCTTCACCGCGGCGACGATGGCATCGTCCGGATGCAGGATGGCCTGCGTGCGCGCATGCGGAAAGGCAGCCGCCAGGGCCGCGGCGGCCAGGCTGCCGCCGCGCGCTACGCGGCCCTGGCGATCCAGCCAGGCGTAGGCCAGCGGCGTCGCGTCGGACCAGTCGGTCAGGGGGGGCAGCGCCACGCGCAGCACGTTCTTTACGGGGTTTCTCTTATCCATACTGTTTCGGGGGCACGCTGTCCGTCGATGGAGACCAGGGCCTGCATGCCGACGCGCGCGCGCAGGTAGGCCACGGTGCCGTTGGCCTGGAACCAGTGGCTGGTGGTCGCCACGGCCGGCACCTGCAGGGGTTTGCCGCCGCCGGCCAGCCGGTTGGCGAAATCGCCGCTGTCGTTGAACCAGCGGCCGCGGTCGCGCTCGCCGGCCACCGTGCGCGCCTGCGCCAGGCTCAGGCCGGGCACCAGCGCCGCGATCACTTCGGGCTCGGCGGTATTGACGTTGACCAGGGTGGTTTCCGGCAACAGTGTCATGGTGCGGCGCATGGCCTGCAGGCCGGCCGCGTCCACGCCCATCAGCGCGGCCAGGTCGTCGATGCCGCGCGGCTGCGGCGCGCGTGCGCCGGCGGTGGCGTTGTCCGGCGCGGCCGCGGCCCCTTCGGGCAGCCGGCTTTGCGCCAGCGCCACCTGTTCGGCCAGTTGCGAGGCCAGCGTATCGGGCAGGTCCAGCATGCCCAGCAGGCGCGCCAGCAGTTCCAGCTGGGCCTGGTCGGGCACGCCGCGCCGGGCCAGGTTGTACAGGTTGTATTTGCCTTGTTCGTCCTGGATGCCGCCAGAGAACACGGCGGTGCGCTCGCTGGCATCGCCCTCGATGCGCGTGTCCAGCACGGGCGTGGCCCACAACTGGTCGCGCCGCACGGTGGCTTCCTGCCGCGCGTTGTCGCGCAGGATCAGGCGCGCCCAGTCGATGCCGCCCAGCAGCAGCCAGCGCGCCTGCACGCGCGCCTGTTCGTTCTCGACCTGGCGGATGGCCGAGGCCTGGCGCAGGAACAGGCCGCTGGTCAGGGCCGCCACGATGGCCACCACGATCAGCGCGCTGACCACCGCCATGCCTTGCTGCTTCGCCGCGCCGCGCCTCATGGCAGCACCACGATGCGGGTGTAGCGTTCGGGTTGCCCGCGCCCGGGGCGCTCGATGGCCACTTCCAGCCCGCTGGCGCGCGCGTTGTCCGTGCGCAGGGGGTCGATCCAGCCGCGTCCCGGCACCCAGGCGCGCACGCCCAGCGCGGTGGCGCCCGGCATCAGCAGCGCGCCTTCGGCTGGCTCGGGCAGGGGGTAGCTCGCCGCCGGCGCGCCGCTGTAGCGCCACAGCCCGTCGGGCCGCAGGCGCCAGACGATGCGCTGCCACAGGCCGCCGTCCGGCGTGGCGCGCAGGATGTCCAGCAGCACCGAGCCGGACGATTGCGCCACCTGGATGCCGGGCGGCAGCAGCGTGACGGCGGTGTTGCCGGCCGGCGCGCCCACATAGGCGCGGTTCAGGTCGCGCTCGACCTGGCCCAGCGTGCGCAGCACCACGGCCTGGTCGGCCGCCTGTTCGCCCAGCCAGTCGCGCGCCGACGACACCCGTTCCAGCCCTTTCCAGGACAACAGGCTGACCAGCGCCATCAGCGCGATGGCGATCAGCACTTCGATCAGCGTGAAGCCCTGCTGGCGCACGGGCGGGAAGGTGCGCGCCGGCATCATCGGATCTGCGACAGCAGGCCGGTCAGCTCGGCCAGCGCGGCGTCGCCGCGGCCGGGGTCGAGCACGCGCACGGTCACCTGGCGGAAATTGCGGTTCAGCGAATTGCGGATCTCCAGCTCGCAGCGCAACGCCAGCGCGCCCTGCGGACACGGCAATGTCTGCGTGCCGGCGCGCGGGAAGGCCTGCTCCAGCCGCAATTGCGCCAGGGTGTTCTCGGCCGCCAGCAGCGCCAGGGTCTTGTCGCGGATGGCGCGGTTGTTGTCCAGCATGACCTGGGTGGCGCGCATGGCCGCGCCCATGGCCACCGCGATGATGGCCAGCGCCACCAGCACCTCGATCAGCGTGAAGCCGCGTTGCGCGCGGGCGCGGCGGCGCTCATTGAATCGCATAGCCGCCCGCCGCGTCGCGCTCGATGCGGACCGTGTCGTCCTGCGAGACCAGTTCCAGCACCAGCGGGTCGGCGACCCATTCCGTGCCGAACACCACCGGGCGGTCCGGCGCCAGGCGCAGCGTGACGGGCGGGGCGGCCCAGGCCTGGGCGCGCAGGGCCGTGTCCTGTTCGAAGCGGTCGGGCGTTTGCGGCCCGTCGTCCTGCGCCGACAGGCGGGCCGGCCGGCCACGGCGCTCGAACGACCAGCCGCGTTCGTCGGCGCGCCAGCGAATGGCGCGGCCGTCGCTGCGCGCCTCGCTTTGCGCCACGGCGAACGCGTCGACCAGGCGCTCGGCGTCGGCGCGCAAGGCGCGTCCGGAAGAAGAAGAGACAGACAGGCTCACCATAGAGGCGGCGATGGCGATGATGACCACCACCACCAGCATTTCGATCAGGGTGAACCCGCGCTCACAGGTCCCACGAGCCGATGTCCGCATCGTCTTGCTCCCCGCCCGGCTTGTTGTCGGGGCCGAAGGTGAACACGTCGATCTCGCCCTTCACGCCCGGGTTCAGGTACTGATAGGGATGGCCCCACGGGTCGTTGGGCAGGCGGTCCAGGTAGGGCCGCCAGTTGCGCGCGCCTTCCGGGCGTTGCACCAGGGCCTGCAGGCCCTGCGCGGTGGACGGATAGCGGCCGCTGTCCAGGCGGTACAGCTTCAGCGCCTGCATCAGGCCGCTGATGTCCTGCCGCGCAGCCACCTTGCGCGCCTGGTCGGGGCGGTCCAGCACGCGCGGGACGACCAGCGCGGCCAGGATGCCCATGATCACGATCACCACCATGATCTCGATCAGTGTGAAGCCCTGTTGCCGGGCACGTGGGCGCTGGAACTGACGCACGAACTCTCTCCGCTCATTCATGGAAAGCCGGCATGGTGCGTCAGAAATATGACAGTAATACTGTCGTCGCCGGTTTACGGCACCGGCACGATGCCGGCCGGCGGGGCGCCGCGCGCCGGGGCGGCCGCGCGCAGGCGGGCGCCGCCGCGGTCCAGCTCGACGCCGGTGGCCGATACGCCGGCCAGCGCCAGGCCGGGGGCGATCTCCGCGCCCACCCGGTAGGCGCGCGGCGGGCCGCCGTCCACGCTGAGCACCGCCGACCCGTGCGCGCCCGCCGCGATCAGGCCCAGCACCGCGATCTGCGTGTCGATCGCGCCGTCGGTGCCGAACAGCAGGGCGATGTCGCGGGTGTCCGAGGCGGGGGCCGCCGCCGCGGCCAGCGCCGGCGGCAGTTCGCCCGGCGATGGCGCCAGCAGGATGGCGCTCCATAGCCCCACGCCGGCCGCCGCGGCCGCGATGGCCAGCACGCGCGCCGCGCGGGGAGCAGAGGGCAGGGCAATCGAGGGGCGCAGGCGCATGCGAAGGAACTGGCGGTAGAGGGACGGCCCTCGACGCTACCGGATCGATGTGACAGCCGTATGAGCGATATCCTGCGCGCGAAGATGCTCGGCCAGGTATCAGACACCCCGAAGGGTGTCTGATACCCAATGGTGCAACGACTGTTTCGCCAACCGAACGGTGTCAGACACCCTTCGGGGTGTCTGACACCTGAGGGCACCTGCCGGACTGTAAACCCGTTATGCAGACGCCGTCAGGCGCCGGAAGACGAGGCCGGCTCGCGCGAACGGAACATCGCCAGGCATTGTTCGCAGATTTCGCGCGTGATGTCCTGGCGGGCATGGTCGCGCCGTTCCAGCATGCCGATGCCGCGCGCCGGGCGACCCAGCTCGTCGGGCAGCGGCAGGATCCGCAGGTCGGGGCTGGCCTGCCAGTTCGACCCGTTCAGCAGCGGCAGCAGCGTCACGCCCACTTCCTGGCGCACCAGTTCCACCAGCGTCTCGATGGCGTTGAGCTCCAGGAACTCGCTGACCGGCACACCCATGCGGCGCAGCACCCGGTCGATCTGGCGGCCGGTGCGCTGGGTGCGGTCAAAGCGCAGGAACGGGTTGGCCGCCAGCACCGCCTGTGCGGCCTGCCCGGGCGCCGAGGGTGGGGCCACCACCACCAGCGGTTCTTCATACAGCGGCGTCCAGCGCGTGCTGGCCATCTTGCGGCGGCTTTCCACCACGAAGGCGGCGTCCAGCTCGCCGGCTTCCACCTTGCCGGCCAGTTCGCTGGCCTTGCCCGACAGCACCCGCACGTCCAGCCCCGCATGCTGGCGCTTCAGGCTGGACACCACTTTCGACAGCGTGCCCATGCACGACACCACCGCGCCGATGGAAACTGCGCCGGCCAGCGAGCCGGGCGCCGTGCGCGGCAGTTTCAGGCGATCGTACAGGTCCACCACTTGCTTGATATCGGGCAGCAGCTCGCGCCCGGCGGCATTCAGGATGGCCAGCCGGCCGCTACGGTCGAACAGCTCACGGCCCAGCTCGGCTTCCAGCGAGCGCATCTGGAAGCTGATCGCGGCCTGGGTCAGGGCGACCTGTTCGGCGGCCTCGGAAAACGATCCGTGGTGCGCCACCGCCAGGAAACTGCGCAGGAAACGGATACTACTCATAAAAAAATTTGTTGCGTGAAATCAATTATTCAAATTGATTTAATTAGAACACAAGAGTAAGTTCGACTGTCTTTTCCGTCTTTCCACTTCCGAGCCTTCGCGTCCATGAAAACCTTCGACTGGAACAACCCCTATCCTTCGTTCCGGATTCCGCTGTTCGCCCGCAACGTCGTTTCCACTTCGCATCCGCTGGCCGCGCAGGCCGGCCTGCGCATGCTGCTCAAGGGCGGCAACGCGGTCGATGCGGCCATCGCCGCCGCGGCCACCATCGTGCTGGTCGAGCCGGTGTCCTGCGGCCTGGGCGGCGACTGCTTCGCCATCGTCTGGGACGGCAAGGAACTGCACGGCCTGAACTCCTCCGGCGTGGCGCCGGCCGCCTGGAACGTCGAATACTTCAAGCGCAAGTACGGCACCGGGCCCGACGGCCTGGCCAAGCAGCCCAAGCGCGGCTGGGACGCGGCCACGGTGCCGGGCGTGGTGGCCGGCTGGGGCGCGCTGCACCAGAAGCTGGGCAAGCTGCCGTTTGCCGACCTGTTCGAGCCCGCCATCGAGATCGCCGAGCGCGGCTACGCCGTGCCCCCGGTGGTGGCGCACAAGTGGGCCGCCGCGGCCGACGAATTGCGCGAACAGCCCGGCTATGCCCAGGCCTTCCTGCCCAACGGCCGCGCGCCGGCCCCGGGCGAACACTTCCGCATCCCCGACGCGGCCTACACGCTGCGCCGCATTGCCGCCAGCGGCGGGCGCGACTTCTACGAAGGCGAGCTGGCCGAGAAAATCGCCGCCTTCAGCAAAGAATGCGGCGGCGCCATGACGCTGGACGACCTGCGCGGCTATCGCCCCGAATGGGTCCAGCCCATTTCCAAGTCGTACCGCGGCTACGAACTGCACGAAATCCCGCCCAACGGGCAGGGCATCGCCGCGCTGATGGCGCTGGGCATCTGCGAACACTTCGACCTGGCCGGCATGCAGGTCGACTCGGTGCAGTCGCAACACGTGCAGATCGAAGCCATGAAGCTGGCCTTCTCCGACCTGTACCGCTATGTGTCCGACCCGCGCACGATGGAGGTCACCCCGCAGCAGATGCTGTCCGACGCCTACCTGGAAAGCCGCGCCAAGCTGATCCGCCTGGACCGCGCCACCCACTTCGAGGCGGGCCGCCCGCACGCCGGCGGCACCATCTACCTGACGGCCGCCGACGAAAACGGCATGATGATCTCGTTCATCCAGTCGAACTACATGGGCTTCGGCTCGGGCGTGGTGGTGCCGGGCACGGGCATCAGCATGCAGAACCGCGGCGTGGGCTTCTCGATGGACCCGAAGTCGCCCAACGTGGTCGACGGCGGCAAGCGCCCGTTCCACACCATCATCCCGGGCTTCCTGACGCGCGGCGGCAAGCCGGTCATGAGCTTCGGCGTCATGGGCGGCGACATGCAACCGCAGGGTCACCTGCAAACCGTGGTGCGCATGCTCGACTACCACCAGCAGCCCCAGGCCGCCTGCTGCGCGCCGCGCTGGAAGGTCAACCGCGATTTCACGCTGGACATCGAGTCCACCATGAACCGCGCCACCGTCGAGGGCCTGCGCCAGCTGGGCCACTCGATGAAATCGGTAGACGACCCCTACATGGATTTCGGCGCCGGCCAGTTCATCTGGCGCATGCACGAAAACGACAACGAGCTGGGCTACGTGGCGGCCAGCGACAGCCGCCGCGACGGCCAGGCAGTTGGCTTCTAGGCCGTAGCGTGGCATGCTGACCGGTGCCGAAGCCTGGCGCCGGTCATTCCAACAACATATATACAAGGGAAAACATCCATGAAGCTCAAGCACTTGAAGCTGGGGTTGTGCGCCGCGCTGCTGGCCGGCGCATCGGGGGCCGTGCTGGCGCAGGACATGCGCATCGGCCTGCAGGAAGACCCCGACGTCCTCGATCCCCACCGCGCCCGCACCTATGTGGGCCGCATCGTCTTCACGTCGCTGTGCGACAAGCTGGTCGACGTGAACGAGAAGCTGCAGTTCGTGCCGCAACTGGCCCAGTCGTGGTCCTGGAACGACGACAACACCGTGCTGACCTTCAAGCTGCGCACCGATGCGCTGTTCCACGACGGCAGCAAGTTCGATGCCGCCGCGGCCAAGGCCAACCTCGAGCGCGCCATGTCGCTGAAAGACAGCATGCGCAAGGGCGAACTGGCCTCGGTGGCCAAGATCGACGCGCCCGACGCGCAAACCCTGGTGCTGACGCTCAAGCAGCCCGACGCCACGCTGCTGGCCTCGCTGTCGGACCGCGCCGGCATGATGCTGTCGCCCAAGATCTTCTCCGACGATACCGGCGCCGTGGGCCGCAAGCCCGTGTGCTCGGGCCCGTACAAGTTCGTCGAGCGCGTCCAGAACGACCGCATCGTGCTCGAGAAATTCGACCAGTACTACGACGCCAAGAACTACGCCTTCAAGCGCCTGACATTCCTGCCGATTCCGGACACCACCGTGCGCCTGTCCAACCTGCGCGCCGGCGGCCTGGATATCCTCGAACGCATGAACCCGTCCGACGCCCAGCAAGTCAAGAGCGACGCCAGCCTGCAGTTCGCGACGGTGTCGGGGCTGGGCTACCAGCAGTTCTATTTCAACGTGGCCAACGGCAAGCGCGCCGAGACCAACCCCTTCAAGGACGAGCGCGTGCGCCGCGCGTTCGAGCTCACGCTCGACCGCAACGTCATCAACGAAGTGGTCGGCGGCGGCATCTTCGATCCGGCCAACCAGCCGTTCCCGCCCGCCAGCCCCTACCACAGCGACAAGTTCCCCATTCCCGCCCGCGACGTCGCCAAGGCCCGCGCCCTGCTGAAAGAAGCCGGCAAGAAACAGGTCAAGGCCGAGCTGGCCTTCGGCAACAACACCACCACGTCGGCCATCGCCGAGATGGTGCAGGCCATGGCGGCCGAAGCCGGCTTCCAGCTGAGCCTGCGGCCCACCGAATACGCGGCGCTGCTCAACGAGGCGCAAAGCGGCAACTTCGAGCTGCTGATGCGCGGCTGGTCGGGCCGGGTTGACCCGGACGGCAACATCTACCAGTTCGTCACCTGCAAGGGGGCGCTGAACGACGGCCGCTACTGCAACCCGGAAGTCGACAAGTTGCTGGCCCAGGCCCGCACCGTGCCCGACGAGGCCAAGCGCAAGGTCATCTACGACCAGGCCCAGAAGATCTTGCAAGACGATGCCCAGGCCGTGTACATCTATTACCAACCCTGGCCGTTCGTGCTGGCCAAGAAGGTCAAGGGCTTCAAGCCTTACCCCGACGGCATGATCCGTCTGAAAGGCGTGACGTTCGCGCAATAGTGCGGGTCGTGTCGCGCGCCTGACCGCCGGGCCGTGCCGCAACGCACGGCCCGCGTGTTTGGCGCGCCGCAATTTGCAATCCAGAGTTTCAGGTTCCGCCCATGTTCAAAATCATCCTGCGCCGCGTGCTGGTGGCGATCCCGACACTGATCCTGGTGTCGATGATCGTCTTCATGCTGCAGAAAATCCTGCCCGGCGATCCGGTGCTGACCCTCGCCGGCGAAGAGCGCGATCCCGCCGTGCTCGACTACTTGCGCGACAAGTACCGCCTGAACGACCCGCTGCCGGTGCAGTACGGCGTCTGGGTCGGCCAGGTGCTGCAGGGCGACCTGGGCAAGTCGCTGCGCACCGACGTGCCGGTCACCCAGCTCATCGCGCAGAAGCTGCCGGTCACCTTGCAGCTGGCGGCTATGGCCATGTTCTTCGCCCTGGTCATCGGCGTGCCCATGGGTATCGTGGCCGCCGTGCGCAAAGGCACCGCCACCGAGATGGGGGCCAACGTGGCGGCGCTGTCGGGCATGTCGATCCCCAATTTCTGGCTGGGCATCCTGCTGATCATGCTGGTGTCGGTGAAGTGGCGGCTGTTGCCGGCCTCGGGCTATGTCTCGCCGGCCGAAGATTTCTGGATGTCGATGAAGACCATGCTGATGCCGGCCCTGGTGCTGTCCACAGCCATCGCGGCCTACCTGATGCGGCATACGCGCTCGGCCATGCTCGAGGCCCTCAGTGCCGACTATGTGCGCACCGCCCGCGCCAAGGGGGTGTCGCCGCGCCGCGTAGTGCTGCGCCATGCGCTGCGCAATGCGCTGATGCCCATCGTCACGCTGGTCACGCTGCTGTTCGGCGAACTGCTGGCCGGCGCCGTCCTGACCGAGCAGGTGTTCACCATCCCGGGCTTCGGCAAGCTGATCGTCGACGCGGTTTTCACGCGCGACTATGCCGTGGTGCAGGGCGTGGTGCTGTGCGTGGCCGTGGGCTTCATCATCATGAACCTGCTGGCCGACATCCTGTACATCCTGGTCAACCCCCGCCTGAGGCACGCATGAGCGCACATTCCGCAACGGCCGCAGCCGTCCCGCCGCCCCGCAGCCGCAGCCGCGCCTGGGGCAAGTTCAAGCGCAACCGCGTCGCCCTGCTGGGCGCCGTCATCGTGCTGGCCGTGGTGATCCTGGCGGTGTTCGCGCCGCTGCTGGCCACGCACGATCCGCTGCAAACCAGCTTCATGGCCATCCGCAAGGCGCCGTCGGCGACCTTCTGGCTGGGTTCCGACGAGCTGGGCCGCGACATCTACAGCCGCATGCTGTATGGGGCGCGCGCCTCGCTGATGGCCGGCCTGGTTTCGGTAGTGATCGCGCTGATCGTGGGCGTGCCGTTCGGCCTGGTGTCGGGCTATTTCGGCGGCTGGATCGACAGCATCATCTCGCGCTGCACCGAGGCCCTGCTGGCCATCCCGTTCCTGATCCTGGCCATTGCGCTGGCGGCGTTCCTGGGGCCCAGCCTGACCAACGCCATGATCGCCATCGGCGTGTCGGCCGCGCCCAAGTTCATCCGGCTGGCGCGCGGCCAGGTGCTGGCGGTGAAGAACGAAGACTACGTGCAGAGCTCGCGCGCGCTGGGGGCCTCGGACACCCGGATCATCGTGCGCCACATCCTGCCCAACATCATGCCGCCGCTGATCGTGCAGGCCACCATCACCATCGCCACCGCCATCATCGCCGAGGCCAGCCTGTCGTTCCTGGGGCTGGGCCTGCAGCCGCCCAACCCGTCGTGGGGGTCGATGCTGAACACAGCCAAGAATTTCATGACACAGGCGCCCTGGATGTCGATTTTCCCCGGCTCGGCGATTTTCCTGGCGGTGCTGGGTTTCAACCTGCTGGGCGACGGTCTGCGCGACGCGCTCGACCCCCGGCAAGAGAAGTGAACGCGATGACGATGGATGCCAAAAGGGTAGTTCAGGTCCAGGGCCTGACGGTACATTTCAATACGCCCGAGCGCGTGGTCGAGGCGGTGCGCGACGTGTCGTTCCACGTCGACCGCGGCGAGACGCTGGCCATCGTGGGCGAGTCCGGCTCGGGCAAGTCGGTGACGTCGCTGGCGCTGATGCGCCTGGTGGAATACGGCGGCGGGCGCATCGTGGGCGGCGACATGCAGCTGCGCCGGCGCAGCGGCGACGTGCTGGACCTGGCGCATGCCGGCGAAGGCGTGCTGCAACGCGTGCGCGGCGCCGACGTGGCCATGATCTTCCAGGAACCCATGACCTCGCTGAACCCCAGCTTCACCGCCGGGGCGCAGATCGCCGAGGCGCTGCAGCTGCACCAGGGGCTGGACGCCGCGGCGGCGCGGGCCGAGACCCTGCGCATGCTCGAACGCGTGCGCATCCCCGAGGCGCGCGCCATTCTCGACCGCTACCCGCACCAGCTGTCGGGCGGCATGCGTCAGCGGGTGATGATCGCCATGGCGCTGTCGTGCAAGCCGCAGCTGCTGATCGCCGACGAGCCCACCACGGCGCTGGACGTCACCATCCAGGCGCAGATCCTGCAGCTGATCCGTCAGTTGCAGGAAGAGATGGACATGGGCGTGATCTTCATCACGCACGACATGGGCGTGGTGGCCGAAGTGGCCGACCGCGTGCTGGTCATGTACCGCGGCGACAAAGTCGAAGAGGGCGCCTCCGACGATATTTTCGCCACGCCGCGCCATGCCTATACCCGTGCGCTGCTGTCGGCGGTGCCGCGCCTGGGCGCCATGCGGGGCACCGACGAGCCCGCGCCGTTCCCGCTGTTGCACGTCGACGAGGCCGCGGCCGGCGCCCAGCCCGACGCGGCCGCCGCGCCGGCCGCGAGCACGGTGCGCCGCGGCGGCGGGCCGGTGCTGCGGGTCAAGAACCTGGTCACCCGTTTCGATATCGCCGGCGGCATCCTGGGCCGGGTGCAACGGCGCGTGCACGCGGTCGAACGGGTCAGCTTCGACCTGTACCCGGGCGAGACCCTGGCGCTGGTGGGCGAATCGGGGTGCGGCAAGACCACCACCGGCCGTTCGCTATTGCAGCTGGTCAAGAGCCAGGGCGGCAGCATCGAGTTCGACGGCCGCGACATCGGCACGCTGCGCGGCTCGGCCATGCAGTCGCTGCGCCGCCACATCCAGTTCATCTTCCAGGACCCGTTCGCCTCGCTCGACCCCCGCATGACGGTCGGCTATTCCATCATGGAGCCGCTGCTGATCCATGGCGTGGCCAAGGGCAGGGCGGCGCAAGAGCGCGTGCGCTGGCTGATGGACAAGTGCGGCCTGCTGCCCGACATGATCGACCGCTATCCCCACGAGTTCTCGGGCGGGCAGCGCCAGCGCATCTGCATCGCGCGGGCCCTGGCGCTGAACCCCAAGGTCATCGTGGCCGACGAGTCGGTGTCGGCGCTGGACGTGTCCATCCAGGCGCAGATCGTCAACCTGCTGCTGGACCTGCAACGCGAACTGGGCGTATCGCTGCTGTTCATCTCGCACGATATGGCGGTGGTCGAGCGCGTCAGCCATCGCGTGGCCGTCATGTACCTGGGCCAGATCGTCGAGATCGGCCCGCGCCGCGCCATCTTCGAGAACCCGCAGCACCCGTACACCCGCAAGCTGATGGATGCCGTGCCCATCGCCGACCCGCAGCGCCGCCACCGCGCGCGTTCGCTGTTGGTCGACGAGATTCCCAGCCCGGTGCGCAAGGTGGGCGACGAGCCGGTGGTGCAGCCCCTGGTGCAGGTGAGCGAAGGCCACTACGTGGCGCGCCACCCGGTGGGTGTCTACGCCTGAGACGCATCGACGGGACATGCCCCGAGGCGCTTCCCAGGGGTCCCAGTCAGGTGTCAGACACCCCGAAGGGTGTCCGACACCGTTCGGTTAACGAGACAGTTTTTGCACCCTTGGATGTCAGACACCCTGCGGGGTGTCTGACACCTGGCTAAGCCGAGGCAGGTTTTCAGATAGTGCCTCGGGCGTCCGGCCCCGCGGCGTGCCTCAGCGCCGTTTCAGCGCCCGCTCCAGGCCGAAGGCCAGGAACACCGCGCCGGTCAGACCGTCCAGCGAGCGCAAGACCGAGGGGCGCTGCAGCCAGCTTCCCAGGTGTCAGACACCCCGCAGGGTGTCTGACACCACTCGGTCAACGAACCAGTCTTTGCACCCTTGGATGTCAGACACCCTGCGGGGTGTCTGACACCTGGCTAGGCCGAGGCAGGTTTTCAGGTCGTGCCTCGGGCGTCCGGCCCCGCGGCATACCTCAACGCCGTTCCAGCGCCAGCTTCAGGCCGAAGGCCAGGAATACCGCGCCGGTCAGGCCGTCCAGCGAGCGCAAGACCGAGGGGCGCTGCAGCCAGCTTCCCAGGTGTCAGACACCCCGCAGGGTGTCTGACACCGCTCGGTCAACGAACCAGTCTTTGCACCCTTGGATGTCAGACACCCTGCGGGGTGTCTGACACCTGGCTAAGCCGAGGCAGGTTTTCAGGTAGTGCCTCGGGCATCCGGCCCCGCGGCGTGCCTCAACGCCGTTCCAGCGCCAGCTTCAGGCCGAAGGCCAGGAACACCGCGCCGGTCAGGCCGTCCAGTGAGCGCAAGACCGAGGGGCGCTGCAGCCCGCTTCCCAGGTGTCAGACACCCCGAAGGGTGTCTGACACCGCTCGGTCAACGAACCAGTCTTTGCACCCTTGGATGTCAGACACCCTGCGGGGTGTCTGACACCTGGCAGCACCGAGGCAGGTTTTCAGGTAGTGCCTCGGGCGTCCGGCCCCGCGGCGTGCCTCAACGCCGCTCCAGCGCCAGCTTCAGGCCGAAGGCCAGGAACACCGCGCCGGTCAGGCCGTCCAGCGAGCGCAGGACCGAGGGGCGCTGCAGCCAGCGCGCCAGCGGCCGGGTGGCGGCCACCAGCACGGCGAACCACAGCACGCCCATCAGGGCGTGCAGCCCCGCCAGCAGCAGGCTGAAGCCCAACACGCTGACGCCGGCCGGGATGAATTGCGGCAGGAATGTCACGTAGAACACCCCCACCTTGGGATTGAGCACGTTGGTCAGGCAGCCACGTAGGAACCACTGCAGGCCGGTGCCCGTGGCGGGCAGGGCGGCCGCCGGCCCGGATGCCGGCACGGGCGCGCCACGCCGGCGCAGCGCGCGCCATAGCAGCTTCAGGCCCAGGTAGAACAGATAGGCGGCCCCGCACACGCGCAGGATGTCGTAGGCGGTGCGCGACGCGGCCAGCAGCGACCCCAGCCCCAGCGCCGCCACCACGCCCCAGACCAGGCAGCCGGCGCAGATGCCCAGGCCCGCCAGCAGCGCGCGCCGGCCGCCCTCGACGGCCGAGGTGCGCAACACCAGGGCGGTGTCCAGGCCCGGCGTCAGGGTCAGGATGCCGGCGGCCAGGCAAAAGGCGAGCAGGGCGGTGGTGGGCGTCATGGCGGTCTCGGGTATCGGCAACCGCCAGCATAGCGCGCCCGGCGCCGCGCAGTATCATTAGCCCTTTTTCGCGGCCCGGCGCCGCCGGATTTCCCCATGGCCCTGCGCGCAACGATTTACAAAGCCGACCTGCACGTCGCCGATACCGACCGCCACTACTACGGCAGCCACGCGCTGACGGTGGCGCGCCACCCCTCGGAAACCGACGAGCGCATGATGGTGCGGCTGCTGGCCTACGCCCTGCATGCCCAGGAAGGCTTGGCATTCACCAAGGGCCTGAGCGACACCGACGAGCCCGACCTGTGGCTGAAAGACCTGACCGGCGCCATCGACCTGTGGGTCGAGGTCGGCCAGCCCGACGAGCGGCGCATCCTGAAGGCCTGCGGCCGCGCCGAGCAGGTGGTGGTGTACTGCTACGGCGGCCATGCCAGCACCGTCTGGTGGGACGGCGTGCGGGGCAAGCTGACGCGGGCCCGCAACCTGCGGGTGGTGAGCCTGCCGGCCGCCCAAACACGCGAACTCGGCGCGCTGGTCGAACGCACCATGGATCTGCACGTCAACGTGCAGGATGGCGCGGCGTTCGTGTCGGCCGGCCTGGGGCAGGTAACGGTCGAGCCCGAGGCCTGGCGCTGAGCCGGCCGCCCGGCGGGCGATGCCCGGCTGCTTGCGCGGCACTGCGGGCCTTGGCGGACTGATGCGGAACTAACAGGCTGGGCGTCGCCGAGGGGCAGGGCCTTGCTAGCAGGCCGGATGGCGCTCGACGCCGCGCCAGAACGCCGGCAGGAAGCACTCGGCCACCAGCAGCGGCTGCCCCAGGCGCCAGAAGGCCGAGCGGCGTGCCCACAGCGCGCCGGCCGCCCCGGCCGCCGCCGCGCGCGCCGTGGCATGGAACGGCACCGGCGAGGCCAGCCGCCGGCAGACGAAGGCGGACCGCTCGATCGTGCGGTCGTGGTACAGCATGTCGGCCAGCGGGCGCGTGCGCAGGCGTCGCATGCCCTGCCAGGTGCCGTGCGAGGCCATCAGTGGCGTCAGGCTGCGGGCCACCACGCTGTCGACGCCGTCGACCGACATCAGGATCTCGCGCACCCATACCGGGCTGGCCACCGCAATGCCCATGCCGTGGGCTTCGTCGGCCGGCGCGCCCTGCGAATATTCGGCCAGCACGCGCAGGCGCACGGCGCCCAGCTTGCGCAGGCCCGCGGTCAGGGCGCCGGGGCGCATCAGCCAGTATTTATGGGCGGGCGACAGCGAAGGGGGAACGGCGGGCAGCCAGCCCGGGGCCAAGGGGGAAAAGGCTTTCATGGGTGTCTATTATGCCAAGCCTGGCGCCGGGTTACGGCATATGGCGGCGGGGCCGTAAAATGCGGGATTGCCGTTGCGCCGCCCGCCGGCGCACGGCCAGCAGATACGCTATATGGAAAAAATACGAATTTCGAAGCTGATGTCCGAGCGCGGCCTGTGTTCGCGCCGCGAAGCCGACAGCTATATCGAACGCGGCTGGGTCAAGGTCGACGGCGAAGTGGTGTCCGAACTGGGCGCGCGCGCCTTTGCGCACCAGGTCATCACCCTGGAACGCGCCGCCCAGGCCAGGCAGACCTCGCGCGTCACCATCCTGATCAACAAGCCGGTGGGCTATGTATCGGGCCAGGCCGAGAAAGGCTACCAGCCGGCGGTGGCCCTGGTCGACGCGCGCACGCGCTATGCGCGCGACCGCGCGCCGCTGCGCTTCACGCGGGCCCATTTGCAAGGCCTGGCCGTGGCCGGGCGGCTGGACATCGATTCGCAGGGCCTGCTGGTGCTGACGCAAGACGGGCGCGTCGCTCGCCATCTCATCGGCGAAGATTCCAACGTCGACAAGGAATACCTGGTGCGGGTGCAAGGCCGGCTGGACGAGCGCGGCCTGGCATTGCTGAACCACGGCCTGTCGCTCGATGGCAAGGCGTTGCGGCCGGCCCAGGTGCGCTGGCAGAACGCCGACCAACTATGCTTTGTGCTGCGCGAAGGCAAGAAGCGCCAGATACGCCGCATGTGCGAACTGGTGGGGCTGCGGGTGGTAGGCCTGAAGCGTGTGCGCATCGGGCGCGTCAAGCTGGGCGACCTGCCACCTGGCCAGTGGCGCTATCTGCGCGACGACGAGCAGTTCTAGCGTTCAGGCCGGGCCCCGTAGGCGGCCGGCAGCCGGTGGGCGTCGCAGCAGTCGCCCCACCCGAATAGCTTCGAGGTATGGCCGATACCGGGATTGAAGGTATTGGTCGGGTCCAGCCCGCGATAGAAGTCGGCGAGGGCCGGCTTGGCGACGTACAGATGGCCGACGTTGTGTTCGGCCGGGTACTCGGCCTGGCGCGCATCCAGCAGCTTCCACAAGCGGTGTTCCATGGCCAGCGGGTCCACGCCTTTGCGCACGATATAGTCCTGGTGAAAGACGTGGCACAGGAAATGGCCGTAGTAGAGCTTGTGGACGGTGTCGGCTTGCATGTCGGCCGGCAGGGTTTCCACCCATTCGCGGTCGTTGCGCCGCAGCGCCACGTCCAGCGCCACGATGTCTTGTACCGAAGAACGATGCGTGTCGCGGTAGCGGATGGCGGCGCCGGCGATCGCGAAACGGTGCAGGAAAGCCTTGCGCCCCTGTTCGGCGTCGCATTCGAAAAAGGCGCCGCTGGCGCTGTTGCCGAAATGCTTGCTCAGGAAGCTGCGCGTGGCCGGCGCGGTATCGTCAGAGACGCGCAGCAGCAAATGGTGTTCGTAGCGGTCGCGGTAGTCGCGCATGCGCCGCGGCAGGTGGCTGGGCAGCAGCGCCATGGCGGCCTGGATCAGCTTGTCGGCCAGGCCGGGCAGGCCCAGCCGCTCGAGAACGCCGTCCACCCGGCTCTTGAACGCGAATGCCTGGGGCACGCGCGCGGTGCCCAGCTTGTCGATCAGCAGGAAGACGTCCTTGCCGTATTTCGCGCCGATATCGAAGGCGGTGCGGTGGATGTATTCGCCGGCGATGGGCAGGCGCGGCAGTTCGGTGAGCAGGTGGCGGCGCACGGCGGTCAGGTCGGCCGGATCGTTGCTGCCCACGTAGAACACCGTGCTGGATTCGCGCGCAAAGGTGTCCAGGCGCACCGCGAATAGGCAGACGCGGCCCGCCGAGCCAGAGGCCTCGAACAGGCGGGAAGGGTCGGCGTTGTAGCGCGCCGGCGTGGGCGCGTCGACCTGGCGCACGTGTTCGGCGTAGCGCGGGTCGGAGGCCGCGCCGGCATCGTCGGCGATGTCGGCGGCGCTGTAGTCGCCGGCCTCCAGCCGCGTCAGGATTTCCTCGGGCGTCGTGCCCAGGCCGATGCCCAGGTGGTTGACCAGCCGCAGCGTGCCATCCGCGTCGACCTGAGCATACAGTGCCAGCTCCGTGTAGGCGGGGCCGCGCCGCACCAGCGCGCCGCCCGAGTTGTTGCAAATGCCGCCCAGCACCGAGGCGCCGATGCACGACGAGCCAATGACCGAATGCGGTTCGCGGCCAAGCGGCGCCAGGGTTTTCTCCAGCTGGTCGAGCGTGGCGCCCGGCAGGCAGACAACCTGGTGGCCGTCGCGAATGACCTGTACGCCACGGATGCGCAGCGTGTTGATCAGCACGATATCGCGGTCGTAGTTCGCGCCGTCGGGCGTGGAGCCGCCCGTCAGGCCGGTATTGGCGGCCTGCATGATGACGATGCGGCCGGCGGCCACGGCCGCCTGGACGACGCGCCATTGTTCCAGCAGAGTGCCGGGCCGCACCACGGCCAGCACCTTGCCTTCGCCGCTGCGGTGGCCCTTGCGGAAGCGTCGCGTGTCCGGGTCGCGGGTCAGGACGTGGGCCGCGCCCACGATGCCGCGCAACTGCGCCAGCACGCTGGCGGCATCGGCCTGGGTGGCCGGCCTGGCGTTCTGCGGGTCGGCATTCATGCGCCATGCTCCTGGGCAGCGGCCTGGGCCTGGACGAGCAGCCCGGGCGTGATGTCGGCGATGGACTTGGCGCCGGTCAGTGTCATGGCGACACGGATTTCTTTTTCGAGCAGGTCGAGCAGGTGCGACACGCCGGTGCCGCCCGCCGTCGCCAGGGCATAGATGTAGGCGCGGCCGATCATGACCAGGTCGGCGCCCAGCGCCAGCATGCGGACCACGTCCAGGCCGTTGCGCACGCCGGAGTCGGCCAGGATCTTGAGTTGGCCCTTGACGGCGTCGGCAATGGCCGGCAGCGCGCGCGCCGAGGACAGCACGCCGTCGAGCTGGCGGCCGCCGTGGTTGGAAACAATGATGCCGTCGGCGCCGAAGCGCACGGCGTCGCGCGCGTCTTCCGGATCCAGGATTCCCTTGATGACCATGGGGCCTTCCCAGAACTCGCGGATCCAGTCCAGGTCTTTCCAGGAAATGGACGGATCGAAATTCGCGCTCAGCCAGCCCATGTAGTCTTCCAGGCCGGTGGGGGTGCCCCGGTAGGCCGAGATATTGCCCAGGTCGTGGGGCTTGCCGCGCAGGCCCACGTCCCAGGCCCAACGCGGGTGGGTGACGGCCTGCCAGTACCGGCGCAGCGCGGCGTTCGGGCCGCTCATGCCGGAATGGGCATCGCGGTAGCGCGCCCCGGGCACGGGCATGTCGACGGTGAATACCAGCGTCGAGCAGCCTGCCGCCTTGGCGCGTTCGAGCGCGTTGCGCATGAAGCCGCGGTCTTTCAGCACGTACAGCTGGAACCACATGGGCCGCTTGAGCGTGGGCGCGACTTCCTCGATGGGGCAGACCGAGACGCTGGACATGGTGAAGGGGATGCCCTTGCGGTCGGCCGCCTGGGCTGCCTGGACTTCGCCGCGGCGAGCATACATGCCGGTCAGCCCCACCGGCGAGAGCGCTACCGGCAATGCCAGGGCCTCGTCGAACAGCCGGGTTTCCAGGCTGAGCGCGGACATGTTGCGCAGCACCAGTTGGCGCAGCGCGACGCCGGCCAGGTCCTCGACATTGCGGCGCAGCGTGTGTTCGGCATACGCGCCGCCGTCGAGGTAGTGGAACAGGAAAGGCGGCAAGCGCCGCTGGGCGGCCGCGCGGTAGTCGGAAGCGGAGGAAATGATCATGGTTGTGGGGCTTGGGAGGGTAGGCGGGTGGAACGCTCGTGCCTGGCGGCGTCCTCGTCCATTTTCAAGTGCGTCGTGCGGACGTATTCCAGGTGTTCGCCGATGGCGGCGCGCGCGCCGGCGGCATCGCCGCGCAGGATGCATTCCATCAGCGCCTGGTGTTGCTGTGTCAGGCGGTCTTGCGAGTACAGGCTGTCTTGCAGGATCATGATGCGGCGGTTTTGCGCCACGGTGGACAGCACCAGCTCGAACAGCCCGCGCATGACCTGCAACAGGACCAGGTTGTGCGAGGCCTCGGCGATGGCCAGGTGGAATTGGGCATCTGCGCGCGCCGACAGCGCCGCGTCGCCATGCTGCTGGTATTCGCTCATCTGGTCGAAGCAGCGGCGGATCCTGTCTTTGTCGTCGTCGGTGGCCCGCAGCGCCGCCAGGCTGGCGGTGCTGCTTTCCAGCGTGTGGCGTGCCTCCAGCACGTCGTAGCGGTACTGGGGGTCTTCCAGCATCAGGTCCGTCAAGGGCGACATCGATTGCTGCGGCCAGGGCGGTTCGCCGGCCTGCAGGAAGGTGCCCGAACCCGCGCGGCTGGACAGCACGCCCTGGATGCTGAGTTTCTGGATCGCCTCGCGCAGCACCGTGCGCGACACGTCCAGGCTTTCGGCCAGGCTGCGTTCAGAGGGCAGGCGCTCGCCCGGCAGGATGCCGCGGGCGTGGATCAGCAGTACGAGCTTTTCGGCGATTTGGTCGGACAGGCGCATGGCGGGGCGGGCTCGCAGGGGGGGCGTCAGGGAATCATCCAGGGCATTACGTAGGCCTGCAGCGTGGTGATGACGCCGATGATGACGGCGAAGACAACGCTGTGCTTGACCGTGAAGCGGAACAGGTCGGATTCCTTGCCGACCAGCCCCACCGCGGCGCAGGCGATGGCGATGGATTGCGGAGAAATCATCTTGCCGGTGACGCCGCCTGTCGCATTGGCCGCCACCAGCAGCACTTCGGAAATGCCCAGTTGCTGTGCCGTGGTGGCTTGCAGCGCCCCGAACAGTGCGTTGGCCGAGGTGTCGGAACCGGTCAGGAACACGCCCAGCCAGCCCAGGAACGGCGAGAAAAAGGTGAAGGCCGACCCGGTGTGGGCCAGGGCTAGCGCCAGCGTGGCGGACAGGCCGGAGTAGTTGGCGATGAAGGCGAAGGCCAGCACCATGCCGATCGAATAAATGGGCAGCGCCAGTTCCTTCAAGGTTTCGCCGGCCGTCTGCAGCGCCTGCGCGGGCTTCATGCGCAGTACGGCGATGGTGACCAGCGCCGCGATGAGGATGGCGGTGCCGGTGGCCGACAGCCAGTCGAAGCGGTAGACCGCCGCATAGGGGGTGGCGCTGGCGACGATGGGCGGCGTTTTTTCCACCAGGTTGTGCAGGAAGGGCACGGGCAGGCCGAGTACCCACTCGGCCAGCGGGCCGCCGGCGGCGAACAGCGCCTTGAAGGGCTTGACGCTCCAGAGCGTCACGACCGCGGTGAGGATGATGAAGGGCGACCAGGCCTTGACCACGCGCCCGGCGCCGAGCGGGCCAGCGTCCGCCTGGCCGGCCGTGCCCGTGTCCGTCGCGGCCGCGCTGGCCTGGCCTTCTTCTTTGAAGCGGAAGATGTGCTTGGGCCGCCAGACCTTGAGGAACAGCGTCAGCGCGATCAACGACACGATCGCCGAGGAAATGTCGGGCAGTTCCGGGCCGATGTAGTTGGCCGTCAGGAACTGCACCAGCGCGAACGAGCCGCCGCCCACCAGCACCGCCGGCCAGGTTTCGCGGATGCCGCGCCAGCCGTCCATGATGGCCATGATCCAGAACAGCACCAGCACCGTCATGAAGGGCAACTGCCGGCCGGCCATCTGGCCGATGGCGAAGGCATCCAGCCCCGACACCTGGCCAGCCACGATGATGGGAATGCCCATGGCGCCGAACGCCACGGGCGCGGTGTTGGCGATCAAGCACAGACCGGCGGCGTACAGGGGCTTGAAACCCAGCCCCACCAGCAGCGCGGCGGTGATGGCCACCGGCGCGCCGAACCCGGCGGCGCCTTCCAGGAAGGCGCCGAAGCAGAAGCCGACCAGGATCAACTGCAGGCGCTGGTCCGGGGTGATCGACAGGATCGAGGCGCGGATCACATCGAACTGCCCGGTCTTGACCGATACCTTGTAGAGAAATACCGCGGCGACGATGATCCACGCGATGGGCCACAGGCCATAGAAGAAGCCATAGACGGCCGCCGCCAGCGCCCCGGCCACGGGCATGCGGTAGAACAGCAGCGCCACCGCCAGGGCCAGCAGCACCGTGATGGTGCCCGCGACATAGCCCTTCAGGCGCAGCTTGGTGAGTGCCAGGAAGAAGAACACGATGGGAATCAGCGCCACCGATGCTGAAAGCCAGAGATTGCCTGTCGGATCATAGTTTTGTGGCCACGCCTGCAGCATGAATGACTCCTGGGATAATTGGTTGGACCAATTTTGGTTCTAGTGAAAATGTGCGCAATTTTCACCGGAAATCCCAGGGGGAATAGCAAGCTTCCGCTAACGCGGCGTGAGCGAAATCAAGATGGCCAAGGAAAATGGCCAATAATTGGTTGTACCAGATTTTGAAGAAACTGGCGATGCGCCACGCTGCCGGGTTTCGGCGCCCGGTGCGTTATCGAGCGGCTTCGCACGCCAGCTGTTTCAGTCCATTTCTGCCGTGGGCTTAGATCAACAGCGCGGCGTTATCCTGAGGCGCCAGTTTGCCGTCGCGCAGCCGCTCCATCAGGAACTCGATGAATATCCGGGTCTTGGCCGGCAGCAGCCGCGTGTCGGTCACGGCGTGCACCGGAAACGGGCCCGCATGCCAGTCCGGCAAGACGCGCTGCAGCCGCTGTTCGCCCACGTCCTGGCCCACGCTTTGGGTGGGCGCCAGGATCGCGATGCCGGCGCCCAGCGAGGCCAGGCTGC
>Ga0182736_1001362_pt1 | contig 24636 bp, 17 predicted proteins | sample eDN5th30CKraftBY_FD_128882 | JGI IMG/M metagenome (GOLD analysis project Ga0182736, IMG submission 128882) | Enriched backyard soil microbial communities from Emeryville, California, USA - eDNA 5th pass 30_C Kraft BY (version 2) (version 2) | ecosystem: Environmental > Terrestrial > Soil >...
CGAAGGGCCGCCCAGCGGCCCCGGCTTTCCCCGGCCGACAACAAAACATAACACCCCGCCCGTTGTACTCCCGCAAACATCCCCGCTACGATCCCCTCAAGCTATTGCAGGCCTCTAGATCAGGCATTCGCAAGGCCTGCAATGCATTGACCCACCAAAAAGAACACAACAAGGGGGCAGTCATGAGGGAACAGTTACGTATGCCAGCCAGGCGTGGCGCCTGGCCATGGGCAGCCAGCGCGATGCTGGCACTGGCATTGGGGATGTGGGCCGACAGTGCCCAGGCCGCGGCAGCCGATGAATACTCCACCGAGTCGGCCAAGGCCAGTGAAAGCCTGTTGATCGACACCACCCATGCCGGCAAGCGCCTGGTGGTGGTTGGTGATCGCGGCCACATTCTGTTCTCCGACGACCAGGGCAGCACCTGGACCCAGGCCCGGGTACCCACCCGGCAATTGCTCACTGCCGTGTTTTTCCTCGACGACAAGCGTGGCTGGGCTGTCGGCCATGACGCACAGATCCTCACCAGCAGCGACGGCGGCGCTACCTGGAGCAAGCAGTTCGAAGACCTCGCCCGTGAAGCGCCCTTGCTCGATGTCACCTTCCTCGATGCCCGGCACGGCTTTGCCGTGGGGGCCTATGGCGCCTTGCTGGAAACCACTGATGGCGGGCAGCACTGGCAGGACGTGGCCGAGCGGCTGGACAACCCGGACCAGCTGCACCTGAACGGTATCGCCCAAGTGCGCGATGCCGGCCTGTTCATCGTGGGTGAGCAGGGTGGTATGTACCGCTCCGCCGACAGGGGCCAGACCTGGGTCAAGGTCCAGGGCCCTTACGAGGGCTCGCTGTTCGGCGTGATCGGCACCGCCAGGCCGCAGACCCTGCTGGCCTACGGCCTTCGCGGCAACCTGTTCCGCTCCAGCGACTTCGGTGACAGCTGGCAGCCGATCGAACTCAAGGCCGCGCGCGGTACGCTGGAGTTCGGCCTGGCAGGCGCTACGCTTGTCGATGATGGCACCCTGGTGCTGGTCGGCAATGGTGGCAGCGTGCTGCGCAGTACGGACGACGGCCAGACCTTCAGCGTGTACAACCGCGCCGACCGCCTGGCCCTGGCCGGCGTCAGTGGCCTGGCCAATGGCGGCCTGCTGCTGGTGGGGCAGGGTGGTGTGCATCTGGCCAGCGCCGAAGGGGCTGATCAGGCTGCCCGGGAGGTGCGTCCATGACCAGCAGGGAGAGCATTGCCATGCACTCGCATCACCAGGACAAGGCCACGCTGCTGGAACGCCTGATCTTCAACAACCGCCCAGTGGTCATCGCCCTGTGTGTGCTGGTCAGTATTTTCCTGTTCTGGCAGGCCACGCAGATTCGCCCGTCGACCAGCTTCGAGAAGATGATCCCGCTGCAGCACCCGTTCATCGAGCAGATGATGGAGCACCGCAACGACCTGGCCAACCTTGGCAACACCGTGCGCATTTCGGTGGAGGCGGTGAACGGTGACATCTTCGACAAGGACTACATGGAGACCCTGCGTCAGATCCATGATGAGGTGTTCTACATCCCCGGTGTCGACCGGGCCGGGTTGAAGTCACTGTGGAGCCCCAGCGTGCGCTGGAGCGAGGTCACCGAAGAGGGTTTTTCCGGTGGTGAGGTAATCCCCAACACCTACAACGGGTCGCAGGACAGCCTCGATACCCTGCGCGACAACGTGCTCAAGTCAGGCCAGGTGGGGCGCCTGGTAGGCAACAACTTCAAGTCCAGCATCATCGACGTGCCGCTGCTGGAGAGCTACCCCGACCCGCAGGACCCGGGCAAACAGGTGAAGCTGGACTACCAGCAGTTCTCTCACCTGCTGGAAGAGAAGATCCGCGACAAGTTCCAGGCACAGAACCCCAATGTAAAAATCCACATCGTCGGCTTTGCCAAGAAGGTCGGTGACCTGATCGATGGCCTGGTGATGGTGGCGATGTTCTTCGGCGTCGCCCTGGTGATCACCTTGGTGTTGTTGTACTGGTTCACCTGGTGCATCCGCAGCACTGTCGCCGTGCTCATTACCACACTGGTGGCGGTGGTCTGGCAGCTGGGGCTGATGCATGCGGTGGGCTTTGGCCTGGACCCGTACTCGATGCTGGTGCCGTTCCTGATCTTCGCCATCGGCATTTCCCACGGGGTGCAGAAGATCAACGGCATCGCCCTGCAGTCGAGTGACGCCGACAACGCCCTTACCGCTGCCCGGCGCACATTCCGTCAGTTGTTCCTGCCGGGCATGATCGCCATCCTTGCCGACGCAGTGGGCTTCATTACCCTGCTGATCATCGACATCGGGGTGATTCGCGAACTGGCCATCGGCGCCTCCATCGGCGTGGCGGTGATTGTGTTCACCAACCTGATCCTGTTGCCGGTGGCCATCTCCTATGTCGGCATCAGCAAGAAGGCCATCGAGCGCAGCAAGAAAGACGCGACCCGCGAGCACCCGTTCTGGCGCCTGTTGTCGAACTTCGCCAGTGCCAAGGTGGCGCCGGTGTCGGTGGTGCTGGCGCTGCTCGCCTTCGCCGGTGGCCTGTGGTACAGCCAGAACCTGAAGATCGGCGACCTCGACCAAGGGGCACCGGAGCTGCGCCCCGACTCGCGCTACAACCAGGACAACAACTTCATCATCAGCAACTACTCGACCAGTTCCGATGTGCTGGTGATCATGGTCAAGACGCCGTCGGAGATGTGCTCGGTCCACTCGACCATGGCGCCGATCGACGAGCTGATGTGGACCATGGAAAACACCCCTGGCGTGCAGTCGGCGATTTCCCTGGTCACCGTTTCCAAACAGGTGATCAAGGGCATGAACGAGGGCAGCCTGAAATGGGAAACCCTGTCGCGTAACCCGGACATCCTCAACAACTCCATCGCCCGGGCTGACGGCCTTTACAACGGCGACTGCTCATTGGCACCCGTGCTGGTGTTCCTCAATGACCACAAGGCTGAAACGCTGGAGCGCGTGACCGCCGTGGCCAAGGCGTTTGCCGACAGCCATGACAAGGAAGGCCTGCAGTTCCTGCTGGCGGCGGGCAACGCTGGCATCGAGGCCGCGACCAACGAGGTGATCAAGTCGGCCGAGCTGACCATCCTGATCCTGGTGTACATCTGCGTGGCCGTGATGTGCCTGATCACCTTCCGCTCGTTCGCCGCCACACTGTGCATCGTGCTGCCCCTGGTGCTGACCTCGGTGCTGGGCAACGCGCTGATGGCCTACATGGGCATCGGGGTGAAAGTGGCGACCTTGCCGGTGGTGGCGCTGGGTGTGGGCATTGGCGTGGACTATGGCATCTATATCTACAGCCGCCTGGAAAGCTTCCTGCGTGCGGGGTTGCCATTGCAGGAGGCGTATTACCAGACCCTGCGCTCGACCGGCAAGGCGGTGCTGTTCACCGGGCTGTGCCTGGCCATTGGGGTATGCACCTGGATTTTCTCGGCGATCAAGTTCCAGGCGGACATGGGCCTGATGCTGACCTTCATGCTGCTTTGGAACATGTTTGGTGCGCTGTGGCTGCTACCGGCATTGGCGCGGTTCCTGATCAAGCCCGAGAAGATGGTGGGCAAGGAGGGTGGGTCGATCTTTGCCCATTGATTGCAGGGGGGGCCGCGTTGCGGCCCCAAGGTTATACTGCCGACTCATTTCAGATTGGTACCCCTATGTCCCCCCTCGCTACCGCCCTGCAGTCCTGCGATATGCTTCTGATCGACGGCCTGCACGCCTTCGACTTCACCGCCGATGAAACCGGCCTCACTGTCGAATGCATGGACGGCCGCCAATTGCGTCGCTGGTCGTTCACCCCCGAGCAAGTCGCTGCCGCCATCGCCACCGGAGACGAGTGGCAACTCGACGATGCCAACGGCGCGCATCGACTAGTCTGTATGAGTGCCTTTCGCGCCCCGGATGATGACCAAGATGAACCGGACCTGGACGAACCTGCTGACCGCTAGCCTGATGAGCCTGACTATCCACGCCCACGCCTCGACGTTGCTGGTGGGCAGCTACACCGATGGCGCGAGCCAGGGTATCTACCGCTATCAGTTCGACGACAAGGCTGGCCGCATCGACCCCACGCCGCAACAAGTGGTCAAGAGCGTCAACCCTTCATGGCTTGTGCTGTCGGCCGACCAGCGCCAGCTGTTCGTGGTCAATGAAACCCCGGGTGGCCATGCCAGCAGTTTCAGCGTCAGCACCAAGGGCGAGCTCAAGCCGCTCAACCAGGTGGTCACCCACGGTGACGAACCGACTCACGCCAGCCTCAGTCGTGACCAGCGTTATCTGTTCGTGGCCAACTACGCGGTAAAGCCTGACCCTGGCGGCAGCCTGGTGGTCATCCCGGTGGCCAGGGACGGCAAGCTCAAAGCCGTGGTGCAACAGGCTCGGCACAAGGCGAGTGGCGTCAACCCCGAACGCCAGGCCGGTGCCCATGTGCACGCACTGGTGCTGTCGCCCAACGGCCAGCATGTGTATGCCTGCGACCTGGGCGCGGACAAGGTATTCATCTACCGCTATGACGGCGCCAGTGTGGACAAACCATTGAGCCCGGCAATCCCGGCCTCGGTGGCCTTGCCGCCAGGCAGTGGGCCCCGTCACCTGCTGTTCGACGCCAAGGGCCAGCATGCCTACCTGACGCTGGAAATGAGTGGCGAAGTGGTGATGTTCGATGTTGAGGATGCTGCTTTGCTTGAGCGTCAACGTCTGCCGCTGACCGAGCTGCAGGATGCAGCAGCCAAGGCGGCAGGAGGCTTGCATCTGTCGGCAGACGGCCGCTTCCTGTACGTGAGCAACCGTGGTACGGCGAATGAAATCCTGGTGTTTGCTGTTGGCAAGAATGACGGCCAGTTGACGTTCGTGCAGCGCCGCTCCGTGGAAGGCGACCATCCCCGCGAATTTGCCCTGGACCCTAGCGGCAAATTCCTTCTGGTGGCCAACCAGAAGAGCAACCAGATCGTGGTCATGCGCCGTGATCTCTTGACTGGCAAGTTGGGGGAAACCGTGCAGACCATGGCGCAGGACGCGCCTTCGGACCTGAAGTTCATCGAGTGATGATTTGTGAGGGTTCGGCGTTGGATTTTTAGCGCCTGGGATATCGAGCGCCGCCCGCGCGGCGCATCGCGAGCTGCGCTCGCTCCTACGTTTGTTTCGGGCCAGTTATACCTTTGACAGGCGCGCGCGACCGCCTTGTTTGTACGACGCGATATCGCGTCATGCGCCAAGGCGTTCGCGCGCAAATCCCACAGGCATAATTGGCCCGAAACAAACGTAGGAGCGAGCGCAGCTCGCGATGCGCCGCGCGGGCGGCGCTCGATCTCAAACCCTACATCAAACCCCCGCCAGGCGCTTGGCCGCCCCACACATTCACCTGGCCATGACGGCCTTGAACAGCTCCGAAGCCAGCCACCCCTCCAGCCAACTGCGCACCCGTGGATAAGCCGCCTCGGCGAACCACTGCGGTTCAACCCCGGCAAACTGGCGCATCAGCGGCAGCAACGCGGCATCGGCCAGGCTCGGGTGGTCGGCCAGCAGGTAAGCCCGCCCCACCAGCAGGCCTTCGAGCTCCGCCAGCCAGGCCTCGGCCTGCTGGCGGTAATGTTCGCGGGAATGCTCCGGGTAACGTTCGGCATACTTGTACAGGTTCACGTGCGCCTTGAACGTGGTGTCATTGCGCGCAATCAGCGTTTCAGCCTGCTGCGCAGCCGCAGGGTTGGCCTGTAGCCGCCAGTCCTGCGGGTCGTGTTGCGTCAGCGCCCAGCGCATGATGTCCAGGCTCTCTTCCAGCACCCCTGCACCGGTGTCCAGCACCGGTACCGTGCCCTTGGGCGACAAGGCCAGCAGTTCTGCCGGCTTGTTCTTCATCGCCACTTCGCAGATCTCCACTTCGCAGCCGGCATAGCGCAGGGCCAGGCGCGCGCGCATGGCCCACGGGCAGCGGCGGAACGAGTAGAGGATCACCCGCACACCTCCACGTCACTCAGGCCATTACCCTGGCGCCGTACCTGAATCTGTACCGGGATCCGCTCGTGCATTTCCTGTACGTGGGAAATCACCGCCACTTTGCGACCCTGGGCTTGCAAGCCGTCGAGGGCGTCCATTGCCAACTGCAGTGACTCGGGGTCGAGGCTGCCGAAGCCTTCGTCGATGAACAACGATTCGATACGCAGGGTGCTGGAAGCCATCGACGCGAGGCCCAAGGCCAGGGCCAGCGACACCAGGAAGGTTTCCCCGCCCGACAACGAGTGCACCGAACGCAGTTCGTCGCCCATCTCGGTGTCCAGCACCAGCAGGCCAAGGGCGCTGCCGCCGCGTTTCAGGCGGTAGCGGCGGGCCAGCTGACGTAGCTGGGCGTTGGCGTGGTGCAGCAGCAGGTCGAGGTTGTAACCCTGGGCGATCTTGCGGAACACATCGCCCGAGGCCGAACCGATCAGGGCATTGAGGCGGGCCCAGCGTTGCCACTGTTGGTGGGCCTGTTCGATTTCGGCCGCCAGCGCCTGGTGGGCTTGCTGCCGGCGCTGGTCGTCGGCCTGTTGCGCGCGCAGTTCGGCGCACTGCTGCTCATGGTTGGCCAGGCGCCCGCGCAGCTCGGTCAGGGCGTGCTCCAAGGCTTCGGCCGAGGTGTCCACGGTCATTTGTGCGGCGTGTTGTTGCAGGCGCTGCTCACGTTCCTGCAGCAGCACGCGGCCTTGTTCGATGGCCTTTTCGGCACTTTGGACGCGCTGACGCAGTTCATTCACCTGGGCGTCATCCATGGCCAGCAGGCGATCCAGCCCGGCGTCATCCAGTTCTGGATGCTCGTTGCGCCATTGTGCGATCTGGCCTTGCAGTTGCTGGCACTCGCTGTCCAGCGCCTGTTGCTGCTGGGCATTGGCCTTGAGTTCGCTGGCCAGTTGTACGCCTTGGGTGCGCAGTTCCTGCAGGCGTTGGGCGGTATCGGCGGCAAGGGCGCGGGCGTGTTCCAGCGCGCTGTCCATGTGCTGTTGCCAGGCTTCGGCGCTGGCATGCTCGCCGAGCAGTTCGCCGAGTGAGGCCAGGGCTTGTTGGCGTTGCTCCTCGAGGGCGGCCAGTGTCTGCTGCAACTGCTGCTGGCCTTGCACGCGCGCCTGCTGTTGGTCACGCAGCTTGTCCAGCTGGGTTTGGCGTGCTTGCTGTTCTTCCAGTTCGTCCTTGCGCTGTTCCAGTTGCTGCAGGCGCTGGGCAATCTGCTGGTCGAGGGCGAGGAAGGCATTGGCCGGGTCTTCGTTCAGGGCCTTGAGGGCTTCCTTGGGCAAGACGCCGGCCAGGTCGTCAAGGCCTTGCTGCAACTGTTGCTCATCGTTGGCCAGGGCCTGGTGCTGCTGCTCCAGATGGCGCTGGGCCTGTTGCTGGGCGTCGTGGGCCGCCTGCAATTGCTGGTTCAGGCGGGCGGCGTCTTTTTGCAGGGCCAGCAGAGCGCTCTGGCGTTTCTCGTCCTGGCTGATTTCTTCATCCAGGCGACGCAGCTGACTGTCGAGCCAGACGCGACGGGCTTTGTCGTCCTGTGGGGCGAGGGCTGGCCACAGGCTGTGGGCCTGTACCTGAGCCACCAACGGTTGCAACTGTTCGCCCAGTTGCTGGTGTTGCTGCTGGAAGTCCTTGAGCTGGGCATTGACCACACCCAGTTGGGTACGCAGCTCCACCAGCTTGCTGTTGAGCGTTTCGACCTGCTTCTGCGCGGCGTGCTCTTCGGCCTGGTCATGGCGACCCAGGCTCTGCAGCAATGCTTCTGGCTGATGGAACGGGTGTTCGGCGCTGCCACAGACCGGGCAGGGTTCGCCGTCACGCAGTTGGCCACGCAGTTCTTCGACGCTGGTGTTGCGTGCCAGACGTTGCCGTTCCAGCAGTTGACGGGTGAGCGTCAACGCCTGTTCGGCGGCCTCCAGTTCGGCCTTGGCGGCGGTGCCTTCGGTAATCAGTTGCTGGCGTTGCAGCATGGCTTGCTGCTGGCGGTCGCGCAGGGCGTCCAACTGCTGGCGCAGCTCCTGTTCACGGCCGTGCAGGCGTGACATTTCCTCTACGGCGCGCTGCTGTTTGCGGTTGTCCTGCAGCATGCCGCCGAGCAGGTCGATCTGTTCGGCCAGGGCCTGGGGCTCGGCCTTGGCTTCACGGAACAACAGGTCGTAGGCGTCGCGCTCGGCCTGCAAGTGTGCATTGGCCTGGCTGGCCTGGGCCTGCAGGCCGGGTAGCTCTTCTCGGCCCTTGGTCAGGCGGCCACCGATCAGCATCACCTGCTTCAGTTGCGGCAGGTAGGCGTGCCAGGCATTGGCCAGGCCCGCCAGGTGCTGGCTGTCGGCAAGCGCGGTGTCGATCTGCGCCAGTTGCTGAATGCTGCGCTGCTGGTTGTCTTCCAGCTGCTGCAGTTGCTGCTGGCCGTCAGCGACTTGCTGTTGCGCCTGCTGGCCGATGCTGCGCTGGGCGGCCAGCTCCTGGTCCAGGCGCGCCAGACTGTCCTGCGCGGCAAAAGCCTGACGCAGGCGCGGCGCGTTCTCGCCGTGCTCGGCCTGGCGGTCGGCAAGCGCTTGGCGCGCAGTGTCCAGCGCCTGTTCGAGTTCGTGGGTGCGCACCTGCAGTTCGGCTTGCTGCTGTTGCTGTTCGGCCATTTTCGCGGCCACTGGCGCCAGCTGTGCGCTCAGGGCCTGTCGGCGGTGGAACTGGTGACGCTGTGGGGCCAGGCGCTCCAGGCGTGCCAGGTCCAGGCGTGGTTCGGCCAGCTGTTGCCAGTCCAGTTCGGCGGCCTGCAGCGTGGTACTGGCTTCGGCGTGTTGGGCCTGTAGCTGGCGTTGTTCATTCAGCCAGTTGCGTTGCTGCTCCAGCTGGCGCTCGCCGGCCTGGTCGGCCTTGAACTGCTGCTGCGCCTGCTCCAGGTGCTGGTCGAGCTCGGCACGGGCCTCGGCAGCCATCGGCAGCAGGTGGCTGGCGCGTTCTTTCAGGGCGTTGTGCGCCTCGCCGGCTTCACGCGCCTTGCTGAAGGCACGCTGGCCCAGGCGGGTGTAGATTGCGGTGTTGGTGAGTTTTTCCAGCAGCTCGCTGCGGTCTTTGTCGTCGGCCTTGAGGAACGCGCCGAACTCGCTCTGGGCCAGCATCACCGCACGGGTGAACTGTTCGAAATTCAGGCCCAGGCGGGCTTCTACCAGTTGCTTATATTCGTTTTTGCCACTGCCGAGCACCTGCTCGCTGTCGAGGTCGTAGAAGCTCTGACGGCTGTGTTGCAGTTTGCCGTTGGCCTTGTCGCGGGCGCGGTTGGCTTCCCAGCGGGCGCGGTAGCGGCGGCCGTCGATACCGACAAAGTCGACCTCGGCAAAACCGCTGCCGGTGCCGCGGCGCAGCAGGTTGCGCGGGTCGGAAGTGGGTATTTCGCCGTCGGCATCTGGCACCTTGGCCTCACGGCCAATGTCATTGAGGCGCGGCACGGTGCCGAACAGCGCCAGGCACAGGGCGTCAAGCAGGGTGCTCTTGCCGGCGCCGGTTGGCCCGGTGATGGCGAACAGGCCAGCGCTGGCCAACGGTTCTGCGGTGAAATCGATGTCGATCGGGCCGGCCAGCGATGCCAGGTTCTTCAGGCGGATGGCGAGAATCTTCATGGCTGTTCCTCTTCCTGCTGCACGTCCTGCAACAGCAGGGCGAAGTCGGCCAGCGCCTGCTCGTCGGCCGGGTTGCCGTAGGCTTGCTCCCAGGCGCGGCTGAACAGGTCTTGCGGGGTCATCTGGGCCAGCTCGACAAAGGCCAGGTCATCGTCTTCGGCGTTGTTGCGGCCAGCGTATTCGGCGCTGATGCGGATCAACCGTACCGCCTTGCCTTCAAGCGCGGTTTCGATCTGCTGGCGCAGGTCGGGCTGCGGCTCATCCAGAATTACCCGCACCTCCAGCCAGGGCTGACGGTTGGGGTCTTCGAGCAGGTCGACCACCGGCAGGTCGGCCAGTTGCTGCAGCAGTTCGCCCAGCGGTGCCGGGCCCACCCGTTGCAGGGCCACGGCGCGTGGTACGGGGCGTGGCTCGACGCTGACCAGGCCGTTGCCGTCCAACTCCACTTCCAGGACCTGGTGCGGGTAGTTGATTTCGGCGAACGACAGCGGGATTGGCGAGCCGCTGTAGCGGATGCGTTCTTCGCGGTTGACCTTCTGCGGCTTGTGCAGGTGGCCCAGGGCGACATAGCTGATGGCTTTGTCGAACAGTTTGGCCGGCAGCGCCTCGGCGTTACCGATGATCAGGCTGCGCTCGGAGTCTTCCGACACCGCACCACCGGCCATGTGCGCGTGGCTGATGGCAATTAGCGCCTGGTCTTTCTTGCGCTTCTTCTGCGCGGCGGCGATCAGTTGCTGGTGCACCTGTGTGATGCCTTGCAGGTAGTCGTCACCCAGCTGCGGGCCGGTCACTTCGGCCGGGCGCAGGAACGGCAGGGCCAGGCACCAGGCGGCCACCTTGCCACGGCCGTTGGTCAGCGGAATCAACAGGCGCTCGGCATCCAGCTGGCCCTCGTCCAGCCAGTGCACACGGCCCAGTGCATGGGTGCGCAGGCGGCGCATGAGCGCGGCGGGCAGCTCGATGCGCGAACCGGAGTCGTGGTTGCCGGCGATCATCACGATGTCCAGCTTGGGCTGTTGCTCGTGGGCCTGGACGATGAAGTCGTAGAGGCGTTCCTGGGCTTTGACCGGCGGGTTGACGGTGTCGAAGATGTCGCCCGCAATCAGCAGCGCATCCGGCTGGCGCAGGCGCAGCTGGCCGAGCAGCCAGTCGAGGAAGCAGGCGTGTTCGAAGTCGCGTTCCTGGCCGTGCAGGCTTTGGCCCAGGTGCCAGTCGGAGGTATGAAACAGACGCATGGATGACCTGTTGGTGTCGAGTCGGGCAAGCGGGGAAAGGGCGGTATGGTAACCCAAGCGGGGTTCGGGGGGCAGGGCGAGGGATTGGGGGAGGGCGAGGGATTGGGGGCACAAGGTGTTCGCCATGAAAATTTCAGCGCCTGTGAGATCGAGCGCCGCCCGCGCGGCGCATCGCGAGCTGCGCTCGCTCCTACGTTTGTTTCGGGCCAGTTATTTCTGTGAAATTTGCGCGCGTACGCCTTGGCGCATAGCTCGATATCGCGTCGTACAAACAAAGCGGTCGCGCGCGCCTGTAACAGGCGTTACTGGCCAAAAACAAACGTAGGAGCGAGCGCAGCTCGCGATGCGCCGCGCGGGCGGCGCTCGATCTCACAGGCGCTGAAAACCCTATGGCGAACACCTGCTGGCTTACTTGGGATAAAGCGGCGGCAGGCTGCCGTTTTCGCCCGTCGGCAGCAATACCTGCTCAGCCGGCGGAATGGTACCAATCGCCCGCCACAAGTCTTCACCCTGCCAATACTGCCCGCTCTCGCTGTACAACGCCCCGTTCAAACCATCCAGCGCATCCGACAACGGCACGAAGCGCGCCGCCATCTCGGCCAGGGTTTCCGGTTGCTGCCGGGCCCAGGCATCCAGCGCCTGGCGCGTAGCCTGGGGGTCGTTGGCCTGGCATGCGCGCTTGAGGTCGTCCAGCAAGGTGCGTGGGCTTGGCCCGTTCTGCGCGGCGCGCAGCACCGCTGGCCGCGAGCGGGCGCGCCACCACAGGGCGAAGCCCAGCACGGTGGTCAGGGCGAACACCAGTGTGGACAGCTGCCACGGCCACAGCAGGGTGCTGGCGCTGCTGTTGTCGCCCACCGGGGTGTCGGCGCTCAGTGCCGGGTTGTCCTGTACGTTCAGCGTGCGCGCCGGCAGGCTGCTGTGCTCCAGGTGATCTTCGCGGGTGTTCCACCAGGCCACTTCCAGCGCCGGCAAGGCCAGCGTGCCGCTGTGGGTCGGCACCAGGGCCTCGCGCTCTTCGCGGTTGGCGGTCATGCCCCGTTCGCTGATTTCGTTGCGCAACAACGGTTGGTCAGGGTAGCGGCGCAGGCCGATGATCTCTGTGGCCGGCAGCGGCGGCAGTTGGGTGCTGGACAAGCCTTCGGCACGCAAGGTGATGTTGCGCGTCAGCGAGTCGCCAATCTGTACCTGCTGGCTGCCGGGGTCGGGGCTCCAGTGCTCTTCCAGGGTCAGGCTGCTGGTTGGCAACCACGGCAAGCCAGCCGGCCAGGCTGCGGGAATCGGCCGTACATTGAGGCGCAAGGGCAGCGAGCTGACCTGTACCTGATGGCCGGCGCGGGCCGTACCATTGGCCTGCGCTGCTTCGTCGTTGCTGGCGGCTGCCGTGGCGGTGAAAGTCAGCGGCGGGATGTCGAGGGTACCGCTTTGCTGGGCATACACCGCATAGCGGGTTTCGATCACGCCATGACGCACGCCGTTGATTTCCTTTTCATACGTGCGCGACTCGCCCAGCGGCTCGACCTTGGCGTTCTCCAGTTGCAGGGGGCTGAGGCTGCTGTCGTCGTACAGCGCTACCGAGTGGTAGATGCGCACCGTCAGCACGGCTTGGGCCTGGACATAGACGTCGTGGTTGTCGAGGGTCGCTTCGATGAATACCTGAGCGTTTTCCTGGCGACTGGCATCGGCCTGCAGCACTTGCAGTTCGATGGCCTGGCTGTGCGACTGGCCCAGTTGCAGCTCGGGTATGCGCAGGCTACCGCTGCGCCGTGGCAGCAGGGTGATGATCCAGCGGGTGCTGGCGCGGGTTTCGCCGTCGAGGGTGTGCAGGCTGTTCAGCTGGCGCGTACCGCGCACTTCGAAGTCACCTTCCAGGGCGCGCAGGTCGGGCTTGCCGAACTGGGTGACGTCCTGGCTTTCCAGGGTCAGTTCCAGGCTTTCGCCCGCCTCCAGGCGGGTGCGGTCGACGCTGGCCTGCAGCAGCGGTTCGGCGTGGGCCAGCACGGCCCACAGCAGGGTGAGGAGCAAGACGCCGAAGCGACTCATCGTGATTTTTCCTGATGCAATTGCTGTTCATACCAGAATTTGCGTCGCAGCAGCTCTGCCGGGTTGTCGGGGATCTCCCGCAGCCATTGCTCCAGGGCTTGGCGCTGTTCGCCGTCGAGGCTGGTCGATACCGGGCGCTGGGGCGGCTGGATGACGCTGTCGTCGCCCCCGGCCTGGTTGCCGGGTGCTGCCTGGCTGTTGCTGCTTTCGCCGGGTTGTTCGGGGCTGGCCTGTTGGTCGTTGCCGGGTGTGCCTTGGGCCTGGTTGCTGGCCGAGCTGCTGTTGCCTTCGGTTTCGCTGCCGGGCGTGTCTTGGGTATCGCTACCGGGTGGCTGTTCCTCGGCCTTGGCTTCACGTTGCTGCAGCAGTTGCTGCACCAGCGCCTGGTTGTCCAGTGCGGCCTGCAGGTCGGGCTGGCGCTCCAGGGCTTGTTCGTAGGCATCCAGGGCGGCTTCCAGCTCGCCACCATGGGCCAGGGCATTGCCTCGATTGTAGTGGGCTGCTGCTGTATCGCCTTGGGAAAATGCCTCGGCGGCACCGGCATAGTCGCCGGCCTGGTACAGGGCCATGCCGCGCCATTGCGGGTTCTGGAAGTGACGCGCAGCGCTGGCCGGACGGTTTTGCTCCAGCAGCTTCTGGCCTTGCTGATCGGGGCGCAGCCACAGGTCGTTGAACTCAAAAGCCTGGGCAGGCTGCGGCAAGGCCAGCAGCAGCGGCAGGCAGAACAGCCAGCCGCGCCGGCCGGCGCAGGCGGCCAGCAGCAACAATGGAATCAGCAGCCAGTAACCTTGGTCGGCCCAGCTGTCCAGTTGCAGGGTCTGGCCGTCATTGCGCCCGCTCCGCGGGTTGTCGAACAGGCCCAGGCCACGCAGGTCGAGGTCGTCGATGCGGGCATGCCGGTAGCGCCCGCCCGTGCTGCGGATAAAGCCCTTCAGGCTGGCGCTGTCCAGGCGAGGCAAAAGGATGCCGCCCTGGTCGTCTTTAAGGTATTCGCCATTGGCCTGGCGCACAGGGGCGCCTTCGCGGCTGCCGATGCCCAGCATCAGCAGGCTGGGGCCCTGGCGACCTAGGGCCTGGGTGATGCCCTGGCGTTCGGCGGCGCTGAGCGCCGAGCCTACCAGCAGCAGGCGGCCTTGGCCGAGGCCGCTCTGGGCCAAAAGCGCCAGGCCTTTTTGCACGGCCAGGTCGGCACGCTGGCCGGGTTTTGGCATGATCGACGGGTCGATGGCCTCGAGCAAATTGCGGGTGGTGGCCAGATCGTCAGACAGCGGCACGACGGTGTGCGCGGAGCCGGCATACACCACCAGGGCCGTCTGGCTGTCGCGGCGGTGTTCAAGCAGGTCGAGGATCTTGCGTCGAGCCTGTTCCAGGCGGTTGGGCGGGCTGTCCTCGGCGAGCATTTGCGGGGTCAGTTCGAGCAGGATCACCAGTGGGTCGGCCGGGCGCTGATGGCTTTCTTCCAGGCGCTGCCAGCTGGGCCCGAGTAGCGCCAGGATCACCAGTAACCAGGCAAGGCCCAGCGCCACCCACGGCAGTTTGCTGGTGCTGCCGCTGCCGCCACCCAGCAGCACGCCATGGAAGGCGGGCGGCAGAATCATCTGCCAGCGTCCGGCGCGTTTGCGCCGGTGCCACAGCTTGTACAGCAGCCAGCCGAGCACCGGCACCGCCAGCAGCCAGAGCGGACGCAGCCATTGGGGCCACAAATCGATCATCGCCGCCTCCTTAAACGCAGGCGCTTCAAGCGTTGGCGCCATTCCGGGTGCGGCTGCAGGAAGCGCGGCTTGCGCAGCACGCGTTGCAACAGGTTGTCGGGCCACTGCACGGCCACCACCAGCAGCACGCTGAGCAGCAGCGCCAGCGCCAGGGGCCAGGCGTACAGGGCCTGGGCTGTGCGCGCCTGGGTCGGTTGCTGGGCCACGGGCTCCAGTTGGTCGAGGGTATCGCCGATAGCGTCCAGTTCGGCGCCGTCATGGGCGCGGAAGTAGGCACCGTGGGTGATGTCGGCAATCTCCTTTAGCGCGGCTTCGTCCAGGTCCAGGCTCGGGTTGAGGCCGAGCAGGCCTGGGGTGCCATTGGCTTCGGGGTTGGCGCCGATACCGATGGTGTAGATTCGCACGCCTTCCTGGGCCGCCAGGCGGGCGGCTGTCAGCGGGTGAATCTGCCCGCCGTTGTTGGCACCGTCGGTGATCAGCACCAGCACCCGGCTTTGTGCGGGGCGTTCGCGCAGGCGTTTGACCGCCAGGCCAATGGCGTCGCCGATGGCGGTGTTCTTGCCCGCGATGCCGATCTGCGCCTCGATGAGGAAGGTGCGCACGGTGCGCCGGTCAAAGGTGAGCGGCGCTTGCAGATAGGCCTGGCTGCCGAACAGGATCAGGCCCACGCGGTCGCCTTCACGGTCTTGCAGGAAGTCGCCCATCAGCGCCTTGACCAGGTCCAGGCGGCTGATGTCCTCGTTCTTCCACTGCATGTCGGGGAAGTCCATCGACCCGGACACATCCACCGCCACCAGCAGGTCGCGGCCGCTGGCGGCGATCGGCACCGGTTCGCCCAGCCATTGCGGGCGAGCGGCGGCGCACAGCAGCAACAGCCAGATGACGACGAACGGTGCCTGCTGGCGCCAGGTGGGCAGGTTGAGCCGCGCGCGGCGCCCGGCCAGGCCTTCCAGCTCGTTGAGGAAGCCCACCTTGAGCACCGGTTCCCCGCTGTCGGCTGCGGGCAGCAGCAGGCGCGCCAGCCATGGCAGCGGCAACAGGGCGAAGACCCACGGCCATGCCAGTTCAAACATGCTTGCGGATCCAGGTTTCGACGGCTTGGCTGAGCCCGGCGATGGCCTTGTCATCGAGCTTGCACTCGGGTTTATAGGCGCCTTCGACCAGTACCATCCAGCGGGTCAGGCCGGCGGCCGGGCAGCGGTTGTCGAGAAAGGCCAGCCACTGGCGGCCGTTGAGGGTGTGGCTGTTGGCGCCTGGGTAGTGGTTGCGGCACAGGCGTTTGAGCAGAGCGTTGATCTGTTGCAGCCAGGCGCCAGCCGGGGCACCGTCATACGGACGTGGCAGGCGGGCCAGCTCGGCCAAGGCTTCCAGGCGCACCGGGTCCAGGGGTTGTTCGGCGCGCACGATGCGGCGTTTGCCCGGGCGCCAGCGGCGCAGCCGCCACAAGCCCCAGCCCAGTAGCGGCAGGACGGCCAGCAGCAGCCACCAGCCCGGTGCGGGAGGCCACAGGCTGACCGGTGCCGGGGCGATCAGTGGGTGCAACTGGTCAAGCGGGTTCATGACGCGCTCCGTGGCCGCTGGGCGCTCAGGTACTCGCGCAGTTGTTCGACCATTTCGCTTTGCGTGCTCAGTGGCATCAGTACCACCCTCAGCTTTTGCGCCATCAGCTCCCAGCGCTCGATACGGGCTTCTGCCTGCTGGCGGTAGGCCTGGCGCAGGTTGGCGTCGAGGGTGTCGAGCTCCAGCTGGGCGCTGCGCTGAGCGAAGCGCAGCAGGCCGGCGGCGGGCAACGCGTGGTCGAGCGGGTCGGATACTGGCAGCAACAGCAGGTCGCAATGCCGTGAAAGCATGGCCAGGTGCTGTTCCACCTGGGCGCTGAGCGAGCGCTCATCGCAGATCACGATGGCCAGGCTGCCGGGGCGCAGCACTTCGCGGGCGCGGCGCAGGGCCAGGCCGAGGCTGTCGGCCCCCGGTACGGCTTCGGTGTGCAGTGACTGGTTGACCTTTGCCAAGCGGTTGAGCAGTTGCAGCAGGCTCTGTTTGCTGCGCCGGGGTTTGACTTCGTGGTGTTCGTTGTCGCCGAACACCAGGCCGCCGATGCGGTCGTTGTGGCCCAGTGCTGCCCAGCCGAACAGCGCCGCCGCCTGGGCCGCCAATACGGACTTGAACATCAGCCCCGAGCCGAAGAAAAGCCGTTGGCTTTGTTCGACGAGGATGAAGATCGGCCGCTCGCGTTCTTCGTGGAACAGCTTGGTGTGCGGCTCCTGGGTACGCGCAGTGACACGCCAGTCGATGTTGCGCACATCATCGCCGGCCTGGTAAACGCGCACCTGGTCGAAGTCGACGCCGCGCCCACGTAGCCTGGAATGGTGCAGGCCCACCAGCGGGCTGCGTTGGCCAGGCTTGGAAAACAGCTGGATTTCGCGCACGCGGTGGCGCATGTCGATCAGCTCGGCAAGGCCAATGCGGATGCCATGTTCGGCCAGTTGCGCAGTGGGCATGGGGTCAGGCAACGGCGACGACGTCGAGGATGCGCTGGACCACGCGGTCCTGGTCGATCCCTGCCGCCTCGGCCTCGAAGGAGAGGATGATACGGTGGCGCAGTACGTCGAACAGCACTGCCTGGATGTCTTCTGGGCTGACAAAGTCGCGCCCGGCCAGCCAGGCGTGGGCACGCGCGCAGCGGTCCAGCGAGATGGAGCCGCGCGGGCTGGCGCCATAGGCGATCCAGTCAGCCAGCTCGGTGTCGAACTTGGCCGGGGTGCGGGTGGCCATGATCAACTGCACCAGGTATTCCTCCACTGCGTCGGCCATGTACAGGCCAAGGATTTCCTTGCGCGCGGCGAAGATGGCCTGCTGGCTGACCCGGCGCTCAGGCTTGGTCTCGCCGCCCAGGGCTTCACCCCGGGCTTGCGCCAGGATACGCCGCTCTACGGCGGCGTCGGGGAAGCCGATTTTTACATGCATCAGGAAGCGGTCGAGCTGGGCTTCGGGTAGCGGGTAGGTGCCTTCCTGCTCGATCGGGTTCTGCGTGGCCATGACCAGAAACAGCGGCGACAGGTCGTAGGTGCTGCGGCCCACACTGACCTGGCGCTCGGCCATGGCTTCGAGCAGCGCCGACTGTACCTTGGCCGGTGCGCGGTTGATTTCGTCGGCCAGCACCAGGTTATGGAAGATCGGCCCCTGCTGGAACACGAAGCTGCCGGTTTCCGGGCGGTAAATCTCCGTGCCGGTGATGTCGGCCGGGAGCAGGTCGGGGGTGAACTGGATGCGGTGGAACTGCGCTTCGATGCCTTCTGCGAGTTCTTTGATGGCTTTGGTCTTGGCCAGGCCCGGTGCCCCTTCGACCAGCATGTGGCCGTCGGCCAGCAGCACGATCAACAGCCGTTCGACCAGTTTTTCCTGGCCTAGGATCTGGGTAGAAAGAAAAGTGCGCAGCGCGATCAGCGCTTCACGGTGTTCCATCGGCGACGGTTCCTGGTAGGGGGCCTGAGGCGGCTTGAGGCAGCAGCCTTGGCAAGGGGGATACTTTAATCTATCCGAGGGGGCGGCGACCAATGGCGGCGGGTAAATTTATCGTTGCAGTCGGGCCTGCGGGCAAAGAAATGTCCTACGTATGGCTGGCGATTGCCTGATGTTCCGTGACGGCGTGCTGGCGCCTGCTTGTGCTTTTCGGACAAGCAGAAGGCACGACGATGAAAATGAGCAGCGGCAGCACGCCAAACCTTACGCCGGTCAACCTGCGTTTTGGCGTGTTCTTCGATGGCACTGGTAACAATCAGCACAATGCCACGGCGGTGGGCGATCAGGGTGAAAAGGGCGGCAGCTATGGCAACGCCTTGAGCAACGTGGCCCTGTTGCATGCGTTGTATCCGTCTGATGCGGCCAATGCCGACGGGCCGCAGGCGTTCTTGAAGCGCTATGTGGAAGGCGTGGGCACGCTGGCGGGTGAAGCCGACCATGTCTACGCTTCGGCCACCGGGCATGGGCGCACGGGGGCCGAGGCGCGGGTCGCCGAGGCGTTGCAGGGGATGGCCGAGCAACTGCAGGCATGGCGCCGGACGCATCCGCAGGCAAAGCTGGAGCGGATCGAGTTCGATCTTTTCGGTTTCAGCCGAGGCGCTGCGGCGGTGCGGCATCTGGCCAACCTGTTGCACGAGGACGCGGGTAGGCTGTTGTCGGTGGCGTGCGAAACCTCGATCAACTTTATCGGCCTGTTCGACACCGTGGCGGCGATCATCGCGCCCTTACAGGGTGACTTCGACCCGGCAGACGGCCGCCACGGTGGCTTGCGCCTGGGCCTGGGTGCGGGTATTGCCCGGCACGTGGTGCAACTGGTGGCCGAGGACGAGCGGCGGCATAACTTCCCGCTGGTGCGCAGTGGCCACGATATCCTGCTGCCGGGCGTGCACTCGAATATTGGTGGTGGTTACCCTGAGAGCCTCCTGGAGCAGGTGCTGCTGTGCAAGCCGCAGTCCCAGCGGGTGCCTGCAGGCATGTGCGTCGAGCAGTGCCGCGTACATGCCAAGGTGAGTGCCTTGCTGGCTTCGGCATTTGCCGACATGGGCGAACCCAGGCCGCGAGTGATGACCTGGGAGGAGCCGATTGCCGGCGGGCGGCGGGACGAGGCGCAAAAGCAGGTCTATGCGGCGGTGTACCGGGAGCGGCAAGTGGCGGGGCACTTGTCCCGGGTGTACTTGAGCGTGATGCGGGCGTTGGCGGTGCGCGCTGGTGTGCCGTTTGCGCCGTTGGGGGCGCAGGCTGAGCATCGGCTGCCGGAAGAGTTGTTGGGCATCAGCCGCAAATTGCATGCCTTTGCCTTGGGAGAAACTGGGCAGGTGGGGTTGAGCGAGGAAGAACAGCGGCTGTTGCGCGACAAATACGTGCATGCGTCAGCGAACTGGAATGCACTGAAGGGCTTGCGCAACAGTGTGCTGGATGTGCTGTTCGTCAATCGACCGGGAGCAGGCGGGCGAGTGGCGCATGCCAACCCGGTGCAATGAATGATTGTTCGTGGCCTGGTAATGTTGCACCGGGTCCTACTGGGCGCGCGCCAAGTGTTCTGTCGCGCGTCTCCTGGCTGAATACGTCTCCTGTGCCAGGGTCAGCAGCACTGTCAGCAGCATGAACACCACCGATGCGATGAAAATCCCGTTGGGCATGCGCTGATCGAGCATCCAGCCGAACGCCACCGGCCCGATGGCGCCACCGATGTTGAACCCGGTCGACACCAGGCCGAAGGTTTTGCCCTCGGCCCCGGGTGGCGCCGCCGCCTTGACCAGCATGTCCCGTGATGGGGCGATGACCCCGGTGAGCAAGCCAATGGCGCCCAGTACGGCCACCAATGCCCAGCCCTGCAGCAGCCCCAGCGCCACCAGAGCGGTCAGCGCAGCCGCCAGCGCGAAGGCCAGTGCCGCCACCAGGCCATGGCGCCGGGTACGGTCGGCCAAAGCGCCTCCGCACAGCACGCCGGCTGCGCTGCTCAGCAGGAAAGCGGTGAGCGCGGCGTTGGCCCAGGCCAGTGTCAGGCCTTGGCCCTGGACCAGGGCGGCTACGGAGAACTTCTCAATGGCGCTGGTGCTCAGGTTGAGCAGGATGAACAGCACCGTCAGCACGCCGATCATGGGGGTGAGCAAGCGTACGCGGCCTGTTGCTGCGGCCGGGCCTGCGTCTTGTTTGTTGGCAGGCCTGGCGACCCGGTAAACGCCACTGCCTGGTATCGATATCAGCAGCAGCGCGGCTACCCCGAATACCGCGCCCGCCGCCAGGGCTGCCCGCGTGCCGAGCGCCGCGGCGATGCCGAGAAATACGGCTGGGGTAACGGCCGAACCGAGGAAACCGGCAAAGGTATGAATAGAGAACGACCGCCCCAGGCGTGCGGGCTCGATGCCGTTGGCCAGCAGCGCATAGTCGCCCGGGTGATACACACCATTGGCCAGGCCAGCCATGGCCATCGCCACCAGCAATACCGCGTAACCGGGGCTGGCCGCCAGCAGCACAAAGCTGAGGCTGCCCAACAGCAGCCCGGCCTTGAGCATTTTACGTGCACCATAGTGGTCCACAGCGTAACCCAGCGGGGCCTGCACCAGCGCGGAGACGATGTTGAACACTGCCAGGGCTACGCCCAGCTCTACGAAGCCCACGCCCAGCAAGCCGGGTAGCACCGGCAGCAGCGCCGGGATCAGCATGATGTGCACATGGCTGACGAAGTGCACGGCAGCAATTTGGGTCAGCAGCTTGGGGCCAGGGTGGAGCATGTCGATAACCTGTTGAGTAGAGTCCGCCATTGGCGCACTGCAAGGTGGTGGAAAGCCCGCTTAGTGGGAGGTGCCCCTCAAACCGGGCAGGCGGCCGTTCAGTACAACATCGGCCAGCAGACCAATGACCAGGCCCCAGAAAGCCCCGCCAATGCCGAACAGGCTGATGTTGGCCGCCGCCGCCAGGAAGGTGATCAGTGCTGACTCGCGTGAACGGGCATCGGCCATGGCGCTGGCCAGGCTGGCGCCGATGGTGCCCAGCAGGGCCAGGCCCGCCAGGGTGGTGATAAAGGTGCCCGGCAAGGCCATGAAGACACTCGCCAGGGTGACCCCGAACACCCCGACGAGGATGTAGCAGACACCGGCAGCGATGCCCGCCACCCAGCGTTTGTCCGGGTTTTCATGGGCTTCCTTGCCAGTACAGATGGCTGCGGTGATGGCGGCGATGTTGAACGCGTGTGAACCGAAGGGCGCCATCAGCAACGAGCCGATGCCCGTGACGGCGACAATCGGGTTGGCGCTGGTCTTGAAACCATCGTTGCGCAGCACCAGCATGCCGGGCATGTACTGGCCGGTGAGGGTGATCAGGAACAACGGCAGGGCCACGCTGAGGGCCGCGTTGAGGGAGAAGGTGGGCGCGGTGAAAACCGGTGAGGCGAATTCCAGCCGCAACGTCGTCAAGCCCACTTGCCCCTGCAGCAACAGGTAGCCCAGGCCCAGCAGCAATATGGCGACCACGGCGTAACGGGCGGTGAAGCGTTTGAAGGCCACATAGGCTGCAATCAGCAGCCCGGCGAGGGTAGGGTCGACCGACAGGCTGGCAAAGGCACCGATGCCAAACTGCAGCAGGATGCCGGCCAGCAGGCCGGCGGCAATGCCGCCGGGCACGACGCGCACCAGGCGCTCGAAGCACCCGCTCAGCCCCAGCACCACGAAGCCGGCGGCCGACAGCAGGTAGGCACCTATGGCCTCGCTGTAGGGCACGCTGGCCAGGGCGGTGACCAAGAACGCGGCGGCTGGCGTGGACCAGGCTGTGATGACCGGCTCGCGGCTGTACCAGGACAATGCCAGGCCGCTGAGGCCGACGCCGATCGACACCGCCCAGACCCACGATGACGTCAGCTCCGGGCTCAGCCCGGCCACTTTGGCCGCCTGGAACACCAGGATGAACGTGCCGCCGTAGTTGACGATCACCGAAACGAGTCCGGCAATCACCGGGTGAAGGATGTCTGTCAGCCTGAGCGGGGTTGCAGCGCTTTGTGCAGGCGCGTCCATGGTTGCCTCTGGTAATGGTCAGATCAGGTGCAGCCTTGTGCTGCGAAGGGGTAATCCGACTGCAGCGTCATTGGCCCTTTCACCGCACAAGGCTGTTCCTGAAGAAAAAGGCTCCCCGACAGCGACAGGCTGCCGGGCAGGTTTGTGCGTCAGTTGGTCAGCGCCACCAGCAGGCTTTTCAGGTGGTTGCTGCCTTGCGCATCCAGCGGCTGCAGGGGCAGGCGTGGGGCGCCGACATCCTGGCCGAGCATTTTCAGACCGGCCTTGATGGTGGTCGGCAGGCCACGGCGGGTGATGTATTCCAGCAGTTCGTACTGGCGATAGAACAACGCACGGGCTTCGGCCAGATCGCCTTGTTGTACGGCGTCCCACAGCGCCAGGTTGAGTGCCGGGATCAGGTTGGGCGCGGCGGTACACCAGCCAGTGGCACCGGCCACCAAGGCTTCCAGGGTCAGCGGGTTGCAACCGTTGTAGAACGCCACCTGCCCATCTGTAGCCGTGAACAGGCGGTGCATGCGCTGGATGTCACCGGTGCTTTCCTTGACCATGGTCACATTGGGCACTTCGCCGAGGATACGCAGGATCAGTTCCACCGACAGGTCGGTGCCGCTGGTCCCCGGGTTGTTGTAGAGCATGATCGGAATGTCGATGGCGGCGCCGACCGCCTTGTAGTGGGCGATCACTTCGGCTTCGGTGAGCTTCCAGTAGGAAATTGGCAGCACCATCACCGCCGTGGCGCCGCAGGCCTGTGCCAGGCGGGCACGCTGCACGGTGCGGGCGGTGGTCAGGTCGGAGACGCTGACCACGCTGGGTACGCGGTCGGCAATGCGTGCCTGGCTGAAGCGCACCACGGTTTCCCATTCGCTATCGGACAGGTAAGCCCCTTCGCCGGTGCTGCCCAATGGCGCGATGGCGTGCACGCCGTCTGCGATCAGGCTATCGATGGACGTGCCCAGGGCATCCAGGTCGAGTGTGCCGTCTGCCGTGAAGGGAGTGATGGTGTAGCCGATAACGCCGCGAATTACAGATGTAGACATGACCAGGCACCTTTGCCGTTGTTGAGGAAAGAGTACAGCTTCGATCAGCCCAGGCAGTCGCCATGGGCACGCAAGGCGCGGCGCGCGTAGTAGCTGAAGGCGGCGCCGTGACGTTTGGGGGTGGAAATCCAGTCGTGGGCTTCTTTGCCCAGGGCTTCGGGGATGGGGCGGATGTCACCGGCGCCCATGGCCAGCAGTTGCATCTTGGCTGCGCGCTCGAACAGCAGGGCGAGCACGCAGGCTTCCTCGATCGAACGGCCAGCGATCAGCAGGCCGTGATGGGAAAGCAGGATTGCGCGCTTGTCGCCAATCGCCTTCGCGATGATTTCGCCTTCTTCGTTGCCCACCGGCACACCGGGCCATTCCTCGAGGAATGCACAGTCGTCGAACAGTGGGCACAGGTCCATGTGCGAGATGGCCAGCGGAACTTCCAGCATCGACAAGGCGGCGCTGTGCAGCGGGTGGGTGTGAATGATGCAGTTGACGTCGGGGCGGGCGCGGTACAGCCAGCTGTGGAAGCGGTTGGCCGGGTTGGCCATGCCACGGCCTTGCAGCACCGTCAGGTCTTCGTCCACCACCAGCAGGTTGGAGGCGGCGATTTCGTCGAAGCCAAGCCCCAGTTGCTGGGTGTAGTAGGTGCCAGGTTCCTGCGCGCGCGCAGTGATCTGCCCGGCCAGGCCAGAGTCGTGGCCGCCGTCGAACAGGATACGGCAGGTGAGGGCGAGCTTTTGTCGCGCGGTGTAGGTGTTGTCGGCCAGCGCCGTCAGCATCTGTTGCTGGGCGAGTTTGACAAGCTGGTCCTTGGGGGTGTGCATGGTGGTCGTCATGGGCGGTACCTGCAAGGGGAAGAGTGTATGGATGACTGATCGGCGCGAAGGCGACGCCAGGACACGGCGTTGATCATAATGACACAAGGTGTCATATGCAAGCGATGTGTCATCCTTGCCTCAGGGCGTCAACCCATCAGTGCCAGCGCAATCTGTTATGGCGTGCATACGCAACTGGTATTACTTGCCCCGGCTTCACGCTGTTTAGCATCGATCGGGTCTTAACCGTCGACGAGAACAACAACGTGAACCTTGGAACCCTATCCAGTCGAAGTGCAAGATACTGGCCTGAACGTCTGGCGGTGATCGACCGCCATACCCGGCTGACCTTCGCTCAGCTCGAACAGCGGGCCAACCAGCTGGCCTCGGCCTTGCTGGCACAGGGCATCGCCATGGGCGAGCATGTGGCCATCCTGGCGCCCAACCGCGCCGAACTGGTGGAAGCAGAAGTGGCGTTCTACAAGGCCGGCCTGGTCAAGGTACCGGTCAATGCGCGTCTGGCACCGGATGAGGTGATTCAGGTGCTCAACGACGCCTGCAGTGTCGCGCTGATCGCCGATGCGCAACTCGCCCAGGCGTTGCTGGCCCGCAGGCACGACATACCTTCGGTACGCTTGATCGTGACCCTGGGTGAG
>Ga0182736_1001366_pt1 | contig 24536 bp, 15 predicted proteins | sample eDN5th30CKraftBY_FD_128882 | JGI IMG/M metagenome (GOLD analysis project Ga0182736, IMG submission 128882) | Enriched backyard soil microbial communities from Emeryville, California, USA - eDNA 5th pass 30_C Kraft BY (version 2) (version 2) | ecosystem: Environmental > Terrestrial > Soil >...
GCCTTATTTGCACGTGTGGGTGGTGGTATTTATACCAAAGCGGCTGACGTAGGTGCCGATTTGGTAGGTAAAGTAGAAGCGGGTATACCGGAAGACGATGTCCGCAACCCAGCTACAATTGCTGATAATGTAGGCGATAATGTAGGCGATGTAGCGGGTATGGGCGCTGATTTATTTGGTTCCTATGTTGCTACCATTCTGGCAACTATGGTATTGGGAAGAGAAATTGTTTCTAACGATAATTTTGGGGGTATAGCTCCCATATTGCTTCCTATGCTCATTGCTGGTTTAGGCCTCATATTCTCCATCATCGGTGCATCGCTCGTAAAAATCACCAGCGAACAGGGAAATGTACAAAAAGCGCTTAATACAGGTAATTGGACTGCTATTATTTTAACAGCTATCGCTTCCTTTTTTGCAGTAAACTGGCTATTACCCGAAACAATGAGCATTCGTGGTTATGAGTTCACCCGTACTGACACTTACCTAGCTATCGTGGTAGGATTGATTGTGGGTGCTTTAATGAGTATTATTACCGAATATTATACTTCTATGTCTAAGCGCCCAGTGCAATCTATAGTGAGGCAATCCATTACAGGTCATGCTACCAATATCATTGGAGGTTTAGCCGTAGGCATGGAGTCAACTATGCTTCCCATATTAGTATTAGCATCGGGAATTTATACCTCTTATCATTTTGCCGGTTTATACGGTGTAGCTATAGCTGCTGCTGGCATGATGGCTACTACTGCGATGCAACTAGCAATAGATGCCTTTGGCCCAATAGCTGATAATGCAGGCGGCATTGCCGAAATGAGCCAATTGCCGGATGAAGTTAGAGAACGTACCGATAATCTGGATGCTGTAGGAAATACTACAGCTGCTACTGGAAAAGGGTTTGCGATAGCATCGGCTGCCTTGACTTCTTTAGCTTTACTGGCTGCTTTCGTTGGTGTGGCAGGCATAGATAGCATAGATATTTATCATGCCGATGTACTTGCAGGACTTTTTGTTGGTGGCATGATTCCATTTATATTTTCTTCGCTCTGTATTTCTGCTGTGGGCAGAGCAGCGATGGATATGGTACAGGAAGTGAGACGGCAATTTAGGGAAATTCCCGGCATTATGGAGTACAAGGCCAAACCAGAATATAGTAAATGTGTTGAAATTTCAACTAAAGCGTCCATTCGGGAAATGATGCTTCCTGGAGCCATTGCACTTATCGTCCCTATTATAGTTGGCTTTAGTTTTGGACCAGAGGTATTAGGGGGCTTACTTGCCGGCGTAACTGTATCCGGCGTATTGATGGGTATGTTTCAGTCTAATGCAGGAGGTGCTTGGGATAATGCAAAAAAATCTTTTGAGAAAGGTGCTACCATTAACGGTGAAATCTATTATAAAAAATCCGAACCACATAAAGCTTCTGTTACAGGTGATACCGTTGGCGATCCATTTAAAGACACTTCAGGTCCTTCTATGAATATTTTAATTAAATTAATGTCTATTGTATCGTTAATTATCGCCCCGCACATCAATATTCACAAACATGAGCTGGATAATGCTAAAATAATTGCACCAATAGAGCTGCAACAGCATAAAGTTGTCATTCAAAAAGCAGATAACACTAAAAAAGAACTGACTTATATCACAACAAAGGCGCTAAAATAAAAGCGCCTTCTTTATTTATCAAATAAAAAATTGTAGGTTTGATTTTCTTAAAAAAACAATACGTTATTTAGCAAAATTTGCGGCAGATGCCGAAAATAAGACATGACTACCAAATAAAAAGACAAATTTCAACTAAATTCATATCAAACCAAGAAAAACAAAACGCACATTTTATGTTTTATAAGAAATCAATCCCATTACTTATTAAAGAGGCTCAGGAAAGTGGTGAAGGTACCTTAAAACGTACATTAACCAGTTATCATTTAGTAGCATTAGGTATTGGAGCTATCGTAGGCGCGGGTCTATTTTCGCTTACTGGAATTGCAGCAGCAGATAATGCCGGCCCTGCGGTTATTCTGTCATTTATTATAGCAGCTATCGGCTGTGGATTTGCTGGCTTATGCTATTCAGAATTTGCTTCCATGATTCCAGTTGCGGGGAGTGCTTATACCTATTCTTATGCCACAATGGGTGAGTTTGTTGCTTGGGTAATTGGATGGGATTTGGTACTCGAATATGCCTTAGGGGCGGCAACTGTAGCCGTTAGTTGGTCACAATATTTTGCTCAATTTCTCATCGAGCTGGGCATCCATATTCCTTCCACTCTCCTTCGTGGCCCTTGGGAAGGTGGCATTATTAATCTTCCCGCTATCTTTATCGTTTGTTTATTATCCCTTCTATTAATACGCGGTACTCAGGAGTCGTCTTTTGTGAACAACCTATTGGTAATTATTAAAATAGCTGTGGTACTCGTTTTTATTACGTTAGGCTGGAGTTTTATAAACCCTGCCAATCACAGCCCTTTTATCCCACCAAATCCTGGCGAAGAAGCTTTAAGAGCTGGAAGAATAGGCTTCTTTGATTTTTTTAGCAGTCCGGATTTCGGACATTTCGGACTCAGTGGCGTCCTTAGGGGTGCTGGTGTAGTCTTCTTTGCCTTTATTGGCTTCGATGCCGTCAGCACCGCAGCACAGGAAGCTAAAAATCCGCAGAAGGGAATGCCTATCGGCATCATTGGTTCATTAATCATCTGTACCTTGCTCTATGTGCTCTTTTCCTATGTTATGACCGGTTTAGAAAACTACACGGCTTTCCAAGGCGATGCGAAACCTGTTGCAACTGCTTTTGCCCGCACCGGCTATAGTTTTCTTAACTTAGCGCTAATGATTGCCATTTTAGCAGGATATACTTCAGTAATTTTGGTGATGCTCTTAGGGCAGAGCAGGGTCTTTTATAGTATGAGTAAAGATGGATTGCTTCCCAAATTCTTTTCTGATCTTTCAAAAAATCAAACGCCCTGGAAAACAAATGTGCTATTTATGATATTTGTAAGTGGATTTGCAGGCTTTGTTCCAATTTCTGATTTAGGCCATATGGTAAGCATTGGAACACTATTTGCATTTTCTTTAGTATGTATTGGTGTAATTATTCTAAGAAAGAAGGAACCCCAGTTAGTTCGCCCCTTTAAAACACCTTTGGTTCCATTGGTCCCTATTTTGGGTATCATCATTTGTGTAACCATGATGGCGGGACTACCCGTTGAAAGCTGGGAGCGATTGGCTATATGGATGGCTTTGGGCATTATCGTCTATTTCGGTTATAGCAAATCGCATAGCTTAATACGTATAGCTGCACAAAAAAAAGCAAAGCCAGATTAAAATCTTAAAAAACAATCATAAAAGGCCTACTGGACTGCCTCCAAAAAGTTAGACACTTTCTGGGGGCATTTTTATGAAAAAGAACAAGAAGTATAGTTTTAATTTTTAGACTAAGTCGTGAAAAGATGTTGGATATCTTCGCTATTTTAGCTAAGTTTGATTATATAGTAATTACTTAATCATCGTCCCGTATGTTCCTCAATTTCAAAGAAATTGCGTCAATAACTATGATTCTATTTGCCATCATTGACATACTGGGATCTATACCTGTTATTATTGATCTTCGTCAAAAAGCCGGAAAAATCGAATCGGGTAAAGCGAGTATTGTAGCTATGGTTTTAATGATAGCCTTTCTCTTTATTGGAGAAAGTATGCTCAAACTTATCGGAATAGATATTGCTTCTTTTGCCATAGCGGGATCTTTGGTGATATTTTTTATCGCAATGGAAATGGTGCTCGGCATGACTATTTTTAAAGATGATTCTTTCGAAACAGCTTCCATTGTACCCCTAGCTTTTCCTTTAATTGCCGGAGCAGGCACAATGACGACTATTTTATCGCTAAAATCAGAATATGAGACCCAGAATATCATTGTAGGCATTCTGATTAATATACTTATCATTTATATTGTACTAAAAAACACTTATCGCTTGGAAAAAATATTAGGCCGAACAGGTCTGGCGGTATTACGCAAAGCTTTTGGCGTTATCCTACTTGCCATTGCAATTAAGCTTTTTAGGAGTAATACAGGGTTGTGATAAGTTGTAAGTTATACGTCGTAAGTTATAAGTCTAAACAGCCCATTTAACAACTTAACTACTCAACAATTTAACAAATAACTTCCTCAACAACTCAAAACCAATAAAATTTGTATATTTACGGAAATACAAAACTTTATATGGAATTATACTACTCCTTCTCAGTTCTTATTGTTCTATCAGCGGTCTTCTCCTATATTAATGAAAGGTTTTTAAAATTGCCTTCTACCATTGGCGTGATGGTGATTGCTTTATTGGTTTCGCTGGGATTAATTCTAACGGATAAAATATTCCCACATACTTTCCAGGAATTTTCTTCCTTTATTTCATCGGTTGATCTTACTGAAGTACTTATGGGGGCCATGCTAAATTTCCTCCTATTTGCAGGCGCTATTCATATCCGATTACGGGACCTTCAAGAGCAAAAAGCGCCGGTAATTATATTTTCAACCGTAAGCGTAATCATATCTACCTTTGCTGTCGGCTTCATGCTCTATCATATTCTACAATGGCTGCATATGGGAATTCCATTTATCCAATGCCTGCTCTTCGGCGCCTTAATTTCGCCTACTGACCCCATAGCAGTTTTAGCCATTTTAAAACAAGCTGGGGTTCCCAAGTCGCTCGAAACCAAGGTTGCAGGAGAATCCCTCTTTAATGACGGTATCGCAGTTGTCGTTTTCATCATTATATTAAATTTGGCCCAAGGGCAGGACGTAGATTTGTCATTTAGCAACATATCTTGGTTATTAGCCAAAGAGGCACTGGGGGGGATAGGCCTGGGCCTTTTATTGGGTTATATCGCATCAAAAGCTATTGGTAAAATAGACAATTATAAGATTGAAGTTTTAATTACGCTAGCCGTTGTAATGGGCGGGCACTTGGTAGCAGTTGCCATGCATATGTCTGGCCCACTGGCTATGGTAACCGCAGGATTGGTAATAGGCAACTACGGAAGAGAATTTTCTCTCAGTGAAGTCTCTAAAGAATATCTGGATAAATTTTGGGAACTTATAGATGAAATCATGAATGCCATTCTATTTCTCATTATAGGTTTCGAGCTTATTATCATTAATAATATCGGCGATTATTGGTTAATTGGTCTCATCAGTATCGTAATGGTTTTATTCGCCCGCTTTATTTCCATCTGGTTACCGGTAAATATTATTCCGATGAAAACCAAATTTAATCGAACTACCATTACTATATTGGTCTGGGGAGGGTTGAGAGGAGGAGTATCCGTTGCGCTTGCCCTTTCTATAGATAACCACTTAAACAAAGACCTACTGTTATCCACTACTTATTACGTAGTGCTTTTTTCCATACTGGTACAGGGTTTAACCATAGGAAAACTGACTAATAAAGCTAAACAGTTGGCAAATGCAAATACGATAGAAAAGTTAGAATAAAGTTTAAGAAATCTTTAAGGTTTTGTTGATTCAGCTTTTTTTAACCGGGCTACAAACATCGTATCGGCTCGGTTTTCATACCCTTTTAGCAGTTGCATTTGCTCCAAGGTTAAACCCAAAGATTCTAAATAGGCTATCTGTTGTTCGTTTTCATCTGCAAAGATTGAACAGGTAATGTATATTAATGGAGCATTGGGTTTGAGATGATTTACCACATGCTCTACTATACTGCGCTGTAAAGCTGCAAAATATTGTAGCTTTTGCTGATCGAAAAGCTGCATCATCTCTGGTGTTCTTCCCCAGGTTCCAGAGCCAGAACAGGGGATATCCACAATAATCCCATCAAATTTTTCTTCCCCCAAGATTACCGCAGCATTTTTTGTTAAATCGATTATCTTTCTTCTGTAGTGCTTAATTCCTGCCAAGTCAAAACGTTCATCAAGATTGCGTAATATACTGCTCCTTATATCACTTACTAATAAGTTCACTCCTGGGTATGTTTGCAAAAGCAATAGTGATTTACCTCCCGAAGCAGCGCAAGCGTCCCACCAGGACTCGCCTTTACTCGCCCGAAAGTAAGAGCCCGTTTGTTGCGAAGATAAATCCTGCACCTGATATTTCCCTGTCAATTCAGGATATTGCTTTAAGTTAGTACCATTAGGTAAAGCAATACAGGTGTCCGTTAGCGGCCTGTATACCACTCCACGTGCTGCCAAATGCTGTGTTACCTCCCGCTCTTTACCTGGATGTACACGAATAAAAAGATCAGGTTGTTGGAATAAGCTCCTTAAGAAGAGGTTACTATCCAAACCAGCAGAAGACCTTGTTAAAAGCGGAAAAATACTTTTTAAATCAAAGCCGTATTCAGTAGTCAAATGATCAATCTTATCTACTAATGGTTTCTCCAGCGTTTCATGTAAGCTTGATGCCAATACTTGAACAAGATCACTTTCACTATTACACAAATATTCGGCTACCGCTAAGCGTTCAACTACAGGCAGATCTGGTAAAGCTCTACCCATGCGAAAGTAACTATAAACCCATCGGCTTAAGGTACGCCGATCATTGGAGCCCATTTGGCGATTTTCCTTAAAGAAACGGGTAAGAAATCTAGAAAGTGGCTCTTCGAGAGTATAAGACGTTAGAAGACGTTCAAAACTGCGCAATTGTTGCTTGATTCGATTCGGATTCATGAACGCTACAGCGGTTTATAATCTCTCCCGTCAAAATGCAATAACCTTACACTATTATTCACATAACCGCTTGTAGGATCAAAAACAAATTCAAAACCTATCGCTATCCCTTTATGTTTTTCTTTAACCAGTTGTTCCACATAATCTTTGGGATACTTGGCTAATAATTTTGCAAAAAACAATCCGGTATCATACCCTTTATAAGCAAATTCCGACGGGGCTACTTTGAACGATTTAAAATAATTGGCGCTAAAAGTGCGCGCTTCCGCACTATTCTGATCAATATAATAAGAGGAGCTGATGTAAGTATTCAATGCTTCCAAGTAGTCTGGATTCAAATCTAACTTATTCCAGTTAGGATGCCCAATAAGCGTTATATTATAGTTTTCCTCTGTTTTTAACCGTGTTAAATCTGCAATAAGAGGAGCCACAAAAAACTGATTGGTAGACGCATTTATTACCACGGTCTTACCCACCCCCAAGTTCATTTCGAGATCACCCAATTCTGTAATCTCTGTATAGTGTACATTCTTCTTATCTAATACCAGTTTTAAAGGGTCAAGCAATTTACGGCTATCTTCATCATTATTGTTGAAAATAAGCACGTGATCTGCAGCTCCGCCATATTTCGCCGCCACATACGCACCAATAACCTGCGCATGTACTGCTATAGTAGGTGTTACCGTAACTAGATTATTTGCCTGACCACCCGAGGGGCTGCTTGCCGCGAGTGGCGAAATCTGCAACTTTCCGGTTAAGTTCGCTTTGCTACTGAACGCACTTATCTCGGCTGGGAATACCGGTCCGATAACAAGCTGTGCATCACGCACACTTGTATCACCAGCAATTCGCTGTACCTCCAGCGCATTATCGCGTGTATCCAGTACATGAAGCTTAAAGTTCTTTCCAGCATTTGCGACTTGGTCGAGCCCTAATTTAAAGCCTTGGTAAAAATCTAATGCTAAACTTGCCCGTTCTACATCACGGCTATTTGGCAATGAATCCACCACCTTATCTAATTGAAAAGGTAATAACAAAGCGATATTGTTAAACTGCAAAGCTGCTTTTACCGCTGGCTTTTCACTTACCTTTTCTTCCTTTTCTGTTGTTTCTTTTTTGGGCTCCTTAGCGCCTTTGCCCCCCGGGCGCAGTATTTTTGGTGTACATGCAGCCAAGCAGCTAAAAAGAAAAACAATGGCTAATATTTTACTCCCACTCAATTGTAGCCGGTGGTTTTGAACTGATATCATAAACAACTCGGTTTATCCCTTTTACGTGATTAATTATTTCATTTGAAATTTTTGCCAATAACTCATAGGGCAAATGAATCCAATCGGCCGTCATACCGTCTAAAGACCCCACCGCTCTTAAAGCAATTACATATTCATAGGTACGCTCATCCCCCATTACGCCCACAGATTGTACCGGTAAGAAAATTGCTCCTGCTTGCCACACTTTATTATACCAACCCGATTCACGTAGGTTACGAATATAGATATCATCTGCTTCTTGCAGAATACTCACCTTATCTGCCGTAATATCACCCAGAATCCGTATACCTAGACCTGGCCCCGGAAAAGGATGGCGGCCAAGAATTAACGGATCGATACCTAACGCCGCTCCTACCTTACGTACTTCATCTTTAAATAGTGTATTCAGTGGCTCAACAACCTTCAGCTTCATGAAGTCTGGCAATCCACCAACATTATGATGCGATTTAATTGTCGCAGATGGACCTTTAACGGAGACCGATTCAATAACGTCGGGGTAAATCGTCCCCTGTCCAAGCCACTTTACTTCCACACCATTGGGTAATTCCTGCTGTACAGCATGCGCTGCCTCATCAAAAACATCTATAAATGCGCCGCCGATGATTTTACGTTTACGCTCGGGGTCGGAAACACCCTTTAACTTATTATAAAACTGTTCTTTTGCATTAATTCCTTTAATATTAAGCCCCATATGCTTATAAGAATCAAGCACTTGTCCGAATTCATCTTTACGGAGCAAACCATTATCTACGAATATACAATGTAAATTTTTACCAATCGCTTGGTGTAAAAGTACCGCTGCTACTGATGAATCCACCCCGCCTGAAAGCGCTAGAATCACATGATCATTTTGCAACTTCTCGCGCAAATCGGCAATGGTTGTTTCAATAAACGTATTGGGTGTCCAATCCTGATTACAACCGCAAATATGAATAACAAAATTTTTGATCAATTGTTGTCCGTCTGAACTATGAGTTACTTCCGGATGAAATTGAATGCCATAAGTGTTTGAATCCTTAATATGATAAGCTGCAACTTGAACCTTATCCGTACTCGCGATAATTTCAAATCCGGTTGGTACCTGTTTAATAGTATCGCCATGCGACATCCATACCTGAGAGTCTAGGGGAATGCCCTTAAGCAGTGCGCTTTCCTGATTGACAAACAATAAATTTGCCCTACCATATTCCCGGATTTCAGACGGAGCTACCTCTCCTCCAGCATGCTGCGCAATATACTGTGCCCCATAACACACGCCTAACAAAGGTATTTTGCCATGAAATTGATTAAAGTCTATTTGCGGAGCATTTGCCTGCCTAACAGAAGATGGGCTACCAGAAAGAATAACCCCTTTTACAGATGCATCAAAGGAAGGAAGGTGATTAAAAGGATGTATCTCACAATATACATTTAACTCTCTGACCCGGCGAGCGATCAACTGCGTGTACTGCGACCCAAAGTCAAGAATAATGATTTTTTCTTGCATGGGCCAAAGTTAGAAATTTCTTTTTACTTTCTTCCGCAGAAAGTAACAAAACCGAGGCGCTTTGTAACGAGCTTCTGAACACCTTTTGAAGTGGACAAGTAATGAATAAACTCATCGCTTGGAACTTTGCTTTATCGGTAGTGCATCAACGTACTAACCACAAATTTTCTAGGCGATATTTTACACGAATTACTCTACCACAACGCCCATTCCGCAGAATTTTTCTATTCTGTCGCTTACCAGCTTATCTGTTTTTTTCTTACGCAATTCAACAATATCCTTTACAAGCTGTTCTTTAACGGTTTCGGCCATTTTTACTGGATCCCTATGCGCTCCCCCGAGCGGCTCGGGAATAATCCCGTCAATAAGCCCGTTGCCATACATATTTTCTGCAGTTAGCTTTAGACATTCGGCTGCTTTCTCCTTATAATCCCAGCTCCGCCATAAAATAGAAGAACATGATTCAGGCGAGATTACTGAATACCAAGTATGTTCGAGCATGTAAACCTTATCGCCAACACCTATACCCAATGCTCCTCCTGAGGCTCCTTCTCCAATAATAATACAGACAATCGGCACCTTAAGCACCGACATTTCCATTAAATTACGGGCGATAGCCTCTCCTTGTCCTCGCTCCTCTGCCTCTAAACCCGGGTAAGCCCCCATTGTATCAATAAAGCAAATCACTGGTTTCCCAAACTTCTCCGCCATCTTCATTAGACGTAAAGCCTTTCGATAGCCTTCCGGATTAGCCATACCAAAATTCCGGAATTGGCGTTCTTTTGTGTTTTTGCCCTTTTGATGTCCTATTACCATTACAGCTTGGCCATCAATCGTGGCCCAACCTCCCACAATCGCTTTATCATCGTTCACGTTACGATCACCATGCAATTCAATAAAATCCGTAAAGATCATATTGATATAATCTAAAGTTTGCGGACGATCGGGATGACGCGACATTTGCACTTTTTGCCAGCCAGTGAGGTTGCTGTAAATTTCTTTACGCGTCTCTTCTAGCTTACCTTGTAATTCAGTAAGTGTGGCCGACATATCCACCTTGGTTTTATCTTCCACCTGGCTCACTTTTTCAATTTGCAGTAGCAAATCAGTGATCGGTTTCTCAAAATCAAATGTTGTTTCCATAAAGAAAATTTGGGGCTGCTAAGGTAAGGATTATTTTTTTTATAGGCTAAAAAATTAAATTTGCTCTACGCAGAGGCAATTAAATTTTTTCAGTTAATAGGTCAACAGGATTTATAATTTTCCAATTATACTTGACACATATCACCAACAATGGTTATATTGCAAGGTAAACCAAAAACTTTTCACTATGCTTCAATAAAACTTCGTACTCAGTAGATACTGTTTCGTACTTGGTTCGGGGTGAGTCCAGGGTGGGTCCACGTTGAATCCAGGATGACACTAGGTTTTTCTGGTAAAAACCTGGACTCGACCTGCATTATACCTGAATATATCGTACTTAGGGAGCGAAGAAGGGACGAAGTTGGTATTAACTTAAAGCGCAGTTGGCAGGAAACAGAGATGCAAAAGCAGAAAACAATTGTAAAGCGAATATATAAAAATTATGGCAAAAACAGACGAAAAAGGAAACCCAAAAGGAAAAATAGGCAATAATATTTACCGCAATCTAAACCATGAAACCATTATACAAAGTGCACCAACGCACGTCAAGCAAACCATGAATACCAAGATTTCCGCGCAGGAGTTTGGTATCTGTAGCAATGCGACTAAGATTATTCGGCAAATAGGCAGTCTGCTTTTTGAACATACAGACGCTTATCTTTCTGGTAGGCTTAATGCTGTGATGCGGAAATGTTTAAGTGCCTTGCCCCAGAATAGTGAAGAAAAAAATCTAAATGACATCGACCCAAGTCCATTCATCGGCTTTCAGTTTAACAGCGCTGCTTCTTTCGAAAAAAATCTATTGGCGCCCCTCCAATGTACCATCCACCCCGATGGTACTATCGAGCTACGCATTGACGATTTAACGCCGGCAAAACAATTACCATTCTTACAATGTAACACGGAGCCCCACCCGGGTTCCTTTCTGCGCATCGCGGCTGTAGGAATCGATTATAAACAGGAAGAATATCAATTGCTGACAGTTGACGAAATTGTATTGGCGAAATCCAAAATGGACGGCGCTCCTCTTCCCTATACACACGATGTACACTGGCAATGCCTCAAAGAACTTCAAAAAGGAACTTTGGTCTTTGTTTTTCTTTCCCTACATTACTACCAATTAGACTGGTTGAATAAGCGAAAAACCATAGGTAATAAGCACCAGCTTCCTGGCGGCATCTTAACTGCTTTCCGTGTAGGCGAAGCGCTATATAAAAAAAACCAACAGGCTGCCATTGGCTCAGCGCATCAGCCAAAGGAAGAAGCCGTCTGGTTCTATACCAATACAACAGCTAAACAACGGGAAATTGACCAGATCAAACAGCAACGTGAAAAGAAAAAAAAATAGTTTAGAACTTTTCCAAATAACAGCTTCCTAAACAACCTCATGCTTTTCCGGTCTTTTTTTTGTAAATTCGCCACGCTTTAACAGCTGATAATGAGTGCAGCAAAGCAATACAAGCTGGGTTTGTTACTCCAAAACAGTCCTTAATGCAACAAACATCCATAATATAATATATTAAAAATGGCATTTGACATAGACATGATCAAAGCGGTTTATGCCCGCTACGAAAGCCGCATAGCTGCGGCACGCAACGTAGTTGGCAAGCCACTTACCTTAACGGAGAAAATTTTATACGCCCATTTATGGGATGGTGAAGCGAATGAAGCCTATGGTCGCGGAAAATCTTATGTAGATTTTGCGCCAGACCGCGTTGCCATGCAAGATGCGACGGCCCAAATGGCGCTTCTTCAATTCATGCAGGCAGGCAGACCGCAAGTTGCTGTGCCTTCTACCGTTCATTGTGACCACTTAATCCAAGCTAAAATAGGGGCCGACACCGACCTTGCTGTAGCAACAGATCAAAACAAAGAAGTATATGATTTTCTAGCTTCTGTTTCTAATAAATATGGTATTGGTTTCTGGAAACCAGGTGCCGGGATTATCCACCAAGTAGTGTTGGAAAATTATGCATTTCCTGGAGGCATGATGATCGGTACGGATTCCCATACACCTAATGCCGGCGGATTAGGTATGATCGCTATTGGTGTAGGCGGTGCTGATGCATGCGACGTAATGGCCGGCCTCCCCTGGGAGCTCAAATTCCCAAGATTAATTGGCGTAAAATTAACCGGTAAACTTAGTGGCTGGACTGCTGCTAAAGATGTTATCTTAAAGGTAGCTGGTATTTTAACAGTTAAAGGTGGTACCGGAGCTATTGTAGAATATTTTGGCGAAGGCGCCCGTTCCCTTTCGGCTACAGGTAAAGGAACTATCTGTAACATGGGAGCAGAAATCGGAGCTACAACTTCTATCTTCGGTTACGATGAAAAGTCTGAAGCCTATCTTCGCGGTACTGAACGTGGCGATATTGCAGACCTAGCGAATACTATTAAGGGGCATTTAACAGGCGATGCGGAAGTTTATGCTAATCCAGAACAATATTTTGATCAGGTTATTGAAATCAATTTATCTGAATTAGAACCACATATTAACGGACCTTTTACGCCAGATTTAGCTTGGCCAATTTCTAAATTTGCTGCCGCAGTAAAAGAGAACGGATGGCCTGAAAAATTAGAAGTAGGCTTAATTGGTTCTTGTACCAACTCTTCTTATGAAGATATCAGCCGCGCAGCCTCATTGGCGCAACAAGCGGTAGATAAAAATCTAGTAGCTAAATCCGAATATACCGTAACTCCTGGCTCTGAACAGGTTCGCTATACAGTAGAACGCGACGGATTCTTAGACACCTTTGACAAAATAGGTGGCGTAGTGCTTGCTAATGCTTGTGGGCCTTGTATTGGCCAATGGGCTCGCCATGGTGCTGAGAAAAAAGAACGGAACTCTATTATTACTTCGTTTAACCGTAATTTCGCTAAGCGTGCCGATGGCAATCCCAACACCCATTCTTTTGTAGCTTCTCCAGAGATTGTTACGGCAATGGCTATATCGGGTTCCTTATTATTTAACCCGTTGACAGACTCGTTAACCAACGAGAAAGGCGAGCAGGTTAAATTGGACGAGCCTCAAGGGCTGGAATTACCAACCAAAGGCTTTGCCGTAGAAGATGCAGGCTACCAAGCTCCTGCAGCTGATGGTAGTAAAGTAGACGTACTTGTTAGCCCTTCTTCTGATCGTTTACAATTGCTTGAACCTTTTAAACCTTGGGAAGGAACAGATCTCACTGGTTTAAAACTACTGATAAAAGCTAAAGGTAAATGTACAACCGACCATATTTCTATGGCGGGTCCATGGTTAAAATATCGGGGTCACTTAGACAATATTTCTAACAATATGCTAATTGGCGCTATTAACTATTTTAATGATGCCGCTGATAGCGTAAAAAACCAACTGACAGGAGAATACGGCCCTGTACCGGCAACACAACGTGCATATAAAGCCGCAGGCATCGACACTATTGTAATTGGTGACGAAAATTATGGTGAAGGATCTTCCAGAGAACATGCAGCTATGGAGCCCCGACATCTAGGTGTTAGGGTGATCTTGGTAAAATCTTTTGCTCGGATTCACGAAACCAACCTTAAGAAGCAGGGAATGTTAGCAATAACGTTTAACAATCCGGCTGATTACGACTTGATCCAAGAAAATGATACTTTTGATATCCTAGGTTTGACGGACTTTGCTCCAGAGAAACCATTAACGGTGATACTTCATCATAGTGATGGAACATCAGATAGTTTCCAAGTAAACCATACCTATAATGCGCAGCAAATAGAATGGTTTAAAGCCGGAGGCGCACTCAATATTATTCGAAAAAATCAGAAGTTAGCCTAATAAAGGTTAAAGGTATAAGGTAGGAGGCTTAGGTTGTTATAACCTTAACCTTCTGCCTTTTTTATTGACCTTAGCTGTATTAGGCATGTTTATAAATAAGATAAACACTTGTTTGAGCGCTGGTCTTAAAACTTAAACACCCCTACTTCCGCTAAGCCTGGTTGCATTTGTGTATCGTGGCCAGTTTTCGGTACCAACTTAAAATATCGAAAATTTTTCTGCTGTTGCAGATTTAGGTACTGCGTAGCCGTGTCTGCATTGTTTAGATAAAATATGCCCAAGCTCTCCCAGATTGTATTGTTCTGACTGATTGAAAGCTCAATTTCCTTAACTTTCCGGTCGCCTGCTTTCTGTGCGATAATGAAACCGTCTACATCCTGTTCTTCGCCCATATCCACTGTGATCCAATGATCCGGATAATTCGTCGGATCAGAAGAATAACGGGTAATCCAATAGGTAGATACATCTCCATCAATCAATTTGTCGGCCAAGCGATTGTTATTCGGTTCTTCCGAACTAAAGCCGCTTATGGTCCAATTCTCCTTCGGATAGAGAAAACGCACCGGTTCGCCTGATGGCTTTTTGATCGGTTCGTCGATTTTTAGCGGATCACCAAAATTCGGTGTTCCATCAGCCTTCCAGGTAAAGGATTGAATATGTGCTTTTCGCGGATTATTGTCGCCAGCTTGCGGTAAGTTGCGGGCATGATAGATCATCCAATCTTCTTTGCCATCCGGCGATTTGAAAAAACCATTATGCCCAGGACCATAAACCTGAGCAGAACCGCTCATCAAAAAAACAGGTGTTGGGTTTTTTGTCCAATTGGTCGCATTCATCGGATCGCCATCTGCCTTCAGACTTAACAAGCCCAAGCAGTAAGTATCCACCCAATAGCCACTACCCGAATAAGCTACGAACACATTGCCCGAGTTATTAATCAGCACTTCTGGACCTTCGTTGATGGCACTTCCATTCTTTTCCCAAGGATAGGTAGGTTCAGCAATAACTACCCGCTCGCTCGATATGGTCCACGGATCACTCATCTTGGCCAAATAAATACGCTGAGGAGCAGCCCCGGCATTACCGCCAGACCATATCATGTACAGTTGCGCTTTGTATTGAAGAATCGTACCATCTATTGCCCATTGATCAGTTGTATCAGCCACCTTGCCTTTAAACACCCACTCACCCTGTAAAGGGTCTTCCGAACTGTTTTCCACCACATACATCCGGTGGTTGGCATTGCCTCCATCGTCGGCGGCAAAATAAATATACCATTTCCCATTAATTTGATGCATTTCAGGCGCCCAAATATTTTTTGAATAAGGCATGCCCGATGGCGGAATCCACGCATCAAAACGTTCAGCAGCGGCCAATTCAGACATGTACTTAGTTGCGTAAAGTACCAACTTACTACCTTGGGTATAGGTAAAATAATACATGCCATTCTGCTGTATCACCCATGGATCAGCGCCTCGGGGTATAAGGGGGTTCGTAAAAGTATCTTCTACCTGCAATGTTGCTGGTCCTTCCTGAGTGGGTTCTTCGGTTTCTTCCCCTTCACCGTCTGATGGAGGAGTCGGTTCGGCCGTTTTCTTTGAACAGGCAACCGTTAAAATTAGCCCTATCCAAACGAAGGTTTTTAATAGATTCATCTTCATCGTAAAACGATTAATGGGTTAAATTTATATGTATACAAAAGGGGCCATCCGAAAATGACGGATAGCCCGTTATGGTATGCTAAATAGAACTTTCTCTTTTACCACTGAATCTGTTGATCCTCATCCGGTATCAATGTATTCAGGTCTCGCTGCATGGATAGTGTGCCATCTACTTTATATTTTAGCCTTTGCGTAGGGACTGTAGTATAATCCTCAAATTCGTACGACAAATAAAGGGTGATATATTTGTGTTTCATGTAGGGAAGCTGTGGATCCCATTCCTCGTCTATTGTATAGTAAGATTGTGCCTCACCTACCTTAAATTTGTTATTTTCTGTATTATCGCTCCAAATCTCCAATTTTCTCTTTTGAAGATCAATGATCTCATCCGTAAACTTAATGAAGACTTTATAATTTTTTCGGTCTGTATAATCTATATCCCTAATTCCGGCATAGATAAAAATGGTTTCGTTGTCCACAACAAAAGTTCGATAGGTATTCAGCGTCAAAGGGTTTTGGGAATCGCCTTCGAGATATATCTTATACAGCGTACCACCATATTCACCGGAGTAATCATTAAACGGCGTAACACGCAACATAGCTCTACGATAATTTTTGTGTGGATTAGCCAGATAATCATACGAAGGATCATCTAAAATCTGTAAAGGTAATACCCATTTATCCGATTGATCCAGATCGCCCAACGTAAATTCAATCGGTATCGTAACCGTGCTTTCTCCAGCAGGAATGTCTATTGTTTCGGGCATGTTATAATATTTGCTATCCAATTGCCTAAAATATAGTTCTTCGCGCTGGCCATAATGCTCATAATTTAATCTTGCCAGGGTATCAGGATCTAAATCAATATGTATAGTACGGCTTTGGGTATTTGGTGTTGAACCACTGATAATAACCGGGAGGTCAAATCGTACTTTTCCTGAAGGATTATAACGGACGTATGTCCAGGTCACTCCCTGCGCATTTGGTTCTGCTTTAAATGACGCCATTTGGGTGAATTGCTCATTTTCCCATTCATTATTACATGATACAAAGCCTATTGCTGTTGTGATCACTAAAAATAGCATATAAATATTCTTCTTCATCTCTACAAATTATAATAAATTATTCGGGATTTGTCCAGCCCGGATTTTGAACCAACTGATTATTTCGCCTAAGCTCCGTAAAATTGATCGGCCAAAACCACATCTTAAGCGTAAATATAGAAGGCAAAGACGGTATAGCTACCGGCGTATGGAAGAGCACTGCTTGTTCTTGAGTGGAATAGGCATTGCATCCGTAAACCGGTGCTGACTCCTCTGCCGGAGCATCCGTCCAACGACGCAAATCGAAATAACGCTGCCCTTCAGCAAACAGCTCGATCTGACGCTCCCGTTTTAACTTCATGCGGAATTTATCCGGATCGGCATATTCATCACTGGTATAATCAGGTAGCCCGGCGCGAATGCGAATAGGTTGAATACCAGTCTTCATTTCTGCGACATTACGCGATATAGTATGCATTTTTTGACCATCCCAAGAAGAAATATTATACGATCCATTCAATTCATTCAATGCCTCTGCATAGATCAACAATACTTCCGCATAGCGGATAGCAGGGTCAACTTTGTCTTTCATACGGCTTCTATCGTATGCTGTAACGGCCACATTACTGATATCATCCGGATGTATATACTTTTTGATTCCAATCCCCGAGCGAGGCCAGTAAGTGGTATTTTTATAGCCATTGGGGTCTCCGCGATAATAAAAGATCTGTACGTTTTTCTTTTCATCATTTTCCACTTTGGCGTTCAGGAAGTTCCAAGTAGAGCCATTATAGGAAACTGATGCATAAAAACGGGGTTCGCGCTGAGCATACTGCTTACTCACACCCACGCCTTGCGGGCCTAATTCCGGATAATTCACCAATTCCTCTTGCTGCACAAATTCTGCGGGACGCTTTTCAGTATTTGCACGGCCTTGGTATTCCGATCTTCCAGCATACATATCATTCATTCCCGGTATATCGCTGCCGTCATTCATATAATAGGCGTCTATCTGCTTTTGCGTCATGCCATGCGAATTATAGCCTTTACCCTCCAAGCGCGGTAATTGATGCAGTACCAACACGTTGATTCCTTCAGAACCCTGATTTTGACCGTGGGTAAAAATCAATTCTGGATTTTGAAATGCCGGAACCGTTCCGTTGAACACAGCACGGTACGACTCAAAAGGATCAATGTCGTTCCAACCAGCTGGCCAATTCTGATTAGAGAACTCATTGTCTTGCGGCGGAGTAACTGTAGCCGGATAAGCAATATCGCCGCTTTCCTTTTTATAAGCCACGTACAATTGGTATTGCCCCAGATCCATTACATCTTTAGCAGCAGCTGCTGCTTTGGCCCATTTCGTTTCATCATAGCTTGACGACAACAAAGGCGTACCATCCTTATTAACGAGTGCAGCGGCGACATCCGCCGGAGCCTTACCATTGGCCAAGGGGCTAGCGGCAAATAAGAGCACCCTAGCACGAAGGGCTAATGCCGCTCCGCGGGTAGGACGGGCAATCTGTTGTATCCCTTGTTGAAGCGGAAGCCCTTTGGCCGCTTCTGCGAGTTCGTTGGAGAGGTAGTCCGCGCATTCTTCATAAGTATTTCGTCGCTGTGCTATAGCATCATACTCTTTTGTATAATCAATTCCGTCATCGGGGACGATCGGTATTGGCCCATATACCTTCAGTAATTCCCAATAGAAATAAGCCCTTAAGAACCGAGCCTGTCCCTTGAGGTCAACTATTTCCTTTTCTGAAAACTCCTTATTAATATCAATATTATTCAAGAAAACAGAAGCTTGCCGAATGCCTTTGTAGGCGGTATTCCATATTTCCAAACTTTCACCATTCAAGCCATTTTCACTGTATTCCCCGTTTTTCCATCTTTTGTAACCATCATTTTCATCACCGTAATACATATCGTCTGCAAAGTTAAAGGGTACAGACTTTTTGCTACTTACATCTTGCATATAGTTACTTCCCAAAAAGGAATAGGCACGCGCCAACCACCTGTTTGCATAATCTGGATTGGCAAAGGCATCCTCTGTGGTCATACGCTCATCAAACAAATAATCTGAGTCTAGGTATTTGGTACATCCTTCGAGCATTAAAATAGAGCCTACAAAGGATAAAATTATAAGTATTTTTTTCATATTCCTCATTGCTTATAGATTAACTGATATTCCTACTGATAGCGTTTTGGGGAGCGGATAAGCTTTACCGGTTGCACTTCCTAATTCCGGATCCCAAAGCTTGAACTTAGAGAATGTAAGCAAGTTCGTACCAATAAAAAATATTCGAACATTATTGAAATGAGCTTTATTGACCAAAGCTTTGGGAAGAGAATACCCAATATCCAATGTTTTCAATCGCAAATAAGAAGCATCCCTGAGCCAGTAGGTAGACGCCCGATTATTATTACTATTATTCCCGTAAGTCAAACGGGGGTATTCCGCGTTCGGATCTTCATTTTCCCCTAATATCCAACGGTTACTATTAGCCATATCGGTTAGGATATTCCCCCAACCATCACCCGTACTAAACATATACACTGTAGAACCATTAATAAAATAAGTCGACTTGCCTACACCCATAAAATGCACATTGATGTCGAAACCTTTCCAACTGGCGGAGGCACCAAATCCATAAGTCAGATTTGGTCTGGTTGTTGCCCCAATTGCTGATACATCGTTATCATCAATAACACCGTCTCCATTGATATCTTTGTATTTGATATCGCCGGGCATCACTTCACCGAAGGTTTGCCTTGGACTATTACGGATATCATCATAATCTTTGAACAAACCTAAAGCCGTAAGCCCCCGGGCTTGGTCTACCCGGTGCCCCTCTTGTAGCTTATAACCATAAATCGTGTTTTCTTCATCTCTTGCTAGGATCTCATTCTTACTGTAAGTGATATTGCCACGTAAGGTCACATCCACTGCTTTCACCTTTTGTTTGAGCGTAAAATTACCGTCAAATCCCTGCGCTTTTACATCGCCAATATTGGCAGAAGGGTTATTCTCCAAACCGACAATTCCTGGGAGATAATTACGGCCCATGTAAATCCCTTCACGACGCTCATAAAAGTAGTCGACTGCCCCGGAAAGCTTATCCCGAAAAAAAGAATAATCAATTCCCAAATCCTGTTTGGTAGCAATTTCCCATGAAACATTGGGAGAAGCGACAGAAGAATAACGCATGCCTCCCCAATACCTTTCAGCGTTATAGTCTGCAAATTGGTAACCTCCTGTGGGATTACCGTCATCATTGAGCATTGTCTCAATCGTATATAAATAAGGAAAGCGGATATCGCCTAAATTGTCATTGCCGGTTTTACCGTAAGAATACCGAACCTTGAACATATTTATCCAATTGACATCTTTTAAGATAGGCTCTTCTCCTATATTCCAGGCACCAGAAATAGCTGGAAAGAAGCCGAATCGATAATCTTTATGAAAATTTTCCGAACCGTTATAGCCGAAGTTGAAATCAATATAATAACGGGATTTCCAATTATAATTAACGCGTCCTGCTATTCCCTGATTTCGGCGAGCTATTCCATTTTTAAGATCAGCACCAATATTCTGGGTAAAAACTTTCGAAGATTGGTTGTATTTTAAAACGCCTCCGAAATTATGATCCTCAATATTTTTATCATAATGAAGCTCCCATTCAAAGAATTCCCGTTTATCTCCATTCGAACCGGACGATTGGGTCATTTTTTGTTCTTCAACTATTCGTTGAAATACCAGTTCTCCATCCGTATTGCGGTAACGGTTGGCTTTCCACAGTTCTGGATATTTATAACGATTAATATAATTGCTATTATTCGTGTCATATCCAAATCGTCCGATAAACCAAAGACCTTTGGTGATAAAATCTAATTTTTGGTTCAAATTTAAGGTTGTTTGGATATTATTCTTCCAACTTTCATTGTATCCTGTCATCGTTCCCTGCACCCAGGGATTAAAACGATCTCCGTTGTCATTTCCATCAGCAGGGATTTTTCCATCAGAATACATGAGCGGCGCCGTGATGGCATTATAGCCCATAAGCGCTGTCCATATAGAGCCGGTACCTACTCCGGGGTCATTTTGTTTTCGCAAGGAGCCGGAAATGCCTGCAGTTAATAAAGTAGATTTTGTGATATCCATATCAACGCTCAAACGATAAGTATACTTATGGAAATTGGTATTGGTATTATAATCTTTCAACGCATCGTCTACTTTGTACATTCCCTCTTGGTTCTGGTAGCTTCCCGATATATAATAACGAGCGGTTTTTCCTCCACCACTCATATTCAGCACACTGCGTTGACTCTTTGCTTCATCACGTAATAAAACGCCCATCCAGTCTACATTTGGGAATAGGTCAGGATCTAGTCCCAAGCGAAATATTTCCAGTTCCGCCGGCGAAAAAAGAGGTTCTTGATTTCGGGCAATCTTCGCCTCATTGGCCATCGATGCATAGGTATAGCCGTCAACAAAATCGGGAAGTTTCGTAAGCATATTTTGAAACCCTTCCACTTTAGCATTGATATTGACCTTTCCCTCTTTTCCTCGTTTGGTATTAATCAAGATCACACCATTGGCTCCCCTACTACCATATATCGCTGTGGCGGACGCATCTTTTAATAGAGTAAAGGACTCTACATCTTCCACATTGATTTCATCCATGTCGCGTTCAAAGCCGTCAATTAATACCAATGCTGCATTGCTTGCACCGAAAGTAGAAATACTGCGGACCCAGAATTCCGAAACACTGCCCGGACGGCCGGAAGTTTGCATGGCTTGGATGCCGGGTACAACCCCTGCCAATGCATCTGCCATGGATGTGGAGGGGTTTGACTTCAGTTCCTCCACATCTACCGTGGTAATGGCCCCCGTAACCGCAATTTTCTTCTGAGCACCTGTGGCCGTAATCACGACCTCGTCAAGCACACTGGCATCGGCTTCTTTCATGGTTATATTGACAACCCGCTGCTCTTTCAGTAATACCTCTTGCTTTTGATAACCAATATAAGCAAAAACCAAGGTCTGGTAGAGAGGTATTTTTAGGCTATATTTTCCGTCTGCATCGGTTATAGTTCCCAATCCGGGCATGTTACTAATGGATATGTTTACGCCAGGAATGGGTTCTTTGTTCACATCGGTCACGACTCCCGTCACCACTACTTCTTGCTGGGCCCAAACATCAAAGGAAATCGCAAGCAACACGATACATGTTAATAAAATAAATTTCTTCATCATCGAGTATAGGTTTTCATTAATTATTCTTCTTGTGCTATTTTGCGGATGATCCAATTACCGGTATCACCGATATAGAAACATTTCTTCACTTCATCATAGGCAATTGCTTGGGGTTGATTGAAACGAGCTTCTGTACGTAAATCACCATTAGCGTATCCGCTGGTGCCATTATTTCCTCGCCCGGCATAGGTACTTACCCTGCCCTGCGGTGTCAAAATGCGTATGGCATGATTATTCTTGTCACAGAAATAGAAATCGTATTGATCTCCTCCTTGCTCTTCATAATCCGGATTTTTTACAAAAACCCCCTGTACGGGGTTATTCAGACGCGCACTCGTTCCTACACCGTCTTTATAACCCGATGCTTCCGCACCACCGGCAATCGTATAGGGCGTTTTAAATGTCTTCTTTTCATAATCGTAATCGGTCCGCATAATAAAATGCTTCTCATATTCAATCAAATAGGCATAGTCGCCAGATGGATGCATGACCATATAAACAGCCACCGCACTATATGGATTGGCGAATACCAATCTGTCTTCGCCGGTAGTAAAATCATACCTCCGTACATCGCCGGCCCTATATCTCGAATAATACAATTCGCCATTCAGCGGATGGACCATCGTACCATTCACTCCCCGAGCATAAACTTCTATAGGTTCTTTCTGAACAAAACCGGACGTACGGCTGAATATATAATTACCGTACTTGGTGTCGCTAGAATGGTTGTCAGAAGCAATCATATCCTGATTTCCGCCTTGCCTCCAGTTGATGATAGAAGTTCTGTCAAAACCAGTTCTAAAATAACTCACATATTCTTTATCGAAATCAACCAAGCGGGGACTATTACCATCAGCCGTAAAATAGAGGTGGTTGGGATTTTGTGGATCAAAGGTAAACCATAACATCCCCTTAAATGCACCACAATCGTTGAACGGGCCTTCTTTTTCTTCAAAGTTGCTTGCTACCTCATAATATTTTCCGATAAAGGTTGAAACAAGCCATTTCCTTGTATATTCAAAAGGCTCTTTCGCTTCAGCATGAGCAACTTCTACACCGCTATCATCAAGAATACTTACTTGTATATCTCCGTCATAGGCCTTCTCCGGAATGACACAATACAAGCTATTGTTTTTCACGCCGATGACTTTGGCGTCTTTTCCACCGATAACTACTTTCGTTTTAGAAAGGTCATTACCGAAGTTCTCTCCGTATAAAACTAAGTTGCTTCCTACTCCTCCCCCTTTAGGATAGAAATCTGTGACGACTATCGGTTTAGACGGATCGTAACCAACTTCATGCTCTACCTCATCTTGTTTACAATGGGAAAAGCAAAGAGCAATCAGCGTAAGCATCATCCAATAGATTTGCCAACGCTTAGTGTTAACATTATTTTTCATTTTCATATACTTAATTGTTATATCCGACAAAGTCGGTTTACTTTACATTTCATTATTCATTTAGATTAACTATTTCTGCAAAAAGCTTTCACCGCCACGAAACGCCTACTAAAACCATCAAAATAGCCGATAACCGCATGTTATTAATAGGATCGGGCGGCTCAACCGTTTTAGTAAGCTGAGATAAAGAATCGGTAACCCAGTCGATTACCTGTCGTGTCTGACTGGCCTGTGTGTTTGCTGTTACGACAAATAAGCGTATAGAATGGCCTGTCGCTAAAAAACAACTACTTGTTTTTTTCATAATGCGAGTTTGTAAAGAGTTGGAAAAAGAATAGGTTAATCAAAAGCGAGTTTAATCGCTCATTGAAAATTAGAAAAGGTTTGTTAAGTTATTTTCATATTTATCGTTTATTAGTTAAGTTTAAAAATTAATTTACTATGGATTTTAAATAAGTTTAAACCGGCTCAAAAGGTCTATTTAGTTTACGTCTCAAAAAGTTAGTACCAGCAAAACTAGAGATTCGATTTATTTAAAGCAAAGTTTAACCAAGGGTTTTACCAAAAAATTTACGATAACGTTATCGTAAAAATAGCCAAAATCGGCACGCTTTTTTATTCACATACGTGATCGTGTTAAATTGACATTTTTCTTTATTTGTGCGTTTTTAAAGTGTTTTAGCTAGATTTGACAAAAAAAATATAATAGGTGCTATACACGGTTCAAGAGCTTATTACTGCACTCAAATGTTCAATTTTTTTTTATACTGAAGCATGTGCTTTTTAACACACA
>Ga0182736_1001368_pt1 | contig 24507 bp, 19 predicted proteins | sample eDN5th30CKraftBY_FD_128882 | JGI IMG/M metagenome (GOLD analysis project Ga0182736, IMG submission 128882) | Enriched backyard soil microbial communities from Emeryville, California, USA - eDNA 5th pass 30_C Kraft BY (version 2) (version 2) | ecosystem: Environmental > Terrestrial > Soil >...
CAGAAGCTTTTTCTACCCATTCGTATGATTGACCGGAATGCTCGGAAATAATTTGATACAGCTCTTTCTTCAACTTTAACATCTCACGCAGATTAATTTCCATATCAGTAGCCACACCTTGTGCTCCGCCAGAAGGCTGGTGTATCATTACACGCGAATGCTTCAACGCAGCGCGTTTTCCTTTAGCTCCTGCTACTAAAAGCACAGCTCCCATCGATGCCGCCATACCGGTACAAATGGTGGCTACATCTGGAGATATGTATTGCATGGTATCGTAAATACCCAACCCTGCGTAAACACTTCCGCCGGGAGAATTAATATAGATTTGGATATCGCGATGGGCATCTGCCGACTGCAAAAATAATAACTGTGCCTGAATAATGTTCGCTACCTGATCAGTAACGGCATCGCCTAAAAAGATAATTCTATCCATCATTAAGCGAGAAAAAACATCCATCTGTGCCACGTTTAGCTGACGCTCTTCGATGATATAAGGTGTTAGCGAAACAGGCATCTGATCTTCTACCCTATTGATGAACCGATCTACATGTTGACTTCCTATGTTATGATGCTTAACAGCGTATTTTCTAAATTCATTTTTATCTATGCTCATAATTTTACCTTTTTTGCATAGCTAATATATAAGATTAATTCTAAAATCTCTAATGCCAGCCTGCGGATTACATTTTTTTACCTTTCTATGTATTCAAATAATGCGCCAAGCTTTATCTTTAACAGTATACGGACAAGCGAACTGACATATTGCCCTAATCTGCATAAAAACCTGACGGCATTACCGCTTATTAACAAACATAAAAAAGGTTGGCCAACAGCACTGTCGAAACGACAACGCTGTTGGCCAACCTCTTCTGCTTTAAAGGATTTTTACTTAAGTTCAAGAAACTTATCGTAGTCAATCTCCTTTTTGGTTAGCTTCACAAGCCCTTTAAGAAAATCAAATACTTTCAATCCCTTTACTTCTTCAAATAATCTATTTGCCTGCTCTTTATCTTGCAAGAACTGAACCGTATATTGTGCTAATTGTTCTTCAGCAATAGGCTCTGGGCTATACATTTTAAATTGAGCAGCAATACGCTCTTTAGCTACCTTAAATACTTCATCGTACTTAATTTCCAATTTATTTTCGGTAATGATTTTGTTCTCAATCAGCGTCCACTTCAGGTTCTTCACAAAATCAGCATAGCCCTCATTAAGTTCCTCTTCCGTTAATTGCTCATTAGTAGCCTTCAGCCAACGCTTCAAAAAGTCATCTGGAAACTCCACATCAACCTTATCCATACCCAGATTATACAAATCTTGTTGTAAACGCTGATCCGAATTTTGCACCAACATCGATTCCACCTCTGAGGTTACACGTGCCCTGAACTCTTCCTCGGTTTTTACCTCATCCTTACCAAACAATTTATCGAATAATTCTTGGTTTAAATCAGCCTCTTCCAAACGGTTAACGTTCTTAACCGCTAATTTAAATGTGCTTTCTTTTAAATCAGCAACCTCTTCCTGACTAATATTCAGTATTTTAGCTACTGCTTCGTCATTAAAGGCCTTTTTTAAATCAATTTCCACTTCATCATCTTTCTTCAGGCCTATCAATGATTTTTTCACTTTTTTATCATCTACCAAATCTGTACGTACAGAAGCTGTATTTTCGATACCGCCTTCCAATACATTACCATCTTTATCTAATTGTGTCAATGTGCTGTATAAGACATCACCATCTTCAGAAACATCGGGATTGGTCATTTTACCATAGCTCTTTCGCAAATTTTTGATCCGCGAAGCTAAAGTTTCATCATCTACCTTAATATCGTACTGGGTTAATTTGTCTTTTTCGTCAAAAGGAATTTCAAAGGCAGGTGCCAAACCAATTTCATATTGAAACTTGAACTCTTCATCAAAATCCCAATTATAGCTTGCTGTACTGTCTTCTTTCGGCAAAGGCTGTCCCAGCACTTCGATCTTGTTTTCAGTTAAGTAATTATTTAAACTCTCGCTTACCAGACGGTTAATCTCATCAAAAAGAATGGCTTTACCATAGGTTTTCTTGATATGCGATACGGGTACCATTCCTGGTCGGAAACCAGGAAGTTTAGCTTTCTTTGCCTGCTCCTTTATTGCTTTATTTACTTGTTCAGTGTAATCTGCAGGGGTAATGTTTACATTGATAACTGCATTCAGGTTGTCTACTTTCTCCTGTGAAATATTCATTCGTTGCGTTTTAAAATGCTTAATACAAAAATTCCTCCCGATATTGTCGGGAGGAATCAAGTGCGGAAGAAGGGACTCGAACCCCCACGCCTCTCGGCGCCAGATCCTAAGTCTGGTGCGGCTACCAATTACGCCACTTCCGCAGTACTTAGTGTTATTTTGGACTGCAAAACTAATATATTATGCCTTTCCCTCCAAATATTTTTTAAACAAAAAATGCAAAAACGCTTAACCTACTGATTATAGGAAGATTAATTACCAACTTATAGCAGCTCTTGGCAATATTTTTTCAGTTGCTCATCAGAAAAGACAGAATTTACCGCTTTTGTGGCTATTGCCGCCCGCGGCATAACATCTACCTCCGCGTCATTTGGATTTTGAACCAGCGTAATACCACCATAACTGTAGATAGCCCGCATACCCTCTGCACCGTCTGTATTTGCTCCAGAGAGTAATATTGCAGCCACTTTCTCTTTATAAACCTCTGCCGCACTTTGCATAGTTACATCTATAGATGGCCTGCAATAATTAACTGGCTCCGATACATCTAGTGAAATTGTCTTATTGTCTTCTACTAATACATGATACCCAGCCGGCGCGAAATACACTACTCCTGGTTGCAGACTTTCCTTCTCTTCTACCTGTTTAACCTGCAAACTACACTTTTGTTGGGCCATTTGTTCCAAAGAACTTTGAAATTTATCATTCCGATGCACAATTACCAATACAGAAAAATGAATATACTGTTTTAAGCTACCCAACAAATCCATGAGTAACATCATACCACCCGCCGAACATGCAATAATTAAAAGTTCGATGTTTACCTTTTTAGAATCCATACCTACCTCAACGGTAAATATAAGAAACTACGGCTAAAATTCATAACCAATGAAATTTACTGGTAGCGACGCTTAATAAATAAAGTCAATTATTTGAACTTTAAAATCAGCCATTTATTTTCACCGCCCCTCGCTATGGTTTTACTTAACCAGCTTTTTCCAACTTTTTTAGGAGGCACCGTTGCTAAGCTTTTTTCTTTACCCATCATATTTTAAAGTATCAAGATATAAGTATCAAGACTGCCTGCGATAGGCAGGTATCAAGACTTTTTGAAGTTCTTGGTTTTGAGTTTTACGTTTTAAGTACGCTCAAGCCCTATACGCTCAGTTTTTGAGCGAAAAGCAAGGCCTTCTGTGTAACATACAATTCACATCTCACAACACAGCTGGCGGGTCTTACTTTTGAATTTTTACTTTTTACTTTTGAATTTTCACTTAATCATTAAAACTTATAGGAAACGTTTAACAGCACTTCCCTCGGCTTTTGCGGTTGACCGTAAAAATTCCAATAACGTCTATCAGCAAGATTATTAAGTTTCAAGCCAACGCGATATTTTGGTTGATCGTAAAATACCGTAGCGCTGAAAAGTGTATAAGATGGCACACTGAATTTCTCGTCAACATCAAAATACGTTTTACCAGCATAATTCCCTCCTATTCCAGCTCCCAACCCCTTTGCGAGGCCATCCATTAACCTATAGCTTAGCCAAAAGTTAGCGACATGTACTGGCGTCCGGGGTGCCCGTTTCCCTTCATTTCCTTCCGTATCTTTAGTATAGGTATTATCATTGTATCCATAGCCAGCAACTAGATTAAGTCCGGGTATTGGATTAGCGATGATGTCAAATTCAATTCCTTTACTTTCTTGCGTACCGTCTTGCAAAGACGAACCATCCCCCAAAGCACGCACTTTATCTTTTACATTGATATTATAATAACTCAATGTACTGCTTATTTTGCCATCCAGCAGGTCTAATTTAATACCACCTTCCCATTGATCAGCCTGTTCAGGCTTCCAATAGGTATAAGTTTCGGTTTCACTGTTTAACGAGGGAGAAGGGTTTGAAAAACCGTTCAAATAACTTGCAAAGAGAGCCACTTTTTCTTTAACTGGCTGGTAAACCAAGCCTATTTTAGGTGATAATTGATTTGCTTGTCGCCATCATTAGATTCAACACCATTAGACATTGTATTTAGTCCGACTTATTTTAAAAAGCTATTCGGTCCTGATTTAAGCTGCCTTGGTATTTTAGGAAATGCCATAAAAAAAAGCAGCCCCACGCTCATTGGTCATCAAAGTAAGCCTATTACACCACAGATGAGTAGGGTGATAGTAGAAATCCTCCATTGTAAGTTTCACGGCATGTTTAAAAAGACTTACTTAGAGGCGAAGGTAATAGAATTGCTCAATTTACAAATTGATCAATTCAATAATGATTATAAGCCTTCTCTTAGCAACTTTAAGTTAAGTCAGGAGGATGTCGATAAGTTGTACTATATAAAGGAGCTTATCCATAAAAGTCCAGGCGCTGATTATTCCTTAATGCAACTGGCTAAAATAGCAGGCTTTAATGATTTCAAACTAAAAAAAGGATTTAAGCAATTGTTTGGCAATACGGTATTCGGTTATATAACCAATATGCGTATGCAACGATCATACGAACTTCTACAAGAAGGCAAACATAGCATTACCCATATTGCCTATTTAATGGGCTACAAATACCCCCACCATTTTACGAAAGCGTTTAAGATGAAATTTGGATTCACACCGAAAAATCTGAAAAAATAGCCAATTTCCCCCCCAAAAAAACTTTTGGTGTAAGGAAAACACCGTTTGGTGTAAATTTTTCTTTTTTTTTTGTAAAAACACTTTACTTCGCACTATGTCCTTATCTCTTATAGGCACTTATTTCTTTTACAAATTAGGTTAGGTTGATTAAAAAAACAATTGTTTTACCTCACTTCCCAAAAGTGAGGTTTTTTTATGCCTTATAATCTAGCGTTGACATTAGCTTAAGGGCTTGTCTATGGAAAAAGAAGGTTAATTTTATGCGCTGAGCGCGCAAACTTCTTCTACTTGGAAGCACCCAAGTAGCAAGGTGCTTTGGCTGGCTTGTTCCGTTGCAATCCGTGGCCAACATGCCCGATCGTAAAAGGAGCCACGCCTACGCATGAAGCCATGCTTCGTTCGTCTTTTACTCTTATTCCGCAAGCTTCGCTAGGAAACCCAAATAGGCATGTTTAGCTGCCGATTGCTTCCTCCACAAGCCTATGCCATTTGCGTTCTTCGGAACGAGACTGCCTGTTCGCAAGGACCCTCCGTTGTACTCAAAAACCGCCTTAGTCAGCTGCATTTGCAGGTGGATGCACTAACGTTGAGCAGCTGTCTACAGCGGGAGCTTTTGCTTCTTTTTGCGAAAAAAAGAAGTCGAAATTAAGCGTTACCTTTATTTAGCAATCAGCAATAAAATAAAGTCGATCATTGTGTGCGTGTCATCCCCAAGAAATTTACTTGATCCATATCTGACCATTCTTTGAATGCCCATGGGTTTAACTAGCTCTTTTCCCCTGCATTAAACGGTTAATCGCTTCACTAAAAGAGCCGGCCTGTATTACTTCTCCGAGGTTGACGAAAAATATCTCATCTGCATTTTCGATGGTATTTAAGCGGTGGGCAATAATCACTAAAGTAGTTTCCTCAGGTAACTTCTCCAGAATTTTTTCCAATAGCTGCTCTGTAACCGTGTCAATATTTGCTGTTGCCTCATCGAGAATAAGTATTTCGGGATCTCTCAGTACAGCGCGAATAAATGCAATAACTTGCTTCACCCCTAAGCTGAGATTATCGGCATTGGACGAAACCATCGTATCGAGTCCACTATCAAAAACAGCCAACAGTTCTTCCAATCCTTTGGTTTTGATCAGCTCATTCAATTGTTCATCATTATAGGCTGTATAAATACTATTGCCATAAAGAATATTTTCTTTTACTGTTCCGCTGAATAAGAAGGGTTCTTGTAGGATAAAACCAATCTTTTGTGCACGTTCTAACGGTTCGTACGATCGGATATCCTTACCTTTTAGCAAAACAACTCCCTGCGTAGGGTCGTATAGGCGAGCCATCAACGAAGCTGTCGTAGTCTTCCCTCCTCCTGTCGGGCCTACCAAAGCGTAAGTTTTACCCTTCACCAAACTAAAATTGATATCATGTAAAATTTCTTTACCATTCGGATAAGCGAAATGTACGTGCTTAAATTCCAGCAAGGCACTAGTGGATTCTATCTCCTTGGCTTTAACTGTATTTAAATTGGTTTCTAGGGACAGGATCTGTGAAATTCTATCCCAGCCCGCCATAGCCACTTGAAAGCTCGACCACAGTGAAGCAAGTTGCCTTAATGGGTTATAAAAGCTAACACAATAAGCAAGGTAACTTACCAACAAACCAATAGTAAACTCTCCCACCGTAATTAAATATATCCCGAATGCCAGAACGGTTAATTGCGCTAAGCTGGAAAACAAGCTATAAACCGGAAGAAAAATATTATTGGCCAATCCAGCGCCAATGGCGGTACCATAATTTTGCCTATTAGCTTCATCAAAGCGCTTTCTAAAGTAGTCGCGGCGATTAAAGGCAACAATAACCTTAAAATTATCCAGACTTTCCTGGATTTCTGCACTCAGGCTGCCTACACTTTTAAGATTAACGGCATTTTTCTTCTTTACCCAGGGGGATACTATTTTTGTAAAAAGCAGGATCAAGATTGCCGGACTCAATGCCGCCAACCCTAGTTTAACATTTATTAACAATAAAAAGATTCCGGCACCGGTCATCGTAGCTATACTACTGATAAACTGCGTCAATGCCTGCGAAAAAAACTGATTTAACTTATCTGTATCGTTATTAACACGCGAAATAAGATCACCGGCTTTATTTTGATTAAAGAACGCTACCGGTAGCTGTTGCAACTTATTAAATATCGCATTACGAAGCGTAAATAATAATCGCTGTCCGATACTTCCCATCAACTTTGTTTGCAGATAACTTGTTAAAAGCACCACCAAGTACATACTTAACAATATTGCCGAGAACACCAATACACCATGGTACTGTTTTGTTACCACATAGGTATCGATCGTGTGCCCAATTAAAAAAGGCCCGAGCAAATTCAATGTTGAGTTAACCAATATCGCCAACAGCGCCAACAGCAGATTTTTTCTTTCATGAGCTATTAGCTTGAATAACCGTTTAAGGGAAGAGGTGGTAGACGTCTTTTGTTCCTGCGCAGTTAATTGATTTAGATTATAGTTCATAATTACTCGTACTTTTTTGTGAATTGGAAATCTGGACGTATTCCGGACTCGTCTGTATTAATTCCTGATGTTTTCCTAGGGCTACAATCTCTCCATCCATTAATAAAACCAGTTGATCGTAATTTTCTACAGCAGCAATCTTCTGTGTAACAGAAATTAGTGTTAAATCAGGGTAATTATGTTGGATATTTTCCAAAATCCGTTGTTCGGTCTTATTATCTACGCGGGCTGTAAAATCATCTAGCAATAAAATTTTAGGATTTAGAGCCAATGCCCGCGCTAGCATAATACGTTGTTTCTGACCTCCTGAGAGACTAGACCCACGTTCTGAAACAACGGTATCTAATTTATCCGGTAATTCACTGATAAAATCTTCAAGCTCGGCTGTAGCAATGGCTTTTCTCAACGAATCGTCGGTCACGGTATCACTAAAAGCAATATTCTCGCGGATACTCATGTTAAAAATAATACTGTCTTGGAAAACGAGACCAAGCTGCTGATGAAAATATTCTGCATCGTAGGCCTGAATAGGGTGTCCATCTAGTGTTACAACTCCAGCATCGGGCTGTATAAGCCCGGTAAGTAGGTATAATAACTGTGTTTTACCTGCTGCTGTCGGGCCTATAATGGCGGTTTTTGAGCCTGGCTTTACCTCAAATGAAATTGCCTTTAAAACAGGTTTCTGTCCGTAATTAACAGACACAGCCTCTAACCGGATTGCTCCTTTTATATTTGCCTTCATCGTACCGCTCTCTTCCATATCCGGTGCCTCTATTACTTTACTGATACGTTCATAAGAAGCCGTAGCCTGTGCAATTACATTACTCATAAAGCCTATTACTAAAATTGGAAAGATCAACAGGGCTAAATAACTATTAAAGGCTGCGAAATCACCAAGGCTCATATTACCAGAAATAACAAAATGTCCACCCATCATTAATATGGCCAGTCCGGCCATGTTAGCCGTAAAAATGATAATGGGGATAAGGGCTGCAAATAAGCGAAGGATCGAAAGGCCAAAATCTTTTGCTTTAGTGTTAGCTTCCAAAAATTTCCCATATTCCAGTTGTTGAGAATTGATTACCCGAATTATTGCGGCCCCTAAAATACTTTCGTTTATTATTTTATTGAGCCAATCAATAATGGCCCTACTTTGAATAAATAATGTTCTCACCTTACGCAATACTAGGAAAAAAGTACCGCCAATAATCGGAATAATGGCTATGACGGCGAGTGCCAATTTCCAGTTAATGGTTAGCAATAATATGCTTGCGCCAATAATAATAAACAAGGAGGAAACGATGGAAACAATAGCTTGGGCAACGAAGAGTTTAATCGAATCTACATCTGCCGTTAGGTTGGTTAATAATTTGGAAGGATTAGCTTCTTTAATAAAGGTAAAAGGCTGTCTGGATATTTTATCGGCAAGTTGTGTGCGCAAATCCCGTGCTACCTTTTCGGAAACGTAGGTTTGCAAAATACTTTGCAAATAAGTGAATATAAAGATGACAAAGACAACAATACAGAACTGTGTAATAATAGCATTGAAAGAAAAATGGTGGTCCCGATAAGCATCTATACCATTACCGATAAGTTTAGGAATCCACAGATTTAAACCATTACTGCAAAAGGCAAACAATAACAATACACTTAATGTAGCTGTATAAGGTTTTAATAAACCAAAAATGCCCGAACCCTTTTTTTTATTCCCTGAAGGTTTCTTCATTTTTTAAATTTTTATGTTTTTATTTCCGTGCTCTGGTTTAATTTAAAGACGGATGAATGACGAATATATTACTACGGTTTTAATCCTTTTAAAACAATCGCTAACGTTTCCAACATAACTTCTTTTGAGAAAACGAACTTCTTCCCCTCCAAACTAATACCACGTTCATGAAATCGAACTAAGTTGTATAAGGGAGCAAAAGCGATCGACCAAAAAACTTCGATGGATACAGGACGTAATTCACCTCTTTTAATTGCATTGCCGACAAAAATGCCCATCGTATGCTTAAATTCTTCGTTAACTAATACCGAAGCCTGTGCCTGCAACGATGAATGCCTGATTTGCTCCAAAAAAATCATACTGTCTTTGCGCCGAATACAATATCTTGAACGATTAGTCCATTGAATACGTAGTCCTTCTCCAAAGGACATATTCGGATCAAAGCCTTTTAAGGTTTCCAGCATCATCCGGTCCCCTTCTTCTATATATAATTGCAGGATAAGATCTTCTTTATCTCTAAAGTAGATGTAAATTGTAGCGGGTGAGACACTAACGGCTTTGGCTAACTTTTGGATACTAAACGCGTCCAACCCATTTTGAACGATCATTTCCAAAGCCTTTTGCTTGATTTTCTGTCTTTTACCTTCGTCCCGGTTACGCATAATTCTGACAAAATTAAATGAATGTTCATTCTTTTAAAAATATTTTTAAAAAAAAACCTTAAATCGCCGTTACGCTACGTTCGAAAAAAGTCTTTAACGCTCACCTACATTCCTAAGATTTCCAAAAAAAGCCACCCAACCATTCATTTCGTTGGTATTAAGTAGAAGTTTGATGATGATTAAGTTAAGATTAAGTTATCACCAAATATTGAATGAGTCCATAGTGAATCCATAATAAGTCCAATATGAATCCAAGTTTTGAATGGTTTAAATGGATTCATATTGGTTCCATATTTCGTTTATATAAAATATATCTATAACTTAGTATACAGTTGTACATACCTTGGTATAGGTAATAAGGTGAAAGTATAGGGGCTTAGGCATTAAGTATTGTAAATAAGTAATAGAGATATGGCAATTAATGATAAAAAAGGACACGTACATGGAAAAATTGGTCCGCTCGTATATCGAAGTAGCGGTGGACAGCAAATCGTACAGAGTTTACCACGAAAATTTAAGCAGACAACAGCCACACAATTAACCAGCCATGAATTTGGATTGGCAAGCACCGTATCAGCGGCAATACGAGGCATCATCGGGATGATCATTGATCAAGCAGATCGTGGAATGGCTCATCGGTTTACCGGAATGATTCGCAATTGCCTTCATCAGTCAGAAAAACCCATTGGTGAGCGGGATATACACGATATTAACCTCGCGGAATTACGTGGTTTTCAATTTAATTTAGAGGCACCGTTCGAGCGCGTATTAAAAAAGGCTCCGGTTTCAACAGTAGACGAAGAGGGTATCCTTCATTTCGAACTTGCCATCACCGATACAGAGACAGACTTTGCCTATGTTCAACGCGATGATAAAATCAGGCCTTCCGTAAAAGTCACATCGATTGCATTTGATTTTAAAGCCAATTTTGTACAGACGATAGATTATCAGGAGTTTCAAATCCCGAGTCATCAACCTTATACCATTCAATATACTTCCAGTAAAAATTTACCTGCGGGAGCAATCGTCATCGTCCTATTATCCCTGCATTATCATACCGTTGGCTGGTTAACCGATTTAAAGCCAGTCAATGATCCACAGTATAATGCTTCGGGTATTTTACATGCGTTCCATGCTACGGAAAAAATGGCCGAAAAGAGTGATGACAAAGATTTTCATCCCATCGGCGAACGTATGCATCTATTTAATTATGTAGACAAAAAGCTCGGCGAGATGCAGCAAATCATTAAACGGGAAAAAGAGCATCAAGCCAAGCAGAAGAAAGTCAAGGAAGCACATCCACGCCTAATTTATGGGAAAAAGAAATCTTAAGGGTATAGAGTACCAATCAAAAATTAATAATTTGTTAATTTACCAATACTAAAATATTGCTAATTTTGAAATACCATTAGCATAACCTAATATAGATACTGTCTGAACTAATAAGAAAAAAACAACGATACGCCATAAAATAAAACGGCATACCACAAAACATGTCAATATATACTACCTATACTGACCATCAGCTTACAGACCTCTTAGCAAAAAAGAATGGAGAAGCTTTTTCCGAGATTTATAATCGGTATTGGGCCGTTATCTTCCGTCACGCGCGCCGCATGACAAAAGATGATGACCTTGCAAAAGATGTCGTGCAGGATGTATTCGTTTCTCTATGGGATAAAGCCATGGATATCCAATTAGAAGGTTCTTTAAGTTCATACCTATATGCAACCGCGAGAAATAAAATACTTAATATATACGATCGTACACGTGTAAAAAACAAATATATTGCATCTCTGGAGCACTTTATGAAAAATGGAGAGAACATTACCGATCACCTACTTCGGGAAAGATTACTAGCCTCCAAAATTGAGCAGGAAATTTCATTATTACCCAAAAAGATGCGACAAGTATTTGAAATGAGCAGGAAATCTAATATGACCTATAAACAGATTGCCGAAAATTTAAATATTTCAGATAAAACTGTTAAAAAACAGATGAGTAATGCTATTAAAATACTCCGTTTAAAATTAGGCGCTTTATTCGTTTTAATCCTCGCTTTACTATCCCCCTAAATACTTTCTACTCCCGGTATTTAATAATTTTCATTTTTTTCTACTACTTCTATCTTCGCTACCTGTCATAAAATAAACGAATTAGAAAAGACCAGCGGTTATGGCAGCACATCGTATCAAAAATCTACTAAAACGGTATCGTGAAGGCCTTTGCACACCTGAAGAAAAAGCATGGGTTGAGAGCTGGTATCTTGACCGAATTGCCGCAGAGGAAGCTTTACCAGAAAACACTGATTTTGAATCGATTAAGCTGGAAGTGTGGACCAATATTCAGCAAAAACGACCGATAAACATTAAGCGACGCGTGTTTCTTCCGCGCATTGCAGCTGCTGTCGCGATCTTTGTTTTGGTCATGGGAATCGGATACTGGTATCTCATAAAGTCCAAACCTGATCTTCAGCAATCTCGGACTGTGGCTGAACAGATTACGCCTGGCGGTAATAAGGCATTACTGACTTTAGCTGACGGTAAACAGGTAAGCCTAACCAATAAAGCCAATGGAGAGCTTGCTGAGCAATTAGGTGTAAAAATTACCAAAACTGCGGACGGCCAGTTAATATATAATACCTCTGCTATCCAATCTCAACTTCCAAAAACGGCATTTAATACAATAGAAACCCCTATCGGCGGTCAATATCAGGTACAACTGCCCGATGGAACAAAAGTATGGTTAAATGCGTCCTCTTCACTAAGATTTCCAGTAGCATTTGCAGGCCATGAGCGACGGGTACGATTAACTGGTGAAGGTTATTTCGAGGTAGCAACAGACAAGCGTCATCCCTTTATTGTAAAAACAAATCAGCAAGAAGTAAAGGTTTTAGGAACACAATTCAATATCAACAGCTATACTGATGAAGAAAGCATAAAAACAACACTTTTAGCTGGCAGCGTAGTGGTAAACACTACGATTGGCAATCATTCGGTAATGCTTAAGCCTGGGCAACAAGCATCACTCCAACATAATAATATACTAAAGGTAAACAAGGTGGATCTAGAACAATCTACCGCCTGGAAAAATGGCTACTTCAAGTTCGACGGTGATTTGGAGAGCATTATGCGTCAAATTTCCAGATGGTATGACGTCGATATCATATACGAGATAAATGCGAATGAGCCGATGTATTTCGGCGGAAAAATATCACGTTCAAAGGAATTGGCCGCTGTGCTGAAAATTATAGAATCAACCAAGAGTGTTCGCTTTATGACAGAAGGAAGGAGGATTATAGTGACGAAATAAACTAAATAAAAAGCGGGTATTAAAATGCCAGAAGTGCGCTAACACTTCTGACAAATGCTAAAGTTACCCATTGAAATAATTGCAGCTATACAAATAACAATAGAACTCAAACATCCAAATGTATGAATTTTTACGCATTATCATACAGGGAAAGCCCCTGTATCACCCACAAATTTCTGCTGGTTATGAAATTAATAGTTATTTTGTTAACAGCATCCATTCTACAGGTTAGTGGCAAAAGCTTCGCACAAAAAATTTCTATTGATCAAAAAAACATTTCATTAGAAAAGGTTCTTGATCAGATCAGAGCTCAGGCAGGCTATGACTTTTTCTATGACCTTAACATCATTAAAAAGGCAAAACCGATATCTGTGCATCTCACAAATGCGTCGCTAGAGGAGGCCTTAAAACAATGCTTTGCCTCCCAGCCCTTTACGTATACTATAGAAGAAAAGACGGTTATCGTTAAACCCAAGGAGGCGCCGTTTGAAAACCTGGCAATGTTAAACCTACTCGTCGTAAAAACAATTAATGGCAAGGTTATAAATGAAAAAGGAGAACCGCTACCCGGCGCCTCCGTGAGATTAAAAGAAACTTCCATAGCGACACTTAGCGATGGAAAAGGAGAGTTTCAGCTTAAAAATGTAGAGAACAGCGCAATATTAATCGTTACATATACCGGATACAATGCGCGGGAGGTTACTATTAACGCCGACCAAACCTTTGTTACCATAACACTTACTGAAGATCTTAAAGCACTGAACGAGGTAACAGTTATAGGTTACGGAACCCAAAGAAGAGCGGATATAACGGCTGCTATCAGTTCATTTAAACCTACAGAAGAGAATAATCGTCCCGTTTTGGGACCCGATCAATTGATTCAAGGTAGAATGGCAGGTGTTCAAGTAAGTGCCGGGTCGGGCAGTCCGGGCAGTTCAACACGGGTTTCTATCCGAGGTATTGGCTCATTAAGTGCAACAAATGAACCGCTGTATGTTATTGATGGTATTCCGATCATCAAACAGAATGCCGCCCTGTTCAATATGGGTGAAAATATGAACCCACTGGCCGAGTTAAATCCTAATGATATTGAATCGGTAGAAGTACTTAAAGATGCAGCATCGGCCGCGATTTATGGTTCCAGGGCTACAAATGGTGTAATTATTATTACGACCAAATCTGGACAGGCAGGGAAATCAAAATTTGGTGTTGACTACTATACCGGAATACAAAATGTCCCCAATCGCGGTAAAATAAAGATGGCAGGCGCCGATCAATATCTTGAAGTTATGAATGAAAGTATTGATAACTATAACACACAATATCAGTACAAACCTGGGGATAAAAATTATGTACTCCGTATGAAGAATCCTTATCCGGGCATGCCTGATACCGACTGGCTGGGCTTGGTATTGCGCACTGCTCATACGCAAAATGCTTCGCTCTCTTTCACTGGGGGAACGGATAAAACAAAGATTTACCTTTCAGGGAACTACTTGCGACAAGAAGGTGCTATCAGAGAACAAAAGTTAGATAAATATACAGCAAAGCTCAATCTCTCCCATAAGCTTTACAGCTGGCTGGAATTTGGTACGAATACGAATTTCAGTTTTACCCATAATAATAGGGTCCCAGGCTCTAATTTAGGTAGTACTATTATGAACCGCGCTTTACCGCAACGACCATTTGACCGTCCATTCAAACCCAACGGCGATTATTATGTGGGCGGCACAGATGACCTCATCTTCCATAATCCGCTTCAGATTCTCAACGAAGAAAACGTTTATCTTGATAATTACCGATTTCTTGGAACGTTGTATGGCATAGCATCAATAACAAAAGACCTATCGTTCAAAACCTCTTTCGGAACAGATTTAACCTATACCCTTGATAATGTTTATTATTCAGAAAATCATCCTTATGGCACCGGCGTGGGAAGATTGATAGATTCCCGTCGGTTTACGCCCAATATCTTGTGGGAAAACACCCTTAATTATAACAAAACTTTTGGCAAACTAACTCTTAATGCACTTGGAGGATATTCTTACCAAAAATTTTCAACTTCCAGTTCTTCAATAGATGGGAGAGGATTTCCTTCACCATCTTTTGATGTGCTTTCCGTTGCCGCCGAAATTACTGAAGCATCTACCGGGCTTACCGAAAGTGCATTGATGTCTTTTTTTGGAAGAACAAATTTTAATTGGGACAATAAGTATCTATTAATGTTGTCTTTAAGAACTGATGGTTCTTCAAAATTTTCTCCAGACAACCGCTGGGGTTACTTCCCCGCTGTTTCGGCAGGATGGAACTTATCAAGTGAAGATTTCTGGAGCTTTAAACAAACAGACGTCAAATTGCGTGCAAGCTATGGATCTACCGGAAATCAGGATGGCATAAGCAGTTATGCCTATCAGGCACAAATGAGCGGTGGTAGAAATTACCGAAATGAAAGTGGTATCGGCGTGAGTACCAATGGGAATGACGACCTTACCTGGGAGACTGCCCGACAATTTGGTGTGGGGGCAGATCTAAGTTTCTTTAGCGGAAAATTGAACTTCACTACAGATTACTTCCTAAAAAACACGGATAACTTGCTATACAGCAAACCTGAGCCGGCAACCACCGGTTTCACCAGCATCATTAGCAATATTGGTTCCATGCGTAATAAGGGCTGGGAATTTTCGGTCAACGGTAATATACCCCTAGGTAAAGTACAATGGAGCTCTGATTTTAACATCTCTTTTGTCAAGAACAGATTAACATCCCTGATTGGCGATGAAGCCTTATTAATAGGCGCTAACCGCACGCTCAAAGTTGGAGAAGAAGTTGGAAGCTATTTTCTCTTCAAGCAATTGGGTATTTATCAACGCGATGACGAAATACCAACATCATTATACAATAACGGCGTCAGAGCCGGTGATGTAAAATATGAGGATATAGACGGAAATGGTGCTATCGACGTAAATGACAGACAGGTAGTAGGTTCTTCCAATCCTAATTTTTATGGCGGATGGAATAATAGCTTCCGATTTAACAATTTCGATTTTAACTTCTTTTTTACCTATTCGCAAGGAGCCGAAGTCTACGCAACTTGGCGTACTTACACCGAAAGGCTTGGCAATAACCTGGAGAACATGACCGTGAAAGCAGCAAATGAACGGTGGACTGGGCCAGGTACCAGCAATACTACGCCCCGTGCCATTTATGGTATCGGCTGGAATACACAAAATTCTACGCGTTTTCTGGAAGATGGATCGTTTATACGCTTGCGATCGGTAAATCTCGGCTATACATTGCCGGCCAAATTAACTTCCAGGTGGAAAGTAAATCGTGTGCGGATTTATGCGCAGGCAGACAATCTATTTTTATGGACAAAGTATTCAGGCATGGATCCAGAAGTAACCAGCGATTTTGATCCACAATTTATGTCCGATGATAATATGATCTTGCCCCAGTTACGAACGATCAACTTCGGAGTGAATATTGGTATTTAACATTTTAATTAGAAAAGACATGTTCAAAAATAAATATATCATCATACTGCTTTGTCTTATTTCATTATCAGCCTGTAGTAAACTCGATTTTTACCCGCATTCTTCCGTCTCACCAGATAATGTTACCGAAAAGGATATGGATGCCTTAATGCGTGGGATGTATAATGCTGTACAAAATTATCCGGGGACCGAATCCTATATTATGTTTGACTTGGTAGGCGGAAATCTTATCAGTGCATCCGCTAGCAGCGGTGGCCAACTGGCGTTTATTCGTGGTATTCTACGTACTGACTATAATTTGGTAAAAAATAATTGGAATGGTTATTACAGGGCCTTGTATCAGATAAACAATGTGCTAAGTACAATTGAGCCTCTCCCCTCTTCTGACAAGAAGATTAAGCTTCAGGGTATCGCTCATTTTTTCCGAGCTTATACCTATTATAATTTAGTGACGCGCTGGGGTGATGTACCTTTAATCAAGGTAAATACCACGGAAAGATTGGCCCGTACACCCGCAACAGAAGTATGGCAGTTCATTGAAGCAGAACTCAATGAAGCTATTGAACAGGCACCATCTTTTGCAGCAGACTTAAACAGCGATTATTATTTTGCTTCTAAAGAAGCCGCACAGGCATTGATGGCAAGGGTAGCTTTAGCCCAAGGAGAAACAACTGAAGCTGCGGATTATGCCGAGCGTGTAATTTCTTCTGGTTTGTTCCAGCTTGATAGCTTCAGCAAAATTTTCAGAAAACAAGATAATAAAGAAGAAATTTTTGCCTTCGAAAATCTAACAGAAGAATCAAGCATTAGTATCAGCACACTTTTTTATACCTATTCTCATCCTGTAAAAGGTTCTTACGTATACAAACCTACCGATGAGGCGATGAGTATGTATGAGGCGGGCGATAATCGTACGGCCATTTCGATTGATACCTATACGGGATTAAACGTTATCAACAAATATCCCAGTGGGCAATCTGGCACGGACCCCTTTGTAGTAATCAGATTAGCAGAGCTATATCTCATCAGTGCAGAAGCTAAGGGCCTTAACGGACTAGATCGTCTTAATGAGCTTCGATACGCAAGAAATCTTCCAAAAATAAATCCTTCGACACTGGTAGATTATCAGGAAGCCGTTGCTTTAGAAAGGCGTCGGGAACTACTCGCAGAAGGCTTTCGCTGGTTCGATTTGGTGCGCACCAATAAGGCGATCGAGGAATTGGGTATTGAGTCTTACCGTCAAAAATTTCCTATTCCGGATACCGAAATCCTGATCAATGGAAACCTTACTCAGAATGAAGGATACGTTAATTAATTACTAATAAACTGAATAATTATGTTAACTATACGAAATAGCATTATTGCATTGTGTTTTGTAGTTTTTGTTTTTGGCTGCAAAAAAGAATCTGCTCCTATAGCACAGTTGGACAATAATTTAAGTCCGATAGCACAGACTTTACTGGAAAACACTGCGTTAATCAGCCGTGTATTCTCCGATACTACGATCCAATTACATAAAGGCGTGGAAGAGACCGACATCCATTACCTCAGCATGACGGGGTACACCATGCGTGCGTTTGTACTGAAGGTAGACCTAAAACAGGCTGATGTATCGCTTATGCCACTTACACCTTATGGAGGAACCAGTTTCGCTATGCAAACCGTGCCAGATATGGTAAATTATATAGATAGCCCTGAAAGCAAAACATTGGCGGCTGTAAATGCAGACTTTTTTAATACCAGCACCGGTGAACCACGGAGCATTGTTTATTTAAATGGCGAAGCCATCAGGACCATCATCCCCGGTATACGAGGGTATTTTGGTGTAAGTAAAACTGGAGAATTAATGATTGGCGACTCGCTGGATTACACCCAGCATAAAAACCAAATTTCAAACGCCCTGGGTGGTTACCAGCGTCTAATAAAGAATAAGACACAGGTAGGACAGACTGACCTTTCTATCGAGCCTCGCACCGCAGTAGGCTTTACAATTGATAAAATAGTTTATTTTATTGTAGTGGATGGCCGCCGTTTCGATTATTCAAATGGGATGACTTTAACCGATCTTTCAGCATTTATGTTGGCTTTGGGCGTAAGCGAATCCATTAACTTAGATGGAGGAGGTTCTTCTACTTTTATGATCAACAATCCTTTAGCGGATGTAATGCAGGTACGCAACTGGTCGTCAGACGGTAGCCCTAGGGCTGTAGCTAACGGCTGGGCAATTGTAGCCAAGAATTAATAACCTATAAAATCCTACGAATATGTTTATAAAAAAAATAAACGTGATGCTGCTACTCTTGACAGTTGCAATATTAATTACGGCATCATGCAAAAAAAATGATAAAGCAATCGCCTCTGACAATCCAGTTATTGTTTCTATTTCTCCAGAAATAGGCGAAGCCACTACCCTAGTTACTATTCTAGGTAGGAATTTCAGTCCGGTACGCGAAGATAATATCGTAAGCTTTAATGGAAAAAATGCTATTGTTCTGGAGGCCTCTACCGAAGAGCTTCAGGTTGTTGCGCCAGAAGGTGCCGAAAGTGGTAATATTACTGTTGCTGTAAAAGGGCTTACACTTGAAGGACCTTTGTTTACTTATAGGGAGGCAGCATTGGAATACCTCGTCAGCACACTGGCAGGGAGCGGCACCGCCGGATATCTTGATGGAAAAGGCTTAGGAGCTGATTTTAAAGTTCCGGAAGGCATCACATTAGATCAGGAAGGGAACCTTATTATTACCGATAGAACAAATAACAGAATACGGAAAGTCACCTTAACAGGCGTTGTTACTACCTTGGCAGGAAATGGTGAAAAAGCGGCTGTCGATGGCCCCGCATCTACGGCAAAATTCAATTACCCTTGGCGTTCGGCAGTGGATGCCTTCGGAAATATCTACGTAGCCGACCGCGATAGCCACAGCATTCGAAAAATTTCCACTGATGGTATGGTAAGTACTTTTGCCGGCGGTGGTGAGGCCGGATTTGCTGATGGTCAAGGAACAACGGCACGGTTCAATCAACCCTTAGCTATCGCTATTGATGCTACAGGATATATATATGTAGCAGACAACAATAATCATATGATCAGAAAAATTACGCCGTCGGGCTTGGTAACTACTTTAGCAGGAAGTACTAAAGGATATCAGGATGGCGCGGGTGATATTGCTCAATTTTCAAACCCATCTGGAATAGCGGTAGATATCAATGGAGATATTTTGGTAGCCGATAGGAATAATCATCGAATAAGAAGGATCACGCCCGATGGTGCGGTGAGCACCATTGCCGGAACGGGTACTGCGGGGGCTTTGGATGGAGAGACAAGTATGGCCAAATTTAACCAGCCTTACGGATTAACCGTTAGTAAGACTGGAATGATTGTTTTAGCAGACTTAGTGAACAATCAGATCAGGGCCATTATCGATGGAAAAGTAAGCACTATTGCCGGTACAGTGAGTGGTTTTGCCGACGGCCCAGGTGCAAATGCTCGTTTTAACGGACCTACTGACGTAGTAGTGGATGAAAATGGGGTCATCTATGTGGCAGATGCCACCAACAACAGAATCAGAAAAATCGTAGCATCAAATTAGCCTATTCGATATGAAAGATAGCAATCAACGGAAACAATTGTCGCAGCATTGCAAATATACTTACCTTGTGTTATTAATCTTTGCTATGCTTCCTTTGGGTATAAAAGCCCAATCGCAAACACTGAAGGTGCTGAGTTATAATATTCTTCAGGGAATGCGACTCGATACCACTGCGGGAAAATCGGAATTTACCAATTGGCTTAAATCGGTGGATCCCGATATTTTAGCCTTAATGGAAGTACAAAAGTTTACACAGAAAAGTCTAGAGGAGATGGCCATGAAATATGGCCATCCTTATGCTGTGCTATTAAAAGAAGACGGTTACCCTGTTGCACTAACTTCTAAATATCCTATTGTAAACGTTTCCAGAATTACCGATAATATGGACCGCGGTATGATTTTAGCCCAGGTAAACGGACTGCATATCATTGTCACTCATCTCTCTCCATTTAAATACCAAACGCGCCAGAAGGAAGCCAACCTTATTATTTCAACAGTAAAAAGTCAGAATATAAATGATAAATGGATTCTTATGGGCGATTTTAATGCGGTTTCGCCATTAGATTCGTCACAATATGCTGACGGAAGCTTGCAGCAACATACAACAAAACAAGACCAAAAATATCGCAGCCACGCAAATCTTAACCACGGGAAACTTGACTATTCCGTAATTGATAGTTTTTTAAAGGCCGGTTTTGCAGATGCTTATAAAAGCAAAAATAGTGCATTTGAATCGTCCATTCCCACCGTTGAATTTAGCAATGACGGTCCCAATCATCGAATTGATTTTATCTTTTTAAGCAAGGCTTTAAACGATAAGGTGACGCAAGCAAAAATTATTAAGGATGCCTTTACAGACACCCATTCCGATCATTATCCTGTATTAGTAACAATACAAGCGCCAGAACAGTAAGAGCAGAATCAATGCTTATAATATCATATAAATTAACAATCGGCTTAATTTTTTAAAGAATTTGTTTATGAGAAAATTAATTGTTTTTCTATTTATTATTACCAGTGTTCCAGTTTTTGCTCGGCAGGAAAACACAAAAAACCTGGTAATCATTACACTCGACGGTTACCGCTGGAAAGAACTCTTCACGGGTGCAGATGAAGCACTTATCCATACGAAGGCCTTTATAAGCCAGAAGAACATTAAAGAAAAGTATTGGCGAGACAATGCTGAAGAACGCCGAAAGGCACTTATGCCATTTTTTTGGCAGGTGATTGCAAAAAAAGGACAACTATATGGCAACCGGACATCAGGAAATTTCTTTAATGTTAAAAATCCCTATTGGTTTTCTTTTCCCGGATACAACGAAATGTTTACCGGTTATCCTGACACAGCTATTAACGCCAATAACTACCCTCCTAATCCCAATATCAATGTCTTTGAATTTATCAATAAGCAGCAAGCTTATAAGGGAAAAGTTGCAGTTTTTGCGGGATGGAATGCATATTATAATATTTTGAACCAACAACGAAGTAAATTACCTATTAATGCCGGTTGGGCCGATGTACAGGGTACAGCGCTTAATATAGTTCAAAAAGCACTCAATGAACAACAGCATTTCATGCCTCATTTTTTTGGCCCCGATGAGCGTATGGACGCTATAACTTATGCGATAACAAAAGCCTATGTTAAACAAAATCATCCTAAGATGCTTTACCTAGCCTTTATTGATACTGATGCTTTTGGACATGGCGGTAAATATGATTTTTATTTAGATGCTGCGCATCATACAGACCAAATGATTGGCGATTTATGGAACTACCTGCAAAGTGATCCCTTTTATAAAGGCCAGACCACCTTGTTAATTACAACAGATCACGGTCGCGGAGATAACAGCTTATGGAAATCGCATAAGAGAAGCATACCCCATAGTGATGAAGTTTGGTTTGCCGTAATGGGACCAGACGTTAAACCATTGGGTGAAAGGCGGCAAGCCGGCCAATTATATCAAAATCAGCTTGCCAAAACAATAACGGCTCTTCTTGGATTCAATTTCACCAGCCAACATCCCATTGGCGAAGTGATTGAAGATGTGGTAGGCAAGTGAAATGACTGAAATCTAATTGAATGAAGACATATAAATTTCCACTATTTAGCTGTATACTAAATCATTACTATTTTCAATCAGGCTTTAAATTTATTTCCACTGAATAACCATGGTTTCTTCTGGAAAAATATTGACGGTATAATCTATGATCTGGCCATTTTTATTATTAAACAATATAACTGGTTTCAGTTTTATATCCTTGCGAAACTGTAGAAATACTTTACGTTTTTCCTGCGATTTATTAATTATCACCGTTACATAAGCATTTCCTGCTTGTAGCGTTTTCATCAACATCCCAGGCTGCAATGTTGAAAAACGAACAATACTATTATTAATGCTAACTTTTAGCTCTTGATATAACCATTGAGAAAGCTGATTATAATTATTTTCTATTCTGCTTCCCAGTCCCACGAGTGAAGGAATCCATACCGCTTCGCCCCTACCGTATTTATTCCGTGTCGCAATTATCTGGTTATGTTCTTGTCCAATGGGTATTGCAGTGCTTACGTCAATAGTTCCTCTCCATAAATGAGCAGGTAGCAACAGCGCTGGATTTGTTAGTCTTATATTAAAAATATTATCTATAAATTTATATTCTTTAATAGTTCCTCCAAATAGCTTCTTAAATGGAAAACCAACTTTCATGGTGCTAACCGCGTTTTCATCATAATAGGCTGTCAATCCATCAGCAATAAGCTTTCCACCTTTGTTGACAAATGCCGCTATCTTTTGCCAATAGCTAGAAGGAATAGCTATCTGATGGGCAAGAATGATACTCACACCTGTATAATCACTCTTTGAAAAATCAAATTCGTCCATTGCTTTTAGATTTGTTTGCAATCCCATTTCGCTTAAAGCTTCAAAATAACCCAAAGCAGATTTCATGGAACCACCAACAGCGCGGCCTTCGTAGTTTACACCCCCGGTTTGTAACTTTCTTTCTATCCATAGAGATTCTCGCGTGTACAATATATTAATACCCGACTCTGCTACCTGCGTATGGTTAAATAGTGTTCCATTTTTTTTTATTACAGAGGCTACTACAGCGGCTGCTTGCATACGATCTGAAGGATTGTTCTGGAAATCCAATAAAGCCCATTCCCCAGCCTCACCTCCCGACGCCCTAGGATTCAAGCACCAAAAAATAGCTCCTTTGCTTGCGGTTCCGATAGTTGTCCATACCCATTGGCTAATTTCTTCCGTTGTTGGACACATAGGTGTTGAACCACTATAGGTATTATTACCTCCTTGTAACTCAGTCATTATCCACGGAATATTGCCAGCACCTGAACGAATTATTTCGCTGTTAGCAGCAATAGCCAGTGCATATTGGCTCCGATTAAAATAACCAAAATGCCAGCTGGCATGCGCCGAAGCACCAAGGCTTGTCAAAAACTTTCGCCATTTGGGAAAATCATATTCAGCCACATTTTGGAAAATAGCGTGGTTGTTGACATGAATCGGACTTTCTGGATCATATTTATGAATTTCATCCGTAAGCCATTTTAAGAACCATGTATTGTAATCAAGTAAAAACCGCTCTTCGGCAAAATCAAGATGTGCATACCCGCTACTTGTATAAGTTGGGGCTATTTGTTGGTCTTTCCATTGTTCAAAGCTGTCCAAAGAAAATTTTTCACGTGGAAAATGCCCTGAGCCCGGTTCATTAATAGGAACCCAGCCGTAACACGATTTAAATTGCTTAAAGTGTGTAACCAGATTTTTAATATATATTGCAATAGACCTTAAATGTTCTTCGTCCCGTGGAAATTTAAAACCACCTAAATCAGAAAATGGTGTTTCAGGAAAGAGATTGGCATAAATCTTTATTCCATATTTTTCTCCTGCTTTAAATGCTTCATCGAACAAGCTATAATCCCAGCTTCCATCAGGTTTATGCATATAACTTTCAAACATTCGAATGCGGGTAACAGTCATCTGATTTTCTTTTAGCCTCTTAAACCAAGTATCTATTTCCTGTGAAGTCTGCCCAGGTTCGATAAACACTTCGGCACCTATCTCGGGAATATTATTTTGGCTATAAACGGTTATCCAAGTACTTAGGACCAGTATAAATGCGACTGTTTTTTTTAGCATAAAATTATTAATTCAATTTTTGAACAAAGGTTGATTGGTATAGACCTATTTTTAACTGTTCCCAAATAGCCTTGGTTAGCATACCGTATACATGCTATGGTAAAGCAAAAGCAATATAGCTATCTCCTTTTTTAGTGCCTAGTTTTGTACCCCCACAGGCAATCACTACATATTGCTTGCCGCTCAC
>Ga0182736_1001369_pt1 | contig 24495 bp, 22 predicted proteins | sample eDN5th30CKraftBY_FD_128882 | JGI IMG/M metagenome (GOLD analysis project Ga0182736, IMG submission 128882) | Enriched backyard soil microbial communities from Emeryville, California, USA - eDNA 5th pass 30_C Kraft BY (version 2) (version 2) | ecosystem: Environmental > Terrestrial > Soil >...
CACAGAGAAGATGGCCCGAACTTGCCCCAGTTTCCCCCAGGTGTCAGACACCCTTACGAGACAGCCAAGGCCAGCCCACGATGCCACCCGGGTGTCTGACATCCCCTCTTCCCCCCCAATGATGGCGCCACCGCCAGCCAGTGCGTCCTGGGCGGGGTTCCGGGCGAGTTGGACGGCGGGGCAGCCCGCGCAGCGGGCCGAGGGCGCCTGGTGGCGCGCCCGAGCCCGACGGACTTCGACCGGAACCCCGCCCAGGACGCACTGGCGCCTAAAGAACCCAAACCACCCACCCCACATCCTTGACTACAATGCGCCCATCACTTCGTTGTCTCGGACGCCAGCCATGCTTTGGGTAAAGGCTTTTCACATCGTCTTCATCGCGTCCTGGTTCGCCGGGCTGTTCTACCTGCCCCGCCTGTACGTGAACCTGGCCCAGCAATCCGACCCCGCGGTGCAAGCCTGCCTGATCAGCATGGCGCGCCGCCTGTACCGCTTCACCACCCTGCTGGCGGTCATTGCGGTGGCGCTGGGGCTTTGGCTGTATATCGGCTATGGCATCGGCATGGGCCCCGGCAACGGCTGGATGCACGCCAAGCTGTTCTTCGTGCTGCTCATCATCGGCTACCATCATGCCTGTGGCGTGATGCTGCGCAAGTTCGAGCAAGGCCGCAACACGCGCACGCACAAGTTCTACCGCTGGTTCAACGAAGTTCCTGTCTTGCTGCTCGTGGCGGTGGTGCTGCTGGTGGTGCTCAAGCCCTTCTGACCACACTCACTGCCCGGCCTCTCGGCCCGGATTCGTATGCCCTCTGATGAACAAGGCCGCCGCAAGACGCTGACGGTCAAGAAAACGGCGCGCGACGCCCACGCCGCTGGCGATGCCAAGCGCAAGCGCAGCGGCGCCCGTGCGCGCTCGGCCGCGCAATTCGAGCGCGCCAAGGAACAAGCCGGCCGCCGGCAAGACACCGCCGCACCGCCGCCCCCTCGGCCCCGGGATGCCGGCACGCCACCCCGCGCCTCGCAGGTCGACACCCTGCCCGTGGAATTCGATGCGCCAGCCCGCCACGATGCACCAGCCGAATTCGACGCCCCGCCCGAACCGTCCACCCGCCGCCGCCAGCCACGCGCGCCGCGCGAGGCGGAAGTCTTCACCGTATTCGCCCCCTGCCCCCAGGGCCTGGAAGCCGCTCTGACCGCCGAAATGCAGGCGCTGGGGTTTGCCGACGCCCAGGCCGGCCGCGCCGGCTGTCACTTCAGCGCCGACTGGTCCGGCGTGCAGCGCGCCAACCTGTATTCGCGCCTGGCCACGCGCATCCTGGTGCAAGTGGCGCACGACGAGATCTCGCACGAAGACGACATCCTCGACCTGGCGCGCAGCGTGCCCTGGGAACGCTGGTTCGGCGCGGAACAGACGCTGCGGGTCGATACCTCGGCCATCAAGAGCCCGGTGCAAAGCCTGCATTACTGCAACCTGCGCGCCAAGGACGGCATCTGCGACCGCCTGCGCGACCGGGAAGGCGAACGGCCCAGCATCGACACCGTGCGGCCGGATGCGCGCGTGCACCTGTTCCTGACAGGGCACACGGCCACGCTGTACCTGGACACCTCGGGCGAATCGCTGTTCAAGCGCGGCTGGCGCCTGGACAAGGGCGAGGCGCCGCTGCGCGAGAACCTGGCCGCGGGCATGCTGGCCCTGGCCGGCTGGGACCCGGCCGCGCCGCTGCTGGATCCGTTCTGCGGCAGCGGCACCATCCTGATCGAGGCCGCCTGGATCGCATTGGGCGTGCCCGCCGGGATCTCGCGCCCCTTCGGCTTCGAGCGCCTGCGCAACCACGACGCGCGCCGCTGGCACGACCTGAAAGACGACGCCCGCGCCCGCATCCTGCCCGGCCTGGACGCCCCGCTGGTGGGCTACGACCTCGACCCGCAGGCCATCGAATATGCCTGCAACAACGCCGAGCGCGCCTGGCTGACGGCCGACACCATCCGCTTCGAAGTGGGCGATGCGCGCCAGGCGCCGCCACCGGCCGACCACGGCTGGATCGTCACCAACCCCCCGTACGGCGAACGCCTGCCGGCCGACGACAGCGAATTGTGGCGCGCCTGGTCGGCCCACCTGAAGCACGAGTTCGCCGGCTGGCAATTGCACATCATCTCGAACGATCGCGACCTGCCCCAGCGCCTGCGGCTCAAGCCGCTGCGGCGCACGCCCCTGTACAACGGCGCGCTCGACTGCCGCCTGTTCGGCTTCGAACTGGTGGCGGCCGGCTACCGCGACCCGGCCTGAGCCCGGCCGGGTTGTTGTAAAAACACCGCAACATTGCACCGTTATTGTGGCGTCCAGGCCACAAAGCGCTGAATTGGCGCATTATCAGCACCAAGAATGCGCGCGATGCACCAGGCACTTGCATAAATTCAGGGTTAACCCTAAAATTCGGGTTAACCCCTAGCAGTACGAATAAACAGCAAGTCCTGGAACCATCGTGATCAACGTCAACCACACCGTCCGACTGACCGACGAACTCGAGCGTCAGCTGATGCTGCAAGCCATCGAAGAACAATTCCGCCCCCGCCCCATGCGCGCCCTGGCCTCCGGCCTGCGCAAGCTGGGCAAGGGCCTGAAGTCCCTGGTTGCCCGCGAAGCCGGCGCCAAGGCCGCGCACTCGGCCGCCTAAGCGTGCCCGTGCCTGCGTAACGAACCGTTTTCCCCTTGGGGGCTGCTACAGCCCCTTTTAAGACCCGCCGGCAACGACGGGTTTTTTTTTGCCGGCAGGCCAGGTCGTGGGATGCGGGATAATACGCCCCCATGATCGACGCCCACACCTCTCTCACCCCCAGCCGGCTGCGCCGCTTTGCCTGCATGATGTACGAAGCCGTGCTGTTGTTTGGCGTCGTGTTCCTGGCCGGCTACCTGTTCGACACCCTGACCCAGAGCCGGCACGCCCTGATGCTGCGCCATGCGCGCCAGGCGTGGCTGTTCCTGGCCATTGGTGCCTATTTCGTGCTGTGCTGGCGCCGCAAGGGGCAAACCCTGCCCATGAAGACCTGGAACATCCGCCTGGTCGACCGCGACGGCCAGCCCCCCTCGGTGCCGCGCCTGATAGCGCGCTACGTGCTGGCCTGGCCGCCGGTGCTGGTCGCCGCCGGCATCGTAGCCGCGGCCTCGGCCGCCACCGGCTGGAAATCGGTGGACATGTTCATCGTGGCCGCGCCGTTCGCCCTGTTCGTGTGGTCGTGGTTCGACCCCGACGGCCAGTTCCTGCACGACCGCCTGCTGGGCACCCGCCTGCGCAACGCGCCGCCGCGCAAACGCTAGCGCGTACAGAGGCGCCCCGCCCCGGCCGGGGACGCAACCGTCACAACAGCGTCACCGCCCGGTCACACCGGCGTCACGGCGCAATGGTTACATCCTGGGGCATGCAGACAGCCCCGAGGATGCCTACGTGACCGAAATCCGCCCTACCCATTGGCGCACACTCTGGATTTCCGACCTGCACCTGGGCACGGCCGGGTGCAAGGCGGATTTCCTGCTGGACTTCCTGGAACACAACGAATCCGACACGCTGTACCTGGTCGGCGACATCATCGACGGCTGGCAGCTGCGCAAGCACTGGCACTGGCCGCGCGCCCACAACGACGTGGTGCAGCGCATCCTGCGCAAGGCCCGCAACGGCACGCGCGTGGTGTTCGTCCCGGGCAACCACGACGAGTTCGCCCGCGAATTCATCGGCTACGCCTTCGGCGACATCGAGATCCTGGACGAAGACGTGCACGTCACCGCCCGCGGGCTGCGCCTGCTGGTGCTGCACGGCGACCAGTTCGACGGCGTGATCCAGCACAGCAAGTGGCTGGCCCGCCTGGGCGACACGCTGTACCAGTCGGCCTTGTGGGTGAACCACCATTTCAACCGCCTGCGGCATCGCCTGGGCCTGCACTACTGGTCGCTGTCGCAATACCTGAAGCACAAGGTCAAGAACGCCGTGGCCTTCATCACCGACTTCGAGGAAGCCCTGGCCGGCGAGGCGCGGCGGCGCGGCCTGGATGGGGTGATCTGCGGCCACATCCACAAGCCGGAACTGCGCGACGTGGGCGGCATTCTGTACTGCAACGACGGCGACTGGGTCGAAAGCCTGTCGGCCCTGGCCGAAACCCACGACGGCCAGCTGGTGCTGCTGGACTGGGCCGAGCAGCACGCCCGGCGCGAGTCCCCGGCCGCGCCGGTGCGCGCGCGGCGCCCGCTGTCGCTGCCGGCGCTGCCCTCAGCGCTGCGCCGGCAGGGCAAGCACCCGTGATAACCCTTATACGTCCCCGTTAGCGGCACGGGAATGTTGCAGTTCGCGGCCCTCTAGGTCATGCTTGCACTTGGGGCATCCCGGCCCCAGGTGGCGTCCCCAGGCGTCGCCGGCGCGCTTACAACATAGGGCCATGAACGACCAATATCAGGCGCTCTACCAATCATTCCGCTGGCTGGTGCCAACCCAATTCAATATTGCGGAAGCCTGCTGCCATCGCTGGGCGGCCAGCAGTTCGGACGCCCGGCGCATCGCCATCTATTACGAAGACGAAGCCGGCAATCGGGAAGTCTGGACCTACGCACGCCTGGCCGAAGCCGCCAACCAGCTGGCCAATGGCCTGGTGAAGATGGGCGTAGAGCGTGGCGACCGGGTCGGTGTGGTTTTGGGACAACGGCCGGAAACCGCCGTGGCGCACATGGCCATCTACAGCGTCGGCGCGGTGGTGGTGCCCCTGTCGTCCCTGTTCGGCCCCGAAGCCCTGGAAACCCGCCTGCGCGACTCGGACGCCCGGGTCGCCATCGTCGACCACGCCTCCAGCGCCAATTTGCTGGCCGTCAGCGACAACTGCCCCAACCTGCACCAGATCATCGGCATCGGCTTCGCCGACGAGCGCGTGCTGCCGTGGCGCAGCCTGCTGGCCCGCCAGCCGGGCGAATTCAAGCCCGTGCTGACGCGCGCCGCCGATCCGGCCATCCTGCTGTATACCTCGGGCACGACGGGCGCGCCCAAGGGCGCCCTGCTGCCCCACAGCGTGCTGATCGGCAACCTGCCCGGCTTCGTGGCCTCGCAAGACTGGTTCCCCAAGCCCAGCGACGTGTTCTGGTCGCCGGCCGACTGGGCCTGGACGGGCGGCATGATGGACGCGCTGCTGCCCACCCTGTATTTCGGCCATCCCATCGTGGGCACGCGCGGGCGCTTCTCGCCCGAGCGCGCGTTTGAAATCATGGAGCGCTACCAGGTCACCAACACGTTCCTGTTCCCCACCGCGCTCAAGATGATGATGAAGACGGTGCCCGAGCCGGCCAGCCGCTACCGCCTGGCCCTGCGCGCCATCATGAGCGCCGGCGAAAGCGTGGGCGAGACCGTGTTCGACTGGTGCCGCTCGGCGCTGGGCATCACCCCCAACGAGATGTTCGGCCAGACCGAAATGAATTACCTGGTGGGCAACAGCCAGCTGCGCTGGCCCGCCAAGCCCGGCAGCATGGGGCGGCCGTACCCGGGCCACCGCGTGGCGGTGATCGACGACGCCGGCCAGCCGGTGGCGCCGGGCGAAACCGGTGAAATCGCCCTGAATCGCCTGGATATCCACGGCTTTCCCGACCCCATCCTGTTCCTGGGCTACTGGCGCAACGAGGCGGCCACCCAGGCCAAGTTCACGGGCGACTGGTGCCGCACCGGCGACCTGGCCAGCATCGATGCCGATGGCTACCTGTGGTACGCGGGCCGCGCCGACGATGTCTTCAAGTCGGCCGGCTACCGCATCGGCCCGGGCGAGATCGAGAACTGCCTGCTGGGCCACGAGGCAGTGGCCAACGCCGCGGTCGTGCCCAAGCCCGACGCCGAGCGGGGCGCGCTGGTCAAGGCGTACGTGGTGCTCACGCCCGAGTATGCCGGGCGCGATCCGGCCGACGTCACCCGGGCCCTGCAAGAGCACGTGCGCGACCGCCTGGCGCCCTACGAGTACCCGAAGGAAATCGAATTCATCGACGAATTGCCCATGACCACTACCGGTAAAATTCAGCGCAGGGTGCTGCGCCAGCGCGAGGAAGCGCGCGCCGCCGCCCAGGCCTGATTGCATACCGGAGACTGCTGCATGCCCATCTACCAGCTCGACGAGCTCGTTCCCGCCATCGACCCCAGCGCCTATGTGGCCGACAGCGCCGACATCATCGGCAACGTCACCCTGCAGGCCGGCGTCAGCATCTGGTCGCATGTGGCCATCCGCGGCGACAATGCGCCCATCGTGATCCAGGCCGGCAGCAACATCCAGGAATCCAGCGTGCTGCACGTCGACGAAGGCTGTCCGCTGACCGTCGGCCCGGGCGTCACCGTGGGGCACCAGGCCATGCTGCATGGCTGCACCATCCACGCAGGCGCCCTGATCGGCATGCAGGCCATCGTGCTGAACAACGCGGTGATCGGGCGCAACTGCCTGGTGGGCGCGGGCGCGATCATCCCCGAAGGCCGCATCATTCCGGACAATTCCCTGGTCATCGGCATCGGCAAGGTGGTGCGCGAACTGTCGGCCGACGAAATCGCCGGCATGCACCACAATACGCGCAACTACGAAGCCCGGGCGGGGCACTACAAGCAGGCGCTCAAGCGCATCGGCTGACGCGGCCCGGCAGGCGATCGGCTAACATTCGCCCATGACCGACCAACTCAAGAAATACCTGTTCGAAGACCGCTCGGTGCGGGTCCAGGCCGTGCGGCTGCACCAGACCTGGCGGGACGCCCAGGAACACCATCAATACCCCCCGGCCGTGCAACGCCTGCTGGGCGAATTGATCGCCGCCGCGGCCTTGCTGGCGGCCAATATCAAGTTCGAAGGCGCGCTGGTGCTGCAGATCCAGGGCGACGGGCCCATCGCCCTGCTGGTGGTCGAGTGCCAGTCCGACCTGAGCCTGCGCGCCACCGTCAAGATCCGCGAAGGCCAGCAAGTGCCGCCCGACGGCACCATGCAAGACCTGCTCAACCCGGACGGCCAGGGACGCTTCATCGTGGTGCTGGATCCGCGCCGCAAAGTGCCCGGCCAACAAACCTACCAGGGCATCGTGCCCCTGGAAGGCGACACCGTGGCCGAGGCCCTGCAGCACTACATGAAGGCCTCTGAACAGCTCGATACCCGCCTGTGGCTGCAGGCCGACGCGGATCACGCCGCCGGCCTGCTGGTGCAGCGCCTGCCCGACCAGGGCGGCACGGCGCGGGCCGACGCCTCGGCCGACACCCTGGCGCGCGCCGTCGTGCTGGCCGACACGCTCAAGCCCGACGAGCTGCTGCGCACCGACATCGACACCCTGATCCACCGGCTGTACTGGGAAGAAACCCTGATCGCCTTCGAGCCCGCCCCGGTGCGCTGGCATTGCCCGTGCACGCGCGAGCGGGTGGCGGGCATGCTGCGCTCGCTGGGCGAGCGCGAGGTCAACGACATCCTGGCCGAACAGGGCCGCGTGCAGGTCACCTGCGATTTCTGCGGCAAGCCGTACGAATTCGATGCCGTCGATTGCTCGGGACTGTTCGCGCCGGCCCGGCCGATGCCCGAACAGGACCCGCCCACGGTCCACTGACGGCCGGCGCCCCCGGGCGTGCCCGCGTCCAGGCGTAGATGCCACAATCGACGGCCTGCGGCATGCCGGGCACACTGGCCGGCATGCCTCGCCGTTCCCCTTTCTTGCGATCGCGCCGGCGCGCCCGGGGCGCCGCCATGCTCGAATTCGCCCTGGCGGCCCCGCCGCTGCTGCTGCTGGGCCTGCTGGCGGTCGAGACGGCGCACTGGCACCTGGCCCGGCAAATGGCCTATGTGGCGCTGCTGGACGCGGCCCGCGCGGGCGCCACGCAGCATGGCCGCCCGGACGCCATCGCCCTGGCCTTCGAGCAGGCCCTGCTGCCGCGCTACGCCAGCACCGATGGCGATGCGCGCGCGGCCCGGCAGCGTGCCTGGCAACGCATCCGGGGCCAGGCCGGCCTGCCGCCCTGGCGCATCGAGATCCTGCAGCCCAGCGCCGCCGCCTTCCGGGCCCACGCGCGGCGCGGCTTGGCGGTGGCCGATGCCCCCGGGCGGCGCGCCATCAGCAACGATTACCAGGCCGAGCAGCACGCCGCCCGGGGGGCCGCGGCCGGCGGGCCCACCATTTTCGACGCCAACACGCTGCATGCGCGGCTGGTCTACCTGCACGAACCCCTGGCGCCGCTGACCCGTGCACTGCTGCGCCGCCTGGGCCCGCCCACGGCCAGTTGCGCGGGGCGCGCGCGGGCGCATGGCCTGCTGGCGCTGCAACTGGAATTGCGCATCGAGATGCAATCGCACCCGGTCGACTGGCATGCCGCGCCGGCGGCGCGCCGCGGGCCGGTGGTTTACGGAAACTGGAATTGCGCCCGGGATGGGCCGTAGCCTTGTCGAAGGCGGTGATGCGCCCGCGCGGCTAGCGGCGCGGCGCGTGGCCGGCGGGGGGGGCCGGCTTGCCGGCCGGCGCGGCGGCCTGGGGCGCCGGGCTGCCGGGCGGCAGTATCTGCACGAAGACCTCGCCTTCGCGCATCATGCCCAGCTCGCTGCGGGCTCGTTCCTCGATGGCACCCACGCCCGTGGTCAGGTCGCGCACTTCGGCTTCCAACGCCGCGTTGCGCGCGCGCAGGCCATCGTTGGTTTCGCGCTGCGCGGCCACTTGGCGCTGCAGGTCCCAGACCTTGAGCCAACCGCCCTTGCCCAGCCAGAGCGGATACTGGATCAGGCCCACCAAGACGAGCAGCACCAGGAACAACAGGCGCATATGCGAAAACCCTCGACGGTTGCCGCCGGCACGGGCCGGGCATGCGCCCGGCCCCGCGCGGTCAGCGCAGGTTGTAGAACGCGTCCAGGCCCGGGTAGGAAGCCACTTCGGCCAGCTCTTCTTCGATGCGCAGCAACTGGTTGTACTTGGCCATGCGGTCGGAACGCGACAGCGAGCCGGTCTTGATTTGCATGGCGTTGGTCGCCACCGCGATGTCGGCGATGGTGGAATCTTCGGTTTCGCCCGAACGGTGCGACACGACGGCCGTGTAGCCGGCGCGCTTGGCCATTTCGATGGCGGCGAAGGTCTCGGTCAGGGTGCCGATCTGGTTGATCTTGATCAGGATCGAATTGGCCACGCCCTTCTGGATGCCTTCTTTCAGGATGCGGGTGTTGGTGACGAACAGGTCGTCGCCCACCAGTTGCACCTTCTTGCCCAGTTGTTCGGTCAGCAGTTTCCAGCCATCCCAGTCGTTTTCGGCCATGCCGTCTTCGATGCTGATGATGGGGTACTTGTCGCACCAGGTGGCCAGCAGGTTGGCGAATTCCTGCGAAGACAGCGACAGGCCGCCTTCGCCGGCCAGGGTGTACTTGCCGTCGCGGAAGAACTCGGAACTGGCGCAGTCCAGGCCCAGGGCAATCTGCGAACCGGGCTCGTAGCCGGCTTCGGCGATGGCCTTCAGGATCAGCTGGATGGCCGCCTCGTGGTTGGGCACGTTGGGCGCGAAACCGCCCTCGTCGCCCACGGCGGTGGACATGCCCTGGCCATGGATGAGCTTCTTCAGGGCATGGAACACTTCGGCGCCCCAGCGCAGGGCTTCGCGGAAGCTGGTGGCGCCCACCGGCAGGATCATCAGTTCCTGCAGGTCGAGCGTGTTGTTGGCGTGTGCGCCGCCGTTGATGACGTTCATCATGGGCACGGGCATGCTCATGGGGCCGCTGCCGCCGAAATAGCGATACAGCGACAGGCCGGACTCGTCGGCGGCAGCGCGCGCCACCGCCATGCTGGCGGCCAGCAGCGCGTTGGCGCCCAGGCGCTCCTTGGTGTCGGTGCCGTCCAGCTCGATCAGGGTACGGTCGACGAAGGTCTGTTCCTGGGCATCCAGGCCCATCAGGGCTTCGGAGATCTCGGTGTTGAGGTTTTCCACCGCGCGCAGCACGCCCTTGCCCAAGTAGCGCGACTTGTCGCCGTCGCGCAGTTCGATGGCCTCGCGCGCGCCGGTGGAAGCGCCCGACGGCACGGCGGCGCGGCCCATGGCGCCCGACTCGAGCAACACGTCGCACTCGACGGTGGGATTGCCGCGCGAATCGAGAATTTCGCGGCCGATGATGTCGACGATTGCACTCATGATTTTTTGATTCCCTGAACGATAGACAGATTCATGACGGCGGCATCAGTTCAGACGAACTGGTTTTCGATGAAGCCGTTGCGTTTGGTCACGCGATCGAGCTCGACCAGCGATTCGAGTAGCGCGGGCATCAGGTCCAGCGGCACGGCATTGGGGCCGTCGGACAAGGCGCAAGCCGGATTGGGGTGGGTTTCCATGAACAGGCCCGACACCCCCACGGCCACTGCCGCACGCGCCAGCACCGGCACGAACTCGCGCTGCCCGCCCGAAGACGTGCCCTGCCCGCCCGGCAACTGCACCGAATGGGTGGCGTCGAACACGACCGGACAGCCCGTTTCCCGCATGATAGCCAGCGAGCGCATGTCGGACACTAAGTTGTTGTATCCGAAAGAAGCGCCGCGTTCGCACACCAGGATGTTGCTGCCGTCGCCGCCGGCCTCGATGGCGGCGTCGCGGGCCTTCTGGGCCACCTGCACCATGTCGTGCGGCGCCAGGAACTGGCCCTTCTTGATGTTGACCGGCTTGAGCGAGGCCGCGCAGGCGCGGATGAAGTCGGTTTGCCGGCACAGGAAGGCCGGCGTCTGCAGCATGTCGACCACGTCCGCCACGGGGCGGACCTGCTCGGTTTCGTGCACGTCGGTCAGGATGGGCACGCCCACCTGGTCGCGCACGTCGGCCAGGATCTTCAGGCCTTCGTCCAGCCCCAGGCCGCGGAACGACTTGCCCGAACTGCGATTGGCCTTGTCGAACGAGCTTTTGTAGATGAACGGGATGCCCAGCGCGGCGGTGATTTCCTTCAGGCGGCCGGCGGTGTCGAAGGCCAGTTCGCGCGACTCGATGACGCACGGACCCGCGATCAGGAAAAACGGGTGCTCCAGGCCGATGTCGAAACCGCAGGCTTTCATTCAGGCCTCCTTGCGCGCATGGTTGGCAACGGCCGCCTCGATGAAGCTGGAAAACAGCGGATGCCCGTCGCGCGGGGTGGATGTGAATTCCGGGTGGAACTGCACGCCCACGAACCAGGGATGGTCGGGCAGTTCCATCATTTCGGGCAGGTTCTCGGTGGGCGTACGCGCGCTGATCACCATGCCGGCGGCTTCGAGCCGCGGCACATAGACGTTGTTGACTTCGTAGCGGTGGCGATGGCGTTCGTTGACGTCGTCGCCGTAGATGGCCTGCGCGCGGGTGCCCGCTTTGATGGGGCAGCGCTGCGCGCCCTTGCGCATGGTGCCGCCCAGGTCGGAAGCGGCATCGCGCTTTTCGACCTTGCCTTCGCGGTCCATCCATTCGGTGATGAGCGCCACCACCGGATGCGGCGCCGACGGGTCGAACTCGGTGCTGTTGGCCCCGCCCAGGCCCGCCACGTGGCGGGCGAATTCGATGACGGCCAGCTGCATGCCCAGGCAAATGCCCAGGTAGGGCACGCCGTTTTCACGCGCGTAGCGGATGGCGGCGATCTTGCCTTCGGTGCCGCGCTTGCCGAAGCCGCCCGGCACCAGGATGGCGTCGAGATGCTTGAGCTGGTCGGTGCCGCGGGTTTCGATGTCTTCGGAATCGATGTACTCGATGTTGATCTTCGAGCGCGTATGGATGCCGGCGTGCACCAGGGCTTCGGACAGCGACTTGTAGGATTCGGTCAGGTCGACGTACTTGCCCACCATGCCGATGGTGAGCTGGTGCACGGGGTGTTCCAGGGCCTCGACCAGGTTGTCCCACATGGACAGGTCGGCCGGCGGCGGCGTCAGGCCCAGGGCCTCGCAGACGATGTTGTCGACGCCCTGCTTGTGCAGCATGGCGGGAATCTTGTAGATGGAATCGGCGTCCCAGACCGAGATGACGGCATCCAGCGGCACGTTCGAGAACATCGAGATCTTGGCGCGCTCGTCGTCGGGGATGGGACGGTCGGCGCGGCACAGCAGCACGTTGGGGTAGATGCCGATCTCGCGCAGCTTCTGCACCGAATGCTGGGTGGGCTTGGTCTTGAGTTCGCCGGCCGAGGCGATGAAGGGCACCAGGGTCAGGTGCACGAAGGCGGCGTTGTTGCGGCCCAGGCGCAGGCTCATCTGGCGCGCGGCTTCCAGGAACGGCAGGGATTCGATGTCGCCCACCGTGCCGCCGATCTCGACGATGGCCACGTCGGTGGCGCCGTTCCAGGCGGCGTCGGCGCCGCGTGCGACGAAGTCCTGGATTTCATTGGTGATGTGCGGGATGACCTGCACCGTCTTGCCCAGGTAGTCGCCGCGGCGTTCCTTGCGCAGCACCGATTCGTAGATCTGGCCGGTGGTGAAGTTGTTCACCTTGTGCATCTTGGCCGAGATGAAGCGCTCGTAGTGGCCCAGGTCCAGGTCGGTTTCGGCGCCGTCTTCCGTGACGAACACCTCGCCGTGCTGGAACGGACTCATGGTGCCGGGATCGACGTTGATGTAGGGATCGAGCTTGAGCAGGGTGACTTGCAGGCCGCGCGATTCGAGGATCGCGGCGAGGGACGCGGCGGCGATCCCCTTGCCCAGGGAAGACACCACACCGCCGGTGACAAATACGTATTTGGTCATCGTAATGGGCGCCCGGGACGAGCGGGCGCATGCGGGAAATTTGGATTATAGCCGGGCGATCGGCCGAACAGGGGTTTTCCCTGATCGCTGTCACGTAACAATGGCGGAGGCCCGGCGGGCCCTGCCCGCCCCGCCGGGAAGCCGGCTACGGCCCCCCTGCATAGGCGGGTGTCGGACACCCTTCGGGGTGTCTGACACCTGGAAGGCCTGCAAGCCGCGGCCCGTGTTCCAGCAGGTGTGCCGCAAGGCGGGGCCAGGGGCATCCGGCACCGTTTCCCCCCTGCCCGCCGCGGACGGTCAGGCCTGTAGCGGGCGGGTGCGTTCCTGCAGCCAGGCCAGCGCCGGGCCGTCCACCCGGGGCGCCAGCCGCTCGCGCACCGTGCGGTGGTAGTCGTCCAGCCAGGCGGCCTCGTCCGGCCGCAGCAGGGACGCATCGATGCAGCGGGTGTCGATGGGGCACAGGGTCAGGGTCTCGAAGCACAGGAACTCGCCCAGCTCCCCGTCGAGCCAGCTGCGATTGGCCACCAGGTTCTCGATGCGCACGCCCCAGCGCCCCGGCCGGTAGATGCCGGGCTCGTTCGAGGTGATCATGCCGGGCTCCATGGCGGTATGCGGCCCCGGTGCGGCGCGGTACGAAATGACCTGCGGCCCCTCGTGCACGTTCAGGAAATAGCCCACGCCATGGCCGGTGCCATGGCCGTATTCGGCCCCGCCCTGCCAGATGGGCGCGCGGGCGATGGCATCGAGCATGGGCGACGGCGTGCCGCGCGGGAACGCGGCGCGCGACAGCGCGATCATGCCCTTGAGCACCAGGGTGAAGTCGACTTTCTGGTCGGCGCTGGGCGTGCCCACCGCAACCACCCGGGTGATGTCGGTGGTGCCGCCCAGGTACTGTCCGCCGGAATCGATCAGCAGCAGGCCATCGCCCTGGATGACGGCGTGCGACGCGGCGGTGGCCCGGTAATGCGGCATGGCGCCATTGGCGTTGAAGCCGGCGATGGTGCCGAAGCTGGGGCACACGTAGCCGGGGCGGCGCGCCCGCGCCGCGGTGATCTGTTCGTCGATGGTCAGCTCGGTGACGGTTTCGCGGCCCAGCGCCTGTTCGAACCAGGCGAAGAATTCGCACAGCGCCGCGCCGTCGTGTTCCATGGCCTCGCGCACGTGGGCCAGCTCGGCGTCGGTCTTGCGCGACTTCAGCAGCGTGGACGGGTTGATGGCCTCGACGCGCGGCACGGACGGGTCCATGGCATGGAACACCCCGCAGGTGACGCGCGCCGGGTCGATCAGCAGGGTCTGGTCGCGTTCGAGCGAGCCCAGCGCCTCGGCCGCCTGGCCGTAGGATGCGACCTCGATGCCGTCGGCGGCCAGCGTGGCGCGCAGGTCGGCGCCGATAGTGCCGTCGGCCACGAACAGCGTGGCGTGGTCGGTTCCGACCAGGGCGTGGGCCAGGAACACCGGGTTGTACGAGACGTCGGCCCCGCGCAGGTTGAACAGCCAGGCGATGTCGTCCAGCGTGGACACCAGATGGACATCGGCGCCGTGCGTCCGCATAGCCTGGCGCACCCGGGCCAGCTTGTCGGCGCGCGGCACGCAGGCATGCGGCGCCGTGTGCTCGTACACCGGCGCGCCGGGCAGGCCGGGACGGTCGGGCCAGATGGCCGACAGCGGGTCGGCCAGGATGTCGAGCGCGGCGCCCACCGGCGCCAGGGCGGCCGACAGCGCGCGGAAGGCCGCCAGGCCCAGCACCTGGCCGTCCACCCCGACCCGCTGGCCGGCCCGCATGCGCTGCGCCAGCCAGTCGACATGGCCCGGGGTGTTGGCCGCCGCGATTTTCATCAGCTGGACGCAGGTGCCGGCCAGCTGGGCGTCGGCCTGCACCCAATAGCGGCTGTCGACCCACAGGCCGGCGAAATCGGCCGTGACCACCAGGGTGCCCACCGAGCCGGTGAACCCGGTGAGCCACCGGCGCCCCTGCCAGCGCGCCGGCAGGTATTCGGACAGGTGCGGATCGGCGGACGGGACGATGCAGGCGTCCAGGCCATGGCGGCGCATGGCCTGCCGCAGCTGGGCAATGCGGGTATCGGTGGAGGACATGAGGTTCCTTAGCGCAACATGGACGACATGGCCGACAGGCTGTTGAGCGTGCGGATGGCGGCCTGCATGCTGTCGGTCGTGAAGCGCAGGGTGACGCCGTCCACGCGTTCGAGCGCGGGCCACGTGCAGAACAGGTCGGCCAGCGCCGGACTCTGGGTCTGCAACCGGCATTCTATAGGCGCGGCGATGCGCAGGGGAACCGCCCCCGCGCCCGCACGCACGGCCGCCTCGGCGGCCACGGCGATGGCCTGGCGGGCGGCCTGCGGCGACAGCGTGGCGCCGCTGCCCTGCCCGTGCGCCATCTTGGTCTGTACCCATTGCGCCTGCGGAAACAGCGGGCGGGTCTCGGCGATGAAGACGTCGTCGCCGCTGGCCAGGATCACCGGCACGCCCAGCTCGCCGGCCAGCGCGCCGTACAGGCCGGCCTCGCCCAGTTCGTCGCCATTGATGAACACGCGCGCGAACGCGAAGCTGTTGATGGTGTGGGCCAGGATGCCGCGCGCCTGCGATCGGGCGTGGTAGCCGATCATGAAGACGGCGTCGCAGGGCTCTTCCAGCCCGCCCATCATGCCCAGGTAGCGCGGCTTGCCCAGCACCAGGCGCGCGCGCGGGTCGAGCGCGTCCGGCAGCAGGTTGCGAAAGCCGCCGTGCGAGTCGTTGACCAGGACTTCGTCGGCGCCGCCGGCGAAGGCGCCCTGGATGGCAGCATTGGCCTCGCCCGTCATCCAGGCGCGGGCCCGCTCGTATTCGCCATTGCCGGCGCGGGTCTGTTCGGCATGGAATACGCCGGCCACGCCCTCGATATCGGTGGAAATCAGGATCTTCATGAACGTGTCACCAGAAAATGGGCGGCGCCCGCCTAGAGTTCGGTGCGGGCCAGCCATTCGCGCCAGCGCGGCGCGGCTTCGCGAATGCACAGGCGCCGGTGGCCGTCGCGCCCGCTGACGGATTCGGCATGCCACAGGGCCGCCACGATGGCCTGTTCGGCGGCCTCGGCCGCGGCCTCGAACAACGGGTCGATGCGCGTCTCGTGCAGCAGCGTCACCGACGGCATGCCGCGCTCGGCCAGGTGGGGAATGGTGTAGGCGGTGCTGAATGCCAGGGCGATGTCGCCGCTGCCATGACCGAACACCGACCCGGTGCGCGCCAGGCCGGCGCCGGCGCGCAGCGACAGGCGGCGCAACTGGCGCGCATCCAGCGGGGCATCGGTGGCCAGCAGCAGGATGATGGAACCCTGCTCGGGCCGCGCGGCCTCGGGATCGGCCAGGCCCGGTTCCTGCAGGCGGACCAGTTCGCGGCCGAACGGCCGGCCGGCGATGGTCAGGTTGGGCAGGCGCCCGAAATTGGCCAGCACCAAGGCCCCGACAGTATGGCGCAGGCCGGTCGGGATCTCGGCCACGCGCGAGGCCGAACCGATGCCGCCCTTCAGCGAGAACGACGACATGCCCCGCCCCGCCCCCACCGCCCCTTGGGCAAAGCGGGCATCGGCGGCGGCCAGCGCCTGCGCATAGTGCGATTCCTGCACGGCGAGCGCCTGGATGTCGTTCAGGTAGCCGTCGTTGCACTCGAACACCAGCGGGTTGACGGTGGGCCAGTCGCGCCCGATGGCGGGGTTGGCGGCCAGCGCCGCGCGAACCTGGGCGGTGGCCACGGCGCCCACGCCGAAGGTGTTGGTCAGCGCCAGCGGGGTTTCCAGCACGCCCAGTTCGCGCACCTGCACCAGGCCGGTGCTCTTGCCGAAGCCGTTGAGCACCGTGGCCGCGGCCGGCACCTTGTCGCGGTAGGCGTCGCCGGGATGCGGGCGCACCACGGTGACGCCAGTCTGCGACGGGCCGTCGGCCAGCGTGCAGTGGCCCACGGTCACGCCGCCGACGTCGCTGATGGCGTCCAGCGGCCCCGCCGGCAGCCCGCCGATGCGGGGAAGAATCGAATGCTTGTCCATCGGCGGCGGGCTACAGGCGGTCTATCTTGGGGTCCAGGGCGTCACGCAAGGCGTCGCCCAGCAGGTTGAAGGCCAGCACGGTCAGGAAGATGGCCAGGCTGGGAAACAGCGCGACGTGCGGCGCGTTGACCATATCGGCGCGCGCCTCGTTCAGCATCGCCCCCCATTCCGGGGTGGGCGGCTGCGCCCCCATGCCCAGGAAGGACAGGCTAGCCGCCGTGATGATGGACGTGCCCACGCGCATGGTGAAGTAGACCACGATCGAGGAAATGGTGCCCGGCAGGATATGGCGCACCAGGATGACCCAGTCCGAGGCGCCGATGCTCTTGGTGGCCTCGATGTAGGTCAGGTTCTTCAGGGCCAGCGTGTTGCCGCGCACCAGGCGGGCGAACGCCGGCACGCTGAACACCGACACCGCCACCACCACGTTGGTCATGCTGCTGCCCAGGATGGCCACCACGCCCAGCGCCAGCAGGATGCCCGGGAAGGCGAACAGCACGTCCGAGATGCGCATGGTGATGCGGTCCCACCAGCCTTCGTAGTAGCCGGCCAGCAGGCCCAGGGCGCAGCCGATCAGGGCGCCCAGCAGCACCGACAGGAAGCCGGCCGCCAGGGATATGCGCGCGCCCATCAGGATGCGGCTGAAGATGTCGCGGCCCAGCGGATCGACGCCGAACCAGTGGGCCGCCGACGGCCCGGTGTTGAGCATGTCGTAGTCGAAATAGTTTTCCGCGTCGTACGGACTGATCCAGGGGGCCAGCACGGCCACCAGCACCAGCAGCAGCACGAACACCAGGGCGCCCATGCCCACATGCTGCTTGCGGAACTTGCGCCAGAATTCCCCCCACGGGGTGCGTACGTCGGTGCCGGTCGTCGCGGCGGTCGTTTGCGTCATGGCCGCCTCACTTGTAGCGAATGGTGGGGTTGATGAAGCCGTAGAGCATGTCCACGACCAGGTTGATCAGGATGAACTCCAGCGAGAACAGCAGCACCAGCGCCTGGATGACGGGGTAGTCGCGCATGTTCACCGAATCGACCAGCAGCCGGCCCAGCCCGGGCCAGTTGAACACTGCCTCGACCACGATCGAGCCGCCCAGCAGGAAGCCGAACTGCAGGCCCATCATGGTGACCACCGGGATCAGCGCGTTGCGCAGGCAGTGCTTGATGATGACCACCTTTTCGCGCAGGCCCTTGGCGCGGGCGGTGCGCACGAAGTCTTCCTGGATCACCTCGACGAACGAGGCGCGCGTGAAACGCGCCATCACGGCGGCCACGGCCGCGCCCAGGGTGATGGAAGGCAGCACATAGTGCTGCCAGGTATTGGCGCCCACGGTCGGCAGCCAGCCCAGGTCGACCGAGAATATCTGCATCAGCAGCATGCCCAGCGCGAAGGCCGGGAACGAGATGCCCGACACGGCCAGCGTCATGCCCAGGCGGTCGGGCCAGCGATTGCGGTACACGGCCGAGATGATGCCGATGCCCATGCCGAACACCACCGACCAGGCCATGCTGACCAGCGTCAGCAGCAACGTGGGCATGAAGCGCTCGGCGATTTCCACCGACACCGGCCGGCGCGTGCGGATCGACGTGCCCAGGTCGCCCTGCACGATATTGGTGAAGAAGCGCACGAATTGCTCGGGCAGCGGCTTGTCCAGCCCCAGCTCTTTGCGCACCAGCTGGACGGTTTCGAGGTCGGCATCCTGGCCCGCCGCCAGGCGCGCCGGATCGCCGGGCAGCATGTGCACGAACAGGAACACCAGCACCGCCACGATCAGCAGCGTAGGCGCCAGGCCCACCAACCGCTTGAGAAAGTAATTCAGCATTTTGCAACCTGATCGGCAAGGCGCGCGCCGGTTGCCGCCGGCGCGCGCACTGGCCGTATGTCGGCCGCCGGGGCCCTGGATCGGCCCCGGACAGGCGCGCGCTTACTGGGAAAGCGAGATGTCGCCGGAGTTGATGTTGCCGTCGGGCATGACATAGACGCCGTCGAGCTTCTTGCTGCGGGCGTACAGCATCTTTTCGGTCACCAGCGCGGCCCACGGCGCGTCTTTCCAGATCTGCTCTTGCGCCTCTTTGTAGAGCTGGGCCTTTTCCTTGTCGTCGACCGAGCGCAGCGCCTTGGCGATGTTGCCGTCGACTAGGTCGTTCTTGTAGTAGGCCGTGTTGTTCAGCTTGGGCGGGAACGATTCCGACGCCAGCAGCGGGCGCAGGGCCCAGTCGGCCTCGCCGGTCGAGGACGACCAGCCGGCGTAGTACATGCGCACGGGCGCGGTGGCAGGATCGGGCGCGGACTGGACCATCTCGGTGCGCTGGCCGACTTCCAGGGCCTGCACCTGCACTTTCACGCCCACCTGACGCAGCTGCTGCTGCACGAACTGCAGCACCTTCTGGGTGGTGGTGTTGCTATAGCCGCCCCACAGCACCGATTCGAAGCCGTTCGGATAGCCGGCTTCGGCCAGCAGTTGCTTGGCCTTCTTGGGGTCGTACGGCCACGGATCCATCTTGTAGGCATAGGTCACGCCCTGCGGCACGATGCCCTGGGCCGGGAAGGCGTAGCCGGCGAACGCCACCTTGGCCAGCGCCTCGCGGTTGATGGCGTAGTTGATTGCCTGGCGCACCTTGACGTTGTCGAACGGCTTGTGCTGCACGTTGAAGCTGATATAGCGGGTGATGATCGAATCGCCCGTCAGCACGTTCAGCTTGTCGCTCTTGGCCAGCAGGGCGGCCTGTTCGTAGGGCAGCGTGTAGGCGAAGTCGGCCTCGCCGGTCTGCAGCATGGCCGCGCGCGTGCTGTTCTCGAGCACTGGCTTCCAGGTGATGGTGTCGATCTTGGGATAGCCCTTCTTCCAGTAGCCGTCGAACTTCTTGCCCTTGACGTAGTCGGTCTGCTTCCAGCTGTCGAACACGAACGGGCCAGTGCCCACCGGATGGAAAGCGATGTCCTTGCCGTACTTCTGCAGCGCGGCCGGCGAGATGATCGCGGCCGAGGCGTGCGCCAGCGAGTTGATGAACGGCGCGAACGGCTCTTTCAGGGTGATGCGCAGGGTGTGGGCGTCCACCGCCTCGACCTTGTCGATGCGGTTGAACTGGTTGTAGCGCGCCAGGTGGTTGTCGCGGTTGAGCACGCGGTCCAGGTTGGCCTTGACGGCTGCGGCATTGAAATCGGTGCCGTCGTGGAATTTCACGCCCTGGCGCAGTTTGAAGGTGTAGGTCAGGCCGTCGGGCGTGACCTCGTAGCTTTCGGCCAGCACCGGCTTGATCTTCAGGTCTTTGTCGAACTCGAACAGGCCTTCGTAGAACGACTTGGTCACCGCCGTGGTCAGCGTGGTGTTGGTGTTGTACGGGTCCAGCGTCTCGGCCTGCGAACTGAGGGCCAGCACGACATCCTTGGCCGCGAACGCGGCGCCGCCGAAGCTCAGGGCGGACAGCGCCAGCAGGCTGGCTGCCAGGGTTTTTCGCTGGAACGGCGAATCGATTCTTTTATTCATGGACAGGCTCCTTGGGGGGGTACAGACGTCTTGCTTATCAATAGGCGCCGGCAATGGCATGCCGGGCGACAAAATGCCGCGGGGCGATCTGCACCAGCGGCTGGACCACCGGTTCGTCGCCGACGGCCCGGATGGGACTGGGGATTTCATCGGACAGCAGTTCGCGCTTCAGGTGCCGGCGCGCCGGATCGGCGATGGGCACGGCGGCGATCAGCTTGCGCGTGTACGGGTGCTGCGGGTTCTCGAAGATGGCGCGGCGCGGGCCGATCTCGACGATCTGGCCCAGGTACATGACGGCCACGCGATGGCTGACGCGCTCGACCACCGCCATGTCGTGCGAGATGAACAGGAACGCCACGCCCAGCTCGCGTTGCAGGTCGAGCATCAGGTTGACGATCTGCGCCTGGATGGAGACGTCCAGCGCGGACACCGACTCGTCGGCCACCACCACCTTCGGGTTCAGCGCCAGGGCCCGCGCGATGGCGATGCGCTGGCGTTGGCCGCCCGAGAATTCGTGCGGATAGCGGCTGGCGTGCTCGGGCGGCAGCCCGACCTTTTCGAGCAGCCAGGCCACGCGCTGGCGCGCCTGTTCGCCCTTGGCGATGCCGTGCACCAGCAGCGGTTCCATGATGGAAAAACCGACCGTGACGCGCGGGTCGAGCGAGGCGAACGGGTCCTGGAAGATGAACTGGATATTGCGGCGCAGGCCTTGCAGCGTGCTGACCGGCAGGTCGCGGATATTCTGCCCGCCGAATTCGATGGCGCCGCTCTGGCTTTCGACCAGGCGCAGCAGCGAACGGCCGGTGGTGGATTTGCCGCAGCCGGATTCGCCCACCAGCGCCAGGGTTTCGCCCGGGTACAGGTCGAAACTGACCTGCTCGACCGCGTGCACGCGCCGCCTGACCCGCCCGAACAGCCCGCTGGCCACGTCGAACCGGGTGACCAGGTCTTTCACGCGCAGGATGGGCGGCGACGCTTCGCGCAGCGTGTCATGCGGCTCGATGGCGGGCGCGGCCTGGCCGTCGTCGACGCGCAGCAGCGGGAACTTCGCCGGCAGGTCGGTGCCGGCCATGGCGCCCAGGCGCGGCACCGCCGACAGCAGCGCGCGCGTGTACGCATGCCAGGGCTGGCCGAACACCGCATCGGAGGCGCCCTCTTCGACCTTGTCGCCGCGGTACATGACCAGCACGCGATCGGCCACTTCGGCCACCACGCCCATGTCGTGCGTGATGAAGATCACGCCCATGTCCATCTCTTCCTGCAGCTGGCGGATCAGCTGCAGGATCTGCGCCTGGATGGTGACGTCCAGCGCCGTGGTGGGCTCGTCGGCGATCAGCAGCTGCGGCTTGCACGACAGCGCCATGGCGATCATCACCCGCTGGCGCATGCCGCCCGACAGCTGGTGCGGGTAGCGGTCGAGCACCTGGCGGGCTTCGGGAATGCGCACGCGTTCCAGCATGCGCAGCGCCTCGGCGCGCGCGCCGGCCTTGTTCAGGCCCTGGTGCACCCGGATCGACTCGGCGATCTGGTCGCCCGCCGTGAACACCGGGTTCAGCGACGTCATGGGTTCCTGGAAGATCATCGCGATGTCGGCGCCGCGGATGCCGCGCATCGTGGCGCCGCCAGCGCGCGCCAGGTCGACGATGGCGCCGCTGCGCCGGCGCAGCAGCATGCTGCCGCCGGCGATCTTGCCGCCGCCATGCTCGACCAGCCGCATCAACGCCAGCGACGTGACCGACTTGCCCGAACCGGACTCGCCCACGATCGCCAGTGTCTCGCCGCGATCGACGTGGAACGACAGATTGCGCACCGCGTCGACGGTGCGTTCCGACGTGGCGAAACGCACGCCCAGGCCGTCGACCTGGACCACGCGGTTATCGGGCAGCGCCAGGCTGCTTGCACGATCAACCATATTGCTTCATTCCCCGCAGGCTGCCGGATGGGCAGCGAAATAGCGCGGCGGTCATTGGTAGATGGCCGCCACGGGCGGCTCGCCCACGCGGGCGTAGCCTCGATACATGCCTTCCGTGTTGAACGGCAGGACCACATTGCCGCGCGTGTCGACGGCGATCAGGCCACCCTTGCCCTGGATGGCGGGCAAGGTGTCGAACACCATGCGGTCGGCGGCCGCCTGCAGCGAGGCGTCGCCGTATTCCATCTGCGCCGCGACGTCGTAGGCGGCCACGGCGCGGATGAACATTTCCCCCGTGCCGGTGGTGGACACCGCGCAGCTGCGGTTGCTGGCATAGCAGCCGGCGCCGATCAGCGGCGCGTCGCCGACGCGGCCCACCTGCTTGTTGGTGATACCGCCGGTGGACGTGGCGGCCGCCACATTGCCCTGCGCATCCACCGCCACGGCCCCGACGGTGCCGTATTTCTTGTCGGTATCGAGCGGGTCGGCCGGCGCGGGCTGGCCGTGCGCCACCAGGGCCTGGCCGTCGTGGTCGAGCACGGCGGCTTCGGGGGTTTCGCGCTGCACCCGCAGCAGTTGCTCGCGCCGCGCCGCGGTCGAGAAGTATGACGGGTCGACGATGTCCAGCCCTTGCGCGCGGGCAAAGTCTTCGGCTCCGGGGCCCACGAAGAACACGTGCTTGCTGTGCTCCATGACCTTGCGGGCGGCCAGCACCGGGTTGCGCACGCAGGTCACGTTGGCGATGGCGCCGCAGCGCAGCGTGGCGCCGTCCATGATGGACGCGTCGAGCTCATGCGTGCCCGCGCTGGTGAACACCGCGCCGTGGCCGGCGTTGAACAGCGGGCAGTCTTCCAGCAGGCGCACCGCCTGCGTCACCGCGTCCAGCGCGCTGCCGCCGCCGGCCAGCACGGCCTGCCCGGCCGCCAGGATGCCGTTCAAGGCGGCCAGGTATTCCTGTTCTTTCTCGGGCGACATGGCTGCGCGCGACATGGCGCCCGCGCCGCCGTGGATCGCTATCACCGGCTGAATCATCGTTTTCCTGCTCCTGCACCATGGAAAAGCCACGGCATGACGGACTGCGTCACGCCGGCCGCGGCCTGGATCGAATTCTTGGCCCGATGGGCCACTGCCGCGGACAGGCCTTCCACCAGGCCGAGCGCGGCGGTCTCGGAGTTGGACGACAGCTGGCGCGACGCGTGGGCGTACAGCGCCACCGTGGCCAGGGGCGCCAGCGGCGAGGTCGGCTTGTCGGTCATGACCAGCACCGGCACGCCGGCCTGCTGCGCGGCCCGCACCAGCGTGACCGTGTCGGCCAGGTAGCGCGGGAAGCCGATCGCGATAACCAGGTCGCGCGGCGTCATGCGCGCCAGCTGGCGCGCGGCGTGCGACACTCCGCCCGGGCCGGCCAGCGACTCGCAGGCATGCAGGTGCATGCACAGGCTGCGCTGCAGCAGGCCGGCCAGGAAACCGCTGGCGCCGAAGCCGATGATGAACACCCGCTCGGCCGCCAGCACGATATCGACCGCGCGCTCGCAGGCACCGGCATCCAGCCCCTGCAGCGTGCGCTGCGCATTGCGGATGTCTTCTTCCAGGGTGGCCGCCATCACCTGCACGGCCGTGGCGGAATGGGCCAGCTCGACGCGCAGCTTTTCCACCGGCTCGAGCGCGGCCTCGAACCCGCGCGCCAGTTCGGCGCGGAACTGCGGGTAGCCGGGCAGGTCCAGGGCGCGGGCGAAGCGGTTGGCCGACGCCACCGATACGCCCACCGCCGCCGCAAACTCGTCGATGGTCATCGTGGCCACGCGGAACTGGTGGGCCAGCACATATTCGGCCATGCGGTGCTGAGCGCGGCTGAGGGTGGGCTGCGCGCGGGCGATCCGGGCGGCGACGGACGGGGAAGCCTGGGTCATGGGACGGGTGTGTAGGCGGCGGAAGCGCCGCGTTGATGTAAATTTGTTTACATCAGAATTTTAGATAAGAAAATTAATTTTCATACTCGGGGAATACCCCAGCCCGGCGACGTTTACTGACGCGCAATAAAAAAACCCTGCCGAAGCAGGGTTTCGCAGGGTTGCGGCATCGCGCCGCCGGCTTACACGCCCGAGACGTCCAGCTTGGCGCCGGTCTTGGCGCGGATCTCGTCGACCGTGACGCCGGGCGCCAGTTCGCGCAGCTTCAGGCCGTTCTCGCCGACTTCCATCACGCCCAAGTCGGTGATGATCAGGTCGACCACCCCCACGCCGGTCAGGGGCAGCGTGCATTCGGGCAGCAGCTTGATGTCTTCGGTGCCGTCTTTCTTCTTGGCCACGTGCTCCATCAGCACCACTACCTTGCCCACGCCCGCCACCAGGTCCATGGCGCCGCCCATGCCCTTGAC
>Ga0182736_1001371_pt1 | contig 24445 bp, 22 predicted proteins | sample eDN5th30CKraftBY_FD_128882 | JGI IMG/M metagenome (GOLD analysis project Ga0182736, IMG submission 128882) | Enriched backyard soil microbial communities from Emeryville, California, USA - eDNA 5th pass 30_C Kraft BY (version 2) (version 2) | ecosystem: Environmental > Terrestrial > Soil >...
AGTACTTCAGGTCGATGTCGAGATAGGGGTGGATCAGCTTCTCTTTGATGAAGTGCCAGATAATGCGGGTCATCTCGTCGCCGTCGAGCTCGACGACCGGATTGGCAACCTTGATCTTCGCCACTTTTGGCTCCCGATTGATTTAGATACCGGCGGTTGTTCCGCCCTAAAGTTGCACCGCAGCACACGGCGATGCGCTGCGGTGTTGTTAAGCCCTTCGTCCGCATTGGCATTACGCCTGCGGCCCTCTCATATCACACGACGACGACTTCAATCTTCCCAACGCCCTCGACGAAACCTTCGAGAACATCGCCGCGAACGACTGCGCCGACGCCTGCCGGCGTTCCGGTCATGATGATGTCTCCCGGCTGCAGGGTGAAGAGACCGGAAAGATACGAGATCATCTCCGGCACCTTCCAGATCAGCTGGTTGAGGTCGCCCTGCTGGCGGATCTCGCCGTTCACCTTGAGCGTGACTGCCCCCGTCGTCGGGTGGCCAATCTCGCTTGCGGGAACCAGCGGGCCGCAGGGGGCTGAAGCTTCGAAGGCCTTGCCGACTTCCCACGGGCGACCCAGTTTCTTGGCTTCGCCCTGGAGATCGCGGCGGGTCATGTCAAGACCGACACCATAGCCGAAGACGTGTTCGAGGGCAGATTCGACCGGGATGTTGTCGCCGCCCTTGGCAAGCGCCACGACCATTTCAATTTCGTGATGAACGTCCGATGACTGGCTCGGATAGGGAAACTTGCCGTCGGTGACGACGTTGTCGGGATTCTTCTGGAAGAAGAACGGCGGCTCCTTGGAGGGGTCGTGCCCCATCTCGATCGCATGCTCGGCATAATTGCGGCCGACGCAATAGATGCGGTGGATCGGGAAGAGCTTGTCGCTGCCCTGGACGGGCAAGGTGGCAACCGGGGCCGGCTGAACGACATAACCGGTCATGGCGAGAGGCGCATTCATCATCTTACTCCTGCGTAATAGTCGACTTTTTTCTCAATGTGTTCGATGGCTGCCGACATCAGCATCGCCGCGGCGAAGAGGATGATCGTCAAGGCCCAGAAGTTCTCCATGTCGAAGCTGCGTGAGTAGAGCTCAAACAGTTCGCCATAACCGATGATCGCCACCAGAAGCTGGCCGATCACAACACCCTTTACGCCGCGCACAAGGCCGAGTCGGATCCCCGCGAGGATCTCCGGCAGTGCGGCAAGGAGAACGATTTTCCCGTAAAGAGCGAAGGGAGAGGCGCCATAGCAGCGCCCCATCTCTATCAGCGAGTTCGGCACATGTTGAATGCCGGCTCGCGTATCCAACACGATGATCCAAACCGCGAAGAGGATGACCGTGACGATGACCGTCGTCTCGCCCATGCCGAAGAGGATCATCAGCACCGGAACCAGGGCCGAAAGCGGCGCGCTGACGAAGATATTGACCCAGATGCTGAACAGCTCGTCCACGGCCTTGAACCGGCCCATCAGCACGCCGAGGGTGATACCGACCACGATAGCCAATGCCATGCCGATGACGAAGCTGTGCAGCGTGATCAAGGCGGCTGACTGCCATGTGCCGGTCTGCACCATCGCAATGCCGGCCAGAAGCACGCTTGAGAGCGGTGGCACCAGGAACATCAAGCCGGACTGGCCGACAAGCTCCCAGATCAGGCACCAGACCAGGAGAGATGCCATCATCGGCACCCGATAACCATAGATTGTCATGGCCGCCTCCTCAATCCACGTAATGCTTGAGACCCTGCCAGATCTCCTCGACGGTATCGAGATAACCCTGGTCACGGCGGATGGCATCGGGGGAAGCAGAACGATCGACTTTCGGCTCTATGATCTGTGCAACGCGGCTCGGGCGGCGAGAAAGAAGCACGATCCGATCCGATACGTAGACTGCCTCCTCGATGCTGTGAGTGACGAAGATGAACGTCTTGCGCTCCTTCTCCACCAGCTGCAGCAGATCCTCCTGGAACTTGCGGCGGTTCTGCTCGTCCACCGCCGAGAAGGGCTCGTCTAGAAGCAGCACCTCCGCATTGACGGCAAAGGCGCGAGCCAAGCCTACACGCTGGCGCATGCCGCCCGAGAGTTCATGAGGATATTTGTCTTCGAATCCGGTCAGGCCGACTTCAGCGATGTAATGACGTGCGATCGACTGGCGCTCGGCCTTTCCCATGCCCTTCAACTCAAGCCCGAAAGCCACGTTGCGCATGACCGTCGCCCACGGCATGAGGGCGAAATCCTGGAACACGAAAGCACGCTCGGGCCCTGGACCTGTGATGACTTTTCCGTTGACGCGCACTTCTCCGGAGGTCGGCTCGATGAGGCCTGCAATGATCTTGAGCAGGGTCGTCTTCCCGCATCCGGAGGGCCCCAGCAGCGTCGTGAGCTTGCCACGGGGAAAGTCGAGATCGATCAGACGGAGGGCTTCAACCTCGCTGTAGTTCTTGCAGATGCTTCGAACTTCGACGGCGATGTCGCCCTCAGCGCGAGGTATGGCATTCATGGAAGCAGCAGATACAGTCATGTCATCCTCTCTTCTTTTCGGGCCGCAGCACCCGGGTTTCGAAGGCTTCCAAGGCTGCGAGTGTCAGGGTTGAGACCAGGATGATGGAGACCACTGCGGCATACATCTCTGCGTAATTGGCCACTGAACGATGATAGGTAATGAGATCGCCGATACCTGTGGGCGTGATCAGGAGTTCTGCCAGAATAACGCCGATGAAGCCGGCCGCGAGGCCAAGACGGAGCCCGGCGAAGATCACGGGACTCGCGTCGGGAATGATGATCTTGGTGATCTGCTGCATCCTTGTGCCCTGGAACGAGCGGCACATGGCGACCAGAGACGGGTTCGCATTGCGGACCGCCTTGTAGCCGTTGAGGACGATCACGGGCAAAGCAAGCATGATCACCGCGAGGGTTTTTGCCGCCAGCCCAATGCCATACACGAACGTAATCAGCGGGATGAGGGCTGCCATCGGGGCCGACTGCAGGACGATGAACAGGGGCGCCACAAGCCACTCGGCCTTGCGTGACAGGCCCATCACGATGCCGAGTCCCACTCCGACCACCCCGGAAATGGCAATGCCGATGATCAGCGGCTGAAGGGTCGACCCATAGGCCACGAAGAGACTGCCATCGAGCAGCATCGTCACGAAGGCATAAAGCGTGTCCAGAAATGTCGGAAAAGCGTAGCTGATCGGTACGCGTCCGGCGATTTCCCAGGCGAGAAAGAACAGGCCGAGAGAGACAATCCTTGCAATAATGGGGTGGCTTGCAAACAGCTGACCAAAGCTCAGGCCGCGATCTGCCGGCGGCAAATGGACGGCCCGCACGGGGCCGTTCACTTGTGAGTTCACTTGGGAGGAAGCCATCATACGGGCACCTCACATGGTGCCGACTTTGGCGAGCACGCGATCCAGCGAACGAGTATCCCAGAAGTCCTCGACCTTCAGGCTTGCCGGCTCGCCCGTAATCTGCCCGGACAAAGTGTAGAAGGCGAAGTCATCCTTCGCCGCGGCAGCACCGCCGCCGTTGAGCGGGAACGCCTTGCCTTTGGCCAACTCCTCAAAATACGGGCCGATCTCGCTCACCTGCGCAGCAGGCAGGTCAGGAAGCAACTTGTATTTGGCGCGCCACTCGGAAACGACACCGGGATTGGCTGTCACTTCGCGCCAAGTGGTGAGGATAGCCTCGACGATCTTGTCGACGTCCTCCGCATTCTTCTCAAGGAAGTTCGTGTTGGCAAACAGCGCCTCGTCTGTCGCATTCACGCCTTCGAGCGGCAGAATGACGAATTTGCCGGGAGCCTGGGTTTCGAGGAGGCGGCGGCCAGAGGAGTCGACGATGGTAGCTTTCACGTTACCCTGAAGCAGAGCGCCTGTGCGCACCTCGGCGCCCGGGATGTAGCTGATCTTGGAGAACTTGATGCCTTGCCGCTGCTCCATCAGCTTCATGATGGCCTCGGTTCCGGAACCACGTGAGTGGACGGCAACCTCCTGTCCATCGAGATCTTTCCAGGTCTTGTAGAATTCTCCATTGACGGCCGGGTAGAAACGCAGCGTCGAAAGCTGCATGAACATCCGGATCGGCGCTTTGACCTTCTGGACGAGCGCGTAAGGTCCGCCAACGCCGATATCGGCCTGGCCACCGACCACAGCCTGGGCCGCGATGTCCTCGGATTTCAGGTAAGTCATTTCGATATCGACACCCTTTTCCTTGGCGCGCTCGAAGGCCGCCAAGAGATGCAGGGATTCGACGCTGGGGATGTCGCCATAGACCACACGAACCTTGGCTGCTTCCGCTGCGTTCGATGTCATGAGCGCTGCACCAATCGCGATAACAGCAGCGCCGGCCTTTAAGCTCAGTAAGCCCTTGAACATGTTTCTCTCCCATTGTTTGGGCGGTTGACCCGCTCTTGTTCTCAGCCGCACCTTTCGCGACCAATGCCCTATTGGTCGCAATTGGCCGAGATAGTGTCAAGTGTTATTCCAGTTGACGCGGCGCAATATTTAGTTAGAAGATCCAACCAATTCTTGATTGGTTGAGATCGGCAGATGCAAATGTACAGTGAGGCAGGATCGAACCGGGGCGTTGTGACCCAGCTCAGGGCATATCTCGCGCAAGCCCAGCTGCCTGAAGATGGGCGCTTACCGCCAGAGCGGGATCTGGCCGTCGCCTTGGGCGTCACCCGGACCGAGCTGAGGAAAGCACTGGGGGCCCTCGAAGCCGAAGGACAGATCTGGCGCCATGTTGGAAAAGGAACCTTCCTGGGAAACCGTCCCACCGATAGCCTTTCAGACATCGTGGCATTGGCGAAGCGGACCAATCCGGCGGAACTGATGCGTGCGCGCCTTATCATCGAGCCCGAGATCGCCCGGGCAGCGGCTCTGACGGCAACTCCCATGCATCTTGCCGAGCTCAGGCTGTGTCAGGCACGGACCCGCGATGCTGCAACATGGCGACAATACGAGAACTGGGACACGCGCCTACATCGAACCATCGCCGAAGCAACGCAGAATACTCCGCTCCTCGGAATGTTCGATATGCTCAACTCCCTGCGCAGGGCCGTCACCTGGGGCCGGCTTCGCTCGGACCCCATTAAGCCAAGTCCCAATCATCACAGCTTCGACGAGCATGAAGTGATTATTACGGCGATCGAGAACCGTGACATGAATGGCGCTGCAGCGGCGATGCGCACTCATCTTCAGAGCGTCGAACGTAACCTCCTGGCCCGGCAATCTGATGCGGCGAATTGATCTCGCCAAGAAGCGGGAGAATCTGGTGACAGCGCTGACCCAGTTGAGAGACGAGCCATAATCCGCTTGGGGTCGATGCTGTTGAGAACCTCGGGATCGACCTCATCCGTCTATTGATATCGTCACGATGCGAGATGCGACCCAGCATCTTGTATCGCGACCTCAACGGGTGCGATTGGAATCGTGATCCATCCTGCCGGATCAGTCGGTTTCGTTCTGGATACTGCAATTTGAGTATGTTGGGCCTGTTGCCGAACATGACTCAAATCGGCTTGGTGCCAGTTATTCGTCTCAGACGCTGGATCCTTCTAGGTCGGTAAAAGCAGCTCTAGACTTTGCCGAGCGACCTTACTTTCTTGATCGCTTCAGCGGCATCGACGAGACCGGCACCGAAAAAGAGGATTGGATCTCCCTTTGCCTCGACTTCGCTGTTCATCGGATCGGGTTTGAACTCGAATCCGCGAGCCTCATCGCTTTGGCTCTGGAGCCGCTCCGGCCGCAAATTCGCGGCGGCCATCAGGGTTGTTTTGGCCTCGATACCACTCAGCCGTGCATCAGACCCGGCATAAGCCTTGTGAGCCCTGCTCATGAGAGCCACCACACCGGCGATCAGACCAGCCGCCGCCGAGGTGCCGCCGAAGCCGGTATAATAGCCTCCGGCGAAGCCCGGGTTCTTCTCAGGAGGCAGGTTGGCGACATAGGGCACGCTCCCGCCCGCATATCCCCAGGCCCCTGGCAGGTCGGTGGTGGCAATCGTGTAATGGCTATAGGGAATCTCCTGGAGGGAGCCCAGGCCGTATTGGTGAAGTTTCGTCGCCGGGTTCCCCCAATCGATACGAGCTTGATATCTGTTGTAGATTTCCCCGTCATTCGATGGCGCGACGACGGTCAGGCCCTCTCCATAATTGCTGTAGCCGGCACGGCAGCCATCGGCGTTCACGGCCCCCACGGCGATGATACCGTTAGTTTCCTTGCCGTCGGCCCCCTCGCCGGCCAAGCAGGCCGGATAGATGAGCTGGCTCTCGCCCGAATTTCCGGCCGCGCAGACGATGGGAATTTTCTTGCTGATCGAGATGAGAAGTTTTTTCAGGATGGTCCATTCGTCCCGTGTTGCGCTCTCGTCGCGACGGATCGCCCCGGACGCGCTGCCGTTCTGGCACTCCTGTGCGCTCTGCTCCTCCTTCACCGTCAGGATTCCCCGCGTCGGATCGGGAATGTCCCTGGGCATGAGGATCACGTCCGAGCCGATTTTGTACGCGTAAAGAAGCGCCGCCATCAGCGGCCGTGGATCCTCGTCGAAAGACGTCTTGATCGGGACGAGTTTCGAGAAGGGATCGACCCCGACATAAGGAACGACATTGTTCCGGATACTCAGTGGTCGCCCCTTGGGCCCCTGCTTCACGAAGTCTTGCAGGGAAACGGGTTCGGGAACGCCACCGTCTCCGTTGAACACCAAACCCGGATCTCCGACCGCCAGACCGGCGACGGCAGTTCCATGCGATGGCAAGGCCGCATCGAGAGCCTCCGTCATACGAACGACCCCTCTGGATTCTTTAAGCTCATTGACGAAGGAGGTCAGTGCCTTCTGCTCATCCTCGGAGAAGGAACGTAGGTCCAGACCCTCGATGCTCAGATTATCAAAGAACGCAAGCTTCTTCTCCGAATGCAGATCCCCATCTGCAACGATGGGTCTCCTACGAGCCCCGTATCGATGGGTGACAAGGTCGATTGCCCTACCCATATCGACCTGCATCAGATTCGGGTGATTATGCCCCACCCCGACGTCGATCATGGCAATCGTTGCTGGATGATAGGCCTCAGAGCCACACTCGGTATCGAGATCGTCCCACACCGTCCCGACGATTCTGGGACAAGGCGATCCGTCCACACGTTCCGCACGAAGAACGCCGAGCGTGCAGAGATGCCAAAGATAGTAGTAAGGCGGGTAAGGCTTGTCGTCACGTGCCTGGGCCTGAGGGACATGATCGGCAGAGCTTTGATATTGACTACTCATGATCGTCTCTCCGTGGCGCGACGTGTCAGATCCACTCCTCACGAGCCTCGCCGAGCATGTCGGCGCATGCCTCGACCAGATACGGCAGAAAGCGTTGGGCCAATTGCTTTCCGGCCTCCGTATCGCTGGGATAGTGAAGTCCGGCCCACTCCCGATTCCCCGCCACGCGCTGAGCTGCATTGAAGAGTTCAGCCGATCCCGGATGCTCGGGAAGCAGTGAGCTGAAGGCATATGCGATTGAGAAGCACTGGAATGCGTGATTGCTGGGATAGGATGAATGACCGGGAACGGGCAGCATCGGCCGCAGCCGCGGATCGAACTGGTTGGGCCTGGTGCGGCTGAAGCGATCCTTGTAGATCAGGCCGACATACTCGCACAGAGCGAGAATCGTGAAGAACAGGCTGTACGTGGCGGCGTAACCGTGCTGCCCCTCGATTCCCAGAGGACGTGTGAACGCGGTGATGTCCAACGTGGCTTCGAGGAGGATATCAGGGCGGCGACGCTCCCTCTCCTGGATGTTATTTTGCAGGGAGAGAAGATACTCGGCCTCGCGCCGGGTGTAATCGGGCCCGGGAGGGGCCTCGATATCGATGCACTCCCATACGAAGCGGCGCAGCGGTGCTCCGAGCGGGCCCGTCCCCTGGTGGAGCCGACGCAATTCGAGAGCCGGGGTGAGAGCTTCCTCGAAGCCCCCGCCGCTTGTCGGCGCTAGAGCTTTGTTCTTGTTCAACGGACCTTTGTTGAGGATCGATTTGTTCTTGTTGAGAACAGATTTGTTCAAGACAGAACGGTTCATCGTCGCGAAGTTCGGCCCCGCGCTCGGATCGATGATCGGTAATTCGAGGTCTCCTTCAGGCTGCGTCGCACGAGGAGACACGCTCGTCCGAGTTGGAATGTCGAACGGAACGAGCGCTCCGCCCCGGACGACCCATCGATGGCGATTGAGAAAGTTCGCAAATCGAGCCGATGGCCGATCCGTTCTCTCATTCGATTCATCCATCTGCTCCTCCCGAGAAAGTGTGCGATCAGGTCGTCACACGGCGCACCCCTGCCTTGATCAATCCCTCGATGAATGCTGCTCCTCCTTCGGAGCGCAGCAGCGGGTATTGCGCATCGCGGAGCGCTTCGATCGAAAAGTCCGGCTCTACCGCTTTCAACCGGGCCAGGATGTCTTGAGATGCGTCCTTGTCTCCAAGATGAGCATAGCTCGACACGAGGTAGCGCAGGATCGAGTTGAATTGCGGCCGGTCCTCCAGCACCATCCGTCCGAGGCTGACCGCCTCCTGGTGTCGGCCCGACAGGGACGCCGTGATGCAGCATGATGTGTCGAAATAGAATCGATACGGACTGAATGCCCCGAGTTCACGCGCCCATTGCGCACAGCGCAATCCGGTCTCAGGACGTCCGATATAGGCGTGAAGCATCGAATAGAGATCCCAACTCAGCGGCTGGGCCGGATTGATCTTGATTGCCCGCTCGAAGAGATTCGCAGCAATGTCGTACTCGCCGAAAAGGTATGAATGCGTATGACCGACCAGAGCCAGTGTCAGGGCATTCTGTGAATCGAGCGCCAGAGCCTTGTGGCTTAGGAATTGAGCCTCCTCGAGCAGAGGGCGGATATTGTGCGAAAAGCGCTGTCCCACACGAAACGTGAGCAGGAAGGCAAGCCAGGCATAAGCCTGCGAAGATGGCACCAGCTCAATGGCGGAGCGAAGGATCTTCTCGGCTTGATCGAGATCATCCTTCGACAGCCGGAAGATCCGATCGATGGCTGACAGAACAAGCGCGGAACTTGACAGATCCTCCACGTCGCTTGACGAGCTCTGAACAAGCATCTTCAGAATACCGTCCACGGAGCGCCGTATGATCGGAGCCAGAAGAGACGGATGCTCCATCTCTTGTGAGCGCACGGAAATATGCTCGCTGTCGACCCAGATCAGCGAACGGTCCGAGGCTCTCTGCACGCAGAGCGTGACGTTAATGCCTCCGTTCGAGCCGGTCGCCCGACATTGGAACAGGAACCGCGTCTGAATAAGATCGTGCAGGGAATCAGTGGCAGCGGCTGTCATGCCTGCGTTGTCCGCCGCAGTGGCTATGGACGACCAAAGATCGGCGACCCCGACCTCTCCGGTCTCGAGCAGGCTCTTGGCGACGAGTTCGTTAACCCGGTCGCCGAGGCTGATCGGCACGCTTCCCACAGCAATGGCCGGAAGAATTCCGATATGGATGCGTGTCCCGGCTTTCGGGATCGCGGTCTCCGCACGCTGCGATGAGGCGCTCTTCCCGTGAACAAATGCGTGGCTTGGCAGGCGGCTGCGCTTTTCCCGGGCGCCCGCCTCAATGGCTTCCATCCGGCTTGCCCAGAACTGACGCTCCAGGCTTAGCCATTCCTCGAATTCTGGATCGCCGATATCGATCCCTTCAAGCAACTCGCGATCCGGACCGGCCGGCGCGACTTCAAGATCGTTGGCTTCTGTTGCCCGTATGTCGGTCCATATACGGTCAAGATCGAGGGAAACCGTGTTCTTGTCAGCATTCAGGATATCCTGCGCCAGGGGCCCGAGCGCTTTGCGGAGTTCGGTAAGGGCTTGCCGAAGACTGGCACTGGCCTGCTCCTCCTGCCGATCGCTCCAGAGCTTGTCGCGCAGCCACACGCGGCTGCGGGCGCCCCGCGGAGCAAGCGCCAGCATTGCAATCAAGGCTTGGACTTTCTGCCCTCGCGGCGTTCTGACCGTACCCGTGCAATCCTGGACTGTAAGAGGACCAAAGAGAAAAATTCGGCATAACGGGTCGGCTTGCTGGCTGTTCATGGCCAAGGCCTCTGCCGATAGAAACAAGGGCGAAAAGGATATGCGTGCTTTCGGGTCACCGCAAGAAAAAGCAACGCTGGAGCATCGAACCCAGAAGTGGAGGTGCATCTCTGGGTCCGATTTTATGTTTTTGTATAACATTTGCGGAGCCGACCATGTCATTCTGGCTGCTCGATCTGCAGGAACGCGATTGCTGCAATATTCACCGGGGCCGTAAGACGTGCGTGAAGGCATCGTGAAATCGTACGAAGTGTCGGACATTTTCTGCGACCGATCGATGACGTTCACGCGTCGGTCACGATCCGATGACACCCAAAGGGCATGTTAGCGACAGCACGCAGGACAAGACGGCCCTGTAGCATGAAGCCAACACCGACTGGAATCCATCCGGGAGGCTGCCATGACCCTTACCATCCTCGATCCCCGCTTCGGCCGGCAGGTCACCATCACGGTGCCGGACGGCCCTCCGTCCCAAGAGACTGTAATGAAGCAATCCTCAATGCGCCGGGAACAGCACCGGCTGTTTCGGCAGTTCGGGAGAGCGACATGACACCGGCTCATGGATACCGGAGCAAAGCGGTCGAAGTCGAGCGCCTTGCCAGGGATCCATGCCTGCCGCCAGAGCGCCGAACGAAGTTTCGGATCGTCGCGCACCAATGGCGTTATCGCGCGGCGGTCGTTGGCTGGATCGAGCGTCAGTTAGGAGTGTTCCATGCCCCGCTTTTATGATACCTGCGCCGGACACATCGATGGTCTCTATCTCCCTCTCACCGCTTGGGCCGTGCTCCAGCGGGAGAAGATCCAGACCCTTGAGCAGCTCGCGGACGTTGCCGACCGACTCGAACAATTCGAAGGGATTGAGCCCAGGATGGCGGAAGTGGTCCGAGAAGCCCTCGCCCGTGTCGCATCACCTGAAGAACGCATATTTCGTGAGATGCTGCTGAATACCGTTGGCCCATGGTGCGCGTAAGCCAGATTGCGGGATCTTCTCGCACGGCCGGAGGGAGGACTGGTCCGGATCGGTGGGATCGCAGTGCCTGCGGAAGCAGCATCGCTCGGAGGCATTCTAGAGCTGTTTCCACTTACGTGGAATCAGCTCTCTTCTTTGCTTACCGCATTTTTTGACGGTGAACCGGATCCACTTCACCGAAAAATGCTCTAGCCAAGTCAGCAGACATGTACCCACAGCTGCCCGCAGGGTTCAAGCACTCCGCAATAATCAGCCATGGTCTTGGAAGAAGCCCCTTCGCGGCCTGCAGGAACATATGCTTTCCACACCCAAGGTCTTCCCAGGCTCGTGGCGGACCTTTCTGGGGAAAGGTCGCACAACCGATCTTAAAAGTCGGAGCCGCAGCACATGACCCTGTCGAGGATATGTTGGATCAGGTGATCCGATGCAGCCCAGGTGGAAGCCCCGCAGCCCCCTGAATATGCCAGGTATTCGCTCGCATCACTTGTAGGCGATCGCCGCACTGGCTGGACCAGCAAGATGGAGTATCTCGCAGCGCTTGAACCCGGCTTCCAGACACCAGCTCCTGAAGTCAGAACCGGTGAAATCAAAGGCGTCGCCAAACTCGATGAGCATGTTGAGCGACATCAGGAGGCCAAACGCATTGTGCCGACGCTCGTCATCGATCAGGTTCTCAATGGCCACGAAAGCGCCCCCCTCTGGCAGCGCCTTGTAGGCTTTGGCAATGAGCATCTTCTTGTGTTCAAGATTCCAATCATGAAGGATCATCCCCATCGTGATGAGGTCCGCCTGCGGGAAGTCATCAACGAAGAAGTCGATCGTACCGGTTTGGACCCTATCCTGCAGACCGGCTTGTTGAATGCGACGCTTGGCGATCGGCTCCACGGCGGCAAGATCGAGAGATCGGCATTGCATCTGGGGATGCTCACGCGCCACAATACAGGAGAGCTGGGCCGTGGCACCGCCGACGTCGATCATTGTCTTATAGGGTGAGAAGTCGAACGTCCGGGCGAATGCCTCGAAATTCATCAGCGACACGCCCGACATGGCATTCATGAACTGCTCCAGGCGAGCCGGTTCAGCGTAAAGCGCCTCGAAGAGAGGTTTCCCAGTATACTTGATTTCGTTCTGAGGCTTGCCTGTCTTCAGGGCATCAGTCAGATCGGCCCAAAAAGGATAGAGCCGGGCATTTGCCATTTCCAGGATGCCACCCACATAGGTTGGGCTTGCCCTGTCAAGGAACGCCGCTGTTTCCGGCGTATTCGAATAGCGAGCCTGCGGCCCCTCTCCGATCCGCTCAAGCATCCCAATCGCCACTAGCGCATCGAGAAAGTCATTGGTCGCCCGTGGATGAAGCTTCATGCGACGCTCGATCTCGGCACCTGTCTTTGGTCCCTCGGCGAGCAGGCTGAACAGTCCCAGTTCAACGGCGCTGAGAAGGAGTTTGGAGGGCCAGAAGCCCATGCCGGTCTCAAGGATGCGAGCAGGGGTCACATCAGTCATTGATCAAACCTCAAGAATGATAAGGTCCAATGGAAGGCGCAAAAAAGGCCTATGACGCATTTTGGCCCCCGACGCCGTGCCATTGCGCACTCACGGAGAACGATCTCGCAGGTCAGCGTCAGAGAGGGACCTCAGGGCGCTGGATGCGCGAGGCGGACCTGGAGCGTTAAGGGGCAGGTTGGCGTCAAGAGGAACAGAGCCGCACATGCTTGAATTGGCTTGACCCTGGTCCACATGGCTCTCATCGAGTGGAGGCGGCAACATGCGAGCGATGGTGATCTCACGGTTCGGCGGGCCAGACGTATTCGAGCAGCAGGAAATCGAACGGCCAGCGCCTGGTCCGGGCGAAGTTCTCGTGCGGGTGGTCGCCTCCGGCACCAATCCTGTCGACGCAAAGATCCGGCAGGCTGGAACTTGGGCGCAGATCCCGTTTCCTGCCGTGCTCGGCTATGATGTGTCCGGTGTTATCGAGGCACTCGGACCGGGTGTGGCCGAGTTCAAAGTCGGCGATGAGGTGTTCTACACGCCCGAGATCTTCGGCAATCCGCACGGAAGCTATGCCGAGTACACAATCGCCACCGCAAGCATCGTGGCGCCGAAGCCGACCAATCTCAGCCATGCCGAGGCGGCCGGCATTCCCCTCGCCGGAGGCACAGCCTGGGAGGTGATCGTCCGTCGCCTGAATGTCCGCCCGGGTGAGACGGTGCTGATCCATGGCGGCGCCGGCGGTGTTGGATCCTTCGCCATCCAGTTTGCCAAGGCGGCCGGGGCGCGGGTCATCGCAACCGCCAGCAAGGCCAACCACCCGGCCCTGCACGAGTTGGGCGTGGAGGTGGCGGTGGATTATCGTGATGCCGACGTGGCTGAACGGATCCTGGGCGCCACGAGCGGACACGGTGTGGACGCGTCGTTCGACACAGCGGGCGGGAATGTCTCTCTCAGCACTCTGGTGACGCGGCCCTTCGGCCGGCTCGCCACCATTCTCCCGCCTGATGGAGACCTGAGCGCCCTCTACACCAAGAACCAAACCCTCTTCGGAACCTTCCTGACCCGTGAAGGCGCGCGGCTGCGTGACATGACCCCGTTGTTCGAGCGGGGCCAAGCCAAGGTCGTGATAGATTCCGTGCTCCCTCTTGAGGAGGTCGGCAAGGCTCATGAACGGCTCGATTCCGGCCATGGCCGGGGTAAGATCATCCTTCAGGTGGAGCAATAATCGAGGCCGGTTCGGCTGTTCGCGCTCGGTGGGCAAGCCCTGAACGACCGGGTGGAAAAGCCCAGGTAAGAGCACACCATACCTGGCTCTAAGGAACCCCACGGATCCGCCCGCTCAAAAGGTCCGTACACGGCTGGCTTGCTGCGCGGTGCGGTCAATCGCGTCCGCGACGGCGTCCGGAGCCAGGTGATGGATCATATGGCCGAGACCTGGAAAGGCGATGAACTCACTCCCAGGGAGTTCGTCGTGCAGCCGCGCGGACTGGCGCCCCACATCCGCAATCTGATCGTCGGCACCCGTGATGATGGAGACCGGCGTCGTCAACTCGCGGTAATGTTCTTCCAGCCCCATCGCTGACGGCGTCATGAGCGCCGCATCCTCGGCTGCCGCGCGAAGCTGCAACGGCCGCAGCATCAGCGCCTTTGGGAACTCACGCTCGAAGCGCTCCGGCACCGGAGCCGGCTGGAACACTCGCTTGATCATGCCGGGCAGGATCGCACGGGCCACGAGTGGGGAGACAGTGTAGCGCATGGCATCACCGATCATCGGAATGGCGGGCGGCGAGAGCAGGAACGTGTCGGCCCGCAGCGTTGGGTAAAAATAACCTGAACCCAGGACGAGGCCGCGAACGAGCGATGGAGCTTCCAGTGCGAGGGCTACGGCCACCAGGGTGCCCCAGGAGTGGCCGTAAACCGTGGCCTGCTTGATCCCAAGCTGCTCAAGAGCCCCCTGGAACAGACCAGCTTGCGCCCGTGGCGTCCAGACCCGGCGTGGCCGCGAACTGTAGCCATAGCCTGGGCGGTCAATCACGATCACCCGATAGCGCTCCGCCAGTGCGTCGACGAGGCCGCTGACGGTGAAGTCCTGGATCATGGTGCCGTTGCCGTGGATCAGCACCAAGGCATCACCGTGGCCGCGCACGATATAGTGCAGGCGCACCCCATCCACGTTCAGGAACCGGCCGATGGGCGGATGCCTGCGTTCGGCATCCTGGGTCTGCTTGCGGCTGTACAGGGCCGCCGCACCCAATGCAGCCGCTGCGCCCGCCAGAACAGGTGCGAGCCATCGGCGCGAACCAGAACGGCTGGCTCCTCCAGGTCTCCGGAGATCCATGGAGCTCTGGTCTCGCTCCTTATCGGCGGCATGATCTTGCGCGACATCCTCAGCTCCCGCCGCACCAACAGCCGGGGATAATCTCGGACCGGTGTCTGTTGCCATGTTGCGCATGCATCGTCTCCGTTCGGAGTCTAAGGCTCGGATTCCAGGAAGAACAACGCCTGTGATCCCGACGGGTTGCTGCATCGCACCAAGACAGGTGGCCGCTCTTGAGCGACAATTGGTTACGATGAGGGAGTTGCCGCCGAAACGGCGCAAAGGGCAGATGCCGGCAACCCTTTGATAGTGTTGGCGAGCGCACCGGCACCTGAACCCAGAACCCTCTGCATAATAGTCACCAGCGGGGGCCACCACCCGGGACAGCGAAGCCGCACAGAAGGGTCACTGACGTGGAACAAAAAAGGGCAGCGCTCTCACTGGACCCTTTCCGCCTTGGGTACATTGAAGACCTCAATGGTGCTCCTTCCGGTGGCGAGCACAGCCTCCCATTCCACCTCGGCCTTAATCCGCGCAAGAGCTGGCGTCAGCAGCTCCTCGGCTCTCGCGCGCGGCACGATTACCAGACCGTCGTCGTCCCCGATGATGAGATCAAAAGGCGAGACCGGCACGCCTCCGAATGAGATCGGCTCGTTGACGGAGCCGCGCTCCATCGAGGAGGGCCCGCGGGGTGTCACCCAGCGGGAAAAGATCGCGAAATCCGCCCATTCGGACAGCATTCCGGCATCGCGCACGGCACCATCGACGATGACACCCGCGATCCCCTTGCGGCGTGCGGATCCGCTCAAGAGCTCGCCGATCATCGCCGCATCGCTGCGCCCTCCTGCATCGACCACAACGACGTCGCCAGCCTCGGCCACATCGATCGCGTGGTGAACAGCCCCGTAATCAACTCCTTCGCACCGAGCTGTGATCGCGCTCCCGACGAGCCACGATTTTGTGCCGAAGCGGCGCAGCGGCCGGATCCCGGCGTCGACATGCCCCGAGCCGCGCAGCAGATCCGCCACGACGGCTGTTGGGATCTTGCGCCACTCGTCGATGAGCGAAGTCGGCAAGCGTGTGCTTTCAGGATCGAAAAGTCGCGTCGGCATGATTCTCTCTCATTCTGCTCTTGTCTGAAGACATATAATCGTCCAAGTAGCCCGGTACGCCCGCCTCCAGAGCAAGCGGAAGGGGAGCATTCGTGTCGAGCCACGGTTGACGCTGCTTCATCCTCACGACCATGCCACCCCCGGTACAATCCATTCAAACAGGCAATCCGATGATTGTCGGACATGGCTTGGCGCGGCACATCCATCTTCATCTCAGAAAGCCAATGTGAGCCCTTGCGCTGGCGCTGATAGTGCCGGCACGGGCAAGCAGTTCTGCGCCGTGCCGGACTCACATCAGGGTATCTACATGCTGCTAAGTTGCCGCATCAGTTCTGGCGCATCGCAAGGAGCATCAGGCTATCGTAGCTGAAATCCGAGATCTGCGTCCATGGATAAACCTGATTCCGGAAGGCCATCTGGTGATCGAGGATCTTCTTGAAGGTCGGATTGCTTGCACCCATCTCGGCATACAGGCCAGTCGCTGCCTTGTAGCTCTCTTGCAGGATATCCTGCGGGAACGCTCTGAGCTGAGCACCACTGGCGACAAGGCGCCGGAGAGCCGCTGGGTTCTGAGCATCGTACTTCGCAAGCATGTCCGCCGCTGCATAGCCCGCGGCAGTGTTAAGGACTGACTTGTACCCAGGTGGAAGTTCATTCCACTTGTCGAGGTTCACAAAGAGGCTCAGCGATGCGGCCCCCTCCCAAAAGCCGGGATAATAATAGTACGGCGCGATCTTCGCTAAGCCGAGCTTCTCATCGTCGAATGGACCGACGAACTCTGCCGCATCGAGAGTACCGCGCTCGAGCGAGGTATAGATATCTCCCGCCGCGAGCTGCGTGGGAACGAGACCCAGGCGCTGTAGCACATTACCGGCAAGACCGCCGATGCGCATCTTCAATCCTGCCAGATCGGCCTTGTTCTTGATCTCTTTCCGGAACCAGCCGCCCATCTGGGTTCCCGTCCCACCAAGGGGAAGGTGATAGAGCTTATACGTCGCATAGAACTCATTGAGCAGATCGTTTCCGCCGCCATGGTAGAACCACGCCTGCTGTTGGCGAGTATTGGGACCGAATGGAATCCCCGTTCCGAATGCGAAGGAGGGATCCTTGCCGATGTAGAAGTAGGACCCGGTATGTCCCATTTCCACGGTGCCGTTTTGGACTCCATCGACGATGGACAGGGGCGGAATAATCTCGCCTGCGGCAAAAACCTGGATCTTGAACTTGTTATCTGTGGCTTCCGCGACAGCCTGCGATAAGACTTTGCACGCGCCATAAATCGTATCAAGCGTAGTCGGATAGCTCGACTGAAGCCTCCAGTTGATCGTTGGTGCGCTCTGAGCGATCGCGGGCATCGCGACGCTGCTGGCTGCAACTCCAAGTCCAGCTGCCTTCATGAACTCACGGCGTTTCATTTGTTTCCTCCGAGTTTTTAGCGTGTCTTATTGGCGTTGTCCGGATCAGGCCCTTTGGGCTCGCAGATGGTCTATACTGTGGCTTAATCCTGTAAGGTTAGCCACATCTACATTTTAATTGTGAGGCCTCCGTCGACAGTGAGGACATGGCCTGTGATGTAAGAAGATGCAGCACTGCCTAGAAAAACGGCCGCTCCTGCAATCTCTTCGGGCTGTCCCCATCGGCCAAGAGCGCTACGGGTAGCAAAGTGCTCCGCGACTTTGGGGTCGGACAGCATCCCTGCGTTGGCCTCGGTTGCGAAGCCGCCCGGCGCGATAGCATTGCTCGTGATCCCATAAGGGCCGTACTCGGCGGCGAGAGCACGGACCATTCCGGTGAGGCCATGCTTCGTGCCCGAGTAAACTGCATCGCCCGACCTGGCGACATGCCCCGCGATGGAGGTGATTGTGATGAGGCGACCTGCGCGCTGGGGCAGCATCAGGCGAGCGGCTTCACGTGCCAAGCTGAAACCTGCGATCAGGTTGGTCTCGACTAGATCCCGGATCTCCCGATCCGAGAACTCCAGCAGCGCTTTACGGTTACGTGCGCCAACATTATTGACGAGAATGTCTAACCGTCCATGCGTTTCGCCGATGGTGGCGAAAGCCTTGTTGAGCGCCTTTGAATTGGCCACGTCGAATGGCGCTATCGACGCCTGCTGACCAGTGGCTCTGATCGAAGTGGCGAGATCGTTAAGGCGATCCGGGTTCCGCCCATTCAGGATAACGTGCGCCCCTGAACCGGCCATGGCCTTGGCGACTTCCCAACCCAGCCCCCGCCCCGCACCGGTGATGAGCGCGACCTTGCCGGCAAGAGAAAAGGTGTTGAGGTATGGCTGCATGGGTTAGGAATCTCTGCGCAGAGTGACGAAAAATGAACTCATTGAATGAGGGTAGCCGCCAAGAGGTCGGGGGACATGCCGACGGCTCGTGCGGCTCCATAGAGTTCACTCCACGTCGTTTCGTCTATCGGAATCCCATTTCTCGACCGCTTCATAAAGGTAAGGCGCTCCGGTTCCCCGGCGACCAGAACGCCGTCCGAACCTGCCCCCGGAGGAGACGCTTTGATCCAGTCAATGAAGTTGGAGACATCATCGCGCCAACTTGCTGCTCCTCCCAACTTCTCTGGATCGAAGATCAAAGAAAGCATGTTGTTGTGGATGACTCCTGTTACAGCAGTGCTGGCGTTGTAGGTCCCGCCTCCTGTCAGCGCGCCTGCGAATAATTCGGCTATGACACCAAGGCCGTAGCCCTTATGTCCGCCGAAAGGCAGAATCGCTCCACCTGGGCTCTGGTACATCACACGCGGATCGTTGGTGGGCTGCCCATCGGCATCGATAAGGGTATCCTCCTCGACTTCCAGCCCTTTGTTCATGGCGACACGCACCTTGCCTAGCGCGATCTTGCTTGTCGCCATATCCAGCACCACCGGCTGGCCATTCGGACCCGGCAAGGCCGCACAGTAGGGATTGGTGGCAAATCTTGCGTCTGCCCCTCCATATGGAGCGACCAGCGGCGGCAGGCCGAGGGTGTTGACATAGTGGGTTGAAATGTACCCTGCCCGCGCACACTGCTCCCCCCAATGACCTATACGACCGAGGTGGTGACAGTTGCGGATGGCCACCAAGCAGATCCCGGAGGTGCGGACCCGGCTTATGCCAAGTTCCATTGCCTCATGTCCGATCACCTGTCCAAAGCCCATCCCTGCATCGATCGTGACCATCATGCCTGTGTCAGCGACGATTTCAGGTTTTTGGTTCACCCGGATGAGTCCGGCATTCACCCCTTCCAGGTAAAGCGGCACAAGGCCGACACCGTGCGAGTCGTGACCTGAGAGGTTGGCCAGAACGAGGTTATCGGCGATGAGCCGCGCCTCCGTTTCATTCGAGCCAAGGCCATGGAAGATCTGGGCAATCGCCGATGAGAGCAACTGAGCGCGCGCTGCAACATAGTTTGTCATCGGTTTCTATCCACCGCCTCTGTCACTATGGATCAGGGATGAGACGCCACGCGGTGCCTGATCTCCCGGCAACAAGCATAATCTGTCGTCGAGCCGTGGCTATCATACTAAGGGCAAACTCTCTTCTCGCCTCTCTGCCTCATGCACTTGATGCTGCTCTGTGAGAATGGTGCAGCACCTCGGTTCAATTACGTCGCAATTCGGGAGAGGCGACTGGAAAGGAACCGACGTTTGGTAGCAAGCTGGCGCCAATTGGCGGCTCGAAACGAGAGTAGGCTCAGCTGGCGGCCCATATACGCCTCGCTCTCATACTCGCGTTCATGCGATGTTACCGGCAGCATGCGACCTGCGGGTCACCAACACTTCCCCCGCGGCCGTCGACGCAGAGCTTCATCTTCAAGGGGAAGCCTGCGAGCAGGCTTCTCCGATGTATTCTCATGGCTGGAAGGCAATCCCGGCCGCTTAATCCGCGTACTCGAAATTCCCCTTCTTCCAGACGTACAAGACATAGCCAGGTGCCGTGATGTCACCTTTCTGATCGAAGCCGACATTTCCGAGCACAAGGTCGAACTTGTCGGATTTCAGCACCTTCTCAACTGCCTTGGCGTCTGTCGACTTCGCCTTGGAAGCAGCTTGAGCCAAGGCTTGGACAGCCGCGTAGCCATACAACGTGAACCCTTCCGGCTCGATGCCTTGGGCCTTGAAAGCACCCACCACCGATGAAGCGCCCTCGTTCTTACGCGGATCTGGATTGAACGTCATGAGCACGCCGTCCGATGCAGGCCCGGCAATGGCAGGGAACTCGCTGCTCGCGATCCCGGATGTCCCGAACCACTGTGCATTGTAGCCTTGTTCGGCCGCCTGCCGAACGAGAAGGCCCATCTCCTGATGGTACCCACCGTAGTAGACGACGTCCACACCCATCGATTTGAAGCGGCTTATCACAGCCGTATAGTCGCGTTCGCCGGGTATGATCGAGTTGAAGAAAACTTCGTTGACGCCAGCCTTGTTGAGATTCGCCTTTGTCGCATCGGCAAGCCCCCTCGAAAACGGGGTATTGTCATGGAGAATTGCGATCTTCTTCGTCCCGTAGCGCTCGGCAATGATTTTTGCCGACAGCTGTCCCTGCTGGTCATCCCGGCCGCAAACCCGGAAAATTCCCGGCAGCCCCCGGTCGGTCAATTTGGCGGTATTCGACGATGGGGTGATCATCACGATGCCGTTCTCGGCATAGATGTCCGAGGCAACGATCGACGCTCCCGAACATACATGCCCGACAACCATCGTGGTCCCGTTCTGGGCGAACCTGTTCGCGACGGAGACGGCCTGCTTCGGGTCGCATACATCGTCCTGAATATCGAGGACGACCTTCTGCCCATTGACGCCGCCTTGATCGTTTACGTCCTTGGCCGCCGCCCTGACCCCGTTCAGGACCTGATCACCGATCGATGCCACCGGGCCCGTACGAGGCAGAGCCACGCCGATTACCACATCCGCTCGGACACCGGTTGTCCCCAGCAGGGCAACCAGAAGCCCTGCCCATGCTCCGTGCTTTAACATTACAACCTACTCCCTCTTCTTTGTGTCTATGGAAACCTATCCTGTGTCATGCCACCAGAGCGCGCTGGTTCTCACGCAGGATCATCCCGTAAAGGTCCCGCGGATCGTCCGGATCAGCGATCATGTCGAGCGGCTGAGAGTATTGTGAGTTCCCGAGCCGGTCCCGGAGCCAACGCAGAGCGGAGAAATCCTCAATCGCGAAGCCAACGCCGTCGAAGACGGTAATCTGATGATCGTCCACCCGTCCGGACGACCAACCCGTAATTACTTGCCACAGTTCGGTGACGGGATGGTCGGAGGCGAGCTGCTGAATGTCTCCCTCGATCCGCGTTTGCGGCGCGTATTCCACGAAGATGTCAGAGCGCAGGAGGATGTCGCGATGCAGCTCGGTCTTGCCAGGACAGTCGCCGCCGATTGCGTTAACATGCACGCCCGCACCGACCATGTTGTCCGTCAGGATGGTCGCCAAGCGTTTGTCGGCCGTGCAGGTCGTAATGATTTCCGCCCCCAGAACCGCCTCTTCGGTGCTGCCGCACGAGGCGACATTGAGACCCGCAGCCTTTAAATTGGCTGCGCAGCGTGCGGTCGCCTGAGCGTCGATGTCGAAGAGGCGCGCATTCTGAATGCCGTTGACGGCTTTAAGGGCCAAGGCTTGGAATTCCGACTGGGCACCATTGCCAATCAGGGCCAGCGTACGGGCTCCTTCACGCGCAAGGTGCCGTGAAGCCATGGCCGAGGTTGCCGCCGTTCTCAATGCCGTCAGGATGGTCATCTCGGACATCAGAACAGGATAGCCTGTCTCGACCGAAGCCAGAACTCCGAACGCTGTAACCGTCTGTTTGCCAGAGCGGGAGTTTTTGGGATGCCCGTTGACGTACTTGAACCCGTACTCGCTTCCGTCAGAGGTCGGCATCAACTCGATGACTCCGTCGGAGGAGTGTGACGCGACACGGGGCTTCCGGTCGAATTGATCCCAGCGTCGAAAATCAGCCTCGACATACTCAGTCAGCTCGATCAGGCACTGCTCCACCCCGATCTCCAGAATCAGACGCATCATGTTCTCGACGCTGACGAAGGGAACGAGCGCCATCGCTGAGGCAGATTGCGAGGTCATTTTTCACCGGCTCCTTCAGGGATAGCGAACATCTTGCGGCTTTCCGAATGTCGAAATGGACTTGGCTGGGCGATCCACGACCGGGATCAGGTGTTAAGCGTTTGAATCCTCCATCTTCGCCTCTTGCGGATCTAGAGATTGCGAGACCGGGCCTTGGGCTTGAGCTGCTGCGCTCTCTTCGCTGTTGCTTCGGCGAGGCGCTACCTCGATGTCGAGCCAGCCGAGAGGCGTGATCGAGGTTCGATCTCCGGCGTGCAGGATTACAGTGGTCGTTTCGGCCTCGATAATAGCAGGCCCTGCAATCCTGTGCCCAGGCGCGAGATCCTCCAGACCGTACACCGGAACTTCCGTCCAAGCGCCACCCGTATAGACGGGCTTCCTGCGCCGGGGGGTTATATCGCTGGCGGACGGAGAGAGGAGCGGCCCACTGATGCTGTGCGCCACCTCTCCAACGATAGCGACATGAATATTGACGAGCACCACCTCCTGGCCTCTGGAGCAGTACGTGTAGAGCTCCTCGTGTCGCATGTGGAAGCGTTCGATCAATGCCTCTGTCAGGCCCGGCATGTTCATGTCGAGACCGTCGAAGTTGACCTCGACCTCGTAGATCTGCTCCCCGTACCGCATCGCGGCGGAACGCTCGATGTGGATCTTCCCTGGGAAATCCTTCGCGAACTCCGCCTTTTCAAGGGCTTCGGCTTCCAAGGCGGCGTAGGCTTCTCGCAAGTGGGCATCACTGAAATCCGCTGCGTTTGCGAGATAGCTGCGAGCGAGGTCATAACGCAGATCGCTGGCGAGCATCCCCCATGCCGACAGAACCGAGGCAACTGTGGGCACCACAACGCGCGGAATCTCCATTTCACGAGCAACCTCGGTCGCGTGAATCCCGGCCGCCCCACCGAAGCTCAGCATCGTGAAGTTGCGTGGATCGACGCCACGCCGCAGGGTCATCAATCGGATTCCATCGGCCATCTTGACGTTGATCAGTCGGAAAATACCCGCAGCGACATCAACCGTCTCGAGTCCGAGCTCGGAAGCCAATCGCTGAACCGAAGCTTCGCAGGCACCCTGATCCAGCTTGCTTCTCCCGCCAAGGAAGTGCTCGGCGTCGAGGTAGCCCAACAGAAGGTTTGCGTCCGTCACGGTCGGATTGGAGCCGCCGCGACCATAGCAGACAGGGCCGGGGAAAGCACCGGCACTTTCAGGGCCTACATCGAAGGCACCGCCAGCATCAATTCTGGCGATGGAGCCCCCGCCGGCGCCGATTGATAAGATGTCGAAGCTGCGCATCGCGATGCGCTCGCCGCCGAGGCCGCGTTCGCTGGTGATCACGGCGTCGCCGTTGCTGACCAGCGAGATATCCGTGCTGGTACCGCCCATATCGAAGGGAATGACGTTGTCCAGCCCAAGCAAGCATGCGCAGGCCTTTGTGCCGGCAATTCCGCCGGCGGGACCGGACAGCACTGTTCCGGCGGCAAGGCGGCTGGCTTCCTCGATCGAGGTGATCCCACCATTGGACAGAATGATGAAAGGTGGCTCCTCGAGGCCCTCTTCCGCCAGTCTGCGGCGAAGATTGCCGAGATAGTGCTGCATCGCAGGTCCGACATAGGCGTTGACGACGGTGGTCGAGACGCGCTCGTACTCTTTGATCTGCGGCAGCACATCACTGGACAGCGAGACATACACGTCGGGCATTTCCGCATGCAGGATCTCGGCCGTCCGGCGCTCGTGATCGGCATTGCGATAAGAGTGCAGGTAGCAAACGGCGATCGCACCGACTCCTTCGGCTTTGAGCAGGGCGATCTCATCCCGCAGCGAAGCCTCGTCGAGCGGGATCAACGGTTCCCCAGCCCAGGACATTCGCTCACGGACGCCGCGGCGCAGGTGGCGGGGCACCAGCGGCGTCGGTGGCGGAAGGAGCAGGTTATAGCGCTCCGGCTTCAGGCCTTCGCGCATTTCCAGGATGTCCCGATGCCCCGCGGTCGTTAACAATCCGACCTTCGCACCCTTGCGCTCAAGCAGGGCATTGGTAGCGACGGTCGAACCATGGACGATCCGTTCTGTCCGGGCCAGCAGATCGCCTAGCGACAGGCTCAGACGCTCGCCCAGTCGGCGCAGCCCCTCGACCACACCAATGGATTGGTCCTCGGGTGTCGAGGGAGACTTGGTGAAAGTGGTCGTGCCGTCCCGGTCAGCGGCCACGAGATCGGTGAACGTGCCGCCGACGTCAATTCCAATGATGTATTGCGCAGTCATTCCGTGCCGCTCCTGGGTCGGCGATCCGACGAAGCTTAATCTTGTTCAGTTTGATCGTGATACGGGCGTCGGTTCGGTTGCGACGAACTCCCATGCCTTATCGCGGGCCCTGTCCTCAGGCCGGCGCTTTGCCG